>Ga0179593_1567867_pt1 | contig 20165 bp, 19 predicted proteins | sample CZODoug2_1_08_16_FD_185931 | JGI IMG/M metagenome (GOLD analysis project Ga0179593, IMG submission 185931) | Vadose zone soil fungal communities from Angelo Coast Range Reserve, California, USA - CZODoug2_1_08_16fungal (PacBio error correction) | ecosystem: Environmental > Terrestrial > Soil >...
GGTGAGCTATGCGCGGCTAGGCGCGTGGGAATAAGAACATCCGGAGGAGCAGAAAACTGCAGGGACAAGACACGTGGGGGCCCCTTTGTATAAAAAAGAGTCCGGGAACAGTGCGCGAGCGTGTGGGAAGGAGATGAGTAAGAGGGGTAACTGCTGTCTGCGGGAGTCTGATAAAAGGGACAGCCATTTGGAATTGGAGGTGAAAGAAATAAAAGGTACTACGGGCGTGCTCAGCTAAACTCTCCCTAGGAGGGAAACCACTGGACTGGGAGACTCCAAACTGGACAGTTTCTAAAGTAGGGGCATGGGCATCATCTGTCGGAAAGGCGTAGAGGTCCAGCAAACGAAGATGAAGGGTTGTTAATTGGCGGATAGACTAGGAAGGGAAAGTGCTCACGATAGCTTTGCCGGTCGGGGGGGTGTCGTGCCTTGGGGTCAAAAAAAAACGCTAGCACCTGATAGGAGGTGTTAAAGGGTAGGAAGATCAACTGGGACATAGGGCCGAGGTAAACAAAGCGCACATCACATCAAGAAACCGTGTGGAATGCTATCCCATAAAAGGGCGCCAAAGGGAGGGAAATCTAAACGATACTGGTGTGGGGGGGGGAAACTGGTTAAAAAAATAAAAAGGAGCTGGAGACAACCGGGATTTGAAAAATATAGAAACCAGCTCACCAGAAACCTCGGCAGACGCCGAAAAAAGCAACCAGGGAGAAGGGTAAAAAACGGGGTGGTGCAGGGTCTACGTGAGTTTAACTCAGGGGAAGGACAGAACACTAATAGAAAAGAAAGGATTCAGGGCTTTGGTCTCCGCGTGAGATCTCTACAGAAGCGGAGCCGGAAGGAAGGAAACGATTTGCTTCAAGGCACGCATCTTGAGAAAGAAGAACACATAATGCAAAAGTGTCGTCGAAACGATCATGCAGGTCAAGTCAGGAAAGAAAGGACTTCCAGGCTATTGTGGCAGAGACCTGCGAGATTTACGAGACCGAACTAAAATTGTCCATAGTGAAGGAGTGCGAAAAGAAAAAGCAGGCAAACGTTTCGGCCGACGGCCAAAAAGCGTGAACTTTCACGAAAGCGGGGCGGGAAAAGCTGAACACAAAAACTCCCCCCCCATTGGGGGAGTCAAGACGTCAAAAGATGTGACTTGAAGTTCTGAGAAAAAAGTGGAAGAAAACACGGAAAATTGTTGCAAACGAGTGCTGACATCTCCGTAGAGGAGATTTTTTAAAACCGAAAGGGGGTAAACAGCGGTTTGGCTCCCAGGGGGGGGTGGACGCCGGAGAGCACGGAAACTAGTGGTGTAGTGACCGGGGGAGTCGTCCGAAAGAGCCGAAACGGGGAGCGGAAAATGCGAGGTCCACCTGAACTCGGAGAAGTGAGACAGATTGGTCTGCAGGAAATTGCCACTCAACTACACCAAAAAGAAATATCATCGGGGGAATCGTCAGGTGAGATGCCCGGGCTGAAGAGCGATGGACCAGTAACGAAGCATTAAGAAAGACTTCTCAGACTGAAAAAAGGGATTCAACGTGGAGGGCCACGAAGCAACGCCGCCGGTTAGGAATTAGGGAGGCGAGAGAAGGGGAACGGAAAGTACACTTGCTTACGGTGACGGCAGGGGGACAGTCGAAAACGAGGGCGACATGGGTAAAGCGTCCGTCTATAAACAAGCCATCGTCTATGTGTTTGAACGTAGTCGAGGAAAATGCTTCTAAAGAGGGGGGGATACCAGGTTTGAAACCAAAAAGAGGGGATTATGGCAAATTAGATTATCGTAAAGAACATGCATAAGAAGAATCTTAAAAAAAAAAAAAACGCAAGACACCCGTGAGTATACGGAGATAAAAAAGAAAGCAGAGAAACCGGCTAACCCCTTGATGCGAAAAAAATCTAAGGAAATGCCCTCCACAAGGGGGAACCTGGAAAAGCTGGCCGAATCATCTTTAAAACAGGCCGCGAAGACGGGCAAGGAAATAAAAGAAGGGGGTCGGGCCTCTTCTAGCACACAGCGATCTTGGGAAAGAAAAGGGATACTTCTAAAAAACCATCAAAAAGAACTGAGAAACATTGACCTGCGGGGGGTGACCATGAAGGGTGATTACGACATTACATGTGTAAAAAAAACAAACACCCTAAGAGTCGGCAAAGGGGGAAATTACATCTGGTGAGAATGAAGGTCGAGGATAAGAAAGCTAAGAGCAGTAAAGGAAACATCTTCGAAATGCGAACAAAAACGAAAAGTTTAAGACTCGGATAGATCCAGCGAAAAAACCCCCTCCCGGCCCGGTCAAAACGAGACGCTCAAGTAAATTACGTGAAAACTCTAAAACAGGCCGGAACTCAAAGGAGTTAGCCCGCGCCACAAAATAATACTCACGCGAGGAACTGTGGAGTGTGGAAGGTTACAAGATAGAAAACCGGAAATACCTCGACGGTCATGCGGCTCAAGTAAGAGGAGTCGAAACGGTCCTCGCGCGGAAGAGGGGGCACGAATTAAATAAAGCGCCTCAAACCCCAATGACATGTACGGAAGAAGGTGGCAGGGTCATAATACAATTGATCAAAAAATCTTCAAAGTTGGGGGGCACAGAAGCAGGGACTTCTGGGTTCTGGGGAAATATTTTCAGGTCAAAAACGACCGGCCAAACTCTGCCTAATGATATGCGGGTCAGAGACAAAAAATAGAAAGAAGTGCATCACATGCTTAGCGATGGTCTAAAAAAATAGAATTGGGTGCAGTCCTCTTCAACTCCTGCACGGGAAAAAAAAAAGAATTTGACGAGGAAAAGGGTCCTCGAAAGTTTCACGGAAAACCCTAAGGATGTATTTGAGGGCATGTAGCTATAGCTCCGGAAAGGGCGTGGGTAAAAATCACAAGTCAGCTCCCCTTCAAAAAAACCAAACAACGAGAAAAAAAGTTAAACAAAAAAAAAAAAAAAAAAAGAAAAAAGACAAGCTATATAGGCAATGAAAACAAAGGGAGGGTCTTACAGCCGACCTAGCATTTAGGAGAAGTCCTCGTTGGGAGTGGATAATTTTCAAATTCAATGTGGAACTGAAAGTACAATTCTCTGCCGTTTAGAGAAAACATCCCTCGGAAGAAGCGGGAAGGACAGGACCGGGGTCGGTTTGCATACATATCTGGACTCCATTCTAAACGGAGTAAAAAACGCAAAGAACAAAGTCCTCAAAGGGAAATCCATAATACACCTCCGCTTAAAAAAAACCCAAGAACTACCCTAAAAAACTCTCGGACTCGCAGAACCCCTTCTTAAAAAAAGTGACGCCACCGCGTCTCGTGGAAAAACAAACACATAAGCCCTATAGAAAGTCGCCCTCGTCTAGAAGGCCGAACGCGGGCACGAAGGGAAAATGGGAAAACAACCACCGTACATCACGACAAACAACACGGGAATTCCTAAATACAATGCGAATCAACACCCGCCAGAAACTGGCGACCTCAACGAACTAACACCCCAACCAACACGAAGCGAGCTTGGCAGAGCCAACAGGTGAGAACGGGATCACCAACCGTTGGCAACACCTGAGCCTGGGAAGGCGAGCCTGAGAAAAAACTCCCTTCTGAAAACCGCGGTGCAGTGGGAAAGTCTAAAAACGGTACTCTCAAAAAAAAAACGAATAAGAAGAGATATCACCGACAGGGTAGCGTGAAAAAGCCGGAAGGTCGGTTTGAAGTCGGAAATGTGCAGAAACCTCGAGTACTAACAGTCTCAGCAGGAGAACAAGTTTATGCATCCTGAGATAGATGAAAGAATATCTAGGGGGTGTCTGGAGTCTGACAAATTATGACCAGGAAAGTGAGCTTTCGCTTCGAACTGTACAACCAGGGTCTAGTCAAAATCGACGTGGTGACATCACAAAGGACCTCTAGGGTCCACTTTTCAAGGCAATATTCGGCCTTTTACCGAGAAGGAAATCTAGATCTCAGGCGCAAGAGGTTTGCAAAAAAATCGAGTCGAATAAAAAAGTTGGGAGCACGGTTTGAATCCGTTTGGAAACTCGGAGGATAAGGGGCAGAAAGTCTAAGTCCAGCTGCCAGAGGGGGGGAGGCTAAGCAGAGCATGGACGCAAAAGAAGGGGTCGACATTTCGAGACGGCCATATCAAAATGGCAAAATAAAAGATAAAAAATAAGGGAATTGGTAGGGGGGTCCTTTTATGAACGGCCCGACGATCCATGGACGTTTGCAAATATCTGACGCATCGCCCCAAGTATTGGGATCCACTGTCATGGTTCTACCAATCCGGGGGTTGTGGTTCGAAGCCGAGAGTGCAAAAAGGGGGGACGGCGACAGTTATCTGGTCCCCAAAGGTCCGTAACAATCTCAACAAAACAGGACGGAGGAAAAATAAAAATCCTGTAGAGCAGCACCGTCTCGGCGGGGGGCGGAGTTCAGTCGGGATGAAAAAGAAGGTTACGGCATCGCGGGGCCGAAAACTCTCAGAGGGCCCGACGGGGGAAAAGCGGGATAGACTAAGTGCTGGGGGTAACTCACCGGCGTCGCTACGAAATCGGCCGGTAAGTGCACAAAAGTTTTATAAACTCCAGTTGCATGTCGGGAACCACGAGGTGCCAGCGCGGCACGAAAGAAAAAGTGAACGAAGGCATGAAAAACCGAGCGAAAGGCCGAGAGCTGGCGGGACAGAAACTTCGAGAAGGGGGGGGCAGAGCAACCGCGGCTACAACGCGAGCGGTTTCGTCTAAGAAAAACTATCTGGTCCTGAGAAAGAAATTAACGTAGCTCGTAGATCAAAAAAAAAACGGGGTATGGGGGCACACAGACAAAATTTCAGCGGTAACCTCCAGTAAAGAATCTGGGGTGTCAAGGGTGACTGAACCTCATTCTATATAAGTGAAGTCTCAGGAGAACTTGGTCATAAATTTGGAGCTGGCGTTCTTAGAGCTCACTTCATTTTGGGGCAGACAAAGGGGAGGGATCAACGGAGAGGAAGGGTCTTTTGATCATCCATAAATTCTGGTGCCGATGGGCAGGCTTGGAAGATTGCTCGAGACAAGGGTTTTCGCCCGGGGGGGGGGGGGGGCTTGTCACGAAAAGGGGAGACTTTTGTGGGGTCTCGGGACGAACCACCGGGAACACTCTTACTGGAATACCAAAGCCTTCAAGCACCACGACCTCTTCGCGCTGAACAAGGCCAGCCGTAAAATCATAAAACATACCCGCACACAGAGAAAAAAAGGTACGGGGGTTGGGGAAAGGCGCCTGGCCGTCCTATTAAATCGTCCCTTCGCAAAGCACAAAAAAAAAAAAAAAAAAAAAAGAACAAAAACTCCAAAAAAAAAAAAAAAAAAAAAAAAAAAACACCGAAGGAAGAGAGAAAAAAGATGGAAAAGAAGGTCGCGAAGGGTACGACCGTATGGGGTCTATGGAACAGGACAGAAACGGCACAACCGTAGTGGTAGTAGGGCAAGGTCGGGAGAGACCGTACTCGGCGCGGCGGCACGCAGCGAGGGGAATTTAGGAAAGGAAGTTAGCGAGGGGAAGGGCCCACTTGGCAAAAAGAGAAAACACCAAAAAAGGAAAAGATAGAATAGGATCTAAAAGACCATTAGATAAGAAAAAAACGATCTAAAAAGGCAACACACGACTCTTGGGAAGCTCGGGAAAACGAAGCTGAAAGGAATAGCCTCCGAGGCAAGGAACAGTCAACCCTACGAACAAGTCCTGGGCGCTGTCAAGAAGCTCTCAATACAGACTCGAAGCTCTACCCGTCTGGCAAAAAGAACGGTCCATCACTGTAACCTCCGACAACTAAAGAAAAAAAAATCTGAAAGAAGAAAATAAAAAAAAAAAAACTTACCAGCAAACGCCGCTGAAGACGCACGGGGGCAGGAGGGGGGGCGCAGGGCCAAGGATTATTCAGACTGCTGGCGGGCAAAGCGTAAGGAAAAAGAAACACAATCCACAAAAAAAAAAACACAAAAAACCGGGGAGGAGAATAAACAGGAGAAAACACCGGCTGGAATCAAAAAACGGCTAAGACGGACCGGCACCAAAACTTTCCAGAGTATAATACGAGAAAAACGCTGAAAAAGCAACAATAAAATCAAGCAAAAAAGGCACGCCAGTGAAGGTAAAGCAAAATCAGGCAAGGACAAAGGGGGTTTAGTAACTCTCTTTCAGACAAAGTAAAAAAGTGACTGCCTTAGAAAGAAGACAAGTGTCAAATTCCTAATCGACGCGCGCGATTAACAATCAAATAGTGAAATCGAAAAAACGCAATTGGGGGAACGTCGGCCGAAAAGAAATTCTATGTCTTATCTCGCAAAGGGTGGAACGCTCGAGGGGCCAATAGCTTCGCAAGCAAAGTAGGGGGGAAGGAGGTGCTATTCAAAAAAAGGAAGAAGTGAATTTGAATAACCTACAGGCTGCCCGGTCATAGGGCCTGGAAAGAGGTCTTCATGGACATTGACCCGAAAAACGTGGAAAAACCCAAGACAACTAAACTAAGGAAAAGCAAAACCGCCGGCCTCTTCTCAAAAAGGCGATCACTAGATCAGGGGGGGAGTACATATAGGCAACCGTGATTTGAAGAGTAATGTCCCCCGCTTGAAACATAAAAGGTACCCTACTCGAATAGAGAGCTTTCCGGAATTAAAAGAGTGCTAGCATAAGTGGGTACCTGGCCGGGATCTTAAAAAAAAAAAGCTGGGGGGCCATAGGGACACTCCTTCAGGACTTCAGGTTCGAACGGGTACGTCGAACCCCAAAGAAAAGAGTCAGGAGTCATTCATTGGGCAACAAATAAAAGGAGAGAACCGGAGGGGGACTGCCAGCTTAACCTACACCGGCAAGCCCAAACGAAAGAAGGGGCAAAAAGTAACCAGAGAAGGAAAACATCTTATCGGGAACCTAAAAAAGAAGAACCCCACCAACAAGAAAGTCAGAGAGAGAAGGCGGAATCCGGCTATCAAACCGTGACACCAATCCAGGAGGGGGCCTAAACTGTAACAAAACTTCTACAAAAAAAATGACGAGGGTCCGGGATCTAGAAAGACTAGACCGCCCACTCTGGAAAACCAGTGTCTAGAAAGGGGCGCGGGAAAAGCGAGGCCACTTCCACGGGAGATTCCTCGCATCTCCAACCGCAAAAAATGTTTCGGGAGGCTCACTGAAACTTGACCTAACCATAACACGTTTCAGACTGCTTTGTACTCAAAAAAAAGGCAGAAATTGCGCCGTGAAAGGCCAGAGGCGGAATGTGCTCGAGAGCGTCAGCCTCTCCTAACTTTCAACAGAGGGACTTCCGCCTCAAAAGGATATGGGGAAATCTCAGGAGGAGAGTATAGAAAGGTACCAAACAAAATGGGCAGGTTGAAACAGAAGGGGATCTGGTGTAAAAAATTGCATCAGGAGGGATGCGCAAAGGGAAAAAAGCAAAACGGGGGGACCCCGGTTCATTCACGGGGCAAGTTAAGAGGGAGCGAGAGGTTTTGCTGTGGGGCGTCGGCTCGTCGGCCTAGGGGAAAGCCATTGTTGAGGGACGAGAACTAAACTTGTCGGCAGACTTAGGAGGCATGCGAAGGACGGTACTCAATTCCCAGGGAAGAGGGTTCGGAAATCCTGGGACGAGGGGGAAAAGTGATACGATTTTAGGGGCGAGCTTCGGCAAGCAGGGGCCCCTGGAGGGTCGCTGTTTGGGGGGGGGAAAGGAAAATGTCAGGGTAGAAGGAACGACTCGAGTTTCATGTCCGGATGGGTCAGGTACGGAGCGTGAAGGGTATTCATGGGAAGGAACTTGGGAGGGGTTACAAGGATCCGGAAGAAAGAGACTTACCACGAGGGCCCGGCCGTGGAACTCGAAGAATAAGGCGGGAAAAAAACCTTCAAGAATACAAGGAATTGGGGGAGCAGGAAGGTTCGCAAAACGTATGGTGGCAAGGATCTATTACAACAATTCCTCTGTGGGACCTACAAAAAACAAACGAAACCCGGACAAGGAGGTCTCGACAAGGGACGGAAAGGAAAAACGACGAGGTCTTTTAAGATTTCAGCTCTTGAGAGTTTCTCTTTGGGGGAAGGTAGTAAAGTTTCAAATATGCGAGGGGAAGAAACCTGAACAGGGATACGGGGACTCTCTTTGGGTCCGACATTCATTGGGGGGGGTGTACGTGGGAAAGAGGAAGGAGGGAAGACGTGGTATGTGTGTAATGGAAAAAGGCTTGGTCAGGGTCCGTCAAAAATTTTGTAAGCGGATTAGAAAGAGAAGTGTAAGCGGGCCTCTTCGGGCTTCACACCTACTCCGTGGTTGGGGTTAGAGGAGGCGAACACAAAAAAAAAACACAAACCCACCTGGTTAGGAAAACTGAGAGAAACTTTGGATTGAAAAGGAGCATGCAAAAAAGCCTGCTGTTGGTTTGCTTTTTGGGGGGAAAAAAGGGACCCCTCTAAATGGGACAGGACGACCTTAGGAAGGTGAGAAAACGCTCAGAAAGAGAGTTGCTCTGTGTCTCAAAGCGGGAAAACCAAGGTAAGGAGCTTAGGTCAGGAGGGAGAACGTACCGGGGGAAAACGTTGCTGCGACTCCTGCAAGGAAATTACTGGTATTCTAGTGTTGCAACTGAGTGCTTTTTAGACCGGGAGGGAAACTGGGGGTGGCTAGCATTTGTTTATGCGAGGTGGTATTTACTCCTCCAACCACCGAAGGGGTCTACGCTGCAGGAACGGAGGGAGACTTCAACCAACTGGAGTAAACAGAAAAAATTTAAAAAAGAGAAACCGAAGGCATAAAGTGGAAACGAGAACGTGTGGGAAATTTGGCCCTTCTATTACACTATCGCCCCTAGCCATAAGAAGAAGAGGGAAAAGCCGTTGCAAAAAAGAGGTTTACAAAAGTCAGTTGAGCCGAAAAGAACGGTTCAGAAGGAAAGGTATCGGCACACGGGGGGAGGGGGGTCCTGTCAGGAAGGGAGAGCGCAGGCTATGGAGATCTTGATAAAGAGGGGGGGGGAGGTTGCAACGGCGCAAGTATCATCCGTTCCTTCGAGGGAAAGTGGAGGGGGCACTCTAAAAAACTGAGGGAAAAAAGGGCGGGAAAAGGACAAAAATGAAAACCAAACGAGCTGCGTCTCAACAAGGGCAAAACGCTGCAAAAGGGCAAAAAAAGCCCTGAGCCTGTCATCAAACCTGCGAGGGGCGCCGAGAGCACTTCCCCCGAAAGGAACCACCATCCACAAAACACAAAACTCTTCCATCTGAGAGAGCACAAGAGAGAAACGTCGTAGAAAAGGCACGAAAAACTCCCGGGGGACTCGCTCAGAAAGCGAATGGACGATCTTTGGCAACTCAGACTGGGGGAAAAGAAGAACAGCAAAGCCCCAAAACCAACGGAGGAGGATGTGCCATTCGAAAGGGGGGGAAAAGGTCTTGGGTGGACAGAAATGGGACTACGACGTGCTGCCGTGACCGGGGAACTGGGTCGCGGCGGATAAGTGTCTCCTGACAGGTGTGGAGATACTACCTGAGGGAAAAAATATAAAAAAAAAGAACGTCTAGGGGGGGAACCATGGTCTCCCCTTTCTCGAGCGCACTGAACCCCTCCAAAAAGAACGCCCTCTCTTGCCGAACAACCAACCAACACACTCGCCCCGAGTAATGAAGGACGGATCGAGCAACTCGAACAACTTATACACCAAAACTCAGGGTGGACGTCAACACACTCGCAGGTTACTTCTGAAAGGGGCGAAAAAGACAACAAGGAATAGAGCTTTCGGGGGAGAACGGATATCAGCCCCCACCAAACCAGAACTCTTAACAAGCCTGTCGAAAAATCTGCACTCCAAAGCAAACAGCGAAAAACGTCTGCGGGGGTCGAACGCACCCAAACCAGCGGCTAAAAGGGCGGGGAGAGGGAAAAACACAGACATCGTTGTCGCCGGCGATACCCACAAAGAGCAGAAGGAATTGCGAACACGCAAGGAAAGAACTCCGGCCATTCTAAAAAAGAACTAGAGGGGGAGGTCGAACAAGAGCACTAGTGCAAGCCTCTGGCACCCAGTGGACACCCCCCAACTCAATCAAAAACGACTCGGTCCAAAAGCGGCCACGAAAAACTAAATCACACAGCGGACCGTCTCCTGTTCTCAGGGGCTTTCGCGGAGGAGTCCGAGAAGAAACTAAGAACTAAAACTCACTCGGAAACTCGCAAAGAGGGGGCCGCCCCAGCTGCCTCCGGGGGGGAAAAAGACCTGGAGGAAGGAAGCCGAATCGATAGGGGGGCGGCAGGGGTTTCGGGAAGCGGCCGTGTTTTGAAGCTGAGAAACTTGCCCAATCACAAAGGGAAACCCCCAGGGGAGAAAAAAGGGAAAAGGGCGCCCTACTGGGGTCACACAAAACCGTCTCAAACCGTCTCAAGGGGGGCTTCGGAAAAAGAATAAAGCCAACAGTCGAAAAAAAAAGCAAAGAAATCTGACGGCCCTCGACACAAAAAAAAATTCCCGACAACCAAAGTTCACAGGGAAAGTCGGAAGGAACGGCACGAAAACTGGAAAAAAGCCGGTCTTCACTCTCAGGAGTCTGACTTTGACAAAAGAAAAAGCAAGGAGAAAACCTCACCAAAGCGACGAAGGGGAACGAGAGAACACTCCCAGGGGGGGACAAGAGCCAAAAAAGAGTCCACTACCAAGCTGCGAAGGAATAAAATAGTTCAAAAGCACCCGACAATGCCAGTCGATACCGAAAAGACAAACATGGAGAAGGCCGAAAACGGAAAAAACACAAGGAAAATTCAAAAGTCAACCTAAAAGTGCAGGAAGGAAAAAGGGCGGGAAATTACTGGGGCGATTAGAGCTGCTCAGCCGCACAAGGGGGAGGTGCAAACCGAAATTTACACAGGGAGTCGAAAAAAAAAAAAAGAAGGACTAAGCTGTAGCCCGCATGTGGCCAGGGGACTGCCGGGAGGAAGTTTTACAACCGCAGCGGACTGGGGGGATGTAAAGGGGGGGAAACCCTTTGGAGAAGGTGCATACGGAAAGAGTCAGAGCAAGCGTTTGTGGAAGCTTCTGAGGGGAAAAGCCTCAGGTGTCAAAGGACTAACGAGAAGGGTTGGAGGGAGAAAGCACGTTGGCTGATACACTAAGTAGGTCGCTGCGGAAGGAGGGGGGGGGGCCTCCGGGAGGGGAAAAACTGTGAATGTCATCGACAGGAGGGAGAGGGACGGGGGGAGAAGAGGAGAGAGTTGGTGAAAGTCCTCTACTGGTTCATACCGGGTTCTCTTCAAAAGGGGAAACTTTTCAAAGGGAAAAATCCTGCAGAGAACCTTGCGGGGCAGGGGGAGGGGTGGGTAGGGAACAAGTTCTGCATTGTCCTAAGGAAGAGGTTTTTCAGGGGGGGGGGGAAAAGTCAGTGGCCCTTTCAGGTAAAGGGGGAAACAAAAAAAGACGCCCTCATTGCGTAACCCCGGGGGGGAGGGGGGGGGGGTGAAGGGGGGGCGAGGATCCGATGCGGGCATTTATTCGAGGCGACCCACCAAAGAATCAGCTAACAAAGATACAGCTCCACCCTAACCGCCCTACCCTTAGGCCTACCGGGGTACAGGAAAACTTTCACTGCTTCGTTTTCTAGGTCCAGGAATAGGTTCTTTGGCAGGGTGAGTTCAGGACTTAAAAGAGAATCCTTCCCAGAACAGGATACGGGTCCTTGGATATCGAGGTATCGGGGGAAAAAGAAGAAGGGGGTCTGACATGTCGTGAATCTGACAAGGTATTCTATGTGACCACGGTGAAGAAGGGAAAAGGAATGAGCGTGTCTACCTCGAGGCAGCAGGATCTGCACGAGCGATGGAATTTCCCTCTTCGGGCTCGACGGAGATGGGTGCAAAGTACCCGGATGAACACGGGGGGGGAAGACTGCGGGGGGGGTCAGAGCGATGTGGGCAGTCATTAGGGCTGGCTAAAATACGTAGGACTATAATCACAAACTCCTTTTCGGAAAGGGTTTGAATCCGATAGAGAGGAAGCTGGACAGAGGTTAGGCGCACCTTTGGATTATTATTCATGTACTAGAATTAATACAACGGGAAACGTGGGAGTAGGGAGGACTAAAGGGGGGGGGGGGGTGGAAGCGGGTAAAATTGTCGGCCTTGGCTAGGAACGAAAGGACCCGGTCGCAGGGGTACGGTGGGGCTGGCAGTGATTGTGGGTACTGAGGAGTTAGTACCCCAGGGATCAGAGGGGTAAGCACCTTGGTAGCGTGTCTCCAAAGCTTCTCAAGGGGGTTTCTAATAAAAATTCTTGACACAAACACGTAGGAAGGGGACCATAGCAATTTCCTCCGAAAGAGGAATCGAGAGGGGATGTACAAGAACTTACATTCACTCATCTCCGGGAAACCCCAAAAGAGGAAAAGGGGAGGGACTCACCACCAAAAACTCGAAAAGTCCAGTCGACTTGGGTTGTGAGGGGAGCTTTTTCGTCCCACCTATTTTTAAGTATCGAATTGGGGGTCGTCTTCTACCCCAACTTCGAAACTGTCGGGAGGGGTCTCTCCTGGAGAGAAAGGTGACAGGAGTATGGAAGAGGGAAGAAGGGCGCCGGGCAAGAACCGGTTGAGTCTATTTTACCAGAAACCTATAGCGAAGACCATTATAGGGAGTGCCCGAAGTCATGGGTCAGAAGCGACGAAGTATCTCGTTCCGAGGATAGAAAAGGTCTTCGTAGCCAAGGAGGAGGGGGAAAGATCGGGCTCAAGACATTGGTGCTCCTGGGGGAAAAACTGGTGGCTCCTAGGGCAAATACAGACATCAAAAAAACCCTCAGGAAAAGTCTCACAAGAAGAGAAGGGGTGTCATAAGTGAACTCGGCTACCAAGCAACATTCGGAAACCTTCCCAAACTGTGTAGGGAAATAGCAAGAAGAGATAAAGACTGTCGTAAAAACCGCGCGACCGAAATCTCAGAAAACGGGAAACTACGCCCGTGGGGCACAGATAGGTTTAATGGAAAATACCAGCCAAAAAAAACACTAATCAATCTAAAGCGCAAAGAGGCCCGTTTCGGGAGTGTGGAACAAGTCTTACAGTTGGAAATAAGAAAGAAGGGGGGATAAAGGTAGCTAAAGAACTTACATCAGTTAAAAAAAAAAAAAACACACACGCCGTAATACTAAAACGGGCTAAAAAGATAAGCACCACATCTTACTCAACTAGAACCAAATGGGAAAGCCACCAAAAATCCGAAGAGAGGGGGGGAGGGGGTGGCATATCACCCTATTCACGGAGAAACAAAAAAGAGTCCAAAACCCACGCAAAAAAAAAATTGAAGACGAAGGTCAGGAGGAAAAGTAACAACTGGCCTGGCCTCAGAAGCGAACTATGGGGGTCAAAGGGATTACTAAAAAAGAAACACCTTCAACATCGAGTTACTTCCTGACGAAAGAGCAGAAAGGGGCAACCAAAAAGCGGGAAACCAGAGCGAAGGGAAGCAATTCACGACGGGGGAACACACGAAATTACGGAGGGGGAAGGGAATATGGAAAAAGGGAAGGACCAGACCAATCAAATGAAGTAGAGGGATTAGGAACCTCGTCTACAGGAGGGCGAAAAGGAGTTCTCTTAAAAAAAAGGGAATTAAGTTAAATTGGGAAAGAGTTCTAAGAAAAAAGACAGAGAATTCAGGGATTCTAAAAACAAATGAGAATGGAGTCATACAGAAATAGAAACTTTGTGAGAAAATAAAAAAAGATGGAAGGTGAAACCTCCGGCCTCTGGATACAAAAGAGTACGAGAAAACTCGCCCCAACCGCGAGCCCGAAGTGAAGCGCGAGGGGCCTCGAATCCACTACCAGGAGAAAAAGGGAACACACAAGCCCTCGAACGACAAAGAATAAGTAAAGGATTACCAGCTTCCTTCTATCCGTCGAGGGGGCTTCTGAGCGGGGGGGTTATTAAAGCGAAGCGCGATGTGGGGCCCAGGGTCAAGGAAAAGGGAAAAAGCCATCGCAAGGCATCACGAGACAAAAACAGAAAATGAAGGAACTGCGAAGGGGGGGGAAAAATTACTCATCACAGCACCATTATACGTTCGGCGAGCTGGGAGCACCTCCCAACCCTTTAAAAAGGAACCAGGGAAGAAAAGGCAAAAACAATACCTATTCCGAGAAAAACTCTACAGGAACTGCGCTGAAGACAGGAAGAAATTGACAAACTGATCCATGAAAGTACGGGAAGAGGCCCAAAAAGAAATCGGAGAGAAAATGGCGTTCCTCGTTAATCTCACGGTCCTCATCGTCGGCCCCAAGAACTTTGAAAAAAGGCTCGCCACTAAAGGCTAAGGGCCTAGGGAACGACGAAGCAAACCCGAGTGAAGGGTAAAAAAGGGGAGTCACGGACCTACCCGGCTTCCGAGAGAGATGGTTCACAGGAGAAAAGTTTTTAACAGGGGGGCTCCAAAGGGATGGAAGATTATCAAGGGTCGCTTCGGATGCTCAGGCCGCAACCTTCTTGGGAAAAACAATCTGAGGGTTAAAACAAAACGAGGGAGCTCTCAACAAAACAAAAGAGGTGTTAAGAACTCGGTGACCGGTAACAGCCTCATGTGTTTTGACCTGGAAGAGGGGGGTCAGAATCAGGAGGGGACTGGAGATATGGGCATTTTCTTAAACTCACTTTTTAGAAAAATTCTTGCCACGGGGCCTCCTTGAAAGAGTCTGAGGCAAAAGAAATGGTGTGAGTTATTGGGGGAACCGGCTCAAGGGTAGTTTCAGGGAGTCTAAAGGAATTGAAGTCCATTGGGGGGGGCGTATAGAGAAGACCTGACGTTCACGGAACCGCAAAAAGGGCGAGAACTGGGTCGGCGGGGGGAAAAAAAGTTCGGGGGCGTTGTAAAGAGATCAGGCTGAAGTTCTCAGGTTCTTTGGGAGAACTTCTGGAAGGGGGGAAGAGACTCAAAGGGGAACGGGAATCCGGGGGCGAACTGTTTATCCTTAAGAACAATCTTGTCCGTTCTGGGGGGTCGTAGGGGTGGTGGGGATCGGGATAAGCTGGAATTTGATGGTCTAAGGGGAATTTTGGTCACGGAAGGGGGAAAAAGGGCTGGCAAAACGCAAAGGACCTTTACTGGGCATGAGCTAAGGGGGGGGGCCAAAAAAACAGAGGAGAATCGGGGGGAGGTTTGATCCGGAGGAATTCTCCTTGACTAGGAAAAGGGTCACCCAAAGGGAAGGTCTGCAAAAAACTTGAACATCAAACCCGAAGTCCAAACTTAGATACCTAATTCAGGGCGAAACACAATTCGGTTCGGTGTGATTCCCAAGGAATCTGGGGGAGGTGGGGTTGCGGGGTCGGTGGGAGAAGAGGGCTGAGGCAGAGGCGGAGAGGTGGGGGTGAGGGGAGAGGCGCCCGGGGATAAGTAAGGGCAAAAAGGGGGAGAGCTGTCGGGTATGGAGTGCGGAGGAGATGCCCGGTAGATAGAGAGGTCGGGGGGGGAGGTGAGAAGGGTAGGGGGTGTGGTCTGAGGGGAGGAGAGATTGTGGATTACAAATGTTGGCTCCTGGGGGGGGGTGGAGTGTGGGGAGACATCGTGAGGGTGCACTTGTAGAGAGGGAGTCGGGGGGAACGCGGTAGGGAGTAGGCAGTGAGAAGCTTAGGGGTGCTGGTTTCTGGTTTGGCGTTGTGGGGTCGGATAAAGAAGGTGGTGGGGAAAAAAACATAGGGGAGGGGGCCCGGGGAAGGAGGAGTACTCTTTTAGGAGATGGGCGGTGTAAATACAATTGGTAAAGTGGCTAGAACAGCAGTGGCGAGTTGGGCGATGAGTGGACTTCGCTTCAGGAGATTCATTGGGAAATGGTTATGACAGTGGGTGGGGTTGAGAGTTGAACTGTGTACCAGGGAAAGTGGGAATGGCGGGGGGATAAGCGTCCGGAAACAACAATTTCAAGTTTCAAAGACTCTCAAGAAGGAAGTTTCACGCGAAGAAGAATGAGCCGGGAAGCCGAGTTCGGGGGGTAAGGACTAGGGGGGGGGTTCATATCTCCATGCGAACACCCAAGAACTTGGGGTAATGCTCCGGCTACAAGAGGTGTCCAGACCTTAGGACAAGGGGAGGATAACCTTCCTTAGCTAAATAAAAAAAGACAAATAAGGTCCAGGGGTGTTCTGTCTGTAAAGGGAATTCCCACGCGGGGTCCTCTGGAACTCGGTAAGAAGTATTCTTCACTCCGTACAGAAATTCCTTTAGCCTTCTGCTCAAGGAGGATTAGGTCATGGGCTGAGGGAACGAAACCGGCCGGTGATTTCTGAACAGGATAGAAAAAGTCCGAGGGGGGGGTTGAGGTCATGGGGAAGATCTCAGGAAAGGGATTAGTTCCGAAGGGAGGACAAAAGTGGGATTTTTTCTGTCATTGATTTAGGATTATCCAGCACTGGCTTCCCGGTTTGTGGGGTAGAGTCTATGGTGGGCTGAGAAATAAGTATTCCTCCCCAATAAACGTCTAATTAGCAAGATGGGAAACGACCCAAAGCGACCAGATCGCTGAGCTTCAAAAGCCGCCCTTCAACGGGGAGAATCAAAGCCGGATGTCTAAGAACGGGCCAGTACAGCCACTAAAACCAGTTGTATTAAATTGTCGAAATAATAAAATGAAAAACGCACTCTACTAGATAACTTAGGTTCTGGAGCCTGGTTGGAAGTCGTCACGTAAAGGAAGGGAGACATCTCGCATACGGAGGAGGTAGGCGACCAACAGGGGGGGGGGGAACTGTGGCTTTGGGAACCGAGCCGGTAGCCTTTTAAGTATCAGATGAAAATCTCTGAGAAGAATGTCGCGATGGGATTACAGAAAAGTGAGGAGGCTGGAGCCCGTATTACTTTGTCAGATTAAAGCCAGGGCTTGATGGCCGAGAAAACGATCCTTGCTTTTTAACTCGGGAGCTCTCGAAGGGAGGGGGGAATTCGGAAAGTTGACCGGAGCGCCAGTATCGGAATAAACAAAAGGGAAGGGGAATGGGGTGATGGAAGAGAGAACAAAGAGAAAACAATGCGCTCACCGCGGGAAAAATCTACTAGGAGAAAATCAAATCGCCGAGAAAAAGGAAGATCTGAATAGATTACCGGAGTTCTACACACAGACACGGCAGGAAAAAACAAAAATGAAGTTCCATAAGCTGGCAACGGGACGACAGCCAACCAGAGGAAGACTCACCTGAAAAAAAAGACTCTCGGCAGAGAAAACTTAGCCTCGGGAGTTCGCCGACGTAGAAGTAACGTGAGGGTCTGAAGTGGAACGTGGACGGAGAAGAAAGGAGCAGATACCCGGCGAACGAGCCAGTGAGTGGATCGTGTTACGGGGGTTAAAAGAGGTGTGCGGGCAGGACGGTGTGTGCTCGCACGTGGCACAAGTTAGGGTCGTTCTAAGCCTCTGACCGGGGAGTACTAGTTAGTCAAAGATGCGGAACTAATACCAGGTTGGGAGACACCTCCCATAGGGTGGATCCACGTAAAGCCTTTGAACTCGGCCACAGACAGGGGTGCCTCCCCACTGTCTAATGAGAGAAAGGAGGAAAAAGGCATGACAAAAACTCAACAAAACACATCGTACGGGGAAGACAGAAAAAAAAGGGTCCTTCGAGTGAGGACAAACTCGGTTCAATACTAACTGGAAAAAATCTCCCGCTCAAAAGAGTAAAAAAAACCGGGACTTAAAAGGAGGGGAAGGATGCCCGAAAGTACAGCAGGATCCTGCCAACTAGATTCAGGGGGGGAGCCCAAAATGTCCAAAGAACCCCCATCCCACCTCGTCGGGGGGGGGTTCAAAAACACGAATGGTCAGAGAAGTGCACTATATTGGGACCACCGATATTCCATCTGTCAAAAAGAAAAAGGACTCGGGGAGGGAAAGTCTTCGTAGGGAAAAAAATGCTGGATTGTCAAGCGTGCAAAAGAAAAATGAGAGGTGAGCCCGAAAAGGCTGAAAGGTCGGCTCGGGGAAGAGATCCGTCGGAGGAAGGGGGCAGATCCAAAACGGGAGGTAGCTAAGGAAAGGGTAACAAAGCAATTTTGACCCAATTCAGATAAAAACCCGCAAACCTCTCTAAATACCCCTGACAAGATCGACGTTATTAATACATCTTCTTTCAAGTGGAGAAAAAAAAAACACAGAAGATGCGTTACTTGTGGAAAAACAAGCATAGTCGGGGGGGGTGGGGTGCGAAGCCTGAAGGGGAAAGGACTAAGGAGACCGGCACCCCACTAATAGACTTGAACTTGCAACCGGATCTGCGGGGTCCGGGACGAAGTACTTAAGGCTACTTGGGCGGTGGATCTGGTACAGGTAATGGGGAAAAAAAAGCCAAAGGAGAAGGTGGGCTAAGACGGGACACCCACTTCAAGGTCTCCTTTAGGGAAAAAGGGCCAAAGGAACATATGCTGGAGCCACACCACTGGGGGGAAATTACGGTTTGGGGGAACAAAAATAGCTCAGGAAACATAAACGTAAGGTAACTTAAAAAAAAAATCACAAAAGCAACAGTACTCGAAGGGTACCAGAAGGAACACCAACAAAGCATAATCCTAACAAAAAGGAAAAACAAGAGAAAACCGCCCCGAGAATCCATACAGCAAATTTCGAGGCGATCACGGGCGACAAAACAGGGACGGAAGAGCGTGCAAACCAAAACATCGAATCACCTTCAAAAGCTCAAAAGAGACGAATCCCGGCCGGCTCCGTATCAAAGTTCCTGGCAGAAAATCCCCGGGGCCCGTGGAGAAAAGGACCCAAGAAAATGCGCACCTACCTTTATGAATTGCAAACCATTCAAGCATGCGAAAGCGAAAAACAGGTCGGGGAGTCGCGGGCGCAAGCAAATTTGCTTACAACGTCGAAAAAGGGGGAAAGCAGGAAAGGTCAACAAAAAAAAACAACTCAAGAGGGAAGACGGTCGGACAGAGACCCGAGTGATACAATAAAAAAAAGGGTGGGTTCACATCGAGGCTGGAAGCCTCAATTGAGCTGGAGATGAGTCCCACGAATGGGGAGGGAAACCGCGTCAGGATTGTGGCAAGAAAACAAACAGTAGTTCTTAAAACAACAAAAAAACTTCTTGAAATGACAGGGGCGCGGGGAAAGCTGGCAGCTGTTTGTCTCTAAAATTGGGCTGGGTAATATCGAGAGCTCCAAGGGAATTTAACGGAAACGCGTAGCTGTTTCGGGAAATCAGGGGTTCGAATCGGGGGGTAACGGGCGAGGGGGGTGGAGGAGGAGGTGCTTTCCTGTCGGGCGCACTCTCCTGCCCTCCTCTGGTTTACTGGGGCATCAAGTGTCCGGGATCCAGATTCCCATTCAGGACGGGGGAAGGTTCACACTTGCACCTGCTAGCCATTGTTGGAGGCTGAGAGTACACCAACGTGGTAAGAAAAAAAACAGGTTAAAGTCAGGGAGTGAATACGGTCTCCCACTGGACCGTGGGGACTAATGCAACGGGAACGATCCAGTGAGGGAAGAGAATTGCGTAAAAGCATCGTCGTGTTTAGAGACAAGAGCAGTCAGGTGGCGGCTTTGTGGAGAAGGGCTCGAAAAAATCCGGCCTGAGGGGGGGTGGTCGGCCGGGGGGGCTGCTGCTAGGCGGCAGGGGCATTGAAGGGGGGGGGAGCCCGGTCGAAGAGGCTGGGAAACGAGGATCTGCAGAACTAAAGGACGTTCGACCTAAGAACACAAAGGCCAGAAAGGGGCGCAGAACAAGTGGGAATCCACTGGGGCTCAATCGCTACGTACTGCTCAATTAGAGGGACACCAGTAGGGGAAAAAAGCTCACATAGGACGTGAAAACCACGCGAAGGTAAAGCAGTAAACGTTCTCGAAAGCGTCCGGTGGGCTAGGTGAGGCGGAATTGGGAACGAAGGCCTTATAGGACTTCGAAGGAAAAGGTACCAAGAGTTAATACGGGGGGGGAGAAAAATTTATGCACTGTATTCGGTGTATCCGAGGAGTTTGAAGGAGTTTCGATGGGAATGAGGAGGGTGCAAGACGGTGACCAGAACTGCTCAAGTTTTGAGAAGAAAGACTTGAAAATCGCGAAGCTGACGAAGAAATTCTATTTGGGGTGATCCCAGCAGTTGAAACCTAAAACGCAACGAGTAAGGGGAAGTGTCAAACTTGGACTATGAGAAAAACTCTGAGAGATTAAGAAC
>Ga0179593_1498848_pt1 | contig 20164 bp, 28 predicted proteins | sample CZODoug2_1_08_16_FD_185931 | JGI IMG/M metagenome (GOLD analysis project Ga0179593, IMG submission 185931) | Vadose zone soil fungal communities from Angelo Coast Range Reserve, California, USA - CZODoug2_1_08_16fungal (PacBio error correction) | ecosystem: Environmental > Terrestrial > Soil >...
CATGAAAGCAGGGAGGAAATAGGTCGATGGGAATGCGGGGGTCGAATCAACTAACCTCAAAACCTACCCGACAGGCGCAAGACAGACCAAAAAAGCTTGGGGGACGAAAAGCAAGAGCGGGGAAAAAAACCGCAAAAAAAGATAGTGGACCCTGGAGAAACGGGGACAAGCAACGGATTTCGTTTGCGAAACAGCTAGGGGAACCAAGGTGGCAAGAAGGAGGGGACAAGCCTTGCAAAAAAAAGTTACCGGAGAAGGGTTGCCATCGTAAAAACCCACGTAGGGGGCCCGCGGTGGCCAAGGATCCCGAGGGACCGTTGCCCGAAGGCAAAATGATGTTTAAAAGCAAAAAAAAGCCCGACCCAAACAAGGCGACCCGCGGTCAAAGGGGGGGGGATTACGTGACCTCAAGAAAACAACGGGTCACAACGCGGGGTGAAAGCCCGATAAAGGCGGTGGGGAAAGGGAAAAAAAAACTAGCAGAAGGGAAGAAAGAGGGGAAACTGAGGGGTAAAGGAGACGGCAAACCTCAAAACCTAAAGATTTATCACAAAAAGGTGGGACCGAAGGGGGGGACTGAGAACAACGGCAAAAAAACGGGTAGGGGAAGCAGGAAGGAGGGTCAGAAAACGACAGGGTACAAGTACGACCCGGGGAAATCGCAAACAGAGGCGGGGGGGAAAAAAAAAAGACAGGAAAAAAAGGGGGCTGGGACCAACCTGGGGTTAGTAAGGAGGGGAGGGGGTGAAAGAATTTCAGGGATTTATGTGAGAGTGAGCGGGAGCGGCTGACCCTCAGGACCATCAAGCTGTAATATTACCTGGGGACCAAGGGCGCGCCCAATTTAGACGAGTGGCCGAAAGCCAACCGGGGAAAACGACAAGTGTCCAAGAGGAGTATTATGAACGGCTTGTGGAGGCAGGCGAGGTGGGGGGGAAACGCTAAGGGACGTGAAGGGAGAAGCCAAGCAGGGGTTGGGGGGGTTGGGGGTTTTCCCCGACCAGTGAGAAATCACGGAGAAATCCGGGGGGGGAGGGGGGGAAGATGCCCTGAGGGGGAGGGGGACGGCGGCATAAAAAAGAAAGGGGGCAGATATGGGAAAAAAAGGAAAAGAAAAGCCCAATGATAGGGGTAAAATAAAATATCCTTGGGCGGAAGCAAAACAAAACTCCCCCACAAAAACCTACGCTCAAAAAAAAAACCAACTCACCCACCTCAAAAAACCACCCAACAACTCACACAAAGAAAAAAACAGCACCACCGATGCGGACTTCGCAGCTGGGAGAAGCATGGGGCAGGGGTGGGGCGGAACGGCATGCCGGGGGGGGGGACGTTGGGGTCGTAAAACAGGGAAGCAAAATCAAGAAAGAAAGGAAATGAAGCACTGTTAATGTCACAGACGTCCAGAAAGGCCCCCCTGAATGGCGGAACTTTGAAAAAATGCTACAGCACCAGAAAAAAAATGCCGCGGCGTTAAACACAGAAGCAGTTGGTTGGAAAGGCACTGCTTGGGATAAACTGTCATCCAGCGGAGGGAATGAAAAAGTCGTGTGAAAGCGGGAAATCACAACCGGGCCGAAGAGGACGACCACGTCACCGGCGGTAAAGAAAAGAAGTATAGGTAAAAAACTGAAAAAGGGGGGGGGATAAATCTTACAAGAAGTTGGGGCGGAAATCGAGGAACGAGTCACTAATTCACCACAGATCAAAAAGCCGCAGAAAAGAACCGGTCCAGGGGAAAGGTGGCAAAAACCAAAAAAAGAGGGCCGGGGGCGTCCTTTGATGACATCACCGACGACACGCGGGAAATAAATAAAAAAGGGGCGCCAAAAAAGGGACTGAGGACGAAAAAAGGCCACAAGGGTGGAAAGGGTTACTCGACCCGATCAAGCAAGTCAAGGCGATTGCCGCACATTGCAACGAAAGACCGTCATTGCCTGGGTGAAAGTCAACAAAGATCCCTGTGAAAAAAAGAAAGAGGTAATAGAAAAAAAAGTGTGGGGAACCCGTCGCCCCGAAACCTAGAAGGGAAAGCCAACCCGGGAATTGACTAAGGGGAGGGGAAAAATTAGGGGGGGGTGTTGTCAGAAAAGAAAATCGGCCGAGGAGGGGCCGGCCGATCTGCCACAAAAAAAAAAAGAAAACCACAGAGAGAGAAGGAAGAGAAAAAAGAAGAATCCATCAACAAAAAACAGGGAGAAATATTTTTAGGTAGCCTCGCATCGAACGCATGACGCAAGGGAAAAGAAGGGAAGAGAACTCGGCGAGATAGCTGAAAAAAAAATTCGGTTGCGAAAGCCGAACTCGCCACGATCCCCCAGGGCCGAAGACAATCTTCAAAAGCCGCAAACAAGAGGAAAAAAATTGGGGCAAAAAAAGGGAGAGAAAAGTTGACCCAGGTTAATCATTGCCATGCAAGGGAAAAGAGGGGAATTTAAAACACAAAGCAAAAAATTGGGCGGGGGGAAGTGCGGAAGAAAAGACGAAGATCGGGATACTCGTCGAGGAATTCCCCTGAAGAAGACCACCAGAGGCCACGTAGAGGAGGGGGGAAAAAAATGTCTGGGAAACTCATCAGGGATCAGAAGGAAGGGATGTCCAAAAAAACAGAAAGAAATGCCGTCTCCCGAAGAAAGTAATGAAAAGTCCAAACAAACAGAGACGCTTATAACCAACTGTAGATCGTTGAGAAGGCCCCTCGCGAGGCAATCGATTTGCCGAAAGGATCAGGTTTCCCTGAGAAAAAGCTCGAAAAAAGGGCAGAGAAAGTCAGGAACCGGCGCTGAGTGACAGCGAACTAATTTCCAAAAAACGAACAAGCGGAAAAGACCGCGGCCGGCTGAACAAAGAATCGAAAGCCTAAATGTGGAATCTGCAAAACAGGCATCACCAGAAACCTTCCCCAGCATTCGCGAAGGAAAAAAAACGTGCGCGGCCAGCGAGGCGGGAAAGGCGACGGCGCAAAATGTACACCTGGAAAAAGGGAGGCGTAAGTTAAAAAAGAAGGGGCATGAAGACTATGGTAATGTGAGGTCAAAAAAAAAAAGGGAAAAAAAACATCACCATCCAACACGCCCCAGGCAATAGAATCCTCCAAGTGTGCATCGCCAACCGAACAAGAGGGGGCCAACGGAAAAAAAAGGATATGGGAAAAAAGAAAATAGGGAGGAAAAGATGCCCTCGACCCGTGAAAAAAGACCCTGTGGACCTTCCAACAACAACTCAGAGAAAAAGAAGAAAAAAAAAAAAGTGTCTCAAGGGAGGGAGGAAAATATGAAAAAACACCAAAAGCACAACGTCCTGATTCAGAACAGCCCCGGCCAAGGTACGAAAAACCAAATCCTTTAGAAAGGATCGAAACAAGCGAGAAAAGAGGGGGACATATCCTACAATGAGGGGTTTGGGGGGGGGGGGGGGGGGGGGGGGGGGGGGGTTTGTGGGGGTGGGGGGGGGGGGGGGTGGGGGGGGGGGGGGGGGGGGGTGGGGGGGGGGGGGGGGGGGGGGGGTGGTTGGTGGTGGGGGGGGGGGGTGTGTTGTTGGGGGGTTTGGGGTTTTAACGTCGAGGTGCGAAATACGAAAAGGAAAAAAAAGAATTGCACCAAAGCGAGGGTCCATCTTAAGGTCCAAGGTTAAAAAAGAGGCCACCTCTCAAGAGAAAATAAAAGAGAAAAAAAAAAAATGGTGAAACAGAACAGGATCGACCGCAAGTCTGAAGGAAGGAATACGGGGACAAGTACTGTTGATTAGAGGGGGGTGGTCCACCATCGCTGCCAATCGTGAGAAAAAAACGCACAAAGGTTTGAAAGTACCCGGAGGGGGAAAACGACCAAGAGGAAGTCCGGGGGTGGAAGAAACAACACAAAACGGAATGTGTTTGGTAGGAAGTCCCGGGTTCAAAAAGGGAAAAAGGGGAAATCAAATAAAAAAGAAAAAGGGGGGGGGGGTGAAGTTTGGGGCCAGAGAGAGATATGACAAAATCCCAGTTTAAACGTGCAGTTTCGTCTAAGATAAGAGAAGGGAAACAAGTCGGACAAAGGCCTGGGGAAAACCGGGGGATGGGTGGCAAAACCAATGAAAAAAAGTACCCAAAAAAATTCCTCAGTGTGCCAGGAAGGGAGAGCGGCGAAGGGAAAAGAAAAAAAAGAAAAGCTTGGGGAACGCGTTGTTCCGTGAGAATCAGCTAAACTCCAGAAAACATAAGGGGGGGGCATGAGAGGAAAAAAAAAAGCACACACTGGGGGGGGGGGGAAGAAGATGAAAGAAAAAGCGGAAAGAAACCCAGTTGCCACCCCGCCCCCCGTCGACCCCGGTTCCCTCTGACAAAGGAAATCCTGTGGGAGAAGGCAAAAGACAACCAACGGTTGTCTCCGAATCACGTAGATTCCTGCGGACTGCCCCTAGGGGGAAAAAAACGGATTCTCCAAAAAGTTCAAGGGTGCCCTTAGGGGGGAAAAGAGGCGAGTAGCGTCATAGGATAGGGTAATGGGCCGTTCCCGTGGGATTTGAGAAAGCAGGCCAACAAGGAAAATTTTAATTGCAAAGACCGATGCAGGGAACTAATGGAAGAAGCTCTAAAAAAAAAAACGGTATGATGGAAAAGAAAGACATAAGCACCTTCCCCTGAAGGGGTCACTGGGGGAGTTAGGGGGATCGAGTTCAAGAGACGAAAACGAAAAGAAAACCGAGCTTGGGACACTCCCGCCCACGATCGAAAAACCCCTAAACGTAAAACTACTCCGGAAAAAGAAAAAACCAAGGAAGGGGGCGAATAAGAAACGTCTTTTCAATCCAAGAAAGAAAGTATAAGGTGGAAGTGAAGGAAAGAAATCTGAAATGACTCAACTTACGTTGGAAACAAGGGGTGTCTAGGGGGGTTCATCTATTTAGACAAAGGTGGGGGACAAGACAGCGGATTCAGGAACTCGCGTCCCAATAACAAAGAACGGGGGGGAACCATTACATTGGTTTTGTAAAATATGCAAATCAGAAACCAGAAGGGTTTGTGAGTGTCGAGAAGGTTATACCCAGCAGAAAATAAAGCGGACTGGCACTGTTGCAAGGAACCCAACTACTGGGGAAAGACCTTTTGGCGGCAAGATGGCAGAGTCATGTAGTTCAAACGTCCAGGACGGCAAACACATGATGAAAAGGCGCTGTAAAGGGGGGGAAAAATTGTCAGGAAACCAAACTAGGCCAACGAGTTGCCACCCCCGTCGGAGCCCAGACGGAATTAACAGCGTGGGGGTCAAAAAGAGAGTTAAGACTGAGATCCGACGAAGCTGGGAAAGCGTGGGTTCAAAGAGAAGAGAATAGGCAAAACCTGTCAAAGGTATCATGAAGGGGACAAAAAAAGAAAAGGGGGAAAAGGAGGGGGACAGGGGACGCAAACAAAAAAACAACAAACCCGTTACCGATTTCCGCTCACAGAAAAAAGACTTTCATAGGGACGAACAACAGAAGAAGGAGAACGGGGAGGGGAAATCGCCCTGAAAGGGAAAAATTGGTGGGAAAAAAAGCAAGAATTCTGGAAAGTGTCGGGGGGGATCACGTCACAATGGAAGGTCTAAAAGACACCTGGTCAAGTCGATGGGTGGAAAACATTTTCTGGCCGAGGGTTGGTTGCTCAACTGGAGAGCACTTAGGGGACACTAATTACTGCAAACTCAAAGAAAAAAAATATTCAAAAGAATGTCTGCAGGGGGGGGGGACCATACGATTGAGAATCGTAGGGAAAGAGGCAAAACCAAACGACTTAACCAGATGCGTAGATATGAAAGTGACGTGAGACCTGCGTGAAGTGAGAAAAGGCGAAGGAACAAAGGAGTCTAACGGGAAAGGGTGATGGGGTTGCTGGAAGGAAGGGAGAGCTTCTTTGGGGTTTCAAAGGGTAAAAGTCACATAACGAAAAGGAAAGTCGGGGGGAGAAGAGATCTTCAGGGCGTGGGAACGGCGGATAAACGCAGGGCGAAAAGGGGCACCTACTGAATTAAGAAACCACGATGATCAAGGGGAAATGACAAAGAAAACGGTGTGCAAAGGGGAAAAAACAACGAAAAAGGGAGCGGGCGAAGTTGAGAGGGCATGGCGGAATGTCGGTCTATTCACCAAGGAGCCGGGGACGAAAACTGGGGGCTGGTTTTTTCGGGCGGGTGTTTGGAAAAGGAAAATCATAAGCAACGTCTGTACCATCTTGTCCACTTCCCTTCTCCGAGCTTCAAGGGGGAGGCGCCCATGGGAACGGCCAGTCGACAGGGCCCATGACCAACGTCCGCACGGGGGGCGGGGGAAACAAGGGGTTGTCCCCAAGAGGACGGATTACGGGCGGGAGAAAGTGCGTTTCACACGAAGAAAAAAAAACCTTTACTGGTAGGAAGACTCGTGAAAAAAACAAGCCGGGCAAAAAAAAAGGGAGGGGGGCGGAAAGAGGTGCGAGGCTGCGCAGCGGACTCCCCCGGAGAAGGAGAGGGGACTGCGAGGCGGAACATAAGAAATTCTTATGGGGGCGATAAGGAACTCGGATATCAGACAACAACCGGATCCAGCCCAGCGTGATCAAAAGACTTGAAAAGTGGACGTTTGGGGGTGTTCAAAAAAAAGGGTTCACGCCCCCGGACGGGCTCCGAAGGAAGGGGCTTGCTTGAAAAGGAAAAAAGAAACAGGACGGCCGACAAAGGAAAAAAAGGAAATAAAGGAAAACCAAGACTGCCCGCCGACAGAAAAACTACGGTCTGAGGGGAAAAGAGGTCACCGCCACCGGGGCATTTTCCGATCACTAAAGGAGAGAAGCGTCTTGCTGGAGAGTCAGAAAGGGGGACAACGCAAAAAAATGTGTCAGGGGGGCAAGTGGCTGTTTATCGAACCGCAAGTCAAGCAGTCAAGATAACAGGGGGGGAAGACCTTGAGAGGGAAAGGAAGGGGTTTAAAGGAGCAACTACCGTTGGCAAAAACGCGGGAGGCGCCATGAAGGGGGGATGGATGGCGGAGGGTCAAGCAGGAGAAGAAAGTCAAACAAAGGGGTGTTTCAGCAAAAAAAGAAACTTGCCGAGGAGATGCACCCTATAGGGCACCCGGACAGCCGGAAAAGACCATGTTTAAAAAGAGAGGATAAAGAAAATCAGAAAACAGATAGCAAAAAAACAAACACGAGGGGAGAGGGAAAAGAAAAAAATGTTCCATTTTGTATACTCTCGCTCAATTTTTTGAAGGACGATGAGGCCAGGCAAGATAGGCAAAAAGAATTCAGGGCCAGGGAAAGGGGGTATGTGTAGGTGCCTTGAAACACAAAAAAACGAAATTCGTCACGCCAGAAACCGGCAACAAAATCCCAAGGGGCGCAAAACAAGCTAGGCCAGTGAAGGGGCCCGAAAAAAGTCCAAGGTTCCCACCACAAGAGATAAGAAAATAAGGGCAAAACAGGGTTATCAGTGGACCTAAGGGGAAGGGAAAAGCGAGGTAGGGAAAAGAAACAGCACTGCCGACATTGCGTGGGGGACCTGAAGCGAAAAAAAATCGATCTGAGCTTGTCTGAAGGGAACCTTTTGGTAAGAACAGGGCAGCAAAGCCAAAAAGGAAGGGGGGGACGCAGGAAACAAGATGGATCTGGCCTCCGCGTGAGCAAGCTAGGGGGGGGGTGCCCGAAAACCGAAAAAAAAAAACAGCCTCCTTTGGCCATCGACTGAAAGACCCACAAAAAAGGAAGAGCACTCGGAATGTAGGGAGAGGGTGAATTGATATCAAACGACGCAATGCAAAAAAAAAAAGGTCCATCTGACTTTAAGGGGAAAAAAAGATCATGGCCAAATGACGCAGCCGAAATCAGAAAAAAGCCAAAAGGGGGGACTCAGTAAAAGCGCTAAAAAACGGAAAGGAAACCCGACGCCTCCCCTAGACGTACACCGCGCAAGGCACGAAAGGAGAAAAGAAACAGGTGGAAGAAAAAGACGCTGAAAACGAAAGGTAATCACCGGCCTAGCACCTCCAGACGCTGTAAAAATTACCACATCCCAGTGGCACGGACATGTGTGTGGGTTCAAAAAAAGAAGGTGACTGGGTTTTCCGGGCAAGGGACTAAAAGCTCCCTGAAGTCTCGACGTAAAAAAGGGGCCAAGCATTACCAAGAAACTGAAAATTTCTGTTGCGGCAAACCGACGAAAATCAAAAAAATCAAAACTGGGAAACCAGGCCGAGGGATAGAATCAAAACCATAACAGCCCAGCGCCGTCGACAAAAAGAGTCCTCACATCAAACAAAAGATTGGAGGGAAAGAATTAGGGGGAGGAGTAATGGCCGCGCCCAGAACACCCTCGAGCCGAACACAGTCACAAGCCAGCATATCATAAATCAAAAAGAAGTTCATTCAAGGAGAAAATGGGTCAGGAAAACACAAAAAGAGGAAGACGTACGGAAAGCAAAAAGAAAAAGGGAACGGTAAGAGCTGCTCCCAAAGAATTAATGCACTCGTCCACGGCTCTCAACAAACAAGAGATACTGGAAAATCGAAAACGGGAAACGTAGTGACAAAAAAACGAAAAAAGACGCTCCAAGGTCCAACGCAGAATATGTTCCCCCGTCCGGAGGGCGTACAAAAAGAGGGCAGCAAGCCCAACTTAGAAAAGTAAACAGGCAAGAAAAAAGGGTTTGGCCAAAAAGAAGAGAAAAAAAGAGGGCGGGGTAAAAGTCAGGGGCTCCAGGCCGTTCCACTGAAAGGGACGAAAAATTTTTTTTGGGGAAACATAGAACGAAATTCCGACTGGCAGCACCCCTTGAAGGGGGGAGAAAGGTAAAGGCCTCAAGGAGGTAAGCATTGCTGAACGACCGAATCGGGGGGGGAAAACGAAGGTTGTTGTTTGTGGGAAACGGCAGCACACAAACAGGGGAAACCATTTGGTCAAACAGGAAATGAATGAATATTTTCTTGGAAGGGCGCCACACGCGCATGACACACGAAGGGGGGTCAGCGGGGAGGGCCGGAGCAAAAAAAGGGATAAAGTGAAACCCCGCCGGGCTGAAGACCAAAGGAAACGGGGGTTTGGAAAACGGGGTTCTCACTGGGAAGTCCTGGGAAAAGGGCCAAGTTGGAAAGGAAGACGGGGTACCGCCGTTGCCGAAAAAAAACAGAAAGAAGAAAAAATGGCATCACACGGGAACTCAGGGTCAATGTCGGCGAAAGGGAGGACCAATAGGAGTTTTGTGGAAGAAGCGACTGGTGTGAAAGAACGCTGTGTCTGCCAGACGCGAACCCGGCTGGGTTGTCGGAATCCCGATGGAAAACTTGTACGGCAGAACAGGGTTGTTCATGAGATTTAGGTCGAACTGGGGTTCGAAACATAAAAGTGGGAAAGAATGAGATGAAAAACTCCAAAGGGGAACAGGGCGAAGTACCGAAGGGGGAGACCTTCATCAAACGGAGATGGGGGGAGGAGGGTGTACAAGGCATGACGGTAGGATTCGAAAACGTCGGGGTGACCGGGGGAGGCCGGGGCCAATAGACTGAGGGGGAGGTATCGGGAAAAGAGAGGAAGTATAGGGTTGGGAAGGACGTGTCGTTGGATGGCAACGACATAACAAACAAACGAACAAAAAGTTTGAATTGGAAGCCCCCTTCCGGCAGGCAAGGAAAAGATTAGAGAATACAACAAAACCAAGGAGGGAGGAGAAAAACGCTCCTGGGGAAGCAGGGAACAAAGAAGGCAAAAATGCAAGGAAATCGGGGAGGGATGGGGGGGGATGCTTACGAAAAATCAGAAAACAAAGCAAAAACCCTCAACACGATACTACACCTATGACGATAACCATAGAAGTTCAGATGGAGGAAAAAAGAAGGAAACCCCCTCAATAGTTTTGAACGAATCCGACCGCTTAGGAGAGCAAGAAGATCTCTGATTCTAAGGGTATACCGTAGGGGCCTGTGCGCAAAAAGGGATTACCACTTTTGGGGGGAAAATAGGGGGGGGGAATCCTGATTCGACCCAGGTGTGTGGGGGGCGCCGGAAGGGGCGACTACATCACACACAGTCACAAACAGGGGTGTCAGGGAAAACAGTGGTTGGCACACAGAGGCATAGGAAACGAGGTTAGGTTACTCAAGGAAAAGGTCGAAACAAGAGCGGTATTCACACAAACGAGTGGCCGAACAGGTGAGGGACAAAAAATTGAACCGAGGAGGAAATGGGACGGGGTGGGTTAAGGGTAAAAAAAAAACCGTCAGATCAAAGGGGGGGCGGAAAAAACGGCGGACCGTGACGGGGGGGAAATTGTGTTACAGGTTGACAAATGGGAAAGACGGGCAACACAGACAAGGGTTCAAACCCACCACACCGCTGAGCGTTCCTATCAGGCGGTGGGGGGGAACCGCTGCAGAAAGAACTTAGATTAAGGTCACGCCACCAAGAGGAAAAAAAGGCACGGTGGGTCTAAATAGCAGCTCCTCCAGGGAAAACCTACCCCGACACTGGAAGGATTTTTAGGAAGGGGGGGGAAAAGGGACGTCCCGGGACGGACGAAAAAAACGTGAAAAGAACGATGGTTCGCAGAAAGGGAACAGTCCTCGAAAAGGGGAAAAGTAAAACACCAAAGGCGGGCGGGGAGGAAGCAACGGGAAAGGGAGCTGGGGGGGACCAAAAAAAGAGAAAAAGACAATCAAAAAGGGCCTGAGCCCTTCCTGAAAAAAACGTGGCAGCACTGGTCAGATTCGATGGGGACAAAATGTCGGTGGGGCCAGGGGTGATTGGGCTAAGGAGAGGGGGGGGGGCACCCAAAATGTCCCTCATAAGAACTAAAGAGGAAAAAGTGGAAAATTAGTTCCGGCCTTGGGGGGACAAAGGCGAGAAAAAGCCTAATCGGGGTGCGATACCGAAAAAGTCAAGGCGCGGTGACAAGATGGCAGTAATATAAAAAGTAGGAGAAGGCTGGGGGAATTTTTTCGAGCCATGCGGGAAGGAGGGGAAGGAGAAGTCGTCTAAAACCTGAACTGTTGACTTGGCCTGCAAGGGGGAAGGGAAACGGGGCGTGGGGGGGGTGTTTTTCCTGAACATTCCTCAAAAAACGGAAAAGGGGGCAACGGATAATCTTCTTTGGGAAAAGACTGTGAAAAACAAGCGCATATAACCGCAGGTGGCAAAGGGAGGGGACGGCTAAAATGGAAAGGGAACCGAAAGGGATCGGAAAGGTCACAGAATCCGTGTGAGGGAGAAAGGCACGCTGCGCCTTGTAGAAGGGGGGAAAATTCGATGTACCAAGCCATAGAAACGGCAGAACCTGGACGGGTGGGAGGGGTCTGGTTTTGTGTTCTTCGACGGTGGGAGAGAAAAAAATCAAGAACTTAAGCAAGGCATGCCAAGAAACTGGTGTCAAGGTCCAAGAGACGATCAGGAAGGGAGTCAGGCAACTGAACAATTTACGACAACTGGCCCTGAACAACGAAAAAGAAAAACGGGAAAAAGTGGAAAAGGGGTGGAAACCCTGCAGACACGAGGGGAAAGGATTCTCGGTGATTAAAGGGGTTTCAACAAAAAAGGAGAGGAAAAAAGGAAAAGGAAAAAAAGGTGAGGGGAGATTCCTCGTGCAAACGCGCGAGCCCTCGGCACGAAGCGTAGCGGAATGGAGTCCAGAACCCACGGTATCTCCACTCGAGGGAGGCACAGACGAGAAAATGAGAAAAGGTCAAAATCGAGAATGCCTAAAAGAGGAGGTAAAAAAAGATCAATCACACGCGATCAAAAAAAACCAGAGAAGGAGAAACCGGTCTCGTAGGGGGAAAATTTCAGAAATTCAACTGCGGAGGCCGGACGGGAGTGCACTGGGGGAGTTGAAGGAACAGACCGCGGCGGAAAAAAACGACGGAGCAAGAGAAGAGGAAAACATTCTTTGCTGAAAAGAAGAAAGAAACGCGACCCATGACGGCAAAACGCTTCAAAAGGGGAAATTGTCAAGGGACACGGAAAACGAAAGATGTATAGCTGGTCTGCTTGGCGGAGTACGGAAAAAGGGGCCAAAAAATTGTCGGCCATTGTTGTCTTTTTAATCGAAAAATCGAGGAAAGGAGCAGTGAAAAGGAGACAACTGGCCATAGGTTGCGGAGATCAGCCGGGGTGGTGGCAAAAAAACCCAGACAAGGGGGAAGGAAAAAGAGAAAAAAAAAAACGCCGTATGTTCAAAAATGGGGACGTTTTCGGACAGGCAGAAATGGGAGGGTGGGGGGACACAAGTAAAAGAAATAGGAAACAGGAGGATGAGGGCCTATCGGACCACCGGCGCCAATCGTCAAAAAAAAAATGGAAGCGAGCAGAGAATAAAAAAAATCGGGAACATCCTCATCAAACATCCAAAAAAAAGAGGAAAAACGAAAGGAAAAAGATATTTCGAGGTTAATTAAAGCGAGACGCCGAACAAATGTCGACAGGGGACCAGGGCAGTATCCATCATCCTCGACGGTTTGATTGACTATTAAAACAAACCAAGGGGGAAACAAAGGCGCCTAAGAAAAAGGACCACGACCTGACCTAGGAGGCAGCAGATCGCCGCAAAAACGGTCGGCCGAACGGTACACAAAAAAAGAGAGACCAACAGTAATGTCCCAGTTTACAAGGAAAAAATAGGAAACTTGGCAATGGGATCGAGTCGTAAAGGGCCTAAGTGGAGGTGGCCAAGGACGTAAGCGCCAAGCAGACGCTCGAGAGAGTCAAAACTTGGGGTACAATGGTTGGGGGGCAAAAAAAACGTCAGCAAAGCTAGAAGAGGGAAGAAAGAGTGGGGTAATTCTGGCCTAACGCGTTGGGCAGTCGCGGACTGGGGAGGCCAAGAAAGCAAAAAAGCACTGGAAAAAAGAAGAAGAAATCCGGAAATAGTTGAGGGAAAAAAACCGACAAGCGACCGTTAATCAAGGCCGGCAGTCCCAGGGGGAAAGAGGGTGGGGGGGAGATCCCTCACCCTCTAAACCAATCATGACCCGTACACCGGTTCTAAATGAAAAGGAAGGGGTTACCCTACAGTAACCCTAGAAAAACGAAAAAAAAGCGATCAACGAGAGGAAGGCCGTAAGAGACGAGTTCCAGAAAAAAGGAGAAGCAAGCCCGAACGCTGCAACGAGATCATACCAGAAAAGGGTTCATCATCGGACGGCTGAACGAAAAGCCCAGGCAGGTAAACCCAACTCTAAGGACAACGGGGACAAGGCTCGAACAGGCAAACAAACAGGGGGCTCCAAGTTTGGGGCCCATTGCAGTGTCGAAATTGAAGCAAGGGGGGCCGACCTTCAAATTAAGGCAAAAGTCCAACTGTGACCTTTTTTACAAAGAGGGCATGAAAGGGAGAAGGATTGGTCTTTTTCTGAAAAAAAAAAAAAGAAACAGCACAAAGCACCAAAAGGGAAAATACGAGGGTAAGAGGAATCCGCCATGGCACGCCCAAGAGGGAAGACCGAAATCAGTGTCCGCCACGCACAATAGGGAGAGGAATTGAAAGTAAGCACCTGGGCGCCGTATGGAAAAAGAACGAGCACACCAGGGCTGTATAGATAGCCGAACGGGACAAAAAGGGAAAAAGGGCATATTCCTTATGGGGGCAAAAAAACCAGTAAGACAGAACGTGACGAAAAAAATGTTGAGGGGGTAAAAAAAAAGCCCAACCGGCTCGGCCGGACAGCAAGAAAAGGGGACCGGGGGGGCTCTGTCGTAAACAAATGAAGGCGAAAACTTGACCGAAGCGGGAAGGAGTCAAGGGGGGAGCACGGATTGACTCTGCCTAGACTCTTAGGGACAAACGCGCCCGGGCGGGGGCCGATCAAAACAAACAGGAGTAAAGACGCAGCATGGGGACCAAAAGAAAGAAGGATTGACCCACGTAAGAGGTGAACCCGTCATGAGGGGAAGCAGCAGGCAAACGAACGAGGCAAAAAACCAAAGAACAAGAGGAAAAAAGTGTGCAATCGAGGAAGGGACAGTAGCGGCGGAAGAGTTCCCGGGCTTCCAGGAAACCGTGACTAAGGGGCGAGAGGTTCTTGGTGGGCCCACAACAACTAGAGGCGCGGAACACATGCTCCACCCCACCCATCGGGTCGAAAAGTGGACAGGGAGGGACAATTAAAGGGGTCTGTGTCCTGAGCGAACAGAGGGAAAGGGACGGGGTGGTTGTTTCTAGGGCAAGACAAACTACGGGGAAAGTGTTTCCATCATAAAGCAACGGAAAAGAGTTTAAGGGGGTTTGCCGAAGCGCAGGCAAAGGTGACCACGCAGTTGACACAGATTGAAGGATCTCAGATTCAGCGGGGGGGGAAACCCCAAAAAGCAGAGCGGAACGCCGAAGCCGGGGGTTGGAAAAAAAGTGATCTTTTTAAGGGGCACGGAAATGTCCAGAACAACACGACGGGCCGCCAATTGGAAACGGGCCGGAAGGCGCGGGAAGAACATCAGGAAGCGGGAAAAATACGGGACAAAGTACTTTCCCTCGGTGGGGAAAAGCCGATTTGGAAGTCTCACGACCCGAACCGTCAGGGGGGGAAATGAGGCAGAATGGGGAAAAAAAATGTCCGGAACCATGTGGGGGGAAAAAAAAAAGGAGAAGGGTAGTACGCCGCGTCGAGACAAAAACAAGGGGTGAAAGACTGAAAAAAAACCGTCTCCACATAAATCACGGTGGGAAAAAAAAAAGGGGCCCCTCACGGGACCAAAAAGGCATAAAAGGAGATATGACAGCTTGGACGACGAGGGTGATGAGGTTCAGGACAAATATTGGAGGGTTGCCGTAGGGGGGGGAGGGGGAAGGGGGGAGCGGAGTAGGTAATATGAGCACGGGGAGTGTATCTGTGGCTGTCGGGGTTGAATGTCGAACAAAAACTGGCCATCAAAGAAAACATCTGGGGGAAGGGAAGCCACGTCACGGAAGGGACTCCATGATTCAGCCAGAAAAAAAAACAAAAAAAACGGTTATTAAGAGGTGAAGGAAGAATACCCAAAGGAAGAACCGCAAGAAAGGCGGCAATTCAACACAGTGCAGGGGATTGAGGGGTCTCATTTGTCAAAAAAAAAAAAAAAAAAATAAAAGAAAAAGGAACACTAAAGAAAAAGAACAGTACTACAGACAAATCATACCAACGATCCTGAAAAGAAGGGCATCAACAATAGTAACACCGAAAGATGTAGAAAAGACGACCGCGCGAAAAAAGACCAGATCTACTTGAGGACGGAAGAAAAGGGGATGGTCCTCGAGAGGGAGGGTGAAGTGTGCTTGGAAAGTTGCAGCTATTCCGGACACCTGTTGTGGGAGCCCAAGGGATGAGAAAACTTCCAAATCGAAAGGGAAAAAAGGGGGTGCCGGAAAAAAGTTGGAAAAGAAGCAAGTAAGGGAAAACACCGAACAGTTGACGGGCGACGAGTTCTAAAGCTTAATGGAAAAACAAAGCGAAGGGGGACAGACAAGTGGGGAACCGTGAACAGGGAAATGGCACGGAGGGTCCCCCGTGGAAGTTTCTTTGAAAGAAAGAAGCGGAGAAGAACAACAGTTCGAAGGTGGAACCGTGGGGAATTTGAACCGGAGAGAAAAGAGAAGAAACGGGTTGTCCAACGCAAAGGGAAGCAGGAAACAGAGAATTAATGGGAAAAACAACCGTGGGGGAAAAAGCGAGATCCCCGAATAGTGCAAGCCCTGAATGGGGGAAAAAAAAACTGCGTTGGGTCCAGGGAAGCGAAAATCTAAGTCAAACCAAGATTCAAGAGGGGGAGAAGTTGTATCATTAAACTTTATTCGTGACAAGGAAAGACAAAAAACAAATTTGCAACGGGGAGAGAAAGTTTGAGGAGAAAGAAAAAGACTGACATCAGGGACGTAACAGTACGAAAAAAAAAAAAGGGGAGGGACACAAGGACTCACAATGCAGCTTTGTTTCAAAAAGCGACAAGGACAAGCCAGGACTGGAGGCCCCTTTCAAGGACCCGGAACTTTAACGAAAACAGACGAGGGGTCTAGGGGAAAGAATGTGGCCAAAATGTTTCATGTCAAGAGTGGTGGATGAGAAGGAGCTGAAAGCGGCTGCAAGAATGGGAAACTGCCCCTAAGACGGAATAAAAGGGAAGGTTGCCCAATACTCTCCTGAAGAAAACGGGATAAAAAATAAGGGGGGAAAAGCAGGAGCTTTGTTGGAACAGAGGAGTAAAATATGAAAGAGCAGGGCGTCGAGCTGAAAACGTAGAGAAGGCACCGGGATTTGGGAGCGGGATCTAAAAAAAAGACCCGGGGCCGGTTGGCTGTGCCTGCAAGGGCAAAAGAGCAAGGGGGTGGGGATTTGGGGGGTTTAACTGGAACAATTCAGCCAAAAAAACACTCAACGGAGTATCCAGGTTTGGGCAAAAGGATGAGCCCAGCGTTGCAGTGGGTGAACTGTCGCTAGGAAAGCAAAAAAAAAGGGCAGCAGCGAGGAATTACTGAACAGGCACCCACGAAGAAATTAAATGACAGAGAAGGGGGGGGGGTGCGGTGGAAGGAACCCGAAGGGTCCCTTGCGCCGGGGACCCATGATGGCCCCGGGAAATGCTATACAAATAGGCACTGGGAAGGGGGGGGGATGGTTTTCAGGAGTGGGAACAAATCATACCAGTAAGCCGGATGCAACATCTTGGGGTAAAGGGGCACAAAGGAGAGACGGTCATGGAGTCAAGGAATTGGGAAGGCACAAGGAAACCACTGCCCTGGAAACAACATGCCGACACTTTGCCGGGGTGAAGGTTCCGTAACACGGCCAGGACGGGATTACGGAGTTGAAAAGGGAACTGTCGTTTTCAGCGAGAATGAATGAATCAAAAGGAGGAGAGCGTGGAAAAAAGGACGCGGTGCAGAGAAGAGGAACTGAAGCGTCTGATGGGAGGGAAATTCCGGAGATCGATAGACGGCCTGACAAAGCGGGGAAAAAATAAAAGTCTGGAAAAAAAACCGGAAATCGAAAAAATGCAATACAGGCCGAAGGGGGGGATAAATCATCACACCCAACCGAACACGAAAAGAAGGAGGGGAAGAGAAAAGGCGAACTTGTCAAACTGGGGAAGGAACAGCCGATGGCCGGCGTCTGGCGCGTCGTGCTGAAGAGGGGGAAGGGACCATCCCCTATCCGGAGGCCACGAGGTGCAAAACAAGATTCCCCGGGGCAAAAAGCTAAATACGCGATTAACGAGTAAAATTGCCCAACAAAAACCAGGGTTCAAAGGTCCGCGAAGAATAGGAGGATGCCAATTGGTGCGTAGGTCCCGCACAGGAACAGGACAAGTGTGTCCAAAATTGCCTGGTTGTTGCGAGAGATCAAAAAGGAAAAGCAGGTTCACAAAGTATAAACAGTTGGCCATCCTTGCGGAGAAAAGAAGCCCGGGTGGTGGTGCACCGTCGCAAGAAATGTTTTCAGCGAGGGGAGAGGGAAAAAAAAACAAAAAGCCCTAAACTTATTGCACGGGGCGCGGTGGCGGCGTGGGCTACGAAATTCGTGGTGTTTCATCAAGAAAAACACAAAGACGGCAGAGGATAGCCTATAACTTGCACAATATAGGGTTACGGCCAAACCCAATTTGGGAATCCGGACCGGGAGAGAAAAAAAAGAACGGACCAGAGGAAAAAAAACAAAAAAGAGGAGGAGGCAAAGAGAGAGAGTCCTATTTTTAGAAATAAGCGCTCGCCTTCAAATGGGCACGAAAAGGCACGACGTGCAAAGATATGGCACATCAGAAAGAAAGAGGGGCCGGGTGTTGAAATGTGCTGCCAGGAAAAACCAACTAATTCGTGACGCCGCAGACCGAACCACGGAGGCCTAAGGACGCCAATCACTTCGCGCAAAAACGTCCCAATAACGACTGGGGGGGAAAAAAAACAGCTGATCTACGCCAGAGACCCCAAGGGGGGGAGAGTGACCGATTTACTTGAATAAAGAAAGGGGTCGATAACCAAAATCAACAATTGCGTGGGTACCAAGGTTGAGAAAGAGTTCAAAGAAAGAAAGACATTCTCGGGAGGAGGAAAAATGGAAACCCTTGTGGGAGCCGTAAAAAAGAGTCAGTGAGTGAAGGGGAAAAAATGGGTGAAAATTAGGGGACAGCCTTCAAAAGGGGCGAAGCCTAGTTGAATGTCCTCAAACCCAAAGAGAGAGCAGGGGGAAGACATCTGCTGAAAGAAAAAAGAAAAAAATCCGAGACGGATCACCTGGAGAGGGGAACCGGCTTATCGGGGTTGGGTGGAAGGAAATATCCCAATCTTGACCTGCGCATGTCACATTGGGGAAACTATATTTACACGAAAAAGGAATCAAAGGGGTTTCCTCTAGATCAGGAGAATCGAAAAGGACTGAAGTCTTACGGACAAGGAACATAATAAACAGAAATCCAAGACTCTCCAAATCCCGCAGAAAGAGAAAGGATATCATTCCAAAGTTTCAAATGAAAAAAAAGAAGAATTCAACCGAAGTTCCCGCCAACCATCTATACGTCATTAGCGCGGGAAAAATGCACAAGACCAATTTCGGAATGGGGGGACATTTTCTTTGGGAACTGAAGGGCCTGAACAAACAGGGAGAGAGGAAGACGGCAAAGGGAAGTTAAAGGGGAATGCAAATGAATAGATATTGATGTGCAAAGTCAAAAAGACCAGAAAAAAAAAACAGCACCAGAAAAAAAAGGCCAGGAAGGAGGGAATAGAGAACCACAATGCATCGCCAAAGATCCAAGGAGGAACGAAAATAGGGGAAACACAGCAAAAAGGAGAGGTTAAGATTGGGACGATAAGAGGGCGTTCCGGTAAAGGCCGCCCAGCCCATAACCAAACGTCGGTAGACCGAACCCCGTAAAACAGCAAAACAGAGAAATTTCGGAAAACAGCTCATCAATGGGAGGGAGAATGTGTCATTAAAACCAAATACAAAGGCGAAAAGGACCTGCAGCACATCACAGGCCCGGGGAGAAGGCAAAATAAAAAAGAAGTAGCAAGCTATGTAGTCCAACCAGCTCAAACGAAGAGGGCAGTTCAGGATCTACGCAGCTGGTGTAACGCTCCCCACGTGCCAAGGGAAGAGAGAACCTAGAGAAGGAGAGCTCAGGGCAAAAATCAGCAAATTAGGGGAAACGGGAATTTGGGGAGGGCCCACACAGTCATTTAGGTCATGCCCGCCTGCCCCCCCGCTCACTGAAGAAAAAAAAACAAGAAAAAGCAGGGACCAATAAAGGTTTGCAAATCGAATCGAACCATCGGGAGGAAAAAGGTCCAGGGCAGAAAGGCCTTCCCTGATGCTTTGTGAGATTTTTGTGGGGTTAAAGAAAAAAAAGATTCTGCAGTCGGGCCACAGTCACCCCCCCCGTCAAGGGGGAGTAAACTGGGGTAACTGTCTCAAAGTATGAGTCTTTTCTAAGGCGTAAACTAGTGAAAGGGGACTGGTGGGGGGGTTGTTTCGTCAGGGCACAGGAAAGGGCAAGAGAAAGAATCATGGAGGAAGTGGGAAGGTTTGCAAGAAAAGCAATAAAAACGCGTATGTCTAAAAAGAAGGTTAAATCGCGTGAACTATCTCAGGAAGAGCAGCGGGGACACGAAGGAGAGGAACGCAGAAGCCTTGTGTTGGACACCGTGCTCGTTTGAGGACCAGTAATGTTTACACCGTGAAAGGCAGAACGGTCCGCAAGGGCCGCCTGAATCGCGGGGGGAAGACTAAGAAAAGAGGGGCAATTCTTTCGCAAAGGGGAAGGTGAAAAGAAAAAAAAGAAACACACAAAAAAAACCCTCGGTGGGTGGGGGAGAAACTGGTAAAGCCGAGTAGACCCGAAAAAATCGGTTGTCCATAGACGATGGAAAAAAGGTGTGAAGCAAAATGGGTTTTGGTGGAAGGCGATTGAGTCGAAACTGCGCGGGTCTGAACAACAGGGTGAAAAAAGGGCCTGGGCCTCGCCAAGAAAAGACCGTTTGCTGCAGGGAACCGAAAGGTCACGAAGGGGCATCAAAGTGGATCTGCCGCGTGGGCAAACCGAAGCGGGGTAACGGGATGAAGAAAGAAAGTGAGGGGGCCTTCGGGCGGGAAAGAATGACTTGGCTAGTAGAATAAAAAACGCGGTGGGGTATCTGGGTGAGGGAGGGGTTAGTGGGAGGGTCTACTCAGAGCCAATCACGAACCATTTTGAAAAATGGACGCCAAAAAATGAAAGTCAATCGCATT
>Ga0179593_1410545_pt1 | contig 20163 bp, 21 predicted proteins | sample CZODoug2_1_08_16_FD_185931 | JGI IMG/M metagenome (GOLD analysis project Ga0179593, IMG submission 185931) | Vadose zone soil fungal communities from Angelo Coast Range Reserve, California, USA - CZODoug2_1_08_16fungal (PacBio error correction) | ecosystem: Environmental > Terrestrial > Soil >...
ACCCAGAACAAACAACCCGGTCACGGGGACTTTTTTTTGTCCTTAAGAGGATAAGCAGCAAAAAGGTCAGGAAAGAGTAAAAGTCCTTTTGGATAAAGGACGTTGTTACCTGGGAATGCCCCACTCAGTTGGGGGGGAAAGCGTCCATCTGCCGTGGCCAAGTTTAACACCAACAGGGCGTCCCCCGTCCCAGGCAAAGATATGCAGCTAAGGGAACCCGGGGGGCATGAATGCCGCACCTTGGTCCCAAGGGCCAAGGTCCACGTCCTTGAAGTCTGTCCCGAAGTAAAAAGGACCATGGCCTGTGTTGAAATTTTGAAAGTCAATCCCAAACCACAAGGTCGCTCAACCCAAATGTTCGTTGGGGCGGGGTTGCTTGGAAGGGGAGGTTATTACAAAATTCAGCTGACGGGACAAGAGAGGGGAAACAAGAATAATATTTAAATTCCCATTTCAACCATATCTTGATGGTTGGGCAGACTTAAAGGGCTAAAATTGGCCTGCCCCCAAAACCAGGGGGACTTTGGCATCCCGGCAGCAGGACACCCTGGGAATCAAAGTTTCATAAAATCAAAGAAAAAAACCACAAGGACCAGGAATTCCGGTTGTTTTTTAAATAGAAGCCTGCTCCCCTGGGGAAAACCCAAAGTTCACCAACTCCAACAAAACCAACCAATACCTTTTCCCTGCCAAAAGATGGGACTCAAAACCAAAACTCGGAACGTCCTGGTGTTAAATCCAGACGTTTAGGGGACAAGAGAGTTTACGTTGAACGAAAAAACTGCCAAAAACAGGGGGGTAAAAAACTTGTCAAAAAATCGGCCCAAAGATCATAGGCGGCCTGTTTGTAGAGGTGAAAGGCAGTAATAACGTATTCAAGGACGGCAACAAGCCTTGTCCACCACAGGTGGCCAGAAAAAAAAAAGAAGCAAGAGGCCGGGAAAGAGCAGGTTTAGGGGAAGAGCAACACGGTCCCAGCTGTTGAAGAGAGAAAGACCTTCACAACCGTCCCAAAATTCTCAGGGGGAGGCGGTCCAGAATTGGACTCTGTCCGCCGGAAAAAGAGTCACATCCCGTAAAAAAAACCATTGAAAGAATCTTCAGTGAGCTAGTCAAAGGAAAGGGGTTTTGTGACTCGAAAGTAGACGGTCGGGCGAAACGAAGGGGAAAACCCAAAACAAAACGGCCCAATTTTCAAAGGAAGACGAGCCGAAGGATGCCGACGATTCCTTGGTCCAAACCGAATGAAAAAAACCAAAAAATAATTCACCATCTAAAACCAGCCTAGAAAAAAGGGAGAGAGGACCAGACCAGAAACCCGCGCGGTGATACCCGGAACCAAGGGGGACAGGGCGTCTAAAAGTCCCGAAAATTTGGGCCTTACCAGGACAAAACCTTTGGGAACGGACGGTGGAAAGCCCGGGCTGGGGACAAAACACACTTTCCATGTGAACAAACCAGAGGGTATTCAGTCACGGTTCCCTTGGAATCAGTTGGGGGTTCCAAGAAAAGGCACCGCGGAATTTTTCCACGCCGGAATAAGGAAAAAAAAATCGAGTTACCCCCGGGTGGGGAAGGGACTGTAAAAACTGTTCTATTGACTTGTGCCAGGGGTGCACAACGTGGGCCGGCTGTTGAAGGGTGTGGCAGGAGGAAACTGGGAGATCAAAAGGGGGGGGGGGATCGTCGGGATTCCAAATGTGGGGCGATGCAAACTGCACCTACTCCGACAAGAGCAGATGGGGTGGAGACTTCCCGCCTGCACATCATATTTGACCGATGGTACGCAAGGGGGGGACCACCCGGCCTCCTACCCAACAGTCTGAAAAAAAAAAAAGGGTCAGTGTCCCGTAGAGGGGTTGAACCCCATTCAAAAAAAATGCAGTGGGGGGTGAAGGGTTTGCGGGCACAGGGGGCAGGAAGAGGACGAACGGGCACATGACCCAACTTCCGACAAACAAGGTAAAATACATTCCATAAAAAGCCAAACTCTTCAAATTCAAGAAACAGGTTTCCTAGAAGGATTTGCCAGGTCCAGTCGGGGTGGCCCACACCCAGGGTAACACACATATCCGGGGTGCAAAACCGTAAAGGAGGTCCAAGGGTTTGGTGGTGTTTGTGGGGCCCCCTCTTAAAACCATGAAAGGGGGAGGACCGGGCCCCTTATCAATCAAGTTACCAGTTTTTCCCCAACAATTGTTGTTCCAACCGTTGCAAAGGACCAGGAAACTGGGGATGCGGCACCCAAAAGGACCTCGAAACCTGGGGGGGCAAAAACCAAATAATGCAAAGGGTAAAAGGGCTAAAAAGGGCAGGTTGAGGGTGACCGGCATCAACAACATGGGCCCGCCCAAGGCCTTCCCTGACTACAAAAAAGCCCCCAAGGAAATAAAAATAGCAAGCCCCGATTGCCAAAGTTTAGTCGATAAAAGGCAAGGTGGGAAAAGGTTTCAAAGGGGGACAAGCGGGGACCCTCCCTTTGGCCAAGCCAGGGTAAGTGAGGAAGTGTCTAAGGGAGGGTCACCTGAAACTTTTTAGGATTCAACCTGGGCCCGGAGGGTTTGAATATACGGTCCAGCCGAGAAAAAACCACACTGGGAGGAGAAGGAAAGGGAGAATAAAATAGACTCAACCAATCATCACTCCCGGCGGTGGGCCAAATCGCCTGGTAAATCACGACTCCCATCCGAAGAGGGAAAGAGCCCTTTGAGAAAAGCACCCATCCGGGAGCTGCTCGACTCCGGAAAGGCCCCAGCAAACCAAAAAATGTCTGCCCCAAGGACGGGTAAGGTCGCTAAAAAAGTGCGCCAACCCGGTTTGATCCGTTTGGGAAAAATGGCCCATGTACACCGCCCCGACCTTTTGGGGGGGGCCAGAAACGCGGCTAAGACAAAAACCCAAGACGGGGGATGGCCCGACGTGAAAAAGAACCACGCGGGCCCAAAAGGAAAAGATTCGATCATGAATTCCAGCACCATCAAGAAAGGCATGGGGGAAACAAAAAACTGTGAACCCAGCACAGAGGGTGGGGTCACTCAAAAAGTTAAAATATGGACCCACCCCCACCTAAAAGGACAATACGGTAGCTACGGACGCCCAAAAAAAGCAGCTCTGAAAAAGGGGAGACTTGGGGGAATAAAACTTGGGGTTGGAACAAAGTGAAGGGGGTTTTTGGGGAAGTCGAGGGAACTCGGCCCACCCGAAAAGACTCCCAGCAAGTGGAAACCCAAACAACGAAAATGAAAAAAACTCAAAACGTGTGTTGGTCCCCCTACCGACGTGCCCGGGCGCCCCACTATAAAAGGGGGGGGTCCCCAAAGAATGAGGAAGCCAGGCCAAGGTCCCTCCAGCACTCCAATGGGAATTCGAAAAGGGACCCACCCAAAACCGCCCCTGGAAGCCTATCACTGGAGGTACAACCCTTCCCTGAAGCCCAACAAACTTTCAACGTCCGGCAATTTGGCCCTGCCACAAATCCCACCAGCCTCCGAAGGAAGGGGTCACCAACCCATCACGGGAATTCCCTGAACTGAGGGGAAAAGGGCGAGCACGGCCTCCCCAGCCAAGCAAAGACGTAGATTTGAGGAAAAAAAAAAAACAAGTTTAAAAAGGGTGTAGGGGACAAAAAAAAAAAAAAGCAGGGAAAAGCCTGGACAGATGAGACCCAAGTTAGGAAGCCAGCTTACCAAGGGTAGAGCAAAGCCGGGGTGGCTCAAAGGGGCGAATGGGGAGGGGGGAGCTGAAAAAGGGTAGGGAAGAGGGACCCTCAAGGAAACAGAAAAGAGGCAGCCCTAAGAGCTAGAAGGGGAGACGCGTTGTAAACCGTCGAAAACCGATAGGCAGCCAAAAAAAGGGATCGAAAGGGGCCCGGAGATAGGAAATGGGGGTGACGGGGTCTATGCGGACAGGGGAAAACATGGGAAAAAGAAACAGCCTGAACCGCCGGTACTGTGAAGGAGACTCCTTACAGATTGGGCGGAAAAGAAATTAGGGTGCAAGACGCTGCGGGAAAGTGGTCGAAAACAACTTCCACACACCCGGCCAGCAGAAGATTTGTGTGGAGTGACTACCACTATGGAACAAAAAGAGGTCCAGGTGACATACCAAAATCTACGGTTATCCCTAAGGTAAAACTGTCAATGGTGTGTTCCCCTTCATCGTCAAAACCCGTCGCCTGAAGAGTTGATCAAATACCACCCAATGGCTCTAGGTGAAGGTTCATGACAGCACTTTTTCTGGGAAACCAAAAGTAGCAAGAAAAAGTAAATAAACACAAAAATTTCCTATTTGACAAAACTAAAAAGTCGTATAGGCGATTCCCGCCGTGTAGGAAAGGAGGGGCACAAAAAAGTAAAGGAAGTGTGTCAAAGGCGTCGGCAACTTCAGGTCACATTAGGCGGCAAGCAAGGGTCAAAATACCTGAGGGTCGAGAAACAGGACACTCCCAAAAAGCTAAACAGCTACCGAAAACAACTGTACTTCATTTCTAAATTCAAGACCCTATCAAAAGAGTACGGGGCAGAAAGCAAGACCTCTGTCCCCATGAAAAGGACTCTCAAAGCCAAGGGAACATCTCTGGGAGAAAAAAGAGGCGGGGCAAAAAATGAAAGGTTTGGGGGAGTTTCAAGGGCCAGCAAAAGAAGAAGGAAAACCGGGTTGCGCAAAGAACAAGCACATGAAAGAAGCCTTCCCCGGGAAAAGAACACACTGGGTTGAATGATTGAAGACAAATTTCCGGTGTGTACGTGACTTGGTCCACGGCGTTCAGGAGATTACAAAACTGAGGGAAGAATGAAATGGAAATTATCACAAGGCCAATACTGCACTTTTGGGCGGACAAAGGAAAAAGAACCGAACCACAAGACCCTGTGCTTGGGAACGAGCTTAACCAAATAACGCGCCACTCGGATTTGCCAAGGAAAGAAGACCAATGAAATCAGAACTGGGGTGCCAAAAACTTGGAACAAATTGGGCAGCAAGGGGCGTAATAAACTCAATAAATCGAGGCAAAAATAAAAATTCAAGGGCAACCTTCCCGGGAAATGTTGTGACGAGGAGTCACTACAATGGCCTGAAAGGCGACCGAGGCACCTGCGTAAAGAAAAAACAAAGACCATTGTTTGCCAAACCCAACAAAAGAAGAAAAGGAAGATTCCGGGGGGGAAGGAAGTTACCGCAGAAGAAGTGTCGAAAAATGAAAACATCAGAAAGGAGCCCAGGGGTTAAATCAAAATTTTACACTAACGCATAATATTTCAAAACGAGAAAAAAAACCACACGAGAAGCCGACTTCCATCAAGGAGGGGGGAACCAGGGGAAAGCTCGGGAGGGAAGGGGAAAAAGGGGGGGGGGGGGGGGGGGGGGGGGGGGGGGGGGGGGGGGGGGGTGGGGTGGGGTCCCCGAGCCCAAGGAGAGAGTCCTCCCAACAGAGGTGGTATATCAAACCTTCAAGGTTTTTTCTCAAGCTTAACTCGGTAAGGAAGAAGGGAACTTAAAACGTTACAGATCCAACTTACAGTAACCAGCGAAGCGGACATGGGGGTAACCCTCCTTCCGCCTAGCTCGAGCGAAATCTATGGTCGTTGGAAAGCGGAAAAAGGGAAAAAAAGGAAATTCATGACAATTGCTATACAGGGCTTTTGGAATGGGGGTGCCCTCCAACCACGGGGAAAAAAATAATGCGGGTCCCGCGTGGTCAAAACCAGGAAACAATCCATCGCTGGAAAAAAACGCGAAATGGGTGGATTTAAGGGGGACGAAAGTTAGGTGAAGGGATTTTCGGATGTGGGGAACCGTCCCTTGGGGTGATCCGGGGGTTTGCTCTTAGCCAGAGGGTAAGGTCAGGGCCTGGGAGAAGGGGGAGCAAAGGTGGGGTACCAAATGTTTCGAGGGAGACGGGCGGGATGGGAAGTTCCACGGCCGACCCGCCTCAAGTTTCAATCCAAAACATTTTGCATCAGAAAGGGGGGGGGAAAAAGTGCCTGTGCACCAAGAGTGCGAAAAGGGGCCACCCTTTCGCAAGTGGTTTGGCTTGCCCAAAACCAAGAGGCGGCAGAACCCGGGGCGGCGGCGCGTGGGCCAATTAAAGTCCATGTGAATGCACTGAAAAAAAAAAACCCGCTTGCCGTCCAACAGAAAAAATAGCAAAAAGAAAAACGGGACCGCAACCTCTCTCAAGGACCAAAAAACAAACAACAGGGGGGAGGGGGGGGGGGGGAGGAAGAGAGAGATAAGTTCGAAGGGAACAAAAAAAAGAAACCCTAGCCATTGGTGGGGGGGAAAAGGCGGTGTTGGGGGGGGGGGGGGAAACGCCCCAAAGGGAGGGGGCAGGAAAGAGGAAAGCAAGAAATTCTGAAACCTGTTTGTCATCGAGCCGTTTCATGCAAGGACCAACACCTTTCTCGCAAACGGACAAAGCTAAAACAAGCGGTTGGGGAAGTCCAAGCCCCTTGTCCGACCTGCTGAGCAAAAAGGGTTTATGAAACCTGGGGAGCGCGGCCCGTGGAAGAAACGAAAACCCAGAAAAGAAAACCGACACAGGTCGAACCATTTTACCACGAAATAATAGGAGGGAAAAAAAAGGATCAAGAATGGAAAAAAAAGCCCGACCTAAGCCAGGAGGGAAAACAACCGGAGGGTTGAAAAAGCCCCCCGAAAAGACCCGAACTCCCAAACCGTTTTTCGGCCCGACCTAGAACCCTAACTCAAAAAAGACTCAGATTTATTTATTGGAAAACCGAGAGAAAAAAAAAACCATCATATTGGCTTGGTGAGGAAACAATAAAATGCAACTTGTATCGAATTTCTGGCCAATTGGGGAGTTAAGGGGTTAACTAGGTTTCTCCCAACCCATGCCAACCCCCGATCGGTCTAGGAGGAATTTCCCTTGAACTGGGGGGGCAGGGAAAAGAGGGTCAACACATCAAATCCTACAGACCTTTAATCTGATGTCAGGGAGAGGAAAAAATAAGGCAAAAAGCTGGGAAGGTCGCCGTGTAAAATTTCAAAAAGCAAGCAAAAAAAAGTTGGTCGGCAACCGCCTTTGGGAATGGGGTGGGGCCCTGAACAACGCCCGTTGGGGGATCAAACACAAAACCTGGGAAAAGGGGAGATTCCCTACTCTCCGGACGGGAATTAACCCCCCCACAAAAGGTGGGTCCCCCAAGGGGGAAAAGTTGGAAATTCTAATCGCGTTGGGGCAGAGGGTCCACAGGGGGAAATGGACCCATGCGTAGGGGGGTTTTGTAACGAAGAAAGCCATCGGAGCACATGGTGGAAAGGGGGTGGGGGGAAACCAAGCAAAAGCACCCAGAGAGCGGACCAGGTTCCATGAATGGACACATGGAACGACGAAAACCCCCCACCACCAAATACCCCCCCAAGACCTGCTTGGTTCGAAGGGGTTGTTTGGGGGTTGGCCAGGGGGAGTTGTGGGGGGACGGGGGAAAGGGCAGGTTGGACGTCAAGGGGCGAACCGTGGAACATGCAAGGAAAAATTGAGGTTGGGGAGAAACTTTAACTAGACCCAACCCTGGTCCAATTAAAAAAGTCTTAGGAAGAGAGGATTTCGAGTGCCACGCGCCACCGGGAACAGTGGGGTTCCATCTGGAGTTCCAACATTTCGGTGGAGGGTTTCAAAATGAACGAGCCCTGCAGAAGTGCAGTGACAGGAACACGGTAAGAAATGTACAAGCTTTCTTTAATGTTAAAGGGTTCATCCCTCAAAGCACGAGGGGGAACGACAATAGTCAAAAGCTTGCCGTTAAAAGTGGAACTTTCAGAAAGCCCGACAGTCCAGGCGACAAGAACGACAAAACAGGCTGTTTGAGGAAAAAGCAACTCAAAGGAAAGGCAGCAAGAAAAAAGGGAGTCGTAGAGGGGTGAGGGGGTAGTACTTCTGGGCCCTCGAACTCGACTGGGAATGGACTTCAATCAAACATTTGGGGAATCCAAATTCAACAAAGAGGGGTCAAAGGACGATCCGCGCCTTGTAATTTTCCCTTCAAGACCCTTGCCGGATAAAAGCAGAGGGTGAGGGGGGGGAATCACTCCAGGAAAAGAAAGAAAAAAAAAGGGGTCAGGGGTCTAGTCGGATGTCAATGAGAGATCATACCAGAGGCAATTGGTAAAATTTAAGAAGAGGGGGCTGGGGGAAAAAACAAGATTTCCTGAAAAAACGATTTCTTTTGAAAAGACGCCGCGCCGAATAATCCGGGAGAAAAAGTGACAGTGGGGGGGGGGAGAACATGGGCCAAGATTTGCAAAAACCCAAAAAGAAGGTGCCTCAAAGGACTTCCTCACCGAAAATAACGAGACAGGGGTTTGAGCCACAAGAAAGGGGAGGAGCGCAGGGGGACAACCCTGGAGACAACAAGTGATTTCAGAATCTCAAATCGGAAGAGGTTCTAACAAATTGGCGCAAGAGGGAGGGGAGGACAGGACACCAGCGTTGAGCCCAAAAAAAGGAAAAAATAAAGGGGACGGAAGACGCGGACCAATGGATCCTGTCTTCCATACGGAAACTCAAAACATCGTCCGGTAAATCGGGGGAAACAGCAGGGACGTCCAAAACAAAAGGGGGTTCAAATCTGTAGAATACGAAATATCAATGGCTAAAAGTAGGATCTTCAGTGAAACAGTTCACGGACTCCGAAAGGGAGGGGGAACCTTAGAACGAAAGACCACAATGAGTGACCTGCAGACATTAAAGAAAAACCTAAGAAAAAGGGGGAAGGTAGGACCCCCTAGCAACAGACTTAAAAGGAACCTTCAAGGACCCAGGAGGTAACCCTAACGGGGCAGGGGAGGAAAAGAAAAACCTCAGAGCTGGAAAAGAAACGGTTATTCTATGAACACCTGAGCTTGGCCTAAAAAATAATTGAAAAGGGGATGGTGTAACATCCTTTGAGTGCAACCTGGGGAAAGGAACAGGGATTGGGGGGGGGGTTCTTGTCAGGCAGTAACAGGATTCTGCGTGGTCAGCCTCTAGCAAAGGGTACAACTGAGATACAAGGAAGAAAAGAGGGTCAGGGGGAAAAAGAAATTGTTAGGGAGTCAGGTTTAAACCCGTGGGGGAAAGGGGGGCACTTGCACGGGTTGGGGAAGTAGTAAAAAGGGGAGAAATTAAAGTGGGGATCAAAATTCTTCCAGGACCTCAGTAAAAGAACGCAAAGAGGCGACCAATTGTCGGGCAAAAACATGAAAGCATCAAAGACGGGATGGTGAAAAGATAGTTGAAAAGCCCTGGAATGGTCAAAAACCCGTCGCATCACGGGTTATAAAAGGGGGGGAACCCGGCCTGAGGGTGTAGGTTACGAAGGCGGAAGTATCCACACCGTTCTAACCAAGGAGGCATGCAAAACAACAGCTAAGACTGAATCATCAAATTTAGAAGAGCAGTCTAAACTTTCCCAGGGAAAAAGCGGAAGGGGTGGGAGGCAACAAAAGAAGGGATGGTGGCAACACTTTGTTTGGTTCAATTACGATGATACGGGAAGGCGGGCATAAGATTGCCTTTTTTGTGGTAAGGGGAAGGGCAATACAGTCGCCGGGGAGGGGAGAAATGAAGGCGGGGTCAAAAAACCCATGGCAATGGGGGAGGAAGGAAAAAATCACCATTGGAGAAGGGATCACATACCAGGAAAGAAAGGGAAGGAGAGGCGCACCGAAAAAGGGAGATTCTGGAGGGGGAAGGACAGGAACAAAACGGTCTCTTTACGGAAAACGGGGGTCCTCTAGTTAATGAGAGGGGAAAGCACCTTGTCTGAGCTGGATGAAGCTCAAACAAAAACAGAAGGTAAGGAGTAAAGAGAGAGAATAGAAAACGACAAAAAATACAGAAAAGGGCACTTTTCCATACTTCGCAAAAGAAGAACGCCAAGGGGAGCATTTACAAGGAAAAGAAATCCAGTCGAGGAAAGACCGAAGACTGAGAATAGTATGGCTAACATTTCCCTGTCTGCACGAAAGGACCGCCGGGTGATTTTAAGGAAGAAGGAAGCCTCTTTGTGACAAACGCAGGGGGACGGCAGGGAAAATCCTTTAATTGGGCCAGAAGGGAAAACCCCAGTATACAACTAATTAACTGTAATAAGAGTAATCTAAAAATGGGTACAGAAGAGGGGGAATGAACAAAAGGAATGGGGCTGGGGACACTAAAAACGTCAGCTTTAGAACTGCTGCTCTAAGAGGGGGGGGAAACTTAAACTTCTAATTGTAAAAAAATGGTCAAGGGTACAAAGTTCCAAACTCAACAAAAAAAGAAGGAAGGGGGAAACCACCCTTAGACGGACGGATGAGCCGGTGGGGGGCAGAATGGACTTGCCGAAACTAGGTAAGAAAGGTGAAAGAAGGACCAACGAGGAAAGAGAACCAAACGGTTCCGCACGCAGCAGAGAAATGAAAAGGTAAATCTAACCCGGGGAAGACTAAATTCAAAGCACCGGAAATGAAGGAAAAATGAAAGAGACCCTAAGCCGACTCCTACCGTTTACATAACTAACTCTGGGGACGCCTTGAGGTAATCAAAAGCAGGCACGGAAAACCCCTAAAATAAAGAAAGAATTAAAAAAACCTTACTGGGTAGGAAGTTTGACAGACCAAATGGACAAGGGACCCTTCAATCTTGACGGGGAATAGGAAAGTTCTGGACCTGAAGCCAGAGGACCTGTTATTTTCTACCCTCGGGGGGAGGGGGGCCTAGACGGGGAGGAGTGTTAAGAGAATCTTTTTGGAAGAAGGGGTGGTCCCCCAAATGGGAAAACAGAAGGAGAAAATCCTAAAACTTCACGTTGGAAAAAAGAGGAAAGAAACGACTGGTTGTAGAACTTGTGCAGAAAATACTGGGGGGGCAGAGAAAAGATGTTAGAAAAAGAAACTGAATATCCTATGTGGGTGAAACCAACCTGGGTTCTAGGCTTCTTAGGAAAAAGAACCACTGGAAAAAAAGCGGGTTGATGAGCGAGTGAAGAACCAGCCAGAAGTGGGAGTGGGAACCACGTAAGAAAAAAGGAGTGCGACACGACGGCGAGTCAGACCCGGGGAGAAGCGGGGGAGAGAAGACGAGGGAGTAACGGGGTCCAAAGAGAAAACTATTATAACTATAAAACATGAAAAGGGGTTGAAACGCTCCAGTTAAAGAACAGCGGAAACCTAGAGATGTTAGAGAAAAAAAGGGGAAAAACTAAGCTGGGGGAGGGAATCTGGGGGTCAAAAGTTCCAAGGTCGGGATGAAAGAAAGACCATCATTTTCTATTGTAAACAAAACGATTCACGCGGCTGGCCAGGGATGGAGGGTCAACCGGGGGCGCAAGGTCGTGAGCGGGGAAAAAACGAAAAGAAAACGGTGGGGGGCAAAGAGTAGTAGTCCAAAATCGGGAAAGCTTTAAAGGCTGAATCGGGTCTCCCTAGAAACATAAGAAGAAGAAAGATAAACAGCCAAAGTATCCGGGGGGAAGGACAGAAAGGGAAAATCTCCAAAATCTGGCGCCGACGGCAAGAAGAAAACCTTCAAGGACGAAAGAGAGGTGCCCTCCTGTCCTATTTAAAAAGGAAAAGGGGGGGAGGGTCCAGCAAGACGGAGAAAAGACACCGGAGTGTTGAAGAAACGAACATCTGTCTACACCTTACAAATAAGTGCGCAGAAAAACGGGGGGCGGCCCCTTCTTGAGAGGAAAGAAAAAGTGGCAAGGTGTGGGTGAGGGCCAAAAAACAAAAAAACGGATAGGAAATGAAAGGCTTCTCAATTGAAAAGAAGCTTTCAAGTGCGAGGGGATCACCCCAGGGAGCTGACCGGGGCAAAAAACTTTAAAAAGTAAAGACGTCACAAAACCCAGGAGGGCAAAAACGATATTGGGAAAGAAGCCCGATGTGGCTTTGAGGAAAAGGCCATGGAAAAAACACTTAAGAAATGGGTTCACGCCTCTTCCCAAAAGGAAGGAGGGCTGTGAAACCCCTCCCCAAATAATAGAAAGGACCTACGGAAATAGGTGCGGGCCAGGGGGGCCTATTCACTTGTAATCCAAGAAAAAAAGGAGGAGGAAAAGTTCCCTGCTTCAATTCTTAAAGAGAAAAAAACTACACAGTTTAAAAAAAAAAACTGTGACGAAACAAGCGATGAGGGGGAAAAAAATTGAAAATCAAAAAAAGGGGGGGGGACAGTAACAACAAAAACCCGCCATAGGGGGGTGGTGGCTTATCACATACGAGAAAAAAAAACTAAATAGCCGGTACAGTTAAAAAACACATAGCGGAAAAGGGGTCCAGAAAAACAGCTCATCTGGAAGTAAGCACCTTTCCAGCAATTCTTAAAAAAGTGGGGGATTAGTAAACTTTCTAGAAGGGAAGTCGGCACCAAAAAAGTAAGAAAGGGGCGTCTGAGAAAACAAAAACTCTGGGTTAGGGGGTGCTAAACTCACTTGGTTGAGCAAGATTTCCAAAAAGGTGGAAAAAGAAGGAAACTAAGCAGGGAAAAGGAAGACCGGACTAAAAGAAATCGTATCAAGATTCTTTGGGACCGATACGAACAGAGAGTAGCGAAAGATCGATTTTTTTGAAAGGGGAAACGAAAAGAAACGGGAAAGACCAACAAAATTAAAGTCCGAAAGGAAAAGCCGTGCTTTGAGGGGGTTTGCAAAAAACACAAAAAAACCTCGTCGGGGAGGAGTTTACCCAATAAACTCCATCGAGGGGGAAATATGGAAGGGGGTTGGGTTGAAGTGGAAAAAAGCAAAGGGGCGGAGGGGAACCTTTGGGAAATTGACGTGTGGGGGAACAGGACAGGGTATCAGGTGAGGGACAGAGGGACGTCGCCCCATAGGTCACACCTGACAAAAAGCATGAAAATCAAGTGTCGATTAGAAGGGGGGTCAAGGTACAGAGGGAAAAAGGGTCTGGCTGTAAAAAAAGGGCAACCTAGGAGACAGGGGGATCCCAATTTTTTTTGTCAAATCAGCAGGGGAAATGCCCTCCTAAAAATAGGGAGAGGAACCCACTCGAAAAAAGGGGGAGGTAAAGGAAAAAGTCTCAAACCTTACCCCGTCTTCAGGGAGGGGAAGGGAAAAGTTACCAGGACAGCCATTGCTTGTCAACGTAAACAAAACAGCGGGCCCAGAAAGCAAAAACCCGCTGTGGTAAACAGGGGCGGGAGAACGAACTATATCGACTCACCAACAAAAACTGAAAAAAGGATGATTGAAAAATATATATTATTTCACGCCGACCAAACGGTCCCGCCGGGCAATGTGACCCCAACCAAAGAAGGGGTTGTTTCCTTCATCCAAGTTGACAGGTGAAATGGAAGAATAAAAGCCCTCAAAAGGAAAGGGGTCAGCGAAAAGAAAAAAGAAAGCACAAGAAGTCTTAACCCTCAAAAAGGACCAAGAGGGAGAAAAGTAAAGAATTCACGAACCAATGAAGGAAACTGGGACAGGTGAAAGAAGAAACGTGGGAAAAGGAAATATGGCAACACATCAACTACGATATAAAGGGTTGACCACATAAACATGCAGAACCAACTGAAATCATAAATTAAAAAAATCTCGCGAAAACAATCCGGCTCAAACTGAAGACCACAGATGGAAAACCCCAAAATCCGACAAGAACAGGTGCTTGGACGCACTAAAAACCAATTACCGCCACAACAGCGAGGCAGACCTATGGATTGGGAAAAAAGCCGCCCCTCATTTAGGGGTGGTGGAAGGGGTAAAACAAAAAAAAATGTCACCAATTCGGGAGACGAATTATCCTGGGGAAGGAGGTTTGGACGTGTGGGTAGCAAAACCTCAAACCAGACACTGTTCGCACGAAAAGACTCAGGCATAGGGGGACACACCTACACTGAAGAAGAAAAATGCTTCTGGAAAAGGGGAAGGTTCCGGACCTATTCAAAGACGTAGGTACCTCAGGTCTTCCATCTGGAGAGGGGGAAAGACACATTTGTTGGCGGGGGTTGTTTGCCTCCTGGTTGGGGTGGCCGTGTTTCCGCCGTCTTAGGTGTGCCGGCGTGTGAGTCTTCGGTCAAGAGGGGTCTGAGCGCCTGGTTCTGTCTGTGGAGAAACCTGGGGGCGCGACGGCTCGCACGCCCTCTGTGCCCAGCCACACGTGGGCCCCCCAACCAACGATGGGAAACATGGACTCGGATTCGAGGGGAAGGTCTCGTCAAAGAATGTCTGCAGGGAGTGGTGTGGAAAGGAAAAAAAGGTTGGAAGTGCAAGACCATGACTCACCTGTGTGGGGTTGGGTAAAAGCTCAAAAAAAAAAACAGAAAGCGCGGGAGTCGGACCAAATGATCAAGCCCCCTCATCCTGACCTTTCGACAAAAGAACTGTGGTGGGGGTTGGCAAAAATTGAAGTTGCTAAAAGGAAGCAAGGTTGAAAGTGGAAATTTGGGTCAGCAAGGGACAGTGTGGGGGGAAAACCGGAAAAATAAAAACACTGGCAAAACGAAGATGGGGGGACCGGAAGGGGAAAAGCTATGAATCTAGTCCCCCGTCAAAAAATGTCAAAACTTGGGGGTCACCAGTAAACGGAGGGGGAGGGAACATTCAAAGTTCCGGAAAACCACAGCCAAAACGAGCGCGTAGGGGACGATCGTCAGAAAAAGTCCGGCAGGGAGGTACTACTGGGAGGTGCCTCGAACCTGAAGAACAGTTTGGTAACCTCGGACCTGAAGCTTTCAAAACAAGGAAGAAAAAAAGTGAGAGACCCATTAACTGCCGCAGCCAACTAAAAAAGGACCACGTTTCAATGTGGGGGGTCAGTCAGGGAAGCAAGAAAAAACCACAAAAGGCCGAAGGAAAGGGGAGTGAAGAAGATTTTTTTCTTGAGCAATCAGGGGGGCCGCACTCACGGGGCATGAACTAAAACAAAGGGAACGTTTGGGGGGACCGACAAGTATCATAGTAAAGGAGATGCCGAGAATGGAAACCGGAAGTGGGGCCCGTCCGGGCGAAGAAAAAAAGTCCTTTAAGAGTCACTCCTCCTGGCCTGGGTGAGGGGAGCGTCGAACTGGGGACAGGGGGGTCCACCCAAAAAGGAGAAAGAAAACAAAGAAAACAAGGAAATAAACCAGAGTTCTTTCCCTGGTAGGCAGGGGAGCAAACGACGACGAAAGTGTAGGACAAAAAGCAGTCGTCGGGTCCCAAGAAAAACAGCCGGCAGAAAGCAAGCCGAAATACCTAAAGGGAGGGTTGGAAATATAAAGTGTCGAGGTATCCCCTCCTGCCTGGTGAAGCCAGCGACATCATACCAGCAAGAACAGGCCTTGTGGGTGAGATAAAGAATTCCTGAAATCGGTGGAAAGAAGGAAAAAGACCAACGTGGTCAATGACGAAAGGCTAAATCAAGGGGGGCTAAAGGAGGGAGGGAAAAACTCAGTAGGTTTCCGAAGAAAAGAACCATCTTAAAAACTACGGGAAAGTGCAGAAAGCTAACGCGGAAAAGACTACAAGTGAGTAGAGGCCACTCAACATAAAAAAAAAAAAAACCGTCAGAATCGGAAGGGTCAACCAGGCCTTACGTCAAGTTAAAATGCTGGCGGGGACGAAAAAAAAAGAACCTGACTGAAAAACCATTCGATCGGGGGAAAAAAAGGACCAGGGAAATCCAAGGATACGTGTGACTAAGCTTGTAGGGAGGAGAAAAGGAACGAAATACCGACAGGTGAATGGCATCTAAGACAAAAAAATTGGTTGGGTGCCCGCGGAGGTCAGGTGGTAGTCAAAATCCCGTACCAAAAAACACTGACCAAAAAGAGGAAAACCCCATAGACCGGAGAGGAAACAATAAAAGACTTGAACCATCCCAGGTACGGCACTTTGCTAGAGTCGCAAAGCGAGTTGGCAAAAACGAAAATTGAAAAACTTGAACGGCGGTGGAACCCTGGCTGTCCACTTTAACCACAAGCTTTGGTACGTGTCCAGGCGTCTTGGAGCGGGGGGGGGGGGCGGGACGGCGAGCAAATCTCAAGCAGGAGAAGGGGGCCAGGGGAAAGAGGTCTGAACAGAGTGACAAAAAAAAAAAAAAAAGGGGGAGGGCGGGTTGGAAAAAAGATGAAACCAGGTTGCAGGAATTTTGACTTGTTGAAGTGTGCATTAATACTTGGCAGGCAAAGAGAGGAAACAGTTATCCTGCTTTCCATTCTCATGGGGAGATCCACGAAAGGAAGATCTTTGCGAATTGACCATGATTCATCAATCGTTACCGGAGGTTGCACGACCGCTCACAACACAGTTATTAAAATCAACAAAATAATAGGGGGGGGGTAACCGGCCCAAAAGACATGGTTGTGGTCGGGGTTCAAAAGCTTACGAGACTCAACACCGGCAGTAACCTGACAGTGCCAACTCCTCTGAGTCAGAATGGGCGCTCCGTTGGGTCGTCGTGGGTAAAACCTTTGACCAGATCCTTGGCTGCACTCGTTATGGTAACGGGGGGGGGGGGGGGTGCCAAAAGCCTTCGGGGATGAATGAAAGGAGTCGCCTCACGTTGTTTTCAAAGGTAGGCACAGGGACCGACCCTTACGGAGGAGGAAGCAGAGGGGTGCCCCACACAACAAGAGAGAGGGAAAAGTCAATCAAAAAAACCTGTAATACCAGGAGAAGGGTACCATAACTGAAAACTAACTAGAGCGGCTTAAGGAGTGCACTGAAGAGAGGGTGGATTTGAAGTACGGTCATCAAAAAAAAAAAAAAAAAAGAACAAAAACATGAAAACAGATTAATGGGGAGGACCATTCGTCTAATAAACCTGGTCAGGAGGAGAGGATATACCTAAAAAAAAAAAATCACAAAACAGGAGGAGGAGGAAAAGAAGAAAATAAGACGAAGCATAAAACAATTGCTTTGAAAAAGACTCTTCAACCTAAAAACTTATACCCACCGGGAGAGGGTCCCGTTGCATAACCTCCATCCGACCTGCGAGAAAGCCTCCAATCTTGAGTCAGGGGAATTGCGTGCGAACGGCACAAAAAGGGATAGGTGGTGCCGAAGAAAGTCTCACTTGTTAAATCGGAGGGAGGCCTCGCCCTCCTTGTCCCATAAGACGGGAAAAAAACAACTAAGCCAAATGAAAACGCCTGGGTCCGTCAGTCAGAAAGGGGACACACGTGTAACAATACTCGTTAAGGACCGGAAAGATTGGTACATTTTCACTAAGAAAACGGAGCTAAAAAGTACAATGAAAGAACCAAAAAATCTAAGAGGAGAGGCAAAAGGAATGGTCTAATGTGTGAATGTACGAGTAGCAAACCTAGGGGAAAAAAAACAAGGGGAGGCACAGTTAGAAAAAAGAGAGGACGGAGGCAGAAGTTTCGGCACGAAGGCCTGGAAGATTGTCACTATGTAGGAGACAAAAGAGGCCCAAGAGAGGAGGAAAGTAATCACGCCGGACTCCTTGTCCTCAAAGGGCACTGGAAGATCACAAACGAAAAGTTCAACAAACGGGAACTACGAAGGAAACTGACCAAAGTCCTCTATCACAGGTCGAATACTGGTCCATCTACTCAGGAAGGAAGGGACGGCCGTTGACAAAGAGGTTCCCGAAACAGACAGGGGGCAAGACTCCCGGAAGGGAAATCGGTTAAGGAAAATTTTAAGAAAAAGGATGGACACCGACGTCCAAATCAAACTTGTACGGGGGGACTAAAAAAGTTACGGCAATCGACCGACAGACTGAAGGAAAATGGGGGGGTATAATCCGGGGAGTCGGGGGGGAATCTCCCTGGGGTGGGGTTCGTACATCGGAGGAAAGGTTTGAGGGCCCTAAATGGGGCCGCACGAGGCCCAGCCCCTCCGATTCAAAAAAAACGGGAAAGCTGAAGGACGAGGTTGGGAGGTCGTCTCCGACAGATAAGTGGCTCGAAAAAGATCGACGCCCAACCAGTGGGGAGCGATGGGGTTAACTTCTTCTATGGCGGCCTTACTAAATCGAAAAGAATGCCGAAGGCGGGGGATGGTCTAACAAGAAAGAAACGCCCGATGGAGGTGGGAGGGGAAATAAGGCAAAAGATGAGTCATCAAAAAAGTTACCTAGCTTTCACCAAACACTCTGAGAAAATAGGGGGGGGACGTACCGCAGGAAGAAAAAAAAAGTGCAAGGGCCCGAGACGAATTGGGAGCTATTAACTGCAAAAAATTTTGGGGAACCTGAAAACTGTGGACCGCCCGCCCGACTGGTCTTGGAAATAGTCAACCCAAGCGACGGGGTTGATTAAGGAAGGCAAGGCGGGACTGAAAAGGGAGCAACAGTGGGCTAATTTCAAAAGATTTTCTTGGAAATGTAGGTCAATGAAGGAAGGCTTCCGTCGGCGGCAAGGAAAACAGTATGAGGGGGGGGGTGGGGGAAACATCGTACCGTAGCCACATATAGGACAAGCCGGCACGCTGAAAAAATAAGGGGTCAACTAGAGGAAGCATTAAAGACTCCCAAGTCAAGTACTAACAGCGCCCGTCAGGCTTCCGGGACTACTTTCAAAGACCCGCGAGAAATTGCGCCGAAGGAAAAGACGGAACCTTAACGCTCAATAAAATTTAATCAAGATGGATCGAGTCCAACTTCAAAACTGGGTGGGAAGGTAAATCCCAGGGGGGAGCACTAATTGGCCACCGAGTGCATAAAGAAAAACAGATGCAATAGCAGGCCAATCTCGCTAGTGGGGGGGCCCTTGCACTCACCTTTAAAGAAAGAATGCAGGGGGGGGGTTGTCTGGCGCGGCGGAGGAAACACTCGGGGGAACGCCTAACGGAACTGAAAAAGGGGAAAACCTTTTCGGGAAGAGGGGAAGAAAATAGGAAAACGGGGAGGGGGAAAAACCACTTAAACAGAGTTAAACGCAAAACGCCGACAGCCTGACGGGCGCCCCCCCAACCCACAAAAAACCCGAACGCGCTCGCGTGGCAAAGGAGAACCATGCCATGGGTTCCAAAGGAAAATCCTTGGAAAAAAATTCGGGGGCAAAAAAGGGCCCGCCGCGTGTCAGAGAGAAAACATCATCGAGGAAAAGGAGGGGGAGGGCCCCTGCGGCCAGGTGGGGTCAGAGGAACGGGGACCCCAAAAAACACTCCAAAAAAGTAAAACAATCTGAAGTGGGGGGCATACCAGGGGGGCGTAAAAAAAGGGGAACTCCCTCGCCCCTCCATTTGCAAAACACCAACCCAGAAGGGGAATTGGGGGGCCGTGATCATGGGAAAGGAAAACCAACAGAGCTGGGCTATCACCATCCAGGAACAAACGGAACCCTTGGTAGAGAAATTTCAAAACTACAGAATGGGGGGGGGGGAACAGAGGAAAAGAGAACCCCAAACGGCCTCTACTTGGGGCAGATAGGGGTTCCCAGCGGCGTGGAAAGTGGGGCGGCTTAGGGAGGGAGAAGGGAAAAACCCTCGACCCCCCTGGAAAAAGATACCCCGACGCTACACAGATGTTAGGAGTGCAACACGGCAGCGTTAAACAAGCTCCTCTAGAACCCCAAACCTCAAAAATCAAAAAGGACACTAGCCTGTAAATCACCAAAAGAAAAGGAGGGGAAGGGGGGAACAATCTCAAACCCCACCGAATTTATAAAAAACTAATAAGGGAGGGGGGGGGGATTGGGGCGTAAACACACCCCAAGTAACCTGAAGGGTCAAGAAAAAAGGAAAAATTGTCGATCAGCCCAAGGGGGAGTGTTAGGTTTTGCCCCATCACCCAAACTGAAACAAACAAGAATTCAAGTTGAGGAGGTTAAAACCCACCGCCCGCAACTCTCTGAGACAAAAGGGGGAGGGTTGTTAGGAGGCAGCAAAAAGGGGGGGGGGAGGCGACCTTGTTCTAGGGGGGGGTTCACACATTCCTTGGTTATCGGTGGGGGGGGCGGGGGTTGCCCGCCGTTCAACTTAAGAAGGCAGGGGTCGGGAAAAAGGGTTTCACGGGTCAAGGAGGGAAAAAGAAACAGGTCGTGCTTGTGAAAATCAAAAAAAAAAACAGTTCCCCCTCACCAGGTGAAGACAGCATGCTAATGCCTTGCCAAATAATGAAGAGGGGGGAACCGGACCTCAAAAAATTTTGGAGGGGGGAACGCAGGCGAGGGTGACCCCCGCAAGCTTGGTCCAAGTAATACCCACCCCCGTGTCAGGTAAAAAAAAGAATAGAGCGCCAAAGCTCCCGTACACAAAAAGGCGTCGAACT
>Ga0179593_1417388_pt1 | contig 20163 bp, 14 predicted proteins | sample CZODoug2_1_08_16_FD_185931 | JGI IMG/M metagenome (GOLD analysis project Ga0179593, IMG submission 185931) | Vadose zone soil fungal communities from Angelo Coast Range Reserve, California, USA - CZODoug2_1_08_16fungal (PacBio error correction) | ecosystem: Environmental > Terrestrial > Soil >...
GGGGACGGGGGAACTCTTCATCTCGATAAAAAAACAGACGGGGAAAGGAATAAAAAAATGACGAGTACAAGACACCTTCAAGACCTGAAGAAAGCTAAAAAGAGGAAAAAGGAAACATAGAAAAAGACTGAGAGGGATTGTCAGGAAAACTATGGGGGGAGCAGGGGAAAAAATTGAATCGGGATCGTAAGATCGGAAGAAAATCGCAATAGTCTACCCCGATATGCAGACAGGACACGGAAAGGAGAAATGGAAGATTCAATAGAGAAGGAATAGGAGGACGGAAAGGACGAGGGGAAAGGGGAAATATCGATGCCAAGCTTAGAGACTGTAGAACGGGTTATATAAGGGAGAAATAACACTCACAAAGGGAAAAAATGTGGAAAAGCTTCTCGTCGTCTTTTTGCGCACACCTTTATCAGCGGGGGGGGGGTTGGGGGGAGGGCGCACGCGATGGGAGTCCCCGTTCCGGAAGGTGAGAAGAAAAGAAAGTGGGACACCGCCTAAACGTAGTGTCTCGGGGCAGACCATACGGATTAACACTAAGGGGGGAAAGGGGTCTGAAGGGGAAAAGGCTGAAGAAGAAGGAGTGTGGGGGGTGTTCATCAGTCGGTGGTCTTGGTGAAGAAACGGTGGTACAGGAAAGCGAACGGCGGACACTTACCTTAGGAAAAGAAGGCGGCAGGGCCACCCCGCCACTTTGGGAAAGACGAAAAGGAGATAAAGGTATGAAGATGGCCACAGGGATGAAAGGGGGAAATTCCTAACGGAGGACGGAAGACCCGAGCCCTTTTATGGCGGTGACCTTTTCAAGAGGTGATATGGTAGGAGAGGGGGGGGGGGAAGGATCGGGACGGCACAAGGGAAAGCGGTGAAGATCCTTTTGGAGGACGGGGGTAAGGAAAAGAGGAGGACTTCGAGGCGGGGAAGTCAAAAGGTGCGGGTGTAAACGAGGTGCCCCGAGGGTTTGAAGAGAGGGTAGGTCACTGGGACAACTCCTATGGTGATTTTTTTGTGAAAAGGGGAGAAACGTACGCAGAGGCCCTTTGGCGACAACCAAACGGGGCTCCGCGTCGCAGCCCTCTCGGAGTTCAGGGGCTAGATGCACCAACAAGAGAGAGAGGGATGGAATTGCGGAGCGTCATAAAGATGTCAGAAAAAACTCTCTACGGGGCGACAAAGGAACGAAAGTCTCCGGGGTCGGTCTATCCGCCCCGTATCTTCCAAAGCTTAAAGAAAAGACGCGAGAAGACGGGGTCTCGATCGAGCGGGATCATCCCCGAAGGGGGAGACCGTAAGGCCACTCCTTTCGGGCTACTCCATAAGCAACGAAGCTTTCTCAATGCTCGTCCATAAAAAGGGAACTAAGAAGAAAGTGGGGGCGACGAAGGGTCTGACGAGGAAGGAAAATACGGAAATTCTGCGTAACGGTAGCGAGGGAAAAATCAAGTAGACAATCATCAGTGCATAAGAAGAGGAAAAGAAAAAAACTGGCCGGTAAAGGTAGGATTGCGGTAACCAAGAAACACATGATCCTAGAAAAAGCTCCAAAATGGAGATTAGACTGGGGACAATGGAATGGAAGGAAAAGGCAGAGATGGAGACGGTAAGAAACGTGAAACAAAGCAGGGCAGAAACTTTACCTACCACTATTAAAGGAAGGAAAGGAGTGGAGTGTAGAGGGTCGAAGAAATCCAGGGGTAGGAAAAGAAAAGGTGCAGAAATGAAGTGAGTCAAAAAAAAAACTAATGAAATGGGCAAAAACAAAAAATACACCGAGGGGACCCAACACTACCGGATGAAGCGGGGCATACCGCTATGGCACGCAAGTATGGCTTCTTTAAGAAGCTGGGTACCCTGCGGCAAAAGTTGGTTCCAGATGGAGAAGGTGGACAACTGCCGGGGAAGAGAGAAAGCACGGGGAAGACAGATTATTCAATCCGTTCAACTACGCGAGAGGGGGAAATTGTGCTGACAATACGAAAAAAAGGGTATCAATAAGAGCGCCACTAAACGGAATGACAAACTAAGGAAAACAAGACGAAAGAAAAGGCCTTTTAAACAACAGGAAACGTGCTAGCAATTGAAAAAATTAACCTAATTTGAAACTCTAATCGGGAAGGAGATGGATCACACACCACAATATGACACCTCATCCGAGCGGTTGGAACTAAACAGGGGGAATACGGAAAAGGGAGAAAACGGTGGACAATAAATCTCAGCAAGACAAACGGGGAGAAACATCGACAGTCACATCGTACCTGTCTCAGAGGAGGCAAAGGCTACGGAGGATCGGTCCCTCATAAAATGAGGGTCAGGTCGACGCATACAAGGAAAAAAAAAAGTGCTATAATCGAAGGAAGCAGTGTGAAAAAGGAAAGAAAGGGGGGGAGGAACCGCATAAGAGGCGATAAGGCGCAGGGGAGGAGGGCCGAGGATCGGTTACCCCCTGCAGCGGGAGTGATGATCGAAAAAAACGTAACTTATTGTAAATAGAATTTACAATCAGGGAGAAGAAAGGTGGCCCGTAAAATAACGTATAAAGCACAACGGGCCAATACTCACTGAGCTCCCATTAAAGCAGAGGAAAAAAGGCAATATAAAGAGAAATGGGTGCAGGAATTTATCAGGTCGACCGACAACTACTAACCATATTAAACGGGAGAAGGACCAAAAATCACATAAAAATCCCTAGGCGCTTAAAACAGGGAGGAGGGGTAAAAGAGATGAAGAAAAGGGATACGAGGGAAAGCCAAGAGAACTATTCTCAATTAAACCAATCTGCTAACCATGAAAACGATGGGGGTCATGTTAGTTATTTCTTGCTACAAGGGGAAAAAAAAAGGGAAAGGGTGACACCTGCAGGGGGAAGCGGGAACGCAGAGGAGCCGAGAAGCGGAGCGTGGTGAGGGACCTTAGTCCGCTTTTTAAACGGGGGTTTGCGAGAAAAAGACCTCACTGAGAGCCGGGAGCATATTCCCCAGCGCGTTGAAGGGAAGGGAGACAATCAGAAGACAGATAGGCAGCATCGAAATGCGGGAAGGAGTGGTTCCGCTATGACAGCAAGCGGTAAGAGGAGAAACTAGGGTGTGCTCGAGCCGGAGTAACTGGGAACGAATGGCAGCAGGGAAACGACAGGGGTTACCGACGAGGTAGCGAAAGGGGGCAGCATACGGACCCCCTCTAAAGGGAGAGAACGACAAAACTGCAGGCTGGGCTCACGGACGAGGACGTGAAGATCGGAGGGAAAGAGGAATCTTCCTCCGATAAAAAAAAAAGAAGCGCCAGTAGGGACGGAACGAAAAGTCGGAAAAGGGACCGGGGGAAGAATACGAGAAAAAAGGAGAGAAGGGAAGTTTTCAAGGGCGTGGATTCCTTCACCCGGGGTCCAGACACGAAAGACTGGAGGGAGGAGAGAGGCGAAAAGGCGAATCTAAAAAAAAGGCGAAATGCTATTCAGGGTCTGCGTTCGACGCTTCTCTTGAGGGAGAGTGGTACTCGGACGTTCTGTAGAACAAAAGTGACAACGAAGGTAAAATGGGTACTCAATGAAGAACTCCAGGGGACGCGGGAGGCACGGAGGGGAGAGTCGGAGCTTATAAAAGCGTCAGATACTGAGTAAAGGGGGCAAGCGCACTTTTCATACTAAAACAGAGGGGGGAAGGCCAGCGAGAAGATCTGGTGATGTAGAATAATTCAGGAGGTAGAACACGATCTGTTGCAAGTACGCGCCGGGAGGGATAAAAGAACAACAAGTATTCTAATCGGAAAGGAGAGGAGGATGGGACTCTAAGCGGGGGCCGCTGGGTTGTCTACACAAAGGGGAAGCGAGACGTAGTAGCCGGGGCCAACGGTCAGAAAATAAGAGGTAGGTTCTCCAAACTCAAGCATACAGCTGAGAAACAACAGAGTGCAACCAGTAATAACCAAGGATAATCCCCGGGGATGAGCGGTATCGAGGAAGCAAACTCTCAGTTGCCGTACCCCCAAAGTGAGCGGAGACCGTTGGCGACCGTTCAGGGGGGAATGGCGAACGCAGAAAACAAAAGAGCGTAGGAAAAACAAAAAAAAGGGACCGGGAGGATATCGGATCCATCAAGGGTCTACTACGGAAAACGGTCACTAATAGCGATTCAAAGTTCAGAGGGGGGGACGAGGGTCAATCACTAAAATCAGAAAAGTGAGGAAAGCAAAGAGGGCGCCATGAGGAGAGCGGGGGGGGTCGTTACAATACAACGTCTTAGAAGAGAAATGAACGGGAAAAAAGAAAGGAACAAAAAAAAAAGGAAAGTAGAACAAGGGCGACGGCCGGTTACAAAAAAAAATGCCGTTAGCCAGGGTCGACGAAACTCAATAAAATAAAATCTACACAAGTCAAACTGAAAAGTCCAGACCACACGCGGGAAATGTCAGCTTACAAGCATAAGTGGGAGGAAGTTCAAGCAACTGGGCAGGATACATCGCAGGAGGAGAAGGGGGGAACGCGAACGGGAGGAACAAAAAAAAAAGGAACGCTGGGAACGGAGGCAAAAAAAAGCAGGGCACAAACCATCCCAAAAGTCCAAATACAGAGTTGGAGAAAGGATAAAAACCTCATGAATAAACACGAATGACACATGTCTGTCCAAAGGTGGAACCATGAAACCCAAAAAGGAAAAAAAGTCAAAGTGAAGAGGAGAAGAGGAAGAATGAGGGTAGGACTAAGACAGAACTCCAGGGGAACGTGGCGGGGGAGAAACAGTTGGGGCATGCGTCATAATAAACGAAGACGTGAGGAGAAAAAGTTCTACACGGCACGATGGGGGGGGAAAGGGTCCTATCAGACAAGAGGGAAAAAATCGCTCCGCAAATTATCGGGCTAAAAGACTGAAGAGTCAGAGTCAAAAAAACGGGGGAAAAGTCGGTGCGGGTCATCATAAAGAAAGGGAAAGGGGAGATAAGAGAATGAACTATAAGGCCGTAGGCCTTCCTCTCGAGTCATGGAAGAAGAAAAAAGGCGGTCAGGAGAGACATGGGGGTAAAATAATACATGGCAGGATTGAAATCATTTGCGGGAATGCAAAGGGAGCAGAGATGACGCAACAACGTTCAGGATGAGCGGGAAAAGGGTCTACCAAAGAGGGGCGGCTACGGAGGAGGAAGAAGAGCGAAACATTTGAGCAAACTGCTCTCACAATTATGGGAGGGGATGGTAGGTTCAAATGCACCTTTCGGAAAACTGGACAGAAAGGGGGGAAAGAGGGTCGTCATAATTCAAGCTCATAAAAAGAAAATCGGTAACGTAAGGGAGGAAGTGGTGGAGATAAGGCCAAAGGGGGCGGACCGATCCCGGGGCTTTAAGAACGAATTTACAAACCTTCTAAGACAGGAGTGAGGGAGTGAGGGGATAGTGGCTGGCACGATAGGGGAAAAGGGGGAAAGATAGCAAACTAGGGGTCCGGGGTTGGTAACACGCTAAGTGGTACAGTAGATCCAAAGTCGTTAGGGGTTTGCAGCTATAATGAATCGGAAAGCCCTCAAGGCATTGGTAATAAAACCGGGCAAGATTCACGGAGAGGATGACACGGGGATACTAGGAAGTAGACAAAAGGAGAAAAAACGGGAAAAGAACTCGTTTACGTACGCGAAGGCAAAGATAACAGGACTAGTATGCAAGAACTGGGAAACACCAGAGATGCCATGGTGTGACCTTGTGGGACTACCGCACGGGGAAAGGGGAGAGGATAGCACACGGGAGGCTAATATTGACAGAAGAAAATGTAGATTATGGGAAGTCGGGAGTGGCATCATCTCTATATATGAAGAAGAGGGGGGGAATGGGCCGGGAAACGGTAAAAACGCTTATCGAAGCATGAATTGGGGGAGAACGGAAGACGCTAGGGGAAAGAGAAAAAGAACACGGGCCAAAGAGGATCAAAGGGCAGAACAGACAGGGGCCTCAAGTCTATTTGAAAGATGAGGCACAAAGGCAGAATACGGTGATTGAACGAGGCGCGAAAAGCCCTTGTTTGAAGGACAAAAGGGCCAAATTGTTGTGCAGCCGGTCAGAGAAAGGATGGACAGGGGGAGAAACACTCCAAGGGAGGAGAAAGCGGTCTGCGTGACTATCATTCAAGCTGCGTGAGACCAAGAAGGATAATTCCGACACACGACCGCAGGACAAATCATTATACGTCAGGCGATCAGGAAAAGCAGCAAGTCGGGAGAAAAGATGATAGACACAAAACAGACGCGGGGCAGTACCTGAAAGAGGGGAGACACTGAGTCCTCAGCCTAACTGGGAGGGCAAGATCATCAGCCGCGAGCATATCGGCTGGAAAAGCCTCTTTCATCAAAGGGGGAGAGGGCCCAAAAGGGAGAGAGTAAACCCAAGAGAGGCACAGGGGAGAAGAAGGATGATAAGAAGGAGAAGAAAAAATGCATTCAAGCGAGCATACGAGCAGACGAAAGCACGGCCATTCCGGCCCAGGTTAATCGAATTAAACCTGCAGAGGAAGGCAACACCTCTGTCTATGGAGTCACAAGGACGCGAAAAATCAAATGAGAAAGGGACGGAAAGCGACGTGAAAAAACATCCCACTCCATGAACGAAGCACCGGGAGAAGTTTATTGTTCGACCAAGAACTTTTCTACGAAGGGGGACGAAAGGGAGCCATTAGGGCGAATGTAAAACAGGGAACAATAGAGTTGGAACACACGACCAAAAAGGACTGCGCCAAGAGAGAGGAAGAAGGACAGAAAAAGAGCTGTCAGGGGGGACGAAGTCGGTGCAGTTGGTACACAGCTTCCAGTCCGAGGTACGATAAACACGGGGTAGTGGAAGGATCGAGCAACGTCACCGTACCTGTTGAGGAACCACTCATCTCAGAGGTAAATCTAAAAAGAGAGGCGGCTACAGTGAGGAAAAGTCAAGAAAGACAACGCGCCGATGGAGCCAGACGTGCGAAGGTTGCTAGAGACGCGCAGATCTACACCTACTCTCGAAATGACATCCACCATCCAAAAATAACGAAACAAAAAAAAGATCAAACGGAGTAAAAACCTCATAAACCGAATCGCGGAAACGGTGGGCTGGAGTCGCTACCTGTTCAGGCTAGCCGGACATCGGCGAGACCACATTGAATCTAGAGAGAATAAAAAAAAAAACCTCTAACAATTTCTATCTGCTCAGGAACGAGAACAACCTCTTCAGGAAGTGAGAGAGGGGGAAACACTCGAGGCGTAATTCGGAGAACTCTGGGTCGAGGCGAGAGAGGGGGGTTCTCTTCCCTCATCTGATCAAGGGGGGGGGGGGAAATGGAAAGCCTCCTCATGGAGAAGAAGATATTCAGGAAGGTCCCTGGTACTATAAAGGAGAGACTAGGAGGAGGCCAGAATCAGACTTTCTAAGCTCATCGCGGTTCACAAACGCGATAAAGTCGACTATTTTGTGCTTAAGACTTCTCCTCTAGAGGGGGACAACCGAGTCTGGCTATGGAAGAGAGTATAGTTCAGACAAAGTTTCATATATAGGAATAGGGAAGACGCGCTAGGGGATGAGACATCACTTCGCTGGTCGAGCTCCTCTTGATCAACGTAAGACTTAACTTTTTAGATTGGTTGGGATGTAGTTCATAGGGTCGGTTCAGAATCAGGAACTGTTCATCTATCCTAGCGCGCAGGGTGGAGGTATCGGTGGCGCGTGCTTTCCTTGCCCTTCCCCTAAGGCTCAAATCAAACAGGAAGTAAAAACGAGGAGGGGGAGTGGACGATCGCCAAGGGTGACGTTATTAGAGAAGCCGCACTAACGTCTCAACAGTGAGTGTCACGGCCTATCCTTAGTGAGGCAGAAAACTGAGGCGAAAAAAGATCGGGAACCGGCCCTCCTCGCGCACACTTGTGGGCTGGGTCAACGTACCGGCGGGCAAGGGGGTCGACTCGCGCCAACTTGTTGCCTGCGGAGACCAGAAAAGGAGATCAAAAAAAAAAGGGGCAGGCGGACACGGAGGAGCAATCGCGGGTGGGGCACGGTGAGATCGGCGACTTCGGAGAAAACCACGGGGAGCAGAACATCCGACGACAAGTGGAGGAGGGGGAGGAAGGGAAGGGGTCTAACTCTCCTTCAACCGGGGGGGACTGAATCATAGGAGGGGCAGAAGAGCGCGGAGGAACGGTGTCCACCCGTCGACAGACATTCGTCTCCCTCAGGGCTATGGAGTTAGCTTCTAGCGGTTCTTTACGCGAATGGTCGAATGTGAGGGAAAAAGGCCAGAAAGGACGAGGGAGAGGATGCTAGGGGATGGGGTCCTCTTTTTAGCGAGAGGGTATCTCGTCTGTCGGGAAGGGTTCCGAAGACTTTCTATCGCAAGAGAAGCAGAGAATCATCAAAATTTCAAACGTACGATAGTGTCAGAAAAAGATCGTTTCATGCGGGCTCCAAGGATGTACTCACTCGTTGCAATCTAGACGATTCCTCCCTCGGGATGGGGTCCAGAAAAAGGACAAGCTGGGTGGCAGCTAGAGAGAAATTTACGGTCACAATCATTAAGGAGGATTGAGTGGACTCACTCTCCTACTGCAAACCCCGGATGCAAAAGAGGGAGGTAGGTTACTGAAAAGCCTGGAGGGAGCTTCATCCTCTCATTAAGAGAGCAACTTCTACTGCGGAAGCTCGGTGCCGTCCCCCTAGGAACCACACAACAGAGACCAAAAAAAGAGAAAACAGGGGCAATACATCCATCAATTCTACGAAACTTGTAAAAAAGGGACACGTCGGCTAACCTTTCCTGGAAGGGGACCGTTGTAGAAAGGTGGATTCATACCTTGGTAGAATCTTTAGAAAAGGAAGAGGGAGATTTGTCGGAGAAAAAGCTAATAAGGATAAAGGAAAGCCTAAAGAGGGTTAAATGGAAACAAAGGGAAGTTCTTTGCTACTGTCGCTAGAAAAAAGCATGAAGCGAGGACAAGCAACTTCTGTAGAAAAAAACGAAACTCACGTTCAGTAAAGCCGTATTCCTAAAACCCCCCGTTTGCCGCACTTTTCAAACTAGGAGAACTACGCCGGGAGGAGGAAGGGGGAACGGGCCTGACAACAAAAAAGTTGACTCAGAACGCCGCCTACAAAACGAGCTACTAGGTGATAGGCACCTTTAATCTAGAAAAGCAGAGACACATGGATTTGTGAGGAGGAACATGGGAAGGCTGCAGGCAAAGTAGTCGCTCGCTACTACCGCGTCGCGCGGAGGAACATGTAAAAGAGAGATTAACGGGCGCGCCCAACCCGTTCAGAAAAAACAGATGGTTCCTGCCTGCACCGTCCGGGACGCGGAAAGGGGGGGAGGGATCTAGGCGGAGGGCGGGTATCGACTCGACTAAAAAAAACAAAGGAGATGAAGAAGGGAGATTAAAAACGAAACGCACGGTAGAGGGGAATGACGAGGTAGAAATGCCCGCCCCACCGGCGGCGGGTGCTTTGTGGTCAGGCAGGGGGGGAAAGAAAAATCGGGTTTCGGACTTGAACGTATAAGGCGAAGGCCAACTTTCAGTACTGAAAGGAAGGTCGGAATTTAGGTCTCCGGGGGGAAGACCTGAAAGGGGAGGCACGCGAAGAGAAAAGTTGGGGTCGTTTGGGCATCTGAAAAACGGCAGGGGTGTCACAGGAGAGAAGGCATTGCTCGCAAAAACCTCGGTAAATGGGGGAAGTGTTGTCCTCCAGAGAGGAGAACAGTGAGAAAAGATCGAAAGCGGTGCACAGATGTCAGAAAAGGTGAGGCCAGTGGGCACAATCCGACGACGACTTCTTGAGGGGGAGGTTGTAGAGGCGTTAGACTCGGGGGGAAAGGGAGGTGTTAGAGCGGACGACGGGGAACGGGGTAACGGGGGTAACCTGCGAACTGTCTTGCGGAGTTTCGGGAAGAAAGAGACCCCCTCTCGTGCGTCAAATGAGAAAAAAGGGGATGCGACAATCGGTGGTCAACAGGTCGCCTCCTACTGACCGTGTCACTTAAGGGAAATGGATGGCTGTCGTTTGGGATATTTGTGGAAGGGAGAGTTTTGGCAAGGGTCGGCGCCAATGAAAGGACACGGGGGGAAAAAAATAGATTCAAAAGAGATTATCTTGCAACCAATGATACCGCCGCCACGGCGAGAAACTACGCTCTTGGGGTACACGAGGGGTTTGTAATATCTCTTTATCACGTGGGAGAAAAAAGCCAGAGCACTTGATTGCTGCGCTAATCCCGGACCGTGGTAAACGAACCGCATCTGCCGCTCAGCGGCGCAGCCGAGGAGGCAGCGCACTCAGAGTCTTTATTATAGACCAGGGGAGGGCGCGGAGGAAGGAACGAGAGATTGTGAAGGTCGGGCTACACCGAAAGGGTCGAGTCGGCGATCGAAAAAGAGAACGCGTCCAAGCTTAAAGAGGAATAAGCAGATGACAGATCTCGAGCAAATCGGTCCTCTCCAGCCGCACGGTCCGCTGCACACATGAGGAGCGTGAGAAAGAAGGGGGCACGGAGTAGAAAGTAGCTCTAAGCCGAACGGAAGAAGAAGGTCGCGACTCCGAGTAAGGAAACCATCAGGGTTTCGCTCGAAAATCGTAGGAAGGGACAGCCCGCGTGAATGGGCGAGGAGCACAGCGAACCAGGGGCGCCAGAAGAAGGCAGGATTTCCTTTGCGAAGCAAATACTGGTCAAGTGATCGGACACGTTCAGAAAGAAAGAAAAGCAAAGCTCTAACGTGGGGCGTACGAAGTGGGCGGGGGACTCCGCCATGCCAAAAAGGGAAAGCCGCTCACTTCTACCTAGAGGGGAGAGAAAGAAAGGAGCGCAGACGAGCTCACGGGAATCTACACGCAGGAAAGACTTGCGCCAGGAGCCCCGGCGACTGGAACAGTTTGCTCCTTAGAATCAAGTTAAAAAAGGGAAGCGGTAATTGTATGGGACCAAAGAGAGAAAAGAAAGATGAAGCGAAAAAAAGGAGAGGGGAAGGATCAAACCTGTCCATTCCATCAAAGCACGATCGCGGCGAGATAGAGACGCTTCCCCTTCAGAGGGTACTCCGACTCTCGAAGTCTACATTGATCCACAGCACCAAGAGGAAAAGCAAGGCAGTCAAAGGAGCTGCAAAGTCTGGAAAGGATCGCGACCTTGGCTACGAACGAAGGAAAGGAAGAGAGACAACGCCAGGCGGCTCCACGAGACCTAATCGAAAGAAGCTTTTGATAGACTACATTGCTCCCAGCTGAACGGGAAGTGAGAAGAGGGGGAAAAGGAGGTAAAGGGCGAAACCAGAGGACTGGGCCTCTATTCTGCGCAAGAGGATCGTCCAGGGCAGCCACCTGGCACGTCTGAACTCGAAAACAACAAAAGGAAGAAGGAATGGAAATAATATATATTCACCGTTGAAGGAAGCCGGAGGAATCGAGAAAGGAGCGGACCACAGTCAGAGAGGGAAGGCCCTTGATCTCAGCTCGTGTTCCAAGAGGGAGGTCGAAAGATTTTAATCTTTCATGCGACTTCTATCGCAAATATTCTTTCTATGGAGAGATGTGTCCGCGAGGGCACGGGAAGGGTTAGAGATGAACGTTTAAGAGAGAACAGGTCTATGATGTACTTCCAAAACCATCCAAGGCTTCGCAGCTCCCGTCGTTCCATAAGAAAGATTCTGTGGGGGGTTGAGAGGAGAAAGGAGAAGCTAATTGAAGGCCCGGCATGTTCAATCTCTAAGCATCTTCATCAAGGGGGGAGCGGTTTCCGGATCAAAGATTAAGGCTATCACTAAGGTAAAGAGAGGGAACCACCATTATGATCGCCGGCGTGAAGTGGTCTAGCCTGGCACATAACAAAGGCGGGACATCGGTCCTTCGTCCGTTAAAAAACTGAAAAGAGCTGGTCTTCGAAGGGAGAAATCTCGTAGGCTTCCATTCGCCTCAACGGGAGAGGATGGGTGGGCAAGAAAGCTGGCAGGGGGGGGAAAAACTCGGGAGACACTTTTTCCTCGTCGGGGGAAAAAACTGGCGCTCGTACAAAAAACGGACCTTCTCGTCAATTCTGGTCTGGGGGTCAGGAACGTCCTCAGGCGCCGGGAAGGGGCGTCGCAGCAAAATAATCCAAAAAGACAGGAGGACTTGAATCCTTTTCCTCTTTCGAGCGAAACAAGGGGGGACTTATAGCTGGAAAGTTTTGGTCTAAAGGTGGGGCGCAGCTAACTGAGTGGGTCTCGAAACGGCGTCGGGGGAAAAAGGAGGCGAGGAGGTCAGAGGATAAATCGTGGACGGGAAACCCCTCTTACTGGCTGGCGGCTGCTGTCCGGGACTATTTGCCTGGAAGGCGAAGGGGATAAAATGTTGGGAAGCAGCGACGTCTTGTATCTCTTCAGGAGCTAAGGTTCCTCGACCTGGGGAAAGCTAACCCTCAAGAGCTGGCGGGAAATGTCGATCGTGGTCGGGAAAGCTTTTGAATTTATGCGGTTCCACGAAGCTTTCCCTAAACCTCACTCAAAACTTATCGCTTTAGTTCGCCTCGACTCATCGAGGGCGGAGAGAGAAAACCGGCCCCGCTTTGAAAGACAACCCACGGGGACGCGAGATTTTCAACGGTGAAAATCAACGAAGAATCTAGTGAGCAAGTGAGCGTCTGAAAAAGAAAAAAACCGAGGAAAAATTCTCGTGGTGTGAAGCTCGTGGATAAGGGGCATCTTTCAAGCCGGAGTCAATTCCCTTCAGATCAAAGAGCGGCGAAAAGCTTTGCAGGAAAAACGGGTCTCAAGGCGGCCTCTTCTATCCCCACGGGAAACTAACAAAACATCGCTTCGAACAATCCATCAAGGTCTATACTACAAAAAGGAAGAAGCGGGTGGGAAAGAAAAGGTTCCCAATAGAGACGGGGGGAGACAAAGTGTTCTGACTACCTGGCCGAGGCGATTAGCCAACATGGACGTGGGTGGAAAAGCTTCAAGAACCTCGGTAATCCATTGGCCTTGTATCGGGAAAATTCCTTGATTTAGAGTCTGCTGAAAAAAAAGGTACTCCTTGCAATAACTCGACTATACTTCGGGGGACAGACCAGAAAAGGTCAAAGGGTGCGTGACGCAGGATGGGACTACGGGGGACGCACGGGGGGTCGAGACCTCGGAGAATAAGGCTATTCTTACGTCTTCTTCCTCAACGGGAAACCTACTCATAATTGTGGGGGAAAATCAACCTTGAGAGTAACGGCAACTTAAGGGGGTACTAAGCGGGGGGGACACATTTCGGTCAAGTTTGTTCAAAAAGGGACGAACACAATTAACATGAGAAGGAAGGCAGAAACGAGGGGAAGTAGACTCGAAGAAAAAAAAAAAAAAAAAAAAAATCGTACGAGACGGACACCAGTTCACAGAAAGAAGGGAAGTTGGGGGCGTTCTCCCTAAGGTTAAGAAAATCAAGACCGAAAGCTGCCCAAAAAACACCAGCTGGCATCCGCCCCCGGAATTGGAGAGGGTCCAAAAGAGTCATGCGCTAAGGCGGATTGTACCTCAGTCTACCAAAAAAAAAAGGGAGGGGAAAGAGTTGAAGGAGTTACTATTAAACGAAGGATCCTTATCGCCTGACACGCTCTCCTTTCCGAAGGACACGCAGGGAGGAGAAAGCGTTTTTAGCAGGGGGGAAGTACATAGGGTCATAAAATCGAAGAATCTAATCCCGGTGCGATTCTTAAGGGGTCGCCGAAATTTAGGGGAGAAGGTCCCGGGAGCGGGCTCGAATGGATTCGATCATTCGCTTTTGTCTGGGGGTGCAATGCTTCCTTCTCAAACTGGATCCTTTCAGGGAATTATGTAAGAGGACGGTTTGCAGCTTGCCGAGGGGGTGAGGTGGGGGGGATATTTCCAAACTAGAAATGGGCCGTGTTATTAAACCGGACCTTCGCCTCAGGAGGAGTTAGAAAAATGTTCTACCAGGTGCGAACTTGGAAAAGAAAAAACAGCAGGTGGGAGGGAAAATTTCGTGGTAAGGGTGTAGACAATGGGAGGAGATCTCGTATTTAGTTCCTAACGGGTAGCTCTGGAAGACGGAATTAAGGTCCCCGCAAGGCGTTCGATTCCTGAGGTCCAAGGATGGGACCGACGACCGCCATCGAGGTTGCGTAAAGACGGAGAAAAATGTATTCAGCCGGGGCACGAAAAAAAATCAGGGAACAGTGGGGGGGAAAAAATCAGCCCGGGAAGGGAGACGGATTCATCCCTTATAAAGGTAAGGAACCGGTAGATGGTTTTTGGGCTGTTCTTCGAGTTTTGTTCGACGTGAGGAAAGGGGGGACAGGAAAAGGGGGGAACGCTTCGATCTCCGGGGAATTACGAGTAAGCGATTGCTACTGAAAACATGCACACCACCAAGGTGAGGAAGAGGGAGTAGGAAATGTGGGGCAGGTTAGCGTCCGAAGGGAGGATGGGGGGCGGGAAAGAGATATGTAGAAAGTCAACCGAAGGCGCAGTGGGGGGGAGGCGCGGAAGAGCTGGTACGTGAGGGAGAGGCGGTGAGACGTGGAGCGGGGGATAGGGGCTGGGAATAGGGGGAGGGGAAAGGGCAGATAGGTACGAGAGGAAACGAATTTCCAGAAGAATGTCGGGGGCTTAAAACGCTCTGTGGAAGATTTGTAAAACAGGGCACGGGAAACCTCCGATAGAAGGACGGGAACCTAACGTAGAGCGAGGACCAGGGTGGGACCACATCTTTCCGTCAATCTTCTCACAAGCTCGGGTATTGCAAGCGAGGGGGGGGGGAAAAATGCCCCAGGAAGCTTTAGAGAAGAGGGCTTGCGAACACGCGACGTCACTATCTTTTCTACCCTAGAGGAAAGGAGTCCTCAAAAAGGGGGCTCTTCAGGGATATGAGAAATGACTGCAAACTGCGGAGAAAAGAGGGAGGGCAGAAAGAAAAGCGATAAAAGGAGGGCGAGTCTCAAAAAAACGTCGGATCGTCAAAACCTCTTCAAAGGTCATTCGCGAAGAGTCAATTGAGGTCTCCATCAGTCAGGTCACTGAAGGGATCAAGAAAAAATCGAGAGAAGAAAGCCGATTTTTTCCACTAAAACCGTCTAACGAGTCAGGATACAATTCTCGCCGAGAGACGAGGACGAAGGCAAATGGCCTTACAAAAGTAAGGAGAGGGAGACCTATACCATTACTAAAGCTCCTAAGGAGGAGGGAGGTCCTGGGTCTATCCTCATGAAGGTACGCTTATAGGAGAAGAAAAAGCTACTTTCCTCCGACTTAACGAGGAACGTTATGGCAGCAAGCCAGTAGCAGGGGGTCTTACTCCTCAACGTGGGGAGAGGGGAGTACCATCCCGCCTTTGAAGAGGGGCCACACTAAACATAACGCGTTCGAGGGAGACGCAACGCGCCGAAACGGGCAAAGCTAGTTAATCCTCTATCCATGCCGGCACAGGGATGGAGGTTTGAACCAAGATGCCTTCCGAAAGGGTTCGATGTCTAGCGGAATCAGTCAAAGAACATAAATGGGAACGCGATAAGGGGAACTCAGGACGTGAAGAGGGGAAAGGCGGCAAGTTCTATCACCTCCTAAACAAGACTATCAGGTGGAGACTCTTGCTAACCTATGCTGAAAGAAGATAGGCAAGCTCTCCTAAAGGGAAACTGGAGCACTAACATCAACCACACTTAAACAACGCAAGAGGTCGTGAACAGGGCGGCGGCGGAAGACTTCTAATCAAAACGTGGGGGATGGCAGCAGAAAAACACCTTTGTCTTCCTGAATACGAAAATAACGGTCACAGAGGGAGAAATCCGCCTAACGAAGAAAGAAAATAGAGACCCGGACTAGTGGTAATTCTTGAAACGGTACCATCTTCACACAGACCTTCGACGAGTAGTGGACCGGGGCCTCTGAGTGACTCAAAAAAAGAAGCGCAGTCGGATGTCTTCTCTAAAGGCTACATCAAAGAGAATGTCAATGAAAAGTCCGTAAGATCTCTCAACAGAAAAAACTTATTATTCGAAAAGTAGAGATTCAGTCGGTTCCCTGGTACGCAATACACGAATACAGAATTTAGAAGCCAAGAACGTAATATTGAGGCTCTCTCACGCTTTTCCGAAACACGGGAGGCTATTGGTGGGTGATTAACTGTAGACATATCGAAAAGGGAGTTCGAGTTGAGAGGATGCATCTGAAACGAAGACGCGCTGGCTCGTGACAAGGTAGGTCTGGCTCTATTAGAAAAGAACCTAGGAAGACTGGCGCCAGCAAAGCGAGGCATCTTCCTCTGACGCCAACCGCTTTGGAGAATTTGGTTATGGTCGTGACTAAAAATGAGGAAGGGGTTCCGAGAGTCAAACTCTTCAAATGGTTGTCATCTAGAAAACGAAAAACGGGACGAAAGGGAAAGGGGAGCAGTGACGGTGGCACCGAAGCGCCTTGGGAGAAATAACCCTTGATTAACCGCGAATCTTAAAGTACAGTGATAGATTGAGGAGCGAAAAGAACGAGAAAGCCCGGAAAATTCAAGGATTCCAGGGGCGCCTGGTCTGGGGCAGGGGCAAGGCGGGTACCAGACTCGGAGCTAGAAGAAACTGGTTTCGGCTCCTTCTGAATAGGGTAGTTTTCGGACGCTTTCTTTAAAGTGTTGTCTCCGAATCGCGACACGGGGGAAATTCTGTCGACACTAGTAAGCCCGATATAAAAAACAGCTATCAAGGGGAGGGCCAGCATCAACAAATCTATAAAGGTCCAATCCCTCTGCCAGCCTTAGGATAAGACCTCCAGCAAGGGGATTCGAGTGTCCGAAAAATTTCTAGGGAGGACAGCTAATGGGTGGAACGGAAAAATCCTCTTTCTTGCTCTTCAATTGAGCGACGAGCGAAAGTCTGAAGAGTCCGTCTTCTCACTAGTCGGTCGTTGGCGTCGCAGCCTTACTCGACAGACAAGAGTACTTTCCTTAGGGAGAAAGAAGAGGAGGTGAGCACCTAAATGGGCGGTAGGGGGGACGATGGGTCGTCTCTAGCGGGGCGGTATCACATGACTGGGACACCGGGGACGAGACAGCGTACCTCAGATGAATGCGTGATTGAGATTTCTAACTGGGTCGGAGAAGTATAACATGAAGGAGACAAACGTGGAGCAGGGACGTAGGGAGCCGAAACGGAGCTTTTCTTAGGCATCGCGCACCGGGGGAAACGCTGTCGTAAACGTCGGAAATAAAAACGAGTGGGTTCGCACAACGGAGAAAGGGAGGACGGTCAATAAAACTTGTCATTGGTTCCAGGGACGAAACTCTGCAAGCGGGCCAAGAGCTTACTTTACGAAGCCGACGTTGACTGGGGCAGCTGCACAGCGCTAATATATCGTATCCCACTCGTTCTTTGCTAAATGCTTGTGAAAATGTGCCCGTATCGTCTCGAGGAGACCCACCAAAATCATACCAACCAAAATGATTCAAGAAAATCAATTTCTACTAAGCTACCGTCATCTCTTTCAAGTAAAAAGTCGAAAAAAATTTCTCGATTTGTTCTGCTTTCTTCTAATAAGGGGAAATAATTGGAAGTGAAACTATATTTCGTTTGTTCTTCTATGCGAGGAACTCAATCCGCGCTTAACCCTGGCGACCGTGAGAGGGGGCCCACCCTATACCGGTGCTAGTTGTCTCCTGTGTCGAGAGGTACACAGGACCTCGAGTCCTTTACACGAGACCCCACCTACATTAGTTTCCTCTTCGATCTCCACCCTCAAGAAAAAAAAGATAGTGAAAGGACGGCTTAAGGTTCCCCTCCTTTCCCACATTGGTCTGAACGATCACTACTCCTGAGGCTCATGTTCTTTATGTATGTCACATACCCTTGGAAACTAAAAAGTCGGCAAGAAAACCCCCAACGGAGGATAAAAGGGTCTTGAAAACCGTATACTTAGAATTAATACCGGGGTTTAAAAATGGATTTCCAAGGGGAGACGCATACACCCAAAAAAGTACAATGACGAAAGCAGCACGTCTGTCAATCGGGCATAATACATCGAGGAGAGAAAACGTAGTCGGAAGATCAGAAAGTGGCTTAGACTATTAGACTGGGACAATATCCCGACCCGAAAAAATGTAACATTATATCCACACAAAAACATGAGGAGGACCGGCGGTCTGAAAGGAAGAAGAGGGAGCTCTAAAGTCGGGGAGCAGAATCAACACCAACAACTTGGGGAAAGATGATGAAGTTACAAGACCGGAAAATGTAAGGACGGCCCTGGCCCCAACATGCCGGAGGACAGGTCCGTGTGTGAGGAGGAAAGGGGGGATTTAACTCAGCAACACCTTAAGATTCTGGGCCCAGAATTAGAAAAAAGAAGGTATGAGAGAAAAAACGGGCTCGCCGAGAGAGGTGTACTTGGGCGGTATACTGCGCCACAGACATGCCACAGAGGGCCGTCAAAGCAGGTCACCTCAAGAGGTGGAGGTTGTTGATAAAAAAGTCAGAAGGGCCTGCGCTGAAGGAGATGGGGAAAAGGTCCCAGTAAGGGATCAAAAACGGGAGAAACATGTCGGGAGGCACTAAAAGCGGGGTGAGGGGAACTCGGGGAGGCTGGTAGAAGGTAGGTAGATCTCAGGGTATTTTTAAGCGTGACGTGTATTAGTGTAATCATAACTTACGTTCGGTACACATGCGGGTCTGGGATACATGGAGTAAAACTGAGAGCTCTCACTATACACTCATCGAGAGCAAATAGTAGGACCGGTTTCCACCGTCGGTGCAAAATGGGAACCGTCGCGCTGACCTTGTACCAGCGGATTGGCTGTCATTGCTTAGAGGGTGTTAGGAGGGGCTGAAGGGGGGGCTCGCGGCGACCGGAAGGGAACTCAACGCTGGACACGCCGCGGGGGATTAAAGGAGACTGGATACACTTCTCGCCTCCAAGCTCTGACAGAAACAAAAAAAACGCTGCCTCTGTTTGGCTAGTTGTGGGGAGACATTGAACGCACCTCCGTAGACAGTGAGTGACAGTGGAACTTGAAGGGTGGTATCAACCCGTTTAGTAGAAGAGTTCATCCCTTCCTAGTTCAAGAGGAGAAAATGAAATCCAATATAAGATGAAAGCCGCGCTCAGGAAAACAGAAGCGGGTGCGAACCAGAGAGGTCTGAAATCACACAGAACGAACGATTTACCAGTCTCGCAACCTTCTCAAACCAATCAGGGACTCATAAAGAACTCGAATAAAAAAATCGACGAGGATCCAATCCAACGAGTTCATCTGGAATCACAGCAACTAGGAGTTCTCCAGCGAAATGTATCGGTACAGCCTCCTGAAAAAAAAAGCAGGATCGCGCAATAAAACATAATATTGCACGCGGCGGCGCCTATACCATCAGGTTCTATCATCTTTAAACCTCGTCTTCCTTACCCGGGGGAAAAAGGGACTCGGCCATACAGAAAAGAACGCGCCACTCAATTGGAAAGGCGGGGAGTTGAGCAAGAACTTGCGCAACTGGGGAATAGGTTGTACCCAGGAAAGGACGAAGTAACTGAGAGACAGGGGGTTTGCAGAAGTGGAGTCCTTACAAATGGGAAAGGAGGGTCGTCATACCACTTTCCCTGAGTCCGTGCAAAACACTACCTATTACCTCGTAGGACCGAGGAGGCGAAGAAGGCAAAAAAAGAGGCTTGACAACGCACGCAGTTTAGCGAATTTGTCACTTCCGAAACGAAAACTTTCTCCTTTATTTGAAAGTAGAGCTCACTTCACAATACTGCGAATGAAATGTACATGCTCGAATGAAATATCAGGAGTGTCGGCGGGGGAGGTAGCACAAGGACCGTACATCACGAACTCCAGAGAGGGGCGACTCTTTAAGCTATCTTCCACAGGCCGAGTAGCTGAAACATCTACTGCCTGAAGGGGGAGCGAGAAAAAAACATCACAACATCGAACCTGCGAGGCGGGAAGCACGAAATAAGCTCAACTGGCTGTCAGCATACATCGCTGACCAACCTGGGAGTTATTACTCGCGACGAAGCGCGCAAAATGAGAACTATCTCGAGAAAAGAAAAGGCTAGTCATTCTAACTCTTGGTTCTATCGAGTCACGCTCGCTTCACAAAGAGGACTTGATCAGTGGCGAAATCAGGAAAAAAAGGGGAGGCAAAACTCGAATCGGGAAGCGAGGCGCTCGAATGCCTCCCCTGAAGCTGGCCACCTGCACGGGAA
>Ga0179593_1624591_pt1 | contig 20159 bp, 28 predicted proteins | sample CZODoug2_1_08_16_FD_185931 | JGI IMG/M metagenome (GOLD analysis project Ga0179593, IMG submission 185931) | Vadose zone soil fungal communities from Angelo Coast Range Reserve, California, USA - CZODoug2_1_08_16fungal (PacBio error correction) | ecosystem: Environmental > Terrestrial > Soil >...
TCATCCCTTTCATCTTCTCACGGTCGGTCTATCTTTCAAAACAAAAACAACTGCGAGGCAGCGACTTCCCCTCGCTCTCTGTCTATCCTCGAAACACCACCACCACCTCGCCCTGCCTATATTACTTAAAGCACACAGCCTCCTCTTCCTTTCGGCGCCACCGCCCTCCCCCTCAATTTCCCTACCCCCCCACGGGACCACCCCCTCTACCCTTCCTCTCCCTTTACCTTTTCCCTCCCAGAGCCCGAACGAGGGTCGCCTGGTAATCAACTCTTTCATCTTCGGAGGGAGGACCGAGGGAGCGGCTCGGGACCAGGGTTATGGGCGAGGGGCCCCTTCTATGTTGGCAGGAAAAAAAAGCGCGGGCTGCGACAGACCGCTTATCCCTTTTGAGGGAGAAAGGGGGAACCCGCAGGCGCACTGGCCTTGGGGAAGGGGCCATCATTTGTCGCCGGGAAAAGATATAGGGACGGAAGCCCGGCGAACACGCTTGCTTACTGTTCACCGTGACGGGAAAGGGAGCAACTCGACGGACTCGATCTGTACAATCGTTTTGCTGACAGGTCAGGCAGGAAAAAAAGGTCGCTGCTCTTCTGCAGTTCAAGGGAAGAAAGGAAAGACGGGGAGGGCAAACCCGTCGCTCCACAAGGCGGTCTTGAGCTTGTAGGTGACGAAGGAGGCACCCGGCTTTCCTGTTCCTGAGGGAAAGCAACGGCAAGTCCCGAGGTTTACCAAGGGTCTTGCCGGAAAACCAAAAGGGAGATCCAGGTAGCCGATCTCCACCGAGTGAAAAAAAACCCAAAAAAAAACAGGCCCCTTACCCGTTTAACGAAACACCTGCCGATCCTCGTATAAAGGGGAGCCCCTCGTACAGCGCCACCCATTCTTTTCTTTTTCCACCCCCCCATCCCTCCTCTTTGGGGGGAAAAAGGCCGCCCCTCATCCACCCGCGAGCAAGGCCCTTCTTCTTCCTCGAAGCAGGACGCGACAGACCGATCTCTACGCCGAAAAAAAAAAGATGCTTACCCCTCCCCCCCGCCGTAGCCCGACGCGCCCCAACTCTTTGCGCCCTCCTTCCCAAGATTTCCCTATCATTATGGGACCCAGGGGGCATTCATCACCTAGAAAAAAAGTGAATCTCTGCATAAGAAGTGAAAAAAGCGCCATACCCATTCGGGGCCAGCGGCATTCTCTCTAGACCGTCTTCCCTTGCACCACCAAGAAGACGGAAAAGCCGGGATTACTCTTAAGAGGGGGGGGGGGGCACCACCTTCTTTCTTTTGGACAGACCGTTTTTTCGACCCGGGAAACGGGGGAAATGCACGGCCATCTTGTTCACAAAAAAGGGAACGGGCAATTCTATACCCGCATCTCTTTGGGAAAAATCGAAACGGCCGTCAATCTCACTTGAGGGGAAGAAGAAGGGCGGGTGTCATCCCTCAACACTCCTACAGGCCATAAAAACGGACCACTTCTCCATCTTGGGGGGGGGGGGGGGGGGGGGGGGGGGGGGGGTGGGGGGGGAGCCAAAATCATCCTTTCCGGGGGAAAAGCCACCCATCCTCTCAAAAACCCTTTCACCTATGTACCTCAGGGGGGGGGAAGTATGTCCCTTTTTTGGGGGGGGAAGGGAGGCGCCTCCCTCCAGTTACGACCTACGATCATAAAAAACACCCGCTGACAAAAAAAGGAACGAACATCTCTTCCCCCGTCGAATTCAGCTCCAACAGAGAGGAAAAACAAAAAGAGCCTTTCTTCTACCAGAGGGGGAAAAAACGGTGCGCAGCTCGCCGTGCCGTTCTCGTACACAACGCACACACAAAAGCCTTTTTCAACAGAAGAGGGGGGGGGAGAATCGGGGAGGAATCTCCGGTGGAAAAGCCTATCATGCCCGGAAAAGCGACACTAAAACGCCTTACCCAGCCGGGAAAAAGGGGGAGAAGCCCCGCCTGACCCACGTACGACCGCAGCAGCCTGGGTGACCACGCCCCCCCGTCCGTAGTCCATAAAAAGAGGGGAAGCCTCGGAACGGGCTCTTTTGCACCTGGCCGTCGAGATGAAACCAACGCCAGGAGGGCACCTACTGTCATCTCGAAAAAAGAAGGGAGAACGACGAAGCAACGGCGCACCTGTACAGCAGCAGTCCCCCTTCACCCCCAGTGGGAAGGAAGGGAAAAGAAAAAGAAGCAGTAAAAGCAGGGAAAAAACGAAAAAAGGGGGGCCGCGGGAACCCAGCCTTTGACGTGAGCACTTTTCTCTGCCTCTCTCGCCCTGTCAGCGGCGCGGGGGGGAAAAAGCACAGGGTCATCTACACCGTAGGAGGGGCAGAAACCGGACCCGGCAAAGCGACATCGGAGGGTCCGGCCATCACGGTCTCGCCGTGGGGAAGAGCCAAAACGGGGAGGGAAAATGATGTCTCCCTTTCAGGGGAAGGAACAAAAACAGGGGCAGCCACACTTCCAGCAACGGTATCAGCATCTCTTCACACCTTCACCCGGGAAAAAAAAGAACAGGGACCCGCCTTTCTTTCACTCGGAAGGAAAGCAAACACACAAGAAAGCCGCGAGCCGCAACTGGCAGGCCGACTCGTCCATATTGGACACATGCGAAAAAAAACCAAAGACGCGTGTACTCCTCTCTCCTTACGGTGGAAAAAAAGGGAGGGGGAAACCGACGGGCCGGCAGCTCGTCCCGCCGGGCGGTCCAATGTCGCCACGGCAGGAAAAAAACGCAGAAAGTCGACTGCATGTCTTTCGCAGGAAGGGGAACCGAAGCCAAAACGCGCATAAGGGCTCGACCACCACCTCGGCCGATTCGGCGTTCGACAGGGGGGGAAAAAGAACAAAAAGGAACGAGGCCTTCTATCGCCTTCCGCAGTAGAAAGGGGGGAAGAAGAAAACCAAAGCACCGCCGCTCCACCCATGGATCTCCCCTCTCACAACAAAAAACCCCAGGACCACGGGGGTGGACCTGCGCTGCTGCCTGAGGGGGGAAGGGGGGGGAAAAGCTGCCGCAGACCCGTTTCGTAGAAGGCGCCTTCGCCTCTCGGCTGCCGTCGTCAGGAACAAGCGTCCTACTCCCTCATCTCCGAGGGGGGGGGAAAGGAATGGGAAAAAAACCGGGAGTTCTCTACGTCCACTTTTCGAACTACCGAGCGGGAAAGGAGAGGCAGTGCACCTTATCCTGCCTTTCCGCATTGGGGGAAAAGGAAGGAAAACGAACGGACAATCCCGGATCCGACTGAAGGTTCTACACACTTGTTGTCCACCGTAAAAAAAGGAAAGAGCGTCTCACCAAAGGGGACCGGACCCCCGTGCTCCATCCTGTAAAGTTCACCGTACCCTGGGGAAGAGAGGGCAGGGGGGGGGGAAAACCACCGTTTTTATCCTACGAGAGGGAAAACCCCGGACCTGTTCCTGCGGCGTACTGCACTGTGGAAAAACGGGGGGGGGGAAAAGAAAAAAGGTCGAAACACCTAAACCCCTTTCTGACTTCAGGTAAAACAGAGAGACCAGAGACTGCCACCCCTCGAAGGGGCAGACCACACCCCCACCCCACCACAAAAAAATCATAACAGTGCGTGCCGGGGAAAACCCCCACACCACCGACCCCCCCCCCCCCCGTCCCACCACCCCTCCACTACCCCAACAAACTGGCCGAAAAAGGAGAGAAAACCCCCCAACCACAACCCCCCACCCCCCCCCGCACCACTCCCAACCTCTCACCTCTCCACGGGCCACTCAAAATCTGCCCCCCCACCGTCACCAAACCCAAGACCGGGGGGAAAAAAACCCCCCCCCCCCCCCGCCCCCCCCCAACCCCCACCCCGACCCTCCCCCCAACTCACAGCCCAAAACCCCGGGAAGAAAAAACCCCCCAAAACCCCACCCCACAACCAAACACCCCCCCCCCAACACCCTCCTCACACCCCCCCACCAAGCACCTCGCCCCCCTTGGCTGTCAAGCACCCACCAACCGGACTAGAGAACCAAGGGGAAAAAAACCCCCCCCCACCCCCCCCCCGTGAGCCCGCACACCCCCCTCCACTTATCTGATCCCACGGGGGCGGGGAAAAGAAACGGCCCCAAACACCTGCGGAGGCTCAGCCACTCTTGACACAGAGGGCCCGAGCCACCCATGCAAGCTAAGGAAAAACACGGGCACGCCCCAGGCCCACACCACCATCCCACAATCGCAGGGGGGGGGGACCAAAACCCGCCCTGCCACAGCCGCCGGCCGGACCATCAGATCGCCCTTCGACCATGTGCAAAGAAGGAAAAAAAAAAAACCCGCCACCGCCCTAGCGAACCCACCCTTACCTTACTACCACCACAGTGAGGGAGGGGAAACCCCCCAAACCCCTGCCCCTCGGGCTGCGCCTCTCATCCCGGACCGTCCACGCAGAAAATAGGTCCACACCAGGGAACAAGCGCCCGTCGCAAGCTGCTCTCTTACATTCACGCCCCCCTGGGGAAGAAGAAAACAGGACACAAACAAAACAACACCCCCGAGTTCCCCTCACCCTCGAAACCCAACGGCACCCCGGCGCCGGACTTGTCCCACAGTTGGTTCGAGCGGTAACGAAAAAAAAGGAACCCCCCCACGAACCGACAAAAACAACCCGTCGCGAGCGGAAGTACGAGGGGAAAAAAAACCCCCCCGGCCGCACACCATCGTCACACTGACGACGCCGCTGTCCAACTTCATCGGGTGGACACAGATGTCGTCGGGGGAGGGAAAGGAACTCCCGGGAGAGGTGCAGACTCTTCCTTTCCTTCATACAGAAGGGGGGAACCACCAACAGCGCTGCCGAGAAACCCGACTAGCCCTGAACCCAAATTGCGAAAAAAAGGTCCCTCGACCGGGGAGTAGCTAGGAAAAAGGACAAAAAAAAAAAAACAAAGCCCCCCAAGAGGCAGCCTGCCCTCCCCCCTTTATAACAGGAAGGGGGGAAACCCAGAGCGCCCCCCCGTCCTGAGGCTGCGCCCAACTCGGCCTCGTCATCCCTCGTGCGTCTACCGCACAGGGGGTAAGGGAACCACAGGCGCTCCGCCACGCGCGCAACACCAAACCTTCTTTCTCACCGGTACAAAAAGGGAAGGAAAAAGGGGGGAGAAAAAACCCAACCCAACCCCAAGCAACCCGCTGGCCGGCCGTGCTCCCCGGCGCCTACCCGTGCTCAGCGCGTCAGCCACACAACAGAACCACGGGCAACCGGAAAAGCCCCATCCCCCCTCTTTCCCTGATTGTGTGGGGGGAAAGACACCCACCCCCCCCCCCGCCCTAGGGGGTCGTCTAAGACCCCTTCGCCGGAAGAACCACTCCTGGGGAAGGAGGGCAACACCCCCAGTACCAACACACTGCGCTCACCACCATTTCCTCCCTGACTACAGAGGGGGGGAAAGGGAAACACGACACCGATGCTCTTCGCCCCCTCCTCCGAAACAGCCGCACCCCCTCAGCCCCGTGATCAGAACACGTACTAAAAAAACACCCAAGAACGGGGCACGGCTCACAGCACTCGGAACAACCAAACCGCCCCCCTCCCGCCGCCTCCCATCAGCCCCGACCACCCTGCAGTGGAATGGAAACACAACCACAAAGCCTCGCGGTGCTCATCCGCACCAACCAGCAAAGAGAGAAACCCCAAACAAAAAGCCCCCGTCGTGCCCAATCACGACGGTATCACGACACCACCCGACACCTTCCCCCCCGGAGTGCAACCTGTGGAAAAAAGGGGGGCAAGGTCACAAAACGCAACGCGCGCCCTGCAACCTCTTCCTACCACCTTCTGAGATCAGGGGGGGAGGGGGGAAAAAAACCACCCACCCCCCCTCCGGCACATCTCAAGGTCACGCCCGCCGCCGATACCTCGAGCCCCTCGTTGACACGCGGAGGACACCCCCCCAAGTCGCCGCCCCCCCCCCCCCTCTACTAAGAAGGAAAGAGAAACCCGACAACACCCCCCCACCCCAAAACAACCCAAGCCAAATCCCTCAACCCATCAAGGTGTGGGGAGAAAGCCAAAACAGAAACCGCACTTCCCCCTACACCTTCAATAAGACAGCAAACGAGCGAGAAACAGAACAACTCCCCCCCACCACCTCACCCCCCAAACAAAAAACCCAAAAACGCCCCCCCGCACCTACCCCCTCCCAACCCACCCCGGAAAAGGGGAAGGGATGAAAAGCAAAAACCCAACTTGCTTACCCTCACCCCCACAGGGACCGATTCCTCCTCCTCATCCTTCCCCTCCTCCCAAAAAACCCCCAACCGCAAATACCTTCCCACCCTGGGACAGGAAAAAAAACCCCCCCCACGCCGCACTGCCTCCCGCCCTCCTCTCTCGTAAGCAACCACTCATCACCTCTCTCCCCTTCCATCACCTTACATGGAAGGGAGAAACCCCCCCCCCCGGCGCCCCCACTTCCCCCCTCCTTGTCAAGGGGACAGGATGGAACACAAAACGGGCCGCCAGGGATCCCACGCGCCCCTTCTCACATCAAAGAGATAATGTGTCCAACATCCTACTAACTCCCAATATAAAACCAAAAAAACACAGCGCGTAACACAAGCCACACCACCACACTCCACTACCCCGCCCCCGGGGAGGGGAAGGAAGCCCCACCCAAAGAGACATCACCCCCCAGCCCACACCAAGAGTCCAACTATTCCCGTCTCTTCACACTTCATATTCTCCTGGAAGGAAAGGGAAGACAGCGGGCCCCATAAACCCCCTCCATCCTCTCTTGAATGGGGGAGCAAAACACCCCCCCGAGCACCCCCCTACCCCCCCCCCCCGCCCCCCCCTCTCCCAACTCTAAACCCCCCCCCACCCCCCACCTCCATCCTCTAGAAAACCCACCCCCCGCCCGTCCACCCCCGCACTCCGACTCTCGCCCCCCATCCCCCGCCCTTATCACGTCTTCCTGTACTTCGCCAAACCCAGCGTCCCCGCCCCCCCCCTCTACTTCTGTCCAAGAAACCGCCCGCCCCACCTCCAGCCCCCCTCCGCCCCTCTCGCACTCCCTTACCTTCCTTCCCCTTCCATGTGCTCACTCCCAAAAGGCAACACCCCCCCCCCCCCCCCCACCCCGAAAAGACCACCCCCCCACCCCCCCCCCACCTCCCCACCCACCCCACCCCACCACCACCAGGAAGGAAGGAGGAAAAGAGAAGAAGGACCCCCCCAACCCCCCGCCACCCCTAGCCTTGCACTGCGTTCTTCTGCACAAGAAAAGAAAACCCCCCCCCCAACACGTCAACCCTCACCCTCCCCAAGGCGACACCCCCCCCCCGACCGAAGGAGAGACCACCGGACCAAAACCGCCGGGACCCCGCACCAACAAAACACCCCCCCCCCTCGCCCCCCGTTGCGTCCTGCGATGTTACGCCATCAACCAGAGGTGGGAAAAGAAAAACCCCCAGCTCGACCACCCCCCCCCCCCCATCCCTACTTGTCGGGGAGGGAAAACCCGCGCCACTACCGGCCACCGTGGTGCCCCCCCCTGTCTATGCGCGGCGAGCTCGCTGACCCCCCCCCCTCTCCAGAGGGAAAAAAACACCCCCCCCCGTACCCCCACACGTCTCGTGCTGCTATCTCAAACAGGAAAGACCCGCCCCCCGCCTACGTCCCGGCCCCGCTCCTAGGAGCCAAAGGCCGGTCCCCGCACCCCCGTTTGATCCAGAGGAGCCGCCAAAAACCCCCGACCCCAAGCGACCCTCTGCTCGTTCTATGGACCAGAGAAACACCCCCCCTCTGCACCGCGCCCACCCTCCCTCCATGTGACAAAGTTGTCAGCGCCCAAGATGAGGGAAAAGGGGAACCCACAACTCCAACCAAACAACACCTCCCCGCCGTACCCCTCCCTCCCATCTGGGAGTAAAAAGCCCGGCCGCCGCCGCCTGACACCACCGGCTAAAAAGGCTCCAGGTGTCGCACAAATCCCTTGGAAAGAAAAGGAAGAAGGGGAGGGCCAACAAAGGCGAACCAAACCCAACGACCCACAACACAACCTAATATCCACGTTTACAAAAGAAAAGAAAGGGGGGCAAGGGAAAGGAAAACAAGGGACGAAATAGGGAAGCCGGCCTCTTTGCAGGAGATGGCCACGCGTGGACCCACCTCCTCGTGCCCCAACCACACCGGGGGGGAGGGGAAGGGCCCCCCACGGCCGCGCGTGCCCACTCATAAAGAGCCACCGAGCGCAAAAATCATTACTTTCCTTGATATGAAAAAGTTCAGAATCGGCCGTGGGCACACACAGCGAGCTGGCCGCCAACCGGCTTCGTACAAAACCATCTACAAGGAGGTATGCAAAAAAAATCCGGCGGGCACTGACACGCGCGTGTGGTACCTATTACTGGACCAGGAAACCAGGATCCCTCCAGGAAGCCACCGACATCCCAACCGGGGGGGGCCACATCTGCAGGTCCACATCAAAAGAACGCGCCCAGCTGTGTGTCCTTCTCCTTAACCATCAGGGGGGGGCCTCCCTTCCACCTGGTAATTGGGGGAAGGGGGGGCACTGCAGCGCGGGGGTCGCCCGGGCGCGCCTCCGGTTCCTCTGTGAAGGCGGGGACACCCCACGTGTGCCCATCTCTTGCTTGCGGGAAGAAGAAGAGAAAAGACCACACTGAACCGTTCTAAGAATTCATCGCCCGACTCCTTTCCGTAAAAACACCAAAAAAAAGAAGAGACATCCTCCCCCTCCTTCTCGGGGAAAAGGGGAGAGAAAGGAGATCGCTGTGCGACACTAGCTAATCCCTGGAGGCACCGGAGAAAAGACCGGAAAAAAAATGAGTGGACCCTAACTCATACACCCAGCTTGTCTTGAAGGGGGGGGAAGGGGAACACGCCAACGAAAGTGGTCACCACCCATCCCCCCCCTTAAGCACACACAAGCCAGCTGCTTCCCCTTTTTACCATCCAGGCTGGTGGAAGAAGACAAGACGACCACAACAGCCGAGATCTTCCCACAGTGTTCCGAACAAAGGTAGACCCTCTCTTCCTTGGAAAAGAAAAAGGGGGCCGACCCCCTATCCACTCTTCAGAGGGAAAGCGCAAGGGGCAGCGATCTCTGACGCACCCATCTACTTCACTCTTCCTACTCCAGAGACGGCGGGGCAACGCAATCCGTTTGCGCGTCGTGAGAATCCTTTCCACCTCCTCCTCACACCCCCGGGGAAACCAGCCCCCCACACCCGAGCCCGTGCGCGGACGTTGTCAGCTTCTCTCCGCGGGTGGGGTTGACGGAAAGAATACGAGGACCTACTATCATCAAAGAGAAAACCAAAGGACGAAACCATCGTGTGCCAAACCTGGCACGCGCCGAACAGCTCGTACAGGGAAAAACAATAAAACAGGTCTTCTACGCAGAGGAGCAGAAAAAGGGGACAATCACCAGCATCGCCCTTTCATGTCTCTAACGCTCTCTCACAAGGGGGGGGACAGAGGGGAACAAACGATTTTCTCGTTGAGGGCAGCGGGAAGAGACATCATCGACCCCCAATATCCCGTCACCAGGAGAAGGACACCTGCCTTTTCCATGGTTGAAATAGGGGGGAAAGAGGGGGCCACCCGCGGCATAGGCCCTATCACGCTTTTTACCACTCAGGAGGGGAGAAAAACTCTATTTCATAAGAGACCAGGGGAGACACTGGCACGTCCGGCCTAAAACTGGTGACGCCCACCTTGCTGTCTTTCCTAAGGAAAAAAAAGACCCCCCCTCCCTATCGCAGAAAAGAGCAACCCCACACGGCACCCCTTCACCAGTCCTCGCCCCTGGGGGGGAAACAGAAAAAGAACCTGTGTTCCTTCCTCTCGGAGGACAACGCGACCGTCCTACCGCGGGTCCTGAGGCCAGCCTTTTGCTTACAAGAACCCCGGACACACCCGGCATACCCCCGCCCGCCCTTGCCGGCAGCGGGGAGGACACGGGGGTCCCCCTACTTCCACGAAAACAAGGGCGGGGAGGGGGAATCATCCCACCTTAGCGGCAAGGGGAGATAGGGGGGCGGTATCGTCCGACTTTTTATTCCACATACCCGTTCCACCGGAGAAACAAGGGCCTCCTCCTGAGACCACACTCTCCACTCCCCCCCCTTTCCAAACCCCCCCTGGGAAGTCCAACCACTCACCTCCTCTCTCACAACCCCTTCAAAAAGAGAATCACCCAACCGCCGAACAGCCAATGGGCCCTGTGCCCTCTACATCCTCCCCTACCGGCACAAAAACGAGATTGCTTTTCCCGCGGTCTCCACCGGTTCATCCCCCCCCCACTTGATTACCTTCCCCTTCCCACACCCCCCCCCCACACTCCCCCCATACCCGTCGTCCTCGCCCCCATTGTACAAAAGACGCTTCCATATGGAACCACTGAAGTGTCGTTCGCCCCTACCCGGGGAAGGGGGCCCACCGCCCTTTCCGCGCCCAGTTTGAATAAACCATCTGGACAGGGCAATCCCCACGGAAGCTCATTGCTCCCACGTCCACTCTCGGAGAGGGGACGCCACCGCCCCACCTCCTCAACCCCGGGGCAGGCCGTCTCCCCTTTTGGCTCCCCCCACCTCATCTAACCCTCCCCGGGGCACCCCACCCCCCCCCTTTCCGGATCCCTTCCCCTCTCCTTTATTCGAGCAAGGCCCACAGCCTCCTCCTTTGACCCCGATCCCCCCCTCCACCCCTATTATCCACTTCTGTCCACAGAAATGGGGGAGGGCCGCGAACATCTCCTTCATGTCTCGGCCCACACGTCTAGGCTTTGCTCTGAAACCCCCTCCACTGGAAAAACGGACCTACCGCCCCGAGCCGTCTATCTCCTTTAAGACAAAAAAAAGGACTGTCTCAGCTTTCCCAAGGAAGGAAACCCCCACGCATCGAAAAAGACTTCCCACCACTCTATCGCTCTAAAACAAAAGAAACACCACCGGAACGCGTATTATTACAATAACTCTAGATCCATGGTGGACGACGGGACGTGCCTGCGCTTTTACGCGAGCGCATTTTCCTCTGCCGCGAAAAAGGGAGACCCAAGACTCTGCCGCTCGGATGCAGGTAGGGTGCGCTCATAACAAATTGTACCTTGAACCCCTACGCCCACGGAACCCTCAATCCCCCCTCCAAGCGAACGCTCTCATTTGACGAAAAAAACGAATCGCCCTTTACCCGCTCCTCTCTGCGCGCCTCCCCTCTCCTGCCCCGGCAAGCCCCGTCCCCCCCTCCCCCCCCATAACAGGGAAGGCTCTCCTCCCTGCGTACCCCCCCCCTCTCCTATCCCCCCCCCCACCCCCCCCCACCCCCCCCCGGGGGAAAGGGCGGTACCGGCCACTCTTCTCCTGGGGAGTGTGGGGGGTCTGGTACGGGAAAAAGAAAAAAAAAAAAAAAAAGCACCTCAAAGGCGGGGGGGGCTGTAAGGTCGGCCGGGAAAGTTTCCCTTCTCCCTTCCGACGGAAGAAAGCCGCCCTAGCTTCATCTGCCGGAATTTTTTCTACAACCTTTTTTCCCCCGTCCGAAAAAAAAGGGATTACACCTAGGCGCAAATTCATCGCATTTTTCCAATATGGGGGGAAAAGGAAGGGGGAAAGAAAGCGCTTTTCCTTTTCCTCAACGGTTGGAATCAAGAAGGGTGCCTTCGGAAAAAAGGGGGAACGGTGACTTGTCCGATCTTCGAACCTTGAAGGCACTTTATCCCTTTTATCCTTCCAGGACGAGGCTCCCTCAAAGTCCGGTATACCAGATCACCTCTGCGATACCCATTTCCGACCAGAAGGAGGAAAAAGGAGTGATGATCATCTTCAGCCGACGTGTAGAGGGAAGAGGGGCGCCGCTGTCCTTGGAAGCACAAAAGGAGAAAAAAAAAAAACCGTCTGGCCTTCCAGAAAGTCGGCAACGGTTTTCGAGCAAGGGGCCGACCTATCGGAATGGGAGGGCAGGGCACGGGGCGAGCCTCGCCGTTCTGGGGCGAGGAGCGCCTTTCTTTGTTTCGAAGAAAAAAAAGGGGTCACCAACCGGCAAATCGAAGGAGCACTAGCAGTCTAGCTTGCGACAAGAGGGGGGAAAGAAAGTCTTTTTTGTTCACCAAGGGAGACGATTGGCCGGGGATCGATCGAGGGTCAACCATGGCACCTGCACAGGGGGGGGGAAAGAAGGACCTGTTTCCTGTGCTCGGGGCCGGCATGCCGCCCGAATTCCTCACCTATACCCGCGAACCAGGGGAGGAAGGGAAAGGGAGCTGTACTATGCCCTTGTCACGGAGAGGAGGCAGGCTCTCATGGGGCCAATACCGGCGCGGGGGGTTTTACGCTCTTACTCTCTGGGGAAGGAAAAAAAGGGAATGGGGGAGTAAGTGGGAGGCTATCTCTTTTCCCTCTTTTAAAAAGGGGGGCGAGTGTTACGAGGGGAGGAAAAGAGGGAGAAAGGAAAACATGGACGTCACCAAACCGGGAGAAGAAGCTGACCAACGTGCGGAACTAGAAAGGGGGGGGGGAAAAAAAGGAAAAAGAAAAAACGGCCCTGCTGCTGTCCCTTGAGCATGCCCCGGAGGGAGGGAGGGAGGTGAAACACCTTCCTCGATCCGGAGAAGAAAGGAAGAAGTTGATCTTTAACTAACTTCTTTCGACAGAAGGGGGGAAAAGGGAATGAAAAAGACGGGTTTCCCGGCCAGAATCTTCGGTGGCTCCCGTGTCTCCACCCGGGAAGGGGGAAAAAAAAAAGGAATCGCCCCTGTGCCTGATTTGTGGGAAAGGGCCGCTAGGGACGCGAAGACTGCGTCCGGAGACCCCTTTTTCGCGGGAGGGGGGGAAAGGAAGAAGACCTATCCTCGTGATGAAGGAAAGGGGGGGGAGGGAAAAGCTCAAGGTAAAGCATCTCTCCGTATCATAAAGGGGGAAAAGGCTACTTCTTTTCTTAGGATGCGAAAAGAGAATAGCCCAGCTTCGCGAAGGCATTTTGTTCTCGAGGGGAAAAAGAAACTGCTGTTTCATCGGCAACAAGAAAAAGGGGGGGCCGGCACCAGACCGGTTTCCTACTCATATACGGGAAAAGAGAAAGGAAACCTTTTCCCGTTGAGAAAAAAATCTTTGAGGGATCGGAGAACATGGAGATCCGGGTGCTGTCGCGGCCAAGTAGACAGGAAAATTCATTCAAAGGTCGTGAAGGGGGGGGGGCTTGTGACAAGGGGGGGGGCACAAATTCCACCTATAAACTAATACTTCAAGAGAGGGGGGGGGGGAGAAAACCCTAATTCGTGTGGAAAGAGAGAGAAGAGACGCTAATGACTCAATCTTCTCATTTAACCGATACCCGCCAATTTCGGCTGAAAGGGAACACCACCTTTTTACTACCATATCTCTTCACCATAGAGGGAGAAGGGAAGACCTTCCAACTTTTACATCGAAGAGGAAAATGGAGTTCGCGGGTATCAACTACATCATATCTTAAAGGAGGGGGGGGGGACAATTTCTAACAAAGGAGGGGGGGGTCACGGCCGGCTTTACTACCTCCAACTTTATCCTAAAAAATGTAAGATCTATAATGGGGGCAAGAATACCATCACCTCTTTTAAAAGCTACTCTGGGAAAAAGACGAAGCTGAATCCGTGTCTACCAGAAACACTCTGAAAAAGAAAAGGAGGAGGAGGGCGTCTTAAGTCAGGAGGAAAAATATAAACCCGCAGACCGAATGACCTTTTGATACCTCAGGGAGGAGAAAGGAAGCTCTCTTTCGCTCGGCACGCTGGCTCGGGCCGCCCACCTCCCGGTCTTCGGAACTGCCGCTCTGCTTGCTCCCCCTTGAAAAGCCGCGCATCCCCTGGTCTCGCTTCCTCTGCTCTCTCTCTGGCGGAACGCTCTCTTATTCCCGCTTACGTACCTTTTTTGCCTGGCTTCTGTACTCTCTCTGCCCTGTTTCGTCCTTGTGTGTAGGATTCCTCGTTGCGCTGGATGCGCTCCGCTGTCCCGTCTTTTTGTTTTCCCTCCGTTGCTTCGCGGCGTTTTTTTCCCGCGTCCTCCCTAGGCAAACAAAAAAGTATTGATGATGAAAATATATATATGTCCTGCGAGAGGAAGGGGGAGTCACCATTTCCTCGGATCAATCCGGTACCTCCTGACTTCATCGAAGGAACCCCTCCTCGTTGAAGGGATGGGGAATAAAAGCGTGAAGCTTCGGATTCTCGCCCCAGTACTTGAGGGAACCATTTTTATTGTAGGTTCAGTGGGTGACCCTTTTTCTCTATCTTCACGGGAATGTATCCTTGGAGGGGGAAGACGTAATCAGTTGGCCTTTGTGTCGCAGGGGGGAAAAGAAAGATCTGCGTTTTACAGCGACAGCAGGAAGGGATGAAGGGTCACCGGTAGTTCTTGTCGTGGGCTCTACCTTACTCGGATAGAACGGGGTGAAAGGTCAGGGGGTCAGGCAGAAGGGGAGCTTCTCTTGGGAAAGAGTACTTCCTTCTCTTCGAGCGGGAACAAAGTAAAGGGGAATTCTGGTGGAAAGGGACGAAGACGCTTGCCTTTCTTCGGAGAGGGGAAAGTCAACAGCTCAAGTATCAGGGGAAAGTACGGCCGGGACCTGTTCGGGAAGGGAGGGCTCATTTACCTCATCGCACCGAGTTGAAAGAAACCGGGAAAAGTTTCGCCGGGGAAAAAGGGGGTTCCTTCTATGAGGCGGAAAAAAAGGGGACCGCCCCCCAGGCCGCTTTTTCTTTTGAAAGAGAGGAAGCAGAGATTCTTGTCCCATCGAGAAAAGGGGACCCACCCGCTAAATCATCGCCGAAGCCTTTCCTCAAACCTCAAAGGAAGTGAAGTAAAAAAACCCTCTTCGCTGTATCAACGGTTGTGATAACTATATATGCACGCATCTCTGGAGGGAGATCTATCAGGGGGGAAGCCACCTCTAGTCTTCGAACTTACCACTAGAAGTTACACCTCCTCATCCTCCAGTCTGTTTCTTCCCGGCAAAAAGCCGGCTTCACATTTCCCATCCTTCCCCTTTTCTTCTTCTTCCATTTGGACAGAAGAGGTTTTTCTAAGCCGGGAGCCTGTAGCCCGGCCGAATATCTTGGCCTTCCATCTTTATTCCCCAGAAGGGAAGACCACAAAGGAGAACCACAAGCAGTTTTTTTTTCCCGATCCACGGAAGGAGAGATTCGTAGTCCGATCGCGGAAGGGGGACACTAGACGCACTTTCCGCCAGGAAGAAAGCAAAAGGAAGCATCCTTTCCTTCACCAGAAGGCAGAGGACCGCACGGTGGTCAGCTTCTTCCCTCCCGTTTTTTTTTTACGTAAATGGAGGAAGAGGACTACTATCAATAAACGTAAACACCTAGGACCCCCTGGCCGCACTAACATCGTGAAAAGGGAGAAATCTGCTTATATTTTCACCACCCCGAGAAGGTAGGGATCAGGAGATTGCAGCTCGCCGGGGTGCCATGGCTCTTCATCCTCTCGAAAAAGGAAAGGTAGGGGGGTATCGGGTATAACTCGGTGAGGACGCCGATCAGTCCCCTATCCGGCACACAAGGGGAAAAATCCTGTTCCAGGTTGAAAAGAGGGGAAGGAAGCTTCTCCTCCCGAAAAAAGGGGGCCCTACTTAGTCCTCCGGGACGGAAAGAGCGAACGGGCATCGTGCACCGGGACGGAAAAAAAATGGTACCCCCTGCGGCTTGCCGACGTAAAGGAAGGGAGGGGAGAAGCTCCAGCACGTCGAGGCCTGCAGCTCGCCAACGAAGGGGGAAGGCGCTCGGTCGGCAGTATGCACCAGGGAGAAAAAGGGGTCTCGCCTGCCACCGGGTTTCTTACCAGGGGGGGTTTCTTCCGAGAGGGCACAGGTTGGGGTCTTGTTGCTCCGACATTCCTCTACAGACCCTTCCGCTGAGGACCGAAAAGCGGGCCGCGGATCGTCAAAAGGCCAGGGTAGGGGGAAAGAGGGTGAAGAGACCGGGGATACCGTCCACCGGTCGCCCTTGCCGGAATGAGAAAAAGGGAAGGCCCCACAAAAACCCGAAAACCGGGTGAGCAGCATCTCTGCAAAAGAAAAAAAAAAGTTCTTCCTCAAGGAAAAAAAGGGAGAGGGTAACAACCGGGGGAGGGGACCGGGAAAAAGTCTGCGAGCCGGCCCAGTTATTGCGTACTCTTCGAGGGGGAAACGGGTGACCTCACCTCGGTGTACTAGAGGGGAGGGGGGAAAAAAAAAGGGTTCGAAAGTGTCCGAGATCCGGGAGGTCCGTCATCTCGCCGTCGGACGGGAGTAAGGGGGGGCGTGCCCTCCTGTCCCTTTCCTATGAATTAAAAAGGGGGAGGTAGACGGTAGTTGACTCGCCCCGATCTCTGAAAACGAAGAAAAAGACACACCACCCTAGGGGTAGGACTTTCCACTTTGGTTCAACAAAACTCCTATCTTCGAGCGCCCTGAAAAAAAAAACCGTGGCTGCTTCAGCGTCCCTCGCGAGAGAAAAAAAGGACCTTCCACCATTTATCTCTCTAAGGAAGGGAAAAGAGAGAGATCGATTGGGGGACTTCTTTCTTCTGAATGGGGGGTCCTCTGCCTCCGACACCGGTGAGGAAAAGGCTCAGCCGCACGGACTCCGTTCGTCCTTTTTTTTAACTAATTTGACAGGGGAAGAGGGGTTTACAGACCTAAAGAGGGGAGGGAAACGGAGGACTGAAGACCTTCAATCTATTCCCTATCTTGTAAAATGATAACCCTTTCTCATTGGAAAGAAAAAAGGGGGGGATGGCCGACAGCCTATCTCGGAAAGAGGGGAGAAAGAAAAGAAGGGAGCCGTATTACACCTATTTTCCCCTGCAGGCGCATGTGGAAGGCGCCGTAAGGGCCTCTCGCGCTGTGCCGGGTCCCGCAACTTTTGTATCCCGACGCGGAAAGGAAGGAGGGAAAGGTTGGTAACTTTTTTGGGAAGGGTGTGAAAAAGAAAAAAAAAGGGGGCCGGGATGGAGGGGGTTTTAGCATGCCGGACCGGCGACATCAATCTCGTTTCCGGGAGAAAGGAGAGAAAAGAGAACCCTTTCCTACCCGGACGATCAAAAAGGGAGGGCAGCGTATCATCCGAGTGTCTATACTTTCGGGAGAAAAGAGAAAAAGATCGGCAGATCATCCAGGCCTGGGGGTCACAACCTTCTGGCAGAAGAAGAAAGAGGGGGTTGCTGTCCTACCTGATCTCCTACACCTGTGAGGTGCATTGAAGAAAGAAAAGAAAAAGTATGGTCGAGATGGGCTCCTGGAGGGGTTCTAAAGAAGAAGCCGCAGTTTGTCACCATGCAGATAGAAAGAAAGGAGAGGAAAAATCAGAAGTGAACATTACTACTCGACGTTGTTCATCCCAGCCATGGAGAGGGGGAGAAAGGGTCAACCTGTCACGCTGCTGGGGAAGGAGGGGAGGAAAAGTAGGAATTAAGAAACGTTGCTCCCCTAACCCCCCTTCACCTTCTTTGCCAAAAAGTGGGGGGGGGGGGAAAGGGGCACTTCTATCTGCGAAAAAAAGCGAGATCGGAGAGCCTGGTCCCACCACGTCGCTTTTTTTTTACTGAGGGGGCCCCTTCGATCGGGAAAGAATGGGGGGGAGAGGGTGGTAAACGAGGGGATGGAGAAGGTCAAGACTCTCGGGCGACTACATGTACGTCAACCCCAACGGGAAGGGCGGTCCTCTACCTTTGAGAGTCTTGGAACGGGATGGGAGGAAACTGGTGAAAGGAAGGACTGGGGTTCTGGGTACGGGAGACTATTGCGTCTATGTGACAAAGGGAAGAGGGGAGAGGGTTCAGTCCTTTACTGTTTAAAAACTGAGGGGAGTGCAAGGCCTAGCGGTCTAGGGGAGAGTCTTCGCGTGCTCCCGGGTCACCGGAAAAAAAAAGCCGGAAGTCAAAACTTGCCTCATCATCCCCACTGGGCAGAAGGGGGGGGCCCCTCCGGAGAGAAGGAGAAAACGATCAAGGTTTCTGCGTTGCAGGGTCACTCATTGGTAAAAAGGAAAAAAACGTGATTCCTTCCCCGACAGGGATAGAGAAAAACAGGAAGGGGGGGCATCTAGCCCCGGATCAGACCTTTTCTGAAAAGCGGTGCGGAGGAGGCCGAAAAAAAAAAGGGGAGGAAGGCTCAGCGCTACTCGCGCCGGCAGTGGTTGTCGAGAAAAGGGGCCGCCACCTGAGAAGAGGGAGGGGGGACCAATGAAGGGGCCGACTCCTCTACGGAGAAGAAACTCAAGGGAAAAGTTGATAGAATCTGGCAACGCGGGTTTGCTATCGGATACATGGGGAGCCGGGGGGGAAGGGTCCACACACTGCCGGATTCAAAGGGGGGGTAAGGGTAAATGAGAGTTGACCGCTTCACCGGCAACCAGAAGGAAATTCGGTCACCTACAAGCTCAACCCCGAAGGCGGTGGGGGGGAACGAGGACTAATTTCTCACTGGAACCCTTCAACTATCAGAGAACAATGAATCGCACCACGGTAAAAAAGAGCGAGGAAGGAAGACGATCAACCCGTGACATGGCATTGCAGCCGGGACTCTACTGGCTGTAGATGGAAAAAAAAGCCCTTATTTCCAATTTCTACCCCAATTCCTAACTGAGAAAAGGGGAGGGGCCGAACAGAACTTTGGGACCGTTCTCCATCTGCCCCCTTTAATATCTATAATTTCAAAAAATAGAAGACCATCACCCTGTTCCGAAAGAAAAAAGGGGAGAAAAAAAGACCGAGCTAACGGTTTTCCTAAACACATCGGCAACTGAGTTCTTTCTTCACAGGCAAAAGCGGGAGAAGATGATCTACCCTCATCCGCAGCTGGAACAGGGGGAGAGAGAGCCCAAGGAAGTCTCGGGGGCTCAACAAAAAAGAACAACAGGGGGACGGCTCTAGGCCTTTATTGTTCTTCACCAGGTCCACGCGGGGTAAAGAGGCTGGACCGTAGCCGGACTTCACTCCTTGAAGTGGACGACAAAGGGGGAGTCACTCTTCAGGTCGGCTGAGGGGGGGGAGGGGAGTGACAGGGTGATTGTGTCTTGCCTGGCCAAGATCTTCCAGTGTCCGCTGGGGGGGCGGTCAGGAAAAAAGGGGCCTTTCCCTCGGCGCATTTTGTGCATTGGGGGCGAAGAGCCGTGAAGATCTGCTTTTTGTACAGCGAAAAAGAGGGGGGATAGGGGATGTCACCTGTTTACGTTCTTGTCGTTGGAGAAAAAGAAGACGGACTCTGATCTGGTCGGAAAAGGGGCTGAGGGGGGTTTGGGGGCCGCCCTTTGCCGTTTCGCTGCAGAGTAAGGAAGGAAAAAAAGAAAGGAAGGGATCGGTCTAGCGGGACCACGTCGCTCCAACCTCTTCGGGTAGAGGGGAAGGAAAGGTGCCGTTCTTCTCTCGGTGGCCGGAAACAGCCTCAGGAAAGGCACTACCTTGAAGGACTGGCGTTTACCTGTTGGAAACGCGGATCTTTCATGTAGCGTCGAAAAAAGGAGGGGGGCAAGATGAGGACAACAAGGACATGTTGACCACGGGTACTTCCGTAGAGGGGGGGGAAAAACGGTCTTGTGCGCCCCCGCCGGAAAAGGCTGGGGGAGGGTGTGAGCTGCCACCGGAAGGCGGCGGCGGTCATCGCTCCCACCACGCGAGTAGCGCGAACGCCTTTCCTAAAAAGAAAGAAAAAGCAACGGCGAGGGAAACGTCCTTATCCGGCGAGAAATGCGGCAGGCGCTGGCGACACTTGAGGACAGGAGGGGCGAGTCCTTCGAAATCGTGAAAAAAAAACCAAGGGCGGGTCCAGGAGCCAGATTCTGCGAAAGCCGGCTGCAAGGTCACCACCCATCAGGAAAAGGGGTTGACAGCCGGCTTTGTGGCTAAAAGATAACAGGAGGAAGCAATAAGATATGAAAAGGCCAGCGTGGTCAGAACTGGAGACCACCCCGCGGGACAGGCGAGCCCGCAGTGTTCACAAAGGAAAATTGCGGAGAAGGGGATCGCGGCCGTTGTACCCACTCGTTCTCCCCCAAAAAGATGAGACCAGGCAAGACATGCCTTTCCGGCAAACAATCCGTAAGCTCCACCATTTCGAGGACCTCACTTTTTCAGCTGTAAACTTTTTTTTTTGCGGAGGTCCCCGCCCCTAAGTTCGGACCGCGATCATACAAAAAAAAATCGACCCCCCGGAAGGGGAAACC
>Ga0179593_1313687_pt1 | contig 20158 bp, 29 predicted proteins | sample CZODoug2_1_08_16_FD_185931 | JGI IMG/M metagenome (GOLD analysis project Ga0179593, IMG submission 185931) | Vadose zone soil fungal communities from Angelo Coast Range Reserve, California, USA - CZODoug2_1_08_16fungal (PacBio error correction) | ecosystem: Environmental > Terrestrial > Soil >...
ACAAAAAATAGACCCACATGACTTTGGGGACACGAGATACGGCAAAACCAGCCGGGGAGCAACTGCGGGGGGAAACTCGGAAGGCACACCTGGAAATGGCGAGGGGGTTAAAGGGTTAACCCAGCTGGCCAAGGAATGTAAGGTGACGCGACCGAGGACCGGGACGGCACAAGGGTGATCAAGGCCCTATGCGCGTGAACTTTATGAGAAATTGTGTGACAGCGGAAAGTAAATCCAGTTTTTCATGCGGTTACCCGAAAAGGGACCTGGGGGACCAACAGCCCGTTCCAGGTAGTCCGAGTCAAAAAAAAAAATACAAGAAATTCATGTCTTGGGCAAACGGATGGAAAAAAAAAAAAAGTCGTGACTGATAGCGAGGTGTGGGTCCAGAATCTGTTCTCACAGCGTCAAATTTTGGAAACGAGTGGGGACGACACTAGGTAAAAGTAGGGAGGAATCGGGATGGAAAAGTGCGCACGCTTATACCACGGGGGGTTAAAGGGGGAGGTGGGAACAAAAAAAAGAGGGGGAGGAATTTTCAACAAAATGAGAAAAAAAAAGGAACACTGCAGTTGACACGTGCGAAAAAAAACTTCGTAGAGGCTACGTTCAGAAAGAATGTGAAAAGGATCAGCAGGCAAAAGCTTCAAGGTGAACTTGTCTATGGGAAGAGTTTGCTATTGGGCAGGGGAAAGGGCGGTACGCGGGGCAAAAAACGTTTCGGGAACTTTAGTATTGAATTGGAAATCAGCATAATCGAGGGGAAAAAAAACAGGTGCATGGGCCACGAAAAGGTTGGATTAGAGAGCCCTGGGCGAGGAGACGTCCAGGGAAGACCTTTGCGATGTACGACGAAGGAACTTTGGACGGGGGAAAAAAAACGTGGGGGTAAAGGGAAAAAAAAAAATGGGGGGGCGGGAGTTAGGTCGCGGTGGAAAAAGACCTGGCAGGGAAGGCAGCGGGTCCAGCCATCAAGCGATTGTCCATTAAAAAGGAAAGAAAAGGACTAACAACTAAAAACGCATCGCATGCAAAGGAACCTTCCACTTCTAGGGTTGGTGCAGGGGGCAAAAAAAAAAAACAAAAAAGAAAAAAGGGGGGGAAGGGCCAAAAAAGCCAGTAAATTCATGGGGTTCATCGGAGGAAAGGGACCCAAAGGAAGGGGTTGACCGCACTGGTCATCGGGAGGTGGTGCAGATGTGGGGTTTTGAGATGCCAAACCGCCGCCTGCGGCAAACTCTGGATGGGGGAAAACTCTAAAGGTCTGGGTGTGCTGGGGAAAGACATGGAATCAAAAGGTAAGGGGGGAAAAAGGTTTCAGGGAAAAAAAATCGTGCTAGCCAAAAGGGGACTTCCCGGAACGATGGGGGAAAAGACCATGCCTCCGCCGCGCGAGTGTGTCATAACAGTATGCGTATTACTGCTAAGAGAGTCTTCACCAAAAAGAAGTGAGCTCGGGTGAAAAGGACGATGGGGGTGTGGAACCTGGTATGGGGGGGTGACGGTGGGGCAGGAAGGGTTCAACGTAATTTGGGGGTAAAAACAACGAATGAGGAAGAACAGGTGGGAGGAACAACATCGCCATAAAGGAGTAGACAAGGGTCGCAGGGAGGGAAGCGGACATGTCTGTTCAAAGGGGTAAGGGAGAAAATCTTGCGAGAAAAGGGGACGAAAAAACTGACAACAAAACAAGTGGATTGGGGCAATGTGAAGAAAAAGGGGGCAGGGGTGGGGCGAAAGCCGCATGGCGCGGCGACAGCAGAAAGGGTCTTTGAAATAAATATGCAGTGGGGTTGCAATGTAAAGGTCGGTGGATGATGAAAAGGGGGGGTCTCACAGGATGTCACCGAAAAGGAACACCCATCCGAAAGTACAATGATGCTGGCAAAATAAAAAAAAAAAGCGTCAATAGATTGTCTGGCGAACATAGCAGAAAAAAGGGCGGGGATACGAATCGAGATAAGCGAAAATAGGGTTTCAAAATCACAGTCCACGCGAGCCACCAAAAAAAAATTAGGCCCGACAAAACTGGACGTGGGGGAAGGAGCAGGCCGGACGTGTGGGTCACCAGTATAATTCTTTGTCGGGGGGGGACAAATGAGTTTTCCAACGTGTGGCCGTCAAAAGGAGACGACGTAGTCCTATAATAAAGAAAAGGGGTAGAGAAAGCTAGAGGGAGTCGGAAAGAGATGGCCGATGCCCCAGACGGAAAACGGGCAGAAGAGTCCCCGAAGTGGGAATTGGGGTGGGAAGTCAGAAGTGGAGCTCTTGATAAAACAATGGCAAAAGTAACCTCATTACCAAAAGCGCAAAGGTAGCATCATGAAAGGTTACTACAAGGGAACGCAGGGAAACTTCAAACTTAGGAAAGACGTGCCGTCAAACTTTAAACGGAAAAAACAATCGATGATCAGGACATCCAAGGAAGGTGGGGGGGGGTGCAACAATACGACAGGAAAAGGTGAAATATAGTCGAGGTTTCCAGCTGCATCGGGGGGGGAGACGAGAAAGCCTGACTGACGAGACAAGCAACCACGTGAGGGACTGGGGGGAGCCGGGGGATTAAGCAAAAAATAGCGAGATGGTTTAAAAAAAAACCGGGACTAGAAAGGGTTGAAGAATTGAGAAGTCCTAGTTGGGAAAGGAAAAACAAAAATCTTGGGGTGGGAAGCATTTGGTCGTCGAGATAGCCGCCAGAGCGAAGGACTAAAAGGAAGTTACACCCTAAAATAATATATAAGGAAACTGGGGGGGGGTCGAGACCACGGTCTCAGGAACAGGGGGGGAAGAAGATGACGTGCCAGCAAAGGGTGGGAAAAAAAAAAAATCAGGGGAAGGACAAAAAGGAAGACACAAAAAGAGAAAGTGAAAATGGGGGGATGAAAAAAAAGGAAGGCGGTGGGAAAAACCCCGGTACGCTTCAACCCATTTGAACAATAGGCCCATACAAAAAAAAAAAAGGGAAAGAGGGCAAAAGGAGGAAACAGGGGGGGGACGGAACCGGCCCACTTTTAAAAAAAAAGGGGGAAAGAAAGGAGTAATCTAAACAACCAGAGAAGAGGAAGGGAAAATTAGGATGATCACTTAAGAGTTGCAAAAGGACGAAAAAAGGGGAAAAAAACGGTTCAGGGTTTCAGGACTGGGTTCCTCCTGCAAGAGTTTCAAAACTTGTGTCTGGACGGAAAGGGGTTATACTTTAAATCACAGGTTAAAAAAAACCCGCAAAGCAGGGGTTATGTGGGCGGGGGAAAAAAAAAAAAAAAGAGGGTAGTAAGAGAAGTGGAAGGAAGGAACAGTTTGTGGCGATGGGAAGCAAGAGCATGAACCTGATGGAAAACAACAAATAGGTAGACTGACAGATTCGTGCATCAACGGTACGGGGGGGGAAAAACAGTGGAAAGAGGGGGTGGGACACACTTCTGGGGGGGTTGGAGCGAACGCAAGGCGGCCTCGTAAATAGCGGTAAAAAAAGAGGGTGTGGGGGGCTGGAACAACGAAAAAACAACAGAATCGCCCAAATATAGAGGCCCGTGCACGGGGAAACAGATATCTACTTTGGCCCAATTGGAACAAAGCGCCAATGTATTAAACATGAAGCTGAGCAGTTTCAATAGCATGAAAGATCTGCTTCAAGGAGGGGCGGAACCTAACCGCATCATTGGGACCAAAGTTGTACAAAAGGGGTGAAGAAGGTCTGTGGGGACCACCATACCAAACGGGCTGATCGAAAGGGAGGAGGGGGAAAACAATTAAAAGAATGAGCAGAAACACAGTTTCCGCGAAGGCGCATGACCCCTTTGCGTACAGGGGGCCAGGAAAAAACTCTGTTCAGATGTGAAGATTGGGTTACGACGAGGATCGGAAAAACTTGGATCCACGCAAATGGGGGGGGAAACACAAACGTTTCAGGACTACAAGAAGTTCTGGAGATGGGCGGACTAACTCACTAAAGGGGGTTTGGGGCAATAGTGAAAGCCTTACGAAGCTTATGAAGTCAAAGCTTCAACGTCCCCTTGGAAGGGAGATAAAAGTGCTTCTAAGGTTGGGGGGTCTGAAGGGAGAACCGGGACCTGGGACTCCTGTTCAAAAAAAAGGCTTCTGCAGGGAAAACAGGGTAGACCAGGGAGACGTGCCCAGGAGGTGAGCAGTGGTGCCAGAAAAGAGTGGGGGACTTGGGGGCAAAGGTGGCTGCTTTGAATGGGGGGACGGGTTCAACATCTGACTCAAAGATTGGAGGGAGTTGTAGTAAGAGAAAAAAGGGAAAGGGCCTATTACCCTGGGTGGTTCATGAAAAAGGGTGAGATGGAGTAATCTGACGGGGGCGTAAAGAACGGATGTTCCTACGCCTTCATTAAATGGATGACAGCAAATAGGGGGTTTTTTTGTGAGGGGAGGGGGGTCCACACGCTGTAAAAAATCGCCTTGGGGTGAAAAACAAAATTTATAAAAAACCAAAAAAGTCAGGCAAAACCAAAGAAAGGGGGTGACACCGAAACGAAATCCGGATAAACACAGCCGCAGGCGGGGGCAGTCCCCGCAGCGCCAAGAGGCTTTTTACAGGTCCACACAGAAAAGGGTGGGTTGGGAATTGTACATCTCCCAAAACTGGAATGGGGGGGGTGGTTAAAGGGGGGAGGGGGGGGGGTCAATACAGTAAGTAAAGGGGGAGGTGGTCCGGGAAAAACTACCCAGCAAGCGGTGGGGGCACGCGACGAGGACTTCTGAAAACTTTAAACGCGAATGAACAAACAAAATGTTAATCACAATAAGGGAGGGGGGGAAACACAATAAGAGGGGGGGTCTTATTGAAAGTTCAAAGCGAGGGAAATGATTCGGGGGAATGGGGTCCTGTTTCTGGACCAAACCTAAATAAACAACATGTTCATCCCAAAAAGGAAGGAAACAATCGCTCATTGAACTCCTGAAATGTCCTCCACAAAAGCAGACCTGGGTAAAACGAGGTCTAACTTATGCATGTTTTTTTGGGGGTTCCAAGGAAATAAAAAATAAACCAAGAGTCTCAAAGAGGAGGGGGGGGGTAAAAAACCTGAAATGGAGTTCAACATATAAATGGGAAGAACTCAAGATAAAAAATCAGGTGGGAAAAGAAAAAAGCTTTTGTTCACAAGAGATGCGCGCAAATGAAGAGGACGTCCCAATAAAAAAACCATCCCAACACGAGGAGAAAAAACATTCCTATGGAAAGGCCTGATTAGGGGCGGGGGATTGAAACCAGCAGCAACGTCAAGGAAAAAGCAAAAGTGGTATTGAAGAGGGGGAAAAAAATTTGGGGGAAGGGAACGAACTACTGAAGGGGGGAAGAAACCACGTCGTCCAAGGCTTCCACTGCAGAGGGGGGGGTGTTGTCTTTTCCGAGGGGGTAATGGAAAAGGAGGGGAGGGGTATTGACTCTGGTGGGGGACGATGCAAAACATGCAAAGAAGGTTTGGGGTGTCGACTCTACAATAAAAAAAAGGACCAACCAACATTTTTCTGAACAAAAAGGAGGGGACTCAAGCCAAATTCCCAAACTCGATTGTCGGCAATCTAAAAAGTCTCCAACCTATGGAGGGTCAAAGAAGAACCAGCGCCAGTATCAGAAAGAAGGAAGGGGAACAAGAGTTCAACGACGAGGGGAAGTATCCCGTAGTAACGAGCAAACAAACCACGCTCGATCGGTAACCCTTTCTAGGAAAAAGAGGGGAAAGCAAGATCATCAGAGGAAGGAAATTTGGAAAAAACGGCGCCAAGGATCCGAAACGGGGTTCCCAATTCTGGACAAAGAAGCAAATACAAACACGGAAAGGGGGAGAACAAAAGGACGGTTGGCCAGTTTCGCGGATGAAACTGACCGTCGGCTCTTGTGGGGAAAATCAGAAAGAACTACAACAAAGTGTAACGGTAACGGGGAGGGGGGGAAGACTTGTGTCGAAGTGCGAAAAGGAACACGAATCGTGTCTGACCCGCGAAAAACTCTCGATAATCGAATCAGTGGGAAATAAAGTCCTAAGGAGAAGAGGGGGCAGCAAACAACGAAAAAAAAAAGGGGGTAGGAAAAAAAATGCAATAAGACTACTGGGGGAGGGAGATCCGGGACAACCGACCACGGCAATAAGGGGAGGATGGCAAACTAGGAGAACAGAGTAGAGAGTGACTGACAGTTTACACAAGCTTGGAGGAGAAGAGCTCCAAAAGCTTAGTTAGGACAAGAAAATACACCAGCCAGGGGTGAGAAAGCAAAACCTGAAAAGCAAATAATTCCTCATCAAACGCCGCAACTTCCTTGAAAGGGAAAAAGTATCAGAAAGGAGATTCAGACCCCGGTTCAGACGCAAATTAAAAAAAGGAATTCAGTGCAAAAAAGGGATGTCAAACCGTTTATGAGGTGAAACGGACGACCCCCCCACTACAAGGTGTCCCATGCTTCTGGGTATAAGTCTGAAAAGAAGAAGGTAATCAACATCAATAGGGGGTGGGAACAGAACTGCAGGGGGGTAACCCTTTAAAAGGCAAGTCAACAAATTGAAGGTCTTAAAAGGAGGGACGATTGCAGTAAAAACGCTGCAAAGGAGATACAAACATGGGAATGGACGGGAGAACAGGAAACTAAAAAAGGGGTACGGTCCTAAGAGATCGCTGCGGATTTGTCTAATACCACCCGGCGGTGGCGACGGGGGGGGGGGGTTCTAAAGCTATATACGAAAAAAACAAAAACAACGGGAGGGAAGGGGGAGGGAAAGAGGATGTCGAGAAAAACAGCAGACGCACGTGTGGTTTTGAGAAATGCCACGAGCAGAATTGAGTGAAAGGTCTCACAAGGAATGAAATGTGCAGAGGGGGGACGTTATGAAGAAAGAGAAGACAAGGGAAAGTCCCAAGGGGACAAGGAGGGAAAACGAAATGGAAAAAACGGAATATCGGGAGCAACTACACAGCGGGCGGCAAAGCGAACAAATCCCATAAATAAAGACACCATATTTCAACTGGGAGCCCGAAAACAGGCATATAGTCGTGGGACCAACTCGGTGATGAGAAGCGTGTCGCAACAGTGGCGTGGACTGGACTCAGTAGCGGAAAACGAACGCGGACTCTCTAAATGGAGGAGAGGGGGGGTAGGCAAGGTTGTGACGGTGACTTGGGGGGGGGAAGGGGGGGAAGACCGGGGGGAACAAAATACTACCAAGTATTGGTAACACCCCCAGTCCCCAAGGGAAAAGGAGGTAATATCCTCTTGAATCCTCGTGTACAGGGGTTCGAGAGTAAGATGCAAAGTGCTGATATCCAATAAAAAGAGAGTTGCAGTATCGGTGGAGAAAAGAAAGAGGGGGGGGAGGTAAATTCAACGAATTGCGCGATTCACAAGGAGTTGTGCGAGGGAATTAGACAGGGGGGAATGCCAGCGGCACCGTAGCAAAACCAGTGGGGGGGGGAATTCATGGGAGAATCAAAAAAAGGAAGTTGTGTCAAAGCGAAACAGCACAACCTGCCCGGTGAGAAATTTTCCAGGGGGGAAAAGAAGTGGGTCATACAGGAAAAGAGAAGCAGTGCGTTCGATTCAAATTGGACAAGAGACAGATGACACCTGGTTCCGGAGAGAAAAATTAACGGACGGGAGGGAAACGAGCAAGGTTGCCCGGGAGAAGGGAGGGACATGCTCTCATAGGGAAAGAGGAATCCAGGCCAGGGAGGGCACCTGGAAAAAGGCTAGAGAAACGGTGACATAATATGTGAGAACTGTTATAGTGCGGGGAGGGAATAGAGGGAAACAGGGGGGGGGGGTGGAAGGGGTGGTCCGCGTGGTGTAAAGGGGGTGGACATGGCTTGATGGAGGGAAGGTGGACAAAAAAAAAAAAAGTCGGCCATGGGAACAAAACAGCTCATCAGCAAGTTTCAAATTAAAAAAAAAACAAAACAAAGAAAGCGGACAGGGGGGAAAAAACACCAGTCTTAAGGTGGTAGGCTTGCAGCGTGGCCCCATCCCAAAATTCCATGGCTGAGAAAGGCCTAGGGGGGGCCTACCAAACGGTCAGAGATGGTGCACATTGGGGGAAAAGGGTTGTGTATCGCAAAGAACTGCAAAGCCGGAGCTGGGTGAAAAGAAGAAGTGCAAAGTTGGTGGTGGGGGGTCACTTTCGAAGACAAGTATCTGTAGGAAGGAAGGGGGGAAAAACGTAGCCGAGGGTGACTGGAGGGTCACCTGGGGGTAAAAAAAACAAAAGAAAAGAAGCAGACACCAAAGGGGGTTTTGGTCCATGATGCGGTAGTGCAAACGAAGGCGGGTTGCCCAATACTAGGGAGGGTACCGGGAACAAGGGGGGGGGGGACAGAGGGGTTGGGCCAGAAAAGGTATAAAAAAGGGGAAACACCGGAGAAAAAAGAAAAAAACAGAAAGAAGGGAAAGGGGTGGGCAAAACAAATCATAAGGGTGGACAAGGAAAGGCGGGAAAGGGGGGGACCTGTCAGAGAAAAAAAGACCTGGGACCGGATGACAAATGTTACGTAAAAAAACACAAACCCAGGTGACCAATTCAAGGGGGAAAAATGAAGTGAAGAACACAGTTCTGGGTGTAATAGAAGACATGGGGGACAATACCTTCCTTGACGACGGGAAGTGGGGATGGTTAACATTCGGGGGGGGGTTGGCCTGAACAAGGGTGGAATAAATGTGTTGGGGGGGGACACACAAGGGGGGGAGGGTTTACAAGAAAAGAGAAGAAAAAGGAGTTCCTTGAGGAAATCAAAAATATTACAGGAGATGTAGACAAAAGGCTACCAAATAAGGGCCGTTGAAACAATCCCGGAAAGGGTCAAAGAGTATATTGGTGGCACTAAAAACAGGCTTGGGGCAGGTGGAAAAACAGCAGAAAAACAACCTAACAAAGCTTTGTCTCAAATCTCAAAAATAACCGACAGGGGGAAGATAGGAATACCTTTTCAAGCGACTGATATATCGGGGGGTTGACTCATTATCAAAAGGTGTAGAGCAGAACTGGTGTACCAGGAAACTTCTCTATTACGACCATCAGACAGTTGAAATCTACTCTAGACTGGGCCGAGAGGAGGGGATTAAGAAGGGAAAACGGCATTCAACGAAGTAGAACTAAGAGGGGGGGGGAGTCAGAGGGGAGTGGGAGCTTGAAGACATGGATCTAACAACAGTCGGCAAAAAAAAAGGCCATCTTCTAACAGGGGAAAACGCACTAGCAGGAAGGGAAACAAGGGGAAGAAAAATTGGAAAAATCGTGATTCGTCGTGAAAGGGGTTCAACGGGGAAGGGATACAATCGAATATCTACCTGACAAGAGGATGGGGGTGCCATCCTGCCAAGAGGAATCAGGTGGCCCAGGGATCGAAGGATGTTCTCTTGGAAAATCAGGAGAGGCGCTACGTGAGAGAGTCCATGTCTATTTTGGGGGGGAAGGGAGGGTATGAAAAAGAACATGAGAGGTGGAAAAAAAACACTGTGGGGGAAAAAAGGGCTATCCTCTGTGTGAAGAGGGCACCACCCATCCGTGGTGGACTCTACTGGGAGGATACAGGAAGCCAAAAAGCACGTAGAAAAAAATCAACAGATAGTTTGCGGGCATAGGAAAAAAGTACTGTCAACTCCAAATGTTCGGAACTTTACTCCACAGTAATGGCAATCCTAATCCTTATACAGAATCCAGGGCGTTGCCACAAAGACAGGGAAAGTCAGGTGGAAAGGAAAAAAGGTGGGAAAAGGGAAACATCTATCTACCTGAGGGGGGGGGCACGGAGAAAAAAAAAGTTACTTCTTGGGGAAAAACCCTGATAGACTTTCAAAAAGGTCCCAGTGCAAAAGACAACGGGGAAACTCTCGAGAGGAAAAAAAAAAAAAAGGTGGTCAAAAAAAAGGACCACCCTTGGCTAGTTGGTCACGAGAGCTTCAGAGAAAACAAAAACGGAGGAGGGGGAAATAGAAAACAAAGTTAAAGAACGGCCACCTCAAGTGGGCCGTTTTGTCACGTGCCAAGAAAGGAGGGTTACCTAAGCAGAAAATAATTGGGGAAACGGGGGGGGGTCTGAAAAGGGGGGGGTGGGGAGCGTATCCAAAGGGGGGGGAAAACACCAGTCGTAATTACTTCCAAAAAGGGGGGGGTTGAGGGGGAACAGCGGACAAATGGCAGGTGTAATAGCTGGTCTTAGGGGTGGGAGGATGAAATGGTTGAAGGGGAGGCGAACAAAAAATGAGAATGTCAACCGCGGAGGTCTCACAATCACCACGGAAACATTCAGAGCAAAAAATATTCGTAGCAAAACAGTGGGGGAAGAAAAAAAGTGGATCAGAATGCTGGGGCACCTGTCAGGGGGGGGGGAAGTAACTCTCAGATTGCAAGGGGAAGAGAAAAAAATAAAAAACGCCAAACGATTTTGTTTGTGGTGAAAGGGCAAGCAACAGGGGGCCCATGACTGCCAAAGGTCAAAAAAAATTCCACAGTGGCAAGGGAAACAATAGCATCTTTGGGGGGGAAAACACCACTCCAATGAGAAACGGAAAAGCAGGGACGGAAGGAAAGGAAACGGCGGCTCAAGAGGGAAAAAAAAGATCGACATTGGAAAGTCCCAGGGCAACACAAGGGGAGCACTTTGTCTGGTAAAGGGGAAACCAGAACCGCAGGGAAAAACACCATGGTAAGTATCGATTTAATAATAAAAAAGGAAAGTGAATCAGGAAGGGGCTTGAATGGCCTTGGGAAGGGAAAAAAAGGGAAGAGCAGGAGGTTGCGATGGTTGGGGGGGGGGGTCCTCTGGGTTTTACTGGGCCGAAATGCAAGGATAAGTGAACGGAAAAGCGGGCAGACACTGACCGCAGAATCAATACCTTTCGGGAAGTTCCAATAAGCGGCCGGGGGGGGGGACATGCGAATGAATTACTTCAAAACAACGAAAGAGGGCAAAAAAAGAAGCCTGGGGGGAAAAAACGATGTCCTATTGAGTGGAAACGAGGGCGTCCACGTGTTGGGGGGATAGAAAGGGAGTCGTAAAAAGGAAATTAGCAAAACTAAGTGGGTGAAGGGGGTGGGGGAATATACATTGAACGGGTGCATTGCCGGGACAATCTGTCTCAATCGGGTGCTGCTGGCAGGGCTTTTCCAAAATGAATAGAACAAAATGAGGGAAATTTGTAGAAATTATGTTATAAGTATGAATAAGGAAGAGGTACGACGAGGGGGGGTGCTCATCCCGATCATCATTGGGTAGGGGGTGGATTGTTTTTTGATGGAAAAGCTTGGGGAAAGGGGGGACAATTACCTTAAAGATGGGAAAACAAAAACATAAGTAAATGAAAGAAAACACAGGGTAACACAGTAAAAACAAACACCCCGCCGTGCCACAGACACGGAGCAGACGGGAACATCCGCGCCAGACTCCAGGGTAGGCACAAAAAATTAAAAGGGGTGGTGGTCGTATGGGGGAAATTTCAATTGGCCCTTGTAAATTTCGGTGCTCAGGCCATTTTAGAAATGGAACCAATCGGAGAGAAACCAGTGAAAACCTGGGGGGAAGAGGGAGATCACGTGGGGGTAATCATAGGGGAGGGGGGGGAACCAACCAAGATCGAAAAGGAATAGTCTGGGTCGTGTTGGTCCAAGGTCTGTCTTCTAGTGTCCATTCAGGAATAGGGAAAATGGAAGCTGGTGGAACAAAAGCGACGCCAGACAGAAAGTGGGGTGTGAGTCGGCACACCGTTGTCAGAGTCAAGCTACAACGATCAGGAAAACAAGGGGCGGCGTGGTGGGATATACTGTGTGAAGGGATAGCCTCAAAAAAGTCAGCTCGGGCTATCCTCGCCCGCAAAGGAACTTCATTCAACGTCTTAGAAGAAGGACAAATGTGGGGGGGTACATGAGGGGGTCCATGGAGAACAAAAAAAACAAGGCAACAAAAAATCGCTCAAAGAGAGGGTTGAACGTGGGCACAATAATCTAGAGTGGCCAGGAAAAAGAAACAACAAATAGAAGATAGACACAAGACAAACAGGCTAAGTAAGTGAACATATCAAAGAGCGTTGGGTATTAGCAATTATGTCGTAGGACGAAGGAAGGATAAGGGAGCAAGGAGAAAAACTCCACGGATCAAAGATAGAGCAGGAGAGATCACACGTCATCGGAGAAAAAACGAGGCAATGTAGAAAAGACTCAGGCAAGATACGACATCCAACATCCAGGGAGTAAAAAGCGGAGAACGCAACGACATGATAGACTCAATCTAGCATGGGGTGGGGGGACTGGAAAAAAAAGGACTATAACTCGAGAGACAAGTGAGATTATAAGTAGCTTACGTGGACCACTAAGAGGGAGGGACACAGGGCGACATAGACAGGGTAATAACAGTCGAATGGCAATCTAGAGAAAAAAAAGTCCCCGCTTAGGGCAGCGCAGAATGGTACGGCTGATGGTCAATGGAAGTCACAGACAGAAAGACAAAGCTACTGACCGCCATACATTATAAGGTGTTAAGAAAACACTGAGGGCAAAAAGGAAGGCGACTCGTTTGGGGAGTAAAGAGGAAATACCGGAGAATAAGGAGAAAATACAGGGGATAAAATGATAAAGCCTAGAACAAGTAGCGACTCTCATTGCATGCTAAATGCAAATCGGCAGGGGGAAAACCGTTCAAAATCTTGAGCAGGGGGTAAAAAAAGGAAAAAAAAACGCATGAGTGTCGAATAAAAGAAAAGCAGTTCAGGAAGGCGCAGGGAGAAACGCCAGCCATGACATGGCAGAAAAAAGTCGATGAATATCAGAAAGAAAAAACAAGCCACCTCTGTAATGGTGTACTATGTCTTGCGCAAAAACGGTCACATGGGGATATGGTGTCAAAGCAGTCGGAGCGTCACGGAGAGGGACTACTCATTCAAAGGTGCAAGAGGGTCAAATAAATCTTCAAGAAGGAAGATCGTAATAAAGGGGGGCTGGGGAACGGAGTAAAAGGGGGGGGTGACCAAGAGTGGCCGCGTGTATGCGTGTTCCCAAAAAGGAGTGCAAAATCAACTCTCCGTCATGAAAGGGAGGACACTGGCGAGGTAGCTATCAAAGGAGAGAAGAGGTAGAATCTAATGGTGGAACTGAGATACTGGAGGAAGGGGGAAGGTGGGGAGAACGGTACATGAAAAAGGGGTGCCCGAGCAAGGGCAGAAAAAGGTTAGCTGAAAAAAACGAGGTAGGAACACTTTGTCTTGAAGGACAACCTGTCAAAACGGGAGCGGGCACATGAGCTGCTGAGGAAAGGCGGCGCATATGCGTATAACAATTCAGGACCTGTCATAGGATTGCGAGAAGAAGGAAAAGAAAGACCGAAGAAGATCTCCTGAGCAAAAAAACTCTGCGAGCGGCTGAAGAGAAGGAACGCAGGGACAGAGGAGACTGTGGGTAAGAGGGGTGGAGGGACATGCAAAGGCTATGAACAGGCGCACATGACCTTCAAAATATTTAGGGAAGACGTTGGGTACTCAACCCAAGTAACTCCCTCTTTTCCAGGAAACAGAGAGGCAGGCAAACTTTAGAAGAAACCGAGAGCGAACGCAAGCATCATTCCCTCCCGACAAAGATACAACAAGGACTAGGCTGAAATTGCAATCATGTGCAAGGGGGGTAGGTGTCCCTCCGCTCACAGGCAAGATTGTGGGAAAAAAGATTCGGGGCAACATCGTGGGACCGGGCACTTCGGGGCGAAAACAAAAGGAAAAACAGGAGAACAACCCGTGATGGACCAATTTCCAATTCTTGTGGGGTGAATATCGCACTGCAAAATAGGGAACATCAAGGGGCATGTAATTAAACGGAAGAAAAGGATGAGCCTTTACCGAAATTCTGCAACAACTGCTTCGGAAGAGTGAGTCCAAGAAAGGAAAGGCGACTGCACAGTAGTTGTTTCGTACTCTCCAAGGGACTCAAAGACACGGGATTATTGCAAAGAAAAAAGGGAGTAAAAACACTCGAGACGCCGGGGTACATGTCAGAACTATAACTTAACGGAAGACTGTGACAGAAGGAGACAGGTTAGGAAACGGGGGGGGGGGGCGGGGGGGGGGGTGAGGGGGGGGGGGGGGGGGGGGGGGGGTGGGGTGGGGGGGGCGTGCGGGGGGGGGGGGGGCCGGGGGGGGGGGGGGGGGGGGGGGGGGGGGAGGGGGGGTGGGGGGGGGGGGGGGGACGGGTGGGGGGGGGGGGGGGGGGGGGAGGGGGGGGGGGGGGGGGGGGTGGGGGGGGGGGGGGGGGGGGGGGGGGGCACGGGGGGGGGGGGGGGGGGGGGGGGGGGGGGGGGGGGTGGGGCTGGGAAGGGGCGGCGGGGGGGGGGGGGGGGTGGGTGGGGGTGGGGGGGGGGGGAGGGCTGGGTCGGGGGGATTGGGGGGGGGGGTTGGGGGGGGGGGGGGGGGGGGGGGGGGGGGGGGGGGGGGGGGGAGGGTGGTGGGGGGGGGTGGGGGGGGGGGGTGGGGGGGGGGGGGGGGGGGTGGGGAGGGAGGGTTTGGTTCGCGGGAACTAACTGAAAAAAGAAAAGAAGAAGGTTTGACAGGAAAAGTGATCATGGTCACCAAAATCAAAATTGTCTGGAAAAAAGGGATGTTAAAAGAAAGAAGGGACGGAAAAGGATTGGTGGGGCCACAGTTATCCTACCCTCTGCACAGTGATGCACAGGAAACTGGTTAGACGGGAAAGCCATTGGGAACGGAAGGAGAGGGGGGCTTTCGAAGCTTTCAAAAAAACGTGATGGGGGGAGGCGCAGCCACGAATGGAAAGCAGGGAACCAGGTTGGTAACTTCTCTGGAATTGGGGGAAAGACCAGTCGGGGATAAAAAAAAAAGACTTGGGAAAAACAGCCCTTCAAACCGGGACTAGGGGAAAGCGCATGCTCAAGGAAGGGGGAGGTTCGTCAGCTGGAGTAAAGTAGGGTTGCAGTGCAGGAAGATAGCACTGCAAAAATGGTTGCAGTCTTTTACCAGGAACCTTATGCACAAATGGGTCGAAAGACTCCAAAAAGAGTGGCGAAAGGGGGGAAAAAAAGTAGGGGGGGGAGGGAAGATACAGACCCCGTGGGCGGGGAAAACAACGTGGCAGGCAGGGTGTGAACAGTGAATGGGGGAGGCAAACATGATCCAGCTGGAAGTGTGGCAAACGGGCAGAACAAGGGGGGTGAAAAAAGGGGGACAAAAAAGAACAGGGTGACAAAAAAAAACAAGGCTAAAAAATAGGGGGCGAAAAAACAGCAGTGGGTGCGAGCAACAGGAAAAAAATTCGGGTACCCGAAAGGAAAAAGGGCACGTCGGGAGACATATCGCGATAGGGAGGTGTAGCAGAGGGGGCCCGGCTACGTGAAGGTCAACAGCTGAAGAAACGAGGGAAAACGCAGGGTGATAAAAACAAAAAAAAAAAAAATCAACCAAAACCCAGTCCACGCATTGATATTAGAGAAAAAAAGTGGCATAGGCGGGGAGAGCCATAAGGGAAATCAGTAGATGTCTCAAGAGGGGGGGGTACACAGGGGGAGGCCAGCGGTGTGGTAACAAAAAAAATGCTTGGGAAGGCGGGGAGGGGTCGGCAAACGTGACAGACAAACGGCAAAACGCCATGGCAAGCAGGGGGCTCACAAGACATTGGTCCATTCAAAAGAGAAAGAAACCTAGAAGCCCAGATGACCAGGGGGACCGCACGGAAGAGGGGGTTGCGGGAAGGGGGAAGAGGCCAATCACAGGTTCACAATGGCGTATGAAAGGGGAACGGCAAAAAAGGTTTCCTCACAAGATGGGAGAGAAGCGGGGGTGCTAGGTGGGGATGGGGGAAGCCAGCCGCGGCCACGAACTTCGCACAGGGAAGATTGGAAAAAAGACAGCATATTGAAGGGGGGGGGGTTAACTTGAGGCAGAATAGGGAAACTGAGGTATGAGGGTTCCAAAGGACAAAACAGGAGGGTAGTCCGAGTGGAAGGCAGGTAATGGGTCAAAAAACAAAAAAGAAAAGGAAGCAAAAAAAACGGAGGGTTCAAAAAAAAAGAGAGGTATAAAGGGAGGCAAGTAGGGAGGGCAAAAGAAAGGAACGGCGGTGCACCCGACCATTTGGGGGCTACTTAGGGGATTTGGCGAAAAACATAAAGGCCCAATGAGTGAAAAATGGAAACAGAAAGAGGAAAAAAAATAGAAAAGAGAGGGGGGGACAACTCCATAAATTAACGCGACGCAGCGGAACAAAAAATGGTGGGGGAAAAAAAAGGACTAAGATAACAGAAAGAAGGAATTCTTGAAGAACCGGGTTCTCCTTCGTTGGGGTGACTTTCTTTCCTTAAGTCTGTCCCGGAAAGGTTCCATTATAGAACCCCAAGACTGGGTTTGCCAGGCCGTGCATACGTGTTTGTGGGACGTTGTGTTATTCCAATTGTGTTTCAATGCCTAGATTCCTGTGGGAACTCCACTGCTCCTTTCACCTGTTCTCATCAAAGCGGATGTCAAGGGGCGCACGGAACGCGAGAGTCGTCGCGTGGGTCTTGATCAAACCTCTCTCAAAACGGGTCTTTTTTACTATCCTATAACACCCTTTGGTACGGTCTAAGAGTTCGCCTTCTACACATGAGCGGGACTTCGTAGGAACCTTCCGATCGTCACTAAAGGTCCTTTCTGCTTTTTCTAACCTTTGATGCACGCATCGTCCATTGGACTCTATTCAAAACCGAGCACTTTGACGATCCATAATCAGCTAAGTCACTAACGAAAAAATAAGGGGGAAATGGAGGAATTTTTCTGCACCAATTTTCTGGAACGGTTTTAAAACTATTTATTTTGTCGTGCATCCTTAACAATATCTATACAACCGAACTCTGGAACAGAAGTCAAAAGGGCAGTCAAAAACACACCAAGCAAAAAGCTTAGAAGCAGCAAAACTAATCGGTTCAGGAGGAAAGAGAGGGAGTTCATCTGATAAACTCGTACGAAGTGGGAACCTAATCCAGATTTCATTCGTTAATCCAGAAGCGATGAATCCACCAACTGAACACATCAAAAAAAAAAAAGAAACTCATCACGCATCTATTAACAAGGGCGTCTTTAGCGGGAATACGAACTTAGGACAGAATTTTTGCACAGGATTGAAAATCGGGGGTCCTTGGTGAAATTATTCCGGCAAGGGAAGGTTGTGGGTGAGAAGCTATCAAACACATTCGTTGAGGGAGCAACTTTTGAAAATGTGTGGATGGGGAATAAAAAAAACGCGTTGACCTTGGTCTTGGGTCTTGTGAAGTGCCGGGGAAATGAATCCACAAACCGCAAGGAAAACGAAAACAGGATATGTGGGGGTGTTATCCAGGACAGGTTGAATGGGGACACTTTGGGGCTTCTTGGGACCGAGAGGGGGGGGTGGCGCTTGTTAAAATTGGTCCATTCTCAAAGGAACACTAGAGATCAACTGGTAGGGTGGGGGGGTTTGTTGGGGGGGTTGGTTAGGTGGGTGGTTGTGAGATGGGGGGGGGGGTGGGGGGGGGGGGGGGGGGGGGGTTTTTTTTGTGTGTGTTTGGGGTGGGTGGGGGTGTTTTGTGTTTGGGGGAGCCGATGCTGGCTCCGAAGTAGCAGACGTCAAGTAATACGGTGGCATGGAAAAAGCTGATCAAAAAAAAAAAAGGGGAGGAAGAGAAGGAAGTGGGGGGGGGCAGGGGAAGGCCACAGGAATCAGACGCTGGATCTTACGACTATTCTAGCAGCAAGAGGGATCCCTTTGCTAGAATGGTAGAGCCAGGGACGACTCATGAAATAAAAAAGGCGAGGACCAATAAGCAAAACTTTGCAAGAAAAGTGGAATCAACCTGGATACAAATATCCGGGGGGGATGAGAAAAAAATTTGAAAACCATTGGTGTTGGGAGAGGTATCGACTCTTAATAAAAATCGACCAAGGTAAAAGCGGTTGAAGCAAACACTCTTGTGAAATTTGGGCCGCCCATTCAACTAAGGTGGTGGTATCTCGGTGGAGACCACACAAAAAAAGGGTCGGAATAAGGCAACGAATGGGGACATAAAACTGCATATTGGCAAAATCTTCGGACTCCGCAGATTACGCAGAAAGGAAATAAGAGTGAGGAGGGTTCTTCTGGATGGGGCAGGGGGGAATTCAGCTCGAGAAGGATACTCAGATCTTAGTTACCATTCTTAAGAGGTTGGAGAATAGGACGCCGTAACAATTGAAAACTGTTAGTAGGGGGAGGGAAGTCTGACGCTTTTGGGCGGGGTGTTGGAATGCAAAAAGGGGGGCTTCTTGTCCATCCGTTTTATGGGGTTATATAGCTGGGTGTGAACGATTAACTACAAAATGCAACTATACCAAGGGATACAGGTGAGGAGAACACAAAAGAAGGACATAATTCTTGGTGTGGGGGGTGGGGAGCATTCAGTCTATTTTGTACAAAAAAAATTCAAGGGTATTCAAACTTCTTTACCAAAAAACAGGAAGGAAAGTCTAGACTTGAGGGGAGTTAGGGAAAGTAAAAGGTGGAAACTTCATAAAATATGTTAATTGTGAAAAGAATAAGGGGAGGATAAGGGGAAGGCTGTGGATAATTGGGGGCAATGAACCACCAAAAAAGGAAGGGGGGGCAACACTGGGGGGGGGGTTTAATGAGGGAAAACTCAAGTGAAAATAATTAATAGCATAAAGGAAAGAAAAGGCACCCGTTTATGAAGAAAAATCCTGCCTTCGTTCATTGGGGGTGAAAAAAGGGTCCAGTAATTAAGATACTCAGCTACGAGCCGCCAGTCGGTACTTCGGATTGGGAGTAGACCAGGGTATCAAGTCGGTTTTGCAAATAAAGGAACCAAAAGGTCAACCTGGTCGACCCAAAAAAAACGAGGGAAAAAGCGGGGAAGGTAGTAAGAAACTTGAAAATCTTGAAAACGGCCAACGGGGTGTTGTGGGGGGGATTCACCACGGAAATATCAAAGAGGTGCAAGGTCGGCAGGATGAGGGGGGTGAAGAGTAGAGCATGATTCAATGGGGACGGGAATGGTCCGTCCTACGAACCGAAGGGGGGTTAGAACAGAAATAAACTGCCAGCATTTAAAGAAATACACAACAACAAAAGTAAAAACAAAATAAGGAAGGGAAAAAAAAAAAAGTGAGCGGCGTTTAGGGCACGACATCCTGCTTCTGTAAGGTTAGGGGGCAAAGGGCCTTTCGGGGAAGCAAATCAGCGTCAGCATCGGGGGAAGGGGGAAGATAGGGGAAAACATGGCTGAGGGGGTGTAACCTGCCTGACTGACGGGGCTCCCAGGGAAATTTTGGAAAGAACTAGGAACAGGAAAAAACCTTCAAAAAATGGTTTTGGAAAGGAAAATGTCTTGAATGCGTGATTACACCAGATATCACAGGCGGTGGTCAAAAGTTTTCACAGAAAGCTGGGTGTGGATACTTCTTCTAAAAAAAAAGACCGGGGCACACAGGTTCATGCAATGGCAGAGGGGAGTGATTGTGAACGGTGCCGAAAATGCAAAGTTCGCCGAGGGGGAATACCCCGGGTTCCAACCAAAGCCCCTTACGGAATGAAATGGGAAACCTCTGGAAAAAACCGAGGGGCTGGGGTCCTCATCTAAATAGAAGCAAGTTTGGGAAAGAAAGGGGAGGGTTATCGGCACGTGTACCTGGAAAAATATTGTAAAAACAAAAGATGCAAAAGCGGAAGGAAACCACTCCTCCGCTTAAACTTATGAAAACGAAAAGGGGGGAAAAGGGGGGGGCGGTTTTGATGTCGGGCATAAACAGGTAGAAGAGTAGGGGTATCCAAAAGAAACAACTGTGTTAGATCCATGGCGGAGAAAAAGTTCCTAGGAGGCGGAAACTGAATACATGGACCGGCTAAAAAGGGGGGGGGAAAACGGCCTGGAAAACAAAAGATAAAACGCAGGGCAACATTTTGTTAGTGGTGGAGCCGTATCATCTCTACTTCGTACGGCTTTGAAAAAATAAAAAAGAAATTACCGGAGGTTTAAGAAAAGTGATCGGCGCGAGGTCGGTAGATCAAGTGGGCCATCTTCATTTTAAAGTGACGGGCCTCCAAAGGAGGAAATTTTAATAGGGGGGGTGAGGGCAGAGGCTGTATACTTGGGGAGGACACCTTCCTTTTATCAAATCGATGGTTCTACTAGTTAAACGAAGGAACCAGATCAG
>Ga0179593_1328854_pt1 | contig 20155 bp, 20 predicted proteins | sample CZODoug2_1_08_16_FD_185931 | JGI IMG/M metagenome (GOLD analysis project Ga0179593, IMG submission 185931) | Vadose zone soil fungal communities from Angelo Coast Range Reserve, California, USA - CZODoug2_1_08_16fungal (PacBio error correction) | ecosystem: Environmental > Terrestrial > Soil >...
GGAGGCGCGAGGCGAAAAAAAAAAGGCTTTTCTGCACTGGGGAAAAACCGTGGGGGTCACTTGCGATTAAGAAATCTGACGAGGATCCTAATATAGATCAGTGCGGGGGCTTGTAGGTTTTGAGACAATACCCTTAGAGAGGGTTACCTAAGTAATTGGGTAGGTTTCTTCTAGGTCTAGGGGGTCCTCGAGGCATTTGGGAGGGTCACTGTCTCGCTTACTTCAGGAGCCATCAAGGAGGCACAATCCAAATCACCTCCCTCGCAGAGTCTTGCCCATTGATGTGACGGAGACCGGACGAAAAAAGGGGTCAGTGACCCTCCCCATCTTTGCTGGCTCCGGTGGGATGAGGGGGGTGGGGGCAACGAGTGGTGCCGAGGGTCAGGGGGGAAAGAACGTTGGAAAGATCGTCCTGCGCACACGGAGCAGCGATGCAAAAATTCGCGCACGACAAAGAGAGATCAACCTTCTCCTAGGAACAATGCTACAAGACCGGCTCAGAAGAATGAAATAAATGTCAGGAATTGAAAGGGAGGGGCTCGGACATATCAAATAAGGCGCACTTTTACTGTACGACAATTCTTCCGGGGTAACTCCTGGATAACAAAACCAAAAGGCTCTGAACTCTTCGAGGGGGGAGGTCGGATCCCCCTCAAAAGGAAGGATGCACATCAGCGATCGCAAAATACAAGAAGACTTCGCTGACAGAGTGGCATCAAAGAGGGTGAGTCAGAGATACGAGGGGTATGGAATAGTAAGCTTCACTCAATCAGGGCATACGTCATGACTGCTGAAACTGCTGTGACCAACAGGTAACACAAATCGGTGGGCGTCACGGTCTGTGTTGGAAACAAAAATCATGGGAAAAAAAATTGTAATCGTCTAGCTGCATCCGGAAAAAAGTTAGCGGGCAGGAGAAGCGTACGAAAGGGATAGACGAGGAGTGGGACCGTGTCGGTTGGGCATTGGATGAAAACTCGAAAAGGAGTCAGAGAAGAGCACTAGAGGGATGGCACGGGCAAGAAAATAGGTATGACAATCGAAGCAAGACCAGTAATTGGGGGGGATACCTTAAACAGAGAGTCACTGAAAGCGCCTGTCTCCGTAGTCCCGGTATGGGGGGATCAAGTTCAACAATCAAACTGGCTTAGTGCGGAGCAAACCGTAAGTGGCTTTAGAGATTCAACTCAGGCCATGATAGCGACCGGTAATGGTGGGGGAGGCGGTGTAACAAAAAAACACGCTTTAAACAAAACAAGAGTCCAAAGACAAAAAGGTCGTGATCGGACAGTGGGAGGGAAAAAGAGAAAGACATGCTGTGAAGATAAGGGTAAGAGAGGAGGGTTGACAGACTACCTCTTCTCGCAGCCAGGGGGACTACACACGGCTTATGGAACAGGAGCGAAAGGTCCGTTGTCGTAGACGGGAGTTGGTCTGGCGGGAGTATGGAACCGGGGGTAGGAAAGCTGGGGATTTTAGGGGGTAAGAAGCGGGACCCTAATCCTCTGTCGGGGCGACTCATAGCGGCTCAGTCAAGGGGGATAAGGGGAACGGGCAACCAAGAATGGGGAGACCAAAATGGGCATAGACTGAGATGCGGCCAGGAAAAGGATCGTGGGACCATAACAAATCGAACTGGGGTCGGGATTAGGCACCGAAAGTCTTGGGACGTTGGGGAGTGGTTGAGGAGGAATGGGGACTACAGTTCACGTTTCGGGGCAGAATCAAAAACAATTAAAAAATCTGTTGATGCATTTGTGGGAACTCCTGACTCAGTTCCCGAATAAGAAAGTCACCGAAGGGAGTGAGAATATGGGTTGGTTACCGATCGCAACGATCGGTGGGGAGGGGAAATTTGGGGTTTCTCGGGGAGGGTATCGAGAAAGAACTAACATCGGGCGCTGGAGAATCACACCCGCTAATCAGTACTGGATAGAAAAGTCGGGGGTTGAGCCTCAGAGGGGGTAATTCAAACACAAATTTGAATACAGAATGTTAAAAGAATCAGCGGAAGCAAAGAAGTTTTCATCTGTCTGGCAGAGGGGGAAACAAGACAGGTAGAGACAAAGGGGGGGGGGAGAACAACGGCTACTGAAGCTCCTGGATGCGGGGGGAAGCCGCGGTCATGAGAGGAACAAGGTGGGACTGCAGAGATATCAAAGACCGTCCCATAAGCTGCTTTCGTGGGGGGATTTGGGTGTGCTCTTTGGCAAAAGAGAAATCTTGCACACCTGGGTCGGACGGCAACAGGAATCCCACCGTTGTTCCGGGGGGCTGGGGGCTGGGGACCTCCTGAACAACGAAGATTTGAAATCCTTCCCCGGGGGCGGCTGTGTTCCGCTCGGGGGGAGGGAGGGGAGATCATAACCTCCTCACTAAAGTGAGGTACCCTTTACCTCGCCGTCCTCTTGGCTCAAAGGAGCCTTGAAGCAAGAGGTTCCTGCCTCGCTTTTTCTCCCAGTTAGGGAGGCCCCAAAAACAGGACGAGACCGGGGTCAGGTACAGTAGATAAAATTAAGTCCAATCAGGATAAACGCATGAATACAACCAAAAACTTACCAGGGAAACCTCTTTACGGGCAGCTAAAAAAAGAGGGGAGCCGAACATCGGATTGCGTATGGTTGTACTAAAAGCCGTCGAATGGCAGGCAGGAGCAACGAACGTGTGGGAAGTCAGGACGATCGCCAAAAGCATCCTCCATCTGAGTACTAGGAGGAGACTAGTGAGAGAAGGAGTAAGATGGCAACAACCAAAATTCCGACCAAAACGACGGGGAAAATCAATGAATGGTGAGGCAGTCACCGACGTCGTGAGGTGGCTAAAGTCTCATGAAGCCACAATGCACTATGACATGGTGGTTTTCTCTCGCGGAATTTTGAGAGAAATAGGGGGAGGGGGGGGAAACCATGATAACTTGTCTTAAGTGAAAAGATTAAAAAGGAGGCGAAAGGCCAACAGGAGGGGAGACGGATGTATCTAAACGGCATGACCAAAACGATAGGCTTGGCTAGGGAGAGATCGTCGCGCCAACAAGAAAAAGGATGGAGGAGAAGGGGGAAGGAACCAGCTGGGATAGAAAAGAAAAGGCCCGCAGAAGCTGCAAGATACGAATAAGGGAAAGAAACGCAAGGCCCGCGCACAGACCAATGATATCATAACGAAAAGTAAATTCCCTTAATGGGATAGAAGAACCGGGAAGGGGTTGCATCCGAACGGACGGCCCTCTATAGAAAAAAGCCGGGGGGGAACTTTGAAGATGGCGAGCACATTTAGAGAACAATAAAGAAGCACCCTAGAATATACAAGCAATCCCTGGAAGGCAACAGCGTCGCAACGCAAAAGACGAACGCATGGAATACATCTTAGGGCCGAGCTTCAGCCTGCGACGGGGAGAGAAGGACGGAACCCGTCAAAACGGCAAAAAGGGACATAAACTAAAGAGAACCCAGGGGAAGAGGTCTCAGGGGAAGGGCAACTCAGACGAATAAAAAAAGAGAGACTAAAAAGCAAGGATTGAAAAATAACAGTGAAAAAGGCCCCTGCGAGCAAAAAGTATCACGAAAAACAGCGGAAAGAGTCAAGCAAACGTCCACACGCCAGGGGTCAAGGTACTAACGATCGTGCACGGTATTCATAGTTCTATCGGGGGAAGACGAGAGGCTCCCACCGCAGAAAGAGCACATATAAGATAGCGAAAAGGGGGGGGAACGGCAATAAAAGAAGGTAAAAAGGCGCAAGACGGGAATGGGGGGAGACGAAACTCTTGAAAAGAAAAATGAAAAATCAAAAAAAGAGACGCAACCAAACGGAGAGCGGTACCAATACTGAGTGGGGAGGGAAAAGCAATTTCTTAATTATCAAAAAAGAGCAAACCAAAAAGAACGCGACCGAGGCTCAAAACAGGCGGCATTGGTGAGGAAAAGGAGATACAAACGGAAAGAACCACTACCTGGTCACCAAGGCCAAAGGATGCAGAACTGCCACAGACTGAAAAAAATCTCTCTAATCACCCTCACACACACCCACAATCGTGAACCCCAGCCTATTGAACTGGGGCTTGGTCATCCCGAGGGGTCCGTACCTGTATGGGAACGAATTAAAGCGAACGCTCCTCTAAACTGAATAAGGGTTGCCGAACTTGGAATCCCCCTCAGAAAAGCTCCGAATAGTACAGGTGGTGTGATAGGCGTCACTACAGTTAGAAAAATGGCCAGAGGTGGGTAAGTAAGAAGACGCAACTCACCGGGGGCATAGGGAATCTAATGATGGGCCTGAATAAAAAAGCGCGGAAAACGAAAAAAAAAAAAAAAAACATTCGACCGAAAAGACCTTATTCGGAAGAAGACCAAGCTGAGTAAGCAAGACCAGGAACTCAAAACCGTTTCCCTGAAATATTCCAGAATGAAGCCAAGGAAATAATAGACAAGGTAGAAAAGGGATAGTAAATGGAGATGCTGGAGGTGTCTGAGAAGACACGATCAACATGGTTAGGGGGATATGAAAAGGTACCTAAAAAGATACACATCCATCAGAGTTTTCATAATCTGAGGTCATAGCATAGAGAAGGATTGAAAGGTCACTGTCGACTAACCCCGCACGTTAGGAAATCTCTTTCGCCGCCAAAAAACTCAAGGACACTAGTGGGGGCTCTGGTGTAAACGACATCAAAAAGCAACTGGGGAGTTTAACAAAATAAAAAACAGAGGATCCGAGATTAAAGTCGCTAAACTACTGCTCCTCAAAGGAGGTTAAAATGCAGTCATAAATGCGTGAAAAGGAAAGAGATTCTAGCCTACCGAGGGGAAAGAGATGGGACAATAGGGTTTTCCTCAAAAAGGGATAAAAACTAGGGCGAAAATACTTTGGGTATGCAATGGGGTGAGAATTAAGGGAACTGGGCCAGATAGGGAGGAAGGCTGGCTAAACGCTGCAGAACAGTCGGGCCGCTAGAAGGGAAGCGGGACAAAGCGTGGGGCGATGATAATCGCGATCTGCGGAGTGAAATAACAAACAGGGGATGGAACTAGGGTGTTCGACTCCACAATAAATTATGGTCAGAGGGCGGTACCCCAAGACAAGTCGAAAGGCACAGCAAAGGGGCTAGAACTCGCTCAAGGTTAAAAATCAAGGATAGGGTTTGCGATGAAGGGGGGGGTTCGGGGTAGGAGGCGATTTCACGTGGGGAAACGTGAAGGGGCGAGGAGGGGAGGCTGACTCATAGATGGGACGCGGGGGCCACTCGGAAAATGAAGGGGACGAAGTACCACGCTTAAGAAATGGGTGCAGTGAAACAAGCCCGGAGCGAAACTCCTTCCCTCAAACAGAAATAAAAGTTAGTGGCAGCGGGGGATTACCCAGAAAGAGGGGGCTTAACTACGAAGAAGACGGAAAACATCCCGGGGATAAAAGGCTATCTCTAAGATCCTATCGTAGGCTACCCAGGCTGCAAGGGGTAGGGGGGAAACAACCTCGTTGGAGGGGAACCGTGAACTGAAGAGGAAAATACAGTAAGGTGGGCGAGTGAACAGGCGGTGTACCCAAAGGGACGAAAATTGACACGACATGGAGGGGGATCGTTGTCGCGCATGCCGAATTAGTTGGTTTAAAAAATATTGGCACGAAATTCGTCCAAAGGATGTACCAGCAGCGCAAGCATAAAACGGTTGCAAGAAAATGTAATCTGCCAATAAACCGACGAACAGAACTAGAGCGACCACTTGCGAAAACGCGATGGTGGTCAACGAAGACGTAAGAACAAAGGTTGAAGGGCTGCGAACTGGAGGAAAACTCTTTAACCGTAAAAAGTATGGAGACGCTGGAAAAACTCTGGCAAGAAATTCGCGACGTCAAAAGCAAATTCGGAGAAATGGGGGCGAAGCCCGAAGGAGCCCACGCCCCACCCCAAAAACCCACCCCCCTGCGTTGATTCACACACGAAAAAATAACAACGAGGGAAAGGCCGGTAATTCATTACTGGGGTGGAGGGGGACACACAAACGTAAGGGTTGGATCGTGAGGGGGAAAAAAAGGGACTAAGATTTATCTAATACTGGTAAGGGGGCATAAAAAACCTGGTTGGGGATACAGTAGCCATTGAAATTTTCTTAACCAGACTTCCTTCTGATAACGGTCTATTGGGATTCCACTGTGCAGAGGCTTATTGGAAAAGGAAATGACAATATCTTCGCCACTGGGAGGTAAACTGAAAAAAAAAATTGCTGTCTTAGGAAGGGCAGGCCCCCAAGACGAAGAGACTGGCGGGATCAGGAGCAATCCCGTGGTTGGGGCCGATCCGAAAAGTCACAAAGACAAAAAAACAATATAGTGAGCCTAATCTCGAAGCAGTCCGATAAGACTCCCAGTTCCTGACCAAATAATTTAAAGCGGAACGACCGCTACTAGAAAGGGCTGGCGAGTAGAGGTTTCAAAAAACAACGGTCTGGAAATAGAGGCAGCAAAAACGAGAGAGCAAAACTTAAAGGGATTAGGGAAGACGGGGCCCATCCAAGGAAGGGAAAAAAAGGGGGGGGTGCACTGGGACCTAGACTAAAAGGAGAAGAGAGGAAAAAAGATGGAAATTGAGACTAACAGTCTTTGGCAGAGTGGGGAAACTCTTCGGCTTGAAGGAAAAGGGAGGAAACGTCGAGCATCACAAGTAAAATCAGGGGAAGAGGGGTTATTGGGGGTTTCAGTCCATGAATCATATAACAAAAAAAATGAATCAAGGGAGGATAGGGGGGGAGCACAGACCTATCACTGAGGTGGGGGGGGCGGTTCACAAAAGTAACGCAGGGCTGAACCAAAGTGAATGTATAAAATATGACACTGCCTTAGCCAATCCCCCGGAGGAGAGGGCCAATGGGCTCTCACAAGAATAGGTGGCAACTGCAGAATCTTCGTGGCTAGGCTCCTAAAGATAGTCGCTAGCTCTTTGTTTTTCATGAGGAAAATCACAAGTTCCAAGAGGGGAAGGTGGAAGGGGAAACTCAAAGATCAAAATCTTCCGGAAAAAAGTGGTTGGTCTGTTTCGGGGACAGAAAAGAAACACAAAAAAAATGCAAAGAGGTGCAGGGGCCACCACAGACTTGGGAAGCTTCGGAAAACCTGATCTAGCAGAATAACTTGGAGTGATCAGATAATAATAAGAAAAGCCAGCTGACAAAAAACTGGGGTCTTAGCCGAAGGGTTGGTAAAACAGGGGAAAAAAGCAACCTGTTTTACGAGCGATGGGCATCCTCTGGGGGGGCAGGGGAGAGACAACTTAGAAACCTTTTGAAGGAAAAAGGGAGGATTGGGACGGGATAGGGTAAGAACTTCGTATCGAGCTATTGAGTTCACAACAGCCAAGGAGGCTTAAATGTGAGATCCAGAAATTAGGGAGGTCGCGTACATAAGTAAAAAGAGGATCAGGCTTATGGTTAAACACTTGCCGCAAAGTCTTAAGGGGTTCTCCGCATTATTACCAGTCTAGGTGGGAGGTGACATATGGGTTGGAATCTCATGAGGGAAGTGATGATATCGAGGTGCACGGTCGGAGAAATCGATAATGCAAAAAGAACAGGCTCCACCCGATCAAAAAGAAAGCGCAGAGATGGCACGGGGCCGGGGACGGGCGTCCGAAAAGGAATGGCCGTGTTGGAACTCGACCAGGGGAGGTATTCGGAAAAGTCCTGTGGGGTAATTAGAACTATCGGCACGAAAAAAAATCGGGAACGACTACAACTCAGGGGGGGTCAACAGGGCGAGAACAAGCCTGAGAACACGAAACTGCCAGACGAACGCTAATGATCAAGGGGAAAGGTAACCTTCTCGGAAGATACCATGGGCGTAGAAGTAGTCCGTGAAACGAGTAAGCTTAGTTTAGCGCTAGGTGAGGAAAAAGGAACCACCCTGGGGACGTTTTGGTGAAAAGAGACCGCCCGATCTGCTCTCTGAGTGGAATCGGGGATCTTTCTTGAAGGGCCCCGATGGGGCTAAAAGCCAAACCGAGGGCCCCAAAAAATCTTACTCGGTTGCGGCAGGGGCGGATTGGCCCCTTCTGAGACCAATCGCCCTCGTAGAGAGGGAACCGTGCTTCCAGAGGTGCGGAATTCAAGTCATAAGAGCTGTCTCAAGTCCTCTAAGGGGTCTCCTGAAGCAGTAAGGTTTATTTGGGTGGAAAAGGTGTATGACAAAAAAAGAACGGTATAGTATCCGGCCTACAGAAGGGGATATGCTGAGAGGTCAACTGTTGAAAGAAGTCTAAAAGGCTTTTTGTGGAGGCAAGAGACCAAGGTCACAAGTCTGCAGAAGCATAAAGCAGGTCTGGGAGTCTAAGGAGCGATAGAAACTCAATAATTCTGTGTGGGGGGTGCAGAAGCCCCAAAAAAACGTTCAAATAAATTAATCCGAAAGGGGGAAGTTGTGTCATGGTGACTGTTGAAGAGCTTCAAAGGTCTTAAGTAGGCACGCGGAGAAAGAAAAGGGTCGTGAGGTATGGCGTGGGGTTAATCTCTGCCGAGCAAGATCAGAGAAGGGAAGCAAGAGAAGTCAACGTGGGCCAGTTCTATTTCTTTCTTCTAAGGGGAGTCAATCCTCAGGGGGGGGGGGGCGGGGAACTTTCTCTGTCTCTGCGCAGGAAGGAATCGCCCGGTCATTGAGATGTGATCCGAGGGCATGGGGGGACAGCATCAAGCATTAAGTGGTAATCCTGGGGAGGGAGACTTCCGGGGGGAAAAGAATCGTACTTGGTCCTGTAAGTGGAGCGGCGCGTGGTCAAGGAGGGAAGGGGGCGCCATGTGAAGAGCAGTCCCTCGTGGATTGATGTTTCGGGGAAAAAAACACCAAAACCCTGAAATAGTAGATAAAAAAGGAGGGGTGTCACGGGGTGTAACGAGTCCCAGCAGGGGGAAAGGCGCAAAAAGGAAGAGATTACGGAGCTGGACGGGTCGCTAACGGGGGGTGGTTGTTTATGGGGGGGGGGGGAGGGAAGAAAACGCGGGAATGAACCAAATACGACTCTTTTTGGGAATTTGGAAAAAAAAGGGTGGGGAGCTCGATCATGAGGTCATGTCAAGGACAAAACACACGTAGCTTCCTAGGAAGGGGGGCGGCTCTTTCTAATCATCAGAAATTAAATATGGGGGCACGCAAGCGACGACAGAATTGTCCCAGATTTTTAAAAAAATAATGGGGATCTTCTTGTGGGGGGGAGGACCCAGGCTCTTCCCAGGGAGGTCCGAGTGAAGTTGAGAACAGAGGTAAAAAGCAGCTGAAAAAAAGTTCTGCGGGCTCTGGGGGGAGGATGAAAAAACAGGGGTGCGGGCGGCAATAGCCCGCTAAAAAGGAAAAAAAAAGGCGGAACTGGTTGTCAAGCGAAACAGTGCTGCTGGATCGAGGGGGAACGACGGGGTAGGCGTCCGTGATGGGTCAAGATATGGACGACAATTCGGGGGGAAAAAAGAGGGGGACCGGTTTAGAGGCCGTAGCGTAGGGAAAGGGAAAGACCGGGCGTGAGGGATCCAAGGCACGATCAGATTAGATAAAAAAGTAAAAAAAGACAAAACTACTCTCCGAGGGTGGAAAAAGGTTTGTCTATGTTAAAGATAAGGATTGGAAAGGACAGTCATCAGAGGTGATATCACGTGACAAGGTGGGGGGGGTCTCCGCAAAGATTGAAATAGGCAATACGAGTAGATGCAAGATCGGCGGTACGACAGGCCCAGGCTTGATGGAAATAACAGACGTGCTTCGGGGCGTGGCCAAAAGGACCAAAAAGGTTTGGGATTGAAGGCTGGGGCATAACGGAGGGCCTTGCACCTGGGGCTAGTGACAAATTGGGAGAAAGTAATTCCGGAGGAGAACCTGGCTCGGTATCGCTACCGAAGATCCAAAAAAAAAAAAAAATTATTACTTAACCAAGAGAGGTCGGATCTACCGGGCCTGTAAAATTAATCATCACAAACCGTTGGGGGGAGTCCACTGCACTCACTAAAAAACAGCATCAAGGGAAATCCAAATGACAAATTCCCGATAGGGGCACAAAGCCATGAAGAAAACATAGGTCGGAACAGGAGTAAAGGAGACCGCCGATGTCAAAACTGGGAACCTTTTTCTGGCGAGACAAGGGGCTGGAAATAGAAAAAAAGTCAATTGAAAGCTACAAACATTTGAAAGGAAGGGAGAAACCACCCTAGAGCAACAGCGGCACCAAAACTGCTTTTACAAAGATGTGTGGGCCAAACGAGGGGAAAATATACCTATGCGCAGTTCGCAGGGGGAAACATAAGACCAGTCGTCAACGCGCGAACAGACCCTACCCCGAGACAAAAGGACGTGCATTAGCGCCCACGAAAGAGGACGGCCAAACCAAGCTTCACTCCAACAAATAAAACAAAGCGGTGCCGTCGGACCAAGGAGGACCAAAGTCCGAACGCGCAGGGGGAAAAAGAAACCGAAATCAAGGGGTAAAGCTCTGTAAAAGGTGCGGCGTCGTATCGCAGTCAAAGGAGACGGAGAAGAGATAAAAACCATAGAGCAAATAAAAAAGGAGCACCACGAGCCTCGATTAAAAAGGAGAAAAAAACACTAGTGTAAAGCTGTCGGAAGATGCAAAAAAACAATGAGGAAAAAAGATCAACCCACGGTCAATGATAAAACGAGGGGGAAGGAGAGAAGAACCGGGGTGAGGAAAAAACGACAGACAATTCAGCAAAAGTAGGAAAACGAAAGAAGGCAACAGAGACAGGCCGGCAGACACTGGGGGCGGGAAGGTACTGGGAGGGAGAACCCGAAAGGGTCCACAAATGACTAGGTCAAAAAAGGGGAGAGGCCAGGGGTTTTGTTGGAAAGCAAGTGCCAGGAAATAAGCATGGACAAAAAAACAGACGAAAATAAAGCCGGAATGGCCTTCGAAACCCAGCGAATGGGGAAATTGTACCAACGAACTGGAGGAGGCGCGTCCGCGTAGCTCTTTAACAGACGGCGGGAATCCAAGTCCTACCACTTGCCACTTGCGGAGACGATTAATTCTAAAGGGGGGGGAAGGAGCACCCGCACCCACTCATGATTCCTAATAAAAATCAGGAAAAAGAGAAATGCGATACCAATAGCAAGTTCGCAGGAAGTCAGGAAGTACCAAAGAAAAAAAAGACAGATGCCGCCAGACAATGGAACGGGAGAAACTGATGACGGGACTAAGCTGGGAAAAAACCAAAGCGTTAGAGATAACGGAGATGGGGCTAACAAGAGTGAATTGATTGAGCAATAGAGCGGGATCAGAAATGCATAGACTGATGCATAAGAATAGCGAAATGGGTCAAGGTCACCTAAAAAAAAAACCAGAGGTATTTTACGGGTCCACAAAACGACGAAAAAATAGAGTGGGCACGGACTGTGAGCTTAAGGAAAGCCAACACGGCAAGAATATTAAGAAAGAAAAAAAAGTTAAACAGGCTGAGGACACGACAGCAGGATAAGCCCTCCCCGAAAACGTAAAGAAGGACAAGAGGGAAATGAAAAGATAAAGATAGGCAAAGTCCAAGAATGAAGCACTCCTGGAAGAAAATACGGGGGGGGTGAAAGGGAAGAATATGAGGGGGGCACAAAGGAACAGATTAGCGAATCAGTGCAAAAGGGGGGAGAAAAAAAAAAACACGACCAAAATGCAATAGCGAGGGGGGGAAAACATAACGGTCAAAAAGGGATATAAACGTACAACCATTGGGGGGGAGGATCCACGCAAAGGAACAAAATAGGGGGGGGGGGGGCGACGGTAAACAGAGATAACTGACTACGCAAGCTGATTCAAGAAAATCAGGGAAGATCCGATAATGACGTTATCTGATACGGGTTCGGGGAAAACAAGGGGCTAGAGAACTTGGCCACTTGGGGTGTTGGCCGCAGGGAACACCTGAAGCGCAGGATGCCGGAGAACAAACTCAAGAAGTTGGGTAAAAAAAACAACGGAAAAACGGGAAAATTGTGAAAAAACAAAGCCCGTATGGAGCAAGTGGGGGGGAAAGACCCGAAAAAACGGCCAGAGAAGGCGGAGAAGAAGGTATTGCTCTCTCCATTAAGGGGCCTTTCGATAGAGAGAAAGCAAAAGAGAAAGAAATCCAAAACGAGCCCAAGAAAGTATCAGAGGAGACAAGTCGAAAGGGGCTGGTAGCACAACATACAGGAATGAGGCAAACGGGAAGATATAGGGGCTATGTCAGAGTATAGGAAGCGCAAGGAAAAAAAAAAGGGTCTTTGACGAATGCGGAAAAGAAGTGGTGAAACAAGGGCCCGAAGACGCAAGGGGTTCAAAAAAGACAGCACCAAAGTCAGACGCCAAAGTGAACTAAGAGAAAAAAAAGGGACAACTAAAAAACCGACCAGAGAGGAAAAAAGACCAGGAAAAATTGAGAAGGGAAAAATGCACCAGGCCTCCTGATAAAGGTGTGCGGTCATACAAGGAGGAGCGCTTAGAAAACCTGGCAGCGACGCTTAACTCTGCGGTGGAAGTGGGTCAACAGGAGAAAGCTCAAAGTTCTCATGATTGAGATAGGCACAGAACGAGCCAGGGGGGCTGAGGGGAAGGAGTTACGGAAATACAGCCAAAATAAACAACGGAATCGCTCGACGAGGATGGTCGACGGCTCAAACGTGCCATACCTGGTCTCTCTAAAAACCCCTATTCAAGGCTCAAAAGGGAATGTACATCTAAGGGCCTTGAAAGGGCAAAACAGACTAGGTGGATAGTAATTTCAACATTCAAGTTTATCGAAAAGCGAAGCAGAGGCAGAAACGATGTAAGGCACCGGAGCAACCGGAGACGATCGATGGGGTTCCCGCGTAAACCTGAAAATCTGAAAACTGCGGGCCACCGAGAGCACAAAAGTGAGGAAGTGAAAAGCCTCAAAAAGACGCTGATAAAAACGGATGGGGAAACGCAATGGGTCCGAAGGGCATTTCCAATGACCAAGCAACAAAGTCAAAAAATGGATAGATGCGATGGGGGGGGACATCGTACTGTCCACTAGACAAAGAAGAATAAAAATCTCGAGGCAATGACAGGACCCACTGAGAGGGGACACTAGAAACAAAATGAGATAATACCAGAGTATGGACTATAGGGGGGTTTCGGATAGAGATCCAAAAACAAATACAACTGGAGGGGGGAGAGAGAAGCTCAAAACCCTAAACAGTTGCGCGCACTAGGGTAAGGATAAAATTCCATCGGGACCTTTCGGTTGACAGGACTGTCTCCGAGAGGTGCGGATGGGATTCTCCAGCGCGAGACGGGGATTGGGATGATTTCAAGGGGGGGGCGCTTCTGATGAATGGCAGGCTAGAGGGGGAAAGAACAACGCATTCATAGCACGCCAGGCTGGAGGGAAGCGAAAAAAAAGAGGGAAGGTGAAGCGTTGACTAACTGCACAGCATGGGGAGAGAGTGGAAGGGGGGGGGGGCCAATAGGAAAAGGAGTTGCAGGAAAAAAAAAAGGTGTCCTAAATCTCAAGAGGATGTAGGCCTTGGGGAATCAACAGTACTTTGCTTGCCGGAGAAGCCACATGCTTTTGTACCTGCCAGGGAGAAGAACTGCTCCACACTAGAGGACAGAAGGGACGCCGGGTGTCATGACCAGATATAGCCACCAAGACTAGACATGGTTTAGCGGACCAGAGCAAGTGAACCGAAGACTCCTGGGGGGCTGCGAGAAACTGCGCACCAGAGCCTGTGGGGGAAAAGACTAAAGGGAGCATGAAAAAAGCAAGGGTGATGGTCGACGGCTCACTGGAAAAGCAGAAGTTAAGAAACAAGGCGAGTTAAGGAGGGTGACACCAAGGCGTTACCAGATGACCAAGGAACAGTGGGGAGGAAGAGAACGCTGTGCCGGGAAAAGTCGAAAAGCCTTTGTTAAAACGTAGAAGAACGGGATGGAGAGGAGGGGGAGACAGGGGTAAGAAGGTTAGCTAGACTTATGTAGGAAAAGGTGGCGAATGAGCCATAGGGGGCTGGAAGGGGGATCATCCGGGAAAAGAGCCGGAGAAAGTTTGAGGTCCCAAAAATAAAAAAGAAATCTGGGATCTAAGTTAGATGTGAAAAAGGGGGCAACCTCTGGGGAAAGTGGAGAAATGAAATATGAAAACTAAGGATAAACTTTCCTCTTATTGTTCACCGGGGGGCCCTCTTCTTCCTCGGGGGGGAAGAAAGGGTGTAGAAAAATCTTAGAGCGTGAGGGGAGATAACATGGTTGCAGGTTGGGGCGAAGTAAGATAGGGAGGGGGATACATTTTCGGTTTTTCTAGCTGATGGCCAAGGGGGACGGGGAAGGCATAATAAGAAACAGACAGAGAAAATGGATTGGGGCCCGGTGGAAGGCAAGGCCGGGAGAGGGAAGTCCGTGGACCGGGGGGGAAAGCTAAAGAGAGAGTGGGTAGAAGTTCCCGTTGGGGAAAAGAAAAATGCGGGAGAAAAAGGCAAGAAATCGGAGTCCCTGCACCGCATGCTAAAAGAAATGTGCGAAGCAAGGGTGGGGGAAAGGAAAAAAGGAATAAGACAAGCACGATAAAAAAGCAACACATAACAGAGAGTATAGGGACAAGGAATTGATAACGGAAAGTCGGCAGGACGCAGTGCAATGTAAAGAAAAAAGTTAAGCCTTTGGGAATGGAGCGAAAGAAATTTCCGGGAGAACGGAAAGAAAACCTCCAAAGATTGGGTGGGTGACATAGACTCTACCTAGAGGGGTTGAGATCCTCTCTGTGGACTAGATGTAAGTAACGTTGAGTGTCTTGCAACGAATGGCGAGAATATGAAACGGAGTGCAACAAAGAATGAAAACACAGAAAGGTTCGTCAAGAGCGTCTTTAGGTGCCAACAAAGGTATGACTAACATACCTGGCAATTGAGGGTAGCGGGGGAAAACCTGTCCGGAAAGCGTTCGTCATTTAAAAATCGCGCTACCAATCTTACAATTGCTGAAGTTAACTGTTGGGGTTTGGGGGAGTGGAAGACCAAAAGGGAGGCGCCTGAAGCATCACAGTGAAGACATGGAGGAAGAATGAAACACTCCTCTAAACGGAGGGCTTGAGACAAAAGAATCCAAATAGGCCGGAAATATTGAAGCAAATTAAACCAAGAACAAGTCTCTTTTCTTCTACGACAGGAGACATAGTTGAGAACTCAATAACACGGGGATGTGGGCGGCAGTTGAAGGTCTAGGTCAACAGAGGAAAAAACTAGCTAAAGGGGAACTGGGGGCACATGTGTAGTTGGACGGAAAGATTCAAAAGAGAACCGGCTTATCAGAAAAAGGGGCGTAGTGGGGGTTCAGTACAAATGGGTAGTAGGTATTACAGCCAAAATATTAATCGCGGACGAAAGGGCTATTGCCTGTCGAATCTATTGTTGTCTACGGGTGGATCAGGAGAGAGCCGACAGAATTTGATGATTCGAACATTGCACATAAGCAGGACAGAAAAAGGGGGGCACATAGGAAGCTCGCATTTCTAGGCCCAAGCTAAAGGGATCGGTCGTGGAGGATCTAAAGAAGGGGACGAGGCGATCGGACGGGGGAAAGGTTAAAGGGACTTATTACCCCAAAAGCCGACTATCAGGGGGTCTGGGCTTGGGCGAGGTGATAACTTCGGGGGGCACTGGAGAATGGGAAGGGGGGGTAACACAAAAAAATTACATAACCTGGAGCGCAGTAAGGGAAACGCAATCTCACTCGGTTTACTTTGTCGTTGGGGGGAAACGTTGGAAAAAAACGGAGACGAAGGGCATTGACAAGGAAAGGCGAATGCACTTCGAGGGAGATGCGGGGAGTGGGGGACGTGTAGGGGATTTCAGACGTTTTTTGTTGGGTCTGGGAGCCACGCAGAGACACGGAGTTACGAAAAAACAAACTCGGGAAGGGCGTGGTCAAACCGTTTCTCTCTCTATTGTGTTTTGGGAAAGGTGCGTCGGAAAAGAAGCGGACCAATGCCCGCTTTCGCAGGGGAGGGAGGAGCTCAATTGGGGGTTGCATCCTACGGACACAGGAAGGGGGTTTCTCTGAGGAGGGGATGCAGGGCTGAGGGGGATCCAAGGTGTGGCAGTCGACGACCGAAGGGGGGCGCACGCAGGTAACGGGGTGGGGCGCATTGTTTCTTTCCCCAGCGGGTCAGAGGACCGGGGAAAGAGAGGCGATTATGGTTGGGCAAGAATGGGGAGAGGAGGAAACCTCTTGTGAGACGGGCGTGGCAAGGGGGGCCTGCGGGTAGTGACAATTCCAAGGGGAATCAGTGTGGCTCGGGGGAGGGGATGGCGTCAAAGGAGAGTTGAGAACGAGTCGAGCGACGGATCGATCAGCTGCGACGGCTGCAGCCACGACAGCGGGGATAACAATGAGGGTACTCATGGGGACACCAGGGGGGGCGTGTGGGGAAATCTGGGGGGGATGGGGGGCACGGAACTAATGAAAGGGGCAAAAATTCTGTCACGGTACAGTTTGGAGACATACCATCGACAATTCTCACAGGGTCAAGGGAATAGTATCCATCAGAGGGAGACTTGGTGGACATAGAGGGGAGGCACAATAAAACTGAGTCGGGGCGAAATCCCTTAAGGCATTGGGTATAAAAAAGGAGGGATCTACTTGTGCTCTGGCTTGAAGTGGAGAGTGACACGGGTCGTACGGATCCTGAGAGAGTCCACTTTATGCTAGTCGAACTCTGGATAGGATCTCAAAAACAAAACGAGGGGGAGGGGGAGGCAAGAAAGGGGGACCTAAAAAAGAGGGGAATCCGATTTCTCTCAACGAATCAACATGGGGCAGCCTTCATAGGAACTGGAAGTAGCATTATCAAAACGGAAAGGACCATGAGATATCGGTGGCTGCCAAAGAAAAGTTAGGATCATCCATACTGACGAAATGTCGGAGACCAACGAGCAATCATGGACTCGAGGGAGCTGGCGGAGCAACAGGGGGGAGCCGAGAGCAAAAAGTTAAAAAATTAAAGGGAACGGCCGGAAAAAAAAAACACAAAAAGGGCACGAGGAACCAGTCAAAGGGGAGAAAACGCCTTGGGGACCAAGAAGACAACGCGCATCTCGACGAGTCTCGGACGGACTGTCCATAAAGGAAGGAGGAAGGCTTGGCCATAGAGAGCAAACGACAAGGCGAAAAAGGTCGTCCCTGCCATCAAGCCAAAATGGGGATGAAGCCCAGGTCAATGAGTATACCAACAAAATAAAGACGCGGACAAATACAGGCAAAAGGTAGAGCAATGGCAGCGGGGGAAAAAAGAAAAGAAAAATCAAAGGTACAAGAAGACTGTTTTCGGTAGAAAAGAGTCTAAAAAAAAAATGTAAGGCAATTTCATGCAACGGGGAAGAGACCAAAAATTCCACAGCACATAGAAAGGAAGTAGACATGACGCAACAAACCGAGATCCCTAGATTAAAAGAAAGAGAAAGAGTGAAGAACGCGTCTTGGGACAACGTGCAAAAAGGAGCCAACCAACGGTCAACAATAAAAGTACGAGGGGGGGCCAGCCGTGCAGCGGAGAAAAAAAACAAATCAAATCCAGCAAAAAGACCAAGCTGGCGAACGAGAGGCAAAAGTCGGCATTTTGCTTGACTGGGGAGGGACTAAACGGGAAAAAAAAAAAAAAAAAAAAAACCAAACACAAAAAAAAAAACAAAAAAAAAAAAAAAAAAAAAAACCAAAAAAAACAAAACAACCCCAAAAAAAAAAAAAAAAAACCAGACATTTGTGCTCGATCTGCACCCACCATGGCGGGGGAAAATGTACGCCCTCAATTCCGCAGGATCCCCCAGAACACTCCAGGAACCATGCGTCTGGTCACGTATCTAAAAAGGCCTAAAAAAGAGGGGGGAGGGTCCCTAGACTGATCAGCGAAGGAGACGGAGAATTTTCAACGCGGATAGTTCTCCAATACCCTGGGACCTGCTTCAGGAAGACTTTGTTGAGGAAGGAAAGCAACCACCGAGAAGGCAATACAAAAAAGGCCCCATAGGGGGAAAGGGGGGGGGGGACAACAAGGGAGAAATTCAGCAAATATCAGGAGTCTAGGACAGGACAACAGAGACGAAAAAGACGAAAAAATACGTCAAGGCGTTGCCTAAGAGATGGGCGTCAAATGCAATGGTAAATACGCTAGGAATGGCTAGAAGTGAAAAAAGAATTGGTTATTCTAAGAACAAAGTGGTATTTGAGGAATCATAAGACCTCCATAACAAAAGCTACTTGTTTAATCGGGAGGAATTCGGGGAACATGAATAATAAGTTCCCTGGGACTAGGGTACAGGAAAAAAGGCAAAAGCACTTATATAGCTTAAGGTGCACAACACTAAAGAGGGTTCACTCTGGAGTTCAGAGAACTGCCTGCCAAAAAAAAAAAAAAACACGGCGTTGAACCCTAAGCTGTCTCTTCAGGAAAGAGTTAGACTCCTTGCGACAGAAAAAGGCAATCTGGGAGAGGGGAAAGGAGCTCAATATTGAGGGCAGCAGATACAGTACAGATTTCGACTATAATGGGCGCAAAAAAGCAGAAGTCAAAATAGGTGTGTTTGGAAAGTCTGGGTTATCATTCCTCAGAGAGTCGGTGGGAAAAGGAGTGGACCGCTTAGCAGGACCCTTACCATCACTCTAACTTTGACGACCTCTCTCTTACGGAGGGTATTTAAAAAAAATGGGGGGCTGGGCTCCGACGCCGCACCCCAGGAACTGAAAATTGGGAGGTCTCAACACAAGAAGTCGTTACCGGAGGGGATGTCGGTTAGAGAGACGTCGTGAAGACATGAAAAGCAGAAGTCAGGCACGTTGCGAAATGGAGTTCATGCTAGATTAACCTGTGCCAAAAACGTGACAAAGGAGTAGGAGCCGATGGCAACTGCGAATGCCAGAAGGCAAGGGGGAACAAAGGCACCAGAAGGTTAAAAGAAAAAGACTCAGAATAGAAAAAAAGGGGGGTGGGCGATGGTCCACAAAAACCGTGGGGAAGGCTGGTGCGAGGCCTAACACAAGAAAAAAAGACCAGACTAAGCGAGTAGGGGGGCGACGGGGTGGGGGGAGGAGAGAAGGAACTTATGACAAGGGGGGGGGAAAGAACGATTAAAACGCACGAGGAGAATCAAACCTTAAAGAAACGCCAACGCCAACCAGTGCACCACATCGAGATTGGAATGAAAAAATGCAGCAGACTGTCTGCCCCGGTGAACCGGAAGGAGTACGCGTAAGAAGGACCATGGGGCAAAGAGAAGGACACGCAAGTGCAGAAGTAATAAGGAGAAAGCCTTTAGTTTGGGAACTTGCGCTGCGAGGTGGGGGGTATACTCTGGGAGCTGTCAAAAACCACAGAGGACCCAATGCAACTTCCGCCCCGTGAGGAAAGGACGCGATAGACGACAGGATCCCGCGGACCAAAGGAGGACGCCGAAACGATTTGGTGCCTCATACAAAGGAAGGAAAAAAACAAATAGGGACACAGTAAATGCAACGGGTGTCGCAGGGCAAACCTACTGGTGGGGGGGGACGCCGGAACAATAAACCGGCGGAACGGAAACTCGGAAGGGAATTCAGCGAAAATCGGACTCAATTAGCAAAACTTGGGGGTTGAGGAACGCGCTGAGACAAAGGAGTGTAGGGAGATCAGTTCCCAGAAAAGGCAACAGAAAACGCGTCTCAAGTTGGGCTGGTTCGGAAAAAAAACGCACACAAAGGAAAAAGGAGACTCTCCGGAGGAAAAAAAGATAATCTCCAAGGGTTAGGGCTCAAGGTGCGGGCCATAAAAAATAGAACGGGGGAGGGTAGGCAAGAGAAGGTATAGGGAGCTACTGCATATAATACGGGTCTGGAGAGTATAACAAGCAAGGCTATCTTTACAATCATGTCACCAAAAAAAAGGATGCAGCCAACTTCTGAAGAACGGAGTCAGACAGCCAACATGAGGGTAGGGGATTTAACGGCCCTCCCAAGGAAGATACAAAGACGGGACGGAGGAGGAGAGACGCCATGGTTCTACAGACAGGCAGCAGGACAACACCAATATTTATAGTCGAGAAGTATAAGTTCACCCATCAATAAGTCCCATGACGGCCCTTCGGGGTGCAAACGAATTTCAAACTAAAACAAAGGATAATACAACAGGAAAGGGGGGCGCTCTAAAAAAGGTGATGGAGG
>Ga0179593_1638950_pt1 | contig 20155 bp, 25 predicted proteins | sample CZODoug2_1_08_16_FD_185931 | JGI IMG/M metagenome (GOLD analysis project Ga0179593, IMG submission 185931) | Vadose zone soil fungal communities from Angelo Coast Range Reserve, California, USA - CZODoug2_1_08_16fungal (PacBio error correction) | ecosystem: Environmental > Terrestrial > Soil >...
TCAGCAAAATGGGGGACTTTCCGGACACCTTATCCTCGGGAACAAAAAAGGTGCCGATGCAGTCAGGAATTGGTTAAGCCGTAGTGGGAAAAAGCACTCGCAAATTCAAGTTCAAAGAAAAAAAGAAAAAGCCTGTCAATAACCTAAATCAATATCTGGACACGTCCTCGACGCGAAGAATAGTTTCCGATGGGGGCCCCTACTAACAAACTTTCGAGTATGGTGGTAGCACCGTCAAGCTGGGGTTGGTGAAGACCCAAAGGTGCTGGTCTATCAAGAACTACGCTTATGGCCCGAAAAAACAGTGTGGGAACGGGGGGCACGCGGCGTAAGCAACACACTGGCAACAAAAACCCATTGAGGGGAAAAGGTCAACCACGAATTAACGTCCTGTAGTGCCAGATGGAAAAAGTTCTAGAGTTTTATCAAGTCTGAAAGAATGCCTTTCACGTTGGCGGGGGGGTCGGGGGTCCTCGGGTTGCCGGCGTGACAATGGTTCCATGTGGATGTTGGTCATAGGGGAAGACGGAACAGATTCCGACGGGTGGGCTGCCGCGAAGCCGGCGCTTGAAAAAATGACCGTGTAGGGGAGACCGTCTCAGAGAGCTCGAAAATTCCCCGCCCGTCTTTTTAAACCAGCGCAAGTTTGGAGGATGTTTGACCCTGTTGGTTTCACGAGGAACCCCCCAAAGGACCCATATAAGCCACGTGTCGTGGCCAAGGAGAGGTATCCGTCAGCGGCTGCGGGGGAAGTGGTCAGGGGTGTGTTTGAGTACAACACAGTAGCAACCGGGGGATGGTACAGATGATCTTCAAACGAAAAGAAACGCAGCGCTTCGCTCTACTGGTGTCTTTTTGACCACATAGACAGTGAACGGGTCTGCCGCATCCGTGAAAGGAGATAGGGACGTGAGCGCACTTCAAACTTGGGGGGAAAAAAAAAACCGGCCCGCCTGGGTACACGCGTGCGGCAAAAAGGCCCAGGAAGAGGTTCCTTAATCTGGGGTTCTGGTTGAGGATCGCCGTGTCCTATGATAGCCATCCAAACCGGATTAACTCGGACCCTAAAGGGCGCAGGGAAAAGCCCAACTTGGGCATTTGTACGAAAAAACATAACTCGCCGCACACGGGTTCCCAGGGAACTCAGGAGTTGTCATCATGCCCAGACAGGGAAGATTGGGTACTGTGGAAAATGGCAATGCCGCCGCCGCAGGTCCCAGGTGGGAGCAGAGATCAGTTCGTGTCAAAGCACAGGGGGGGGGGAGCCCCGGCGATATTGCGTACTAGAGGCCTCCGGGGAGAGACCTCGGCCGACGTGGCCCCCGGAAAAAAGGCGTTACACCTAAAATTAAACAGCCTGGTTTCATGAAAGCAATCAACCTAAAGCGGGGGATTCTATGTTCCCCTAGACTTTTAAAGGCAAGGAAGAATTGACATTGACTGGAGCTTGTTTTACAAGGGTGCATCGGGCGTGGCTCGAGGAGGGGACAAAAGACCACAATGAGGGGGCGGGCGAAACTCCAGAACCGCAGCAAATTCCCGGAGGGACAAAAATGTACCTGCTTGACGCGCTCCTTGAAGGGTGGTTCCACGGAGAAACTCATTTAGGGGCAATAGTGCACACACCCCTCTCCCTTTCGCTCCGGGTTCACATGAAAATGATTGCTGCTTAAAGATGAATTTCTTTCAGGGGGTACTCGGAAGGAGAAAGGCTAACTTTGTCAACACGGAGTGGTGTTTGGGAAAGGAATGTGACCCGCTTGGGCGAGCGGATGTTTGGGGCGTGGGAATCTGTGGAAGCTCCCACCGTGCGGCATATGGAGGTAAATTTGAGTGTTCGCATCGCGGATAAACAAGGAAGATAGACCTTCCGGTCACACAACGCGAAAAAGGGGGCGTGAAAAACCAACCCCTGGGCTTCACGATCTTTTTCTGGGTTCCCCAAATCGTTTGATGTCCATAATCCGCGGGTGTTGCCGGGAGGAAAAAAAAAAGGTCCAGAGATTGAACTATTCTATGAGACGAGTTTGTCTGATGGAGAATTAAGAGGGGGTAAGAGGGTGTGGTGGGCTGAGACAGGAGGGGGGACTCAAGAGTGAGAAAATTCGGAAAGAGGCAGTTGTCTCGCGCGGCGGAACTTTGTCTGCAGGGGAAAAGTGGAGCCGAAGGAGATGACTACGGAGACGTGTTTCGTCTGGTGGGTCCAGTTTGGGGGGGAGAAATCGAGAACAAACTTCAGGATTCTTCCCATATCTAGGGCCCCAAACAATACCACTCAGAAACCAAGTGGCGTAGGGCGGCTCATGTCGCGGGGTGGCGCTACAGGGACAATTCAGACAGAAAGCTGAAAAAAATCCACAAAACTTTCCTGGGATCGAATCGCCGGATTGGGATCGCGGCGTACAACGCCCACTTGAAAGAGGGTAAAAACAAAATCTTCGACACTCTGGAATCCCGGGGAGATGCAGTAAGGAGAAGGGGTCGCAAGGGGTTTTTAAAGAAAAAGGGGCAACAACCTGGAGAGGGGACTTATGGGGAAATCGGAACCTATTTGGTAAAACATAATCTTAAGGAGGGGGTTTAAACGCCCTTTTGTACGCTGGTGTTCAGCGTCTCTTTTGTTTTTTGGTGGGGTTGGGGGGGGGGGGGGGTGGAGACCGGGTTCTTCGCATCTAAAAAAACAGTATTCCCGAACCTCACGATCCAATTTCTCCTTTACCCAACGAAAAAATCCCTCCGCTCGAACAGGTCGCGGGTCAACAGAAGAGGGGGGGGACCCAAAAGAGACCTTAGGACATCAGCATTGGAGACAAGAGCAGAGAGAGTACAGAAAGGCCTCTGGTCAGGTTCAGGAAAAAGCCTGACACGTCCCATTTACACAGAGCTAAACTGGGAGAGGGGGGGGGGAGAAAGATTGAATGGCCATGAGCTAAAAAGGAAAAACCGGTTACGAAGGGGGAAGAAATTTAACTCACCTGGGAGTCCGGGGAATTATGCCATTTCGGTCGGTCCACCCCGACCGCAATTATGTAGTCTCCGTGCCCACATAATAGAGGGAAAGGGGGGCACAGGACAAACGAACGCTAACACCGAAGAAACGCACTCAATGAGCTTCACTTTAGAAGGGAACGCACGGAGGATACGAGGGGACGAGGAGCTGCGGTGAAAACTCATAAAGATGGTCGGAGTGATTTCCACAACTCTGAAAAGGGATCTGGTGGATAACGTCGAAGAGAATCATGGTCTGCGGTCCTTATCAGCAAAGAGTCTTCTTGTTCCCTTTGGCGGCAAGAAACAACGAGGGGAAACGCAAAGCAAAAAATGGGCCAGTTCGGCGCCCTGTGGGCAAGTACTCCTGAAGGGATGGAGTACACAGAGGAAAAAGGGGAGGGCTGACCGGGGTAAGAGGTCATTCCTTCGCGACGGGACTAGAACATGGGGACCAGTTGGCGGTCATGAAGACTGTCTTCCCTCTCGGGGGGGCAAAGCAGGGGGGGGAATGGAAGCGATTGAATAGGAAAAAAGATCACCAACAAAACACTTTCCTTAAGAATCGGTCGAAGACGGGAGGAAGGGAAGGGAAAGAAAGGACGGGGCTAAAAACAACCCGTGCAAAAAAAGGACCCCCCTTAGGGTCTAGGGAAAGATTCCAATAGCTACTTCTCGAGAGGGAGCATAGGCCGGGGGGAAGTCAAGAATGTGGTGCCGCAGGCCCAGTAATCTCGTGGGGTTTCGGTTGTTCTTGATTCCGGGACCATCCAGAGGGGAGAACGGGTGTGGACAGCAAAAAACGCAAGTACAACCTTAATAAAGTCAAAACGCAGAACGATAACCTGCTCATGGCCAGCGAACGCTGGACGGGGGAAGGATGGAGAGGAGGGTAGTGAAAAAAATGGAAAACAAAAACCTTCCATAGAAGTAAATAACTGTCGTGGGGACGTGGAATATCGGGGAAAAGGAGCTCTACAAGAAAATTTACCATCCTTCAAGGTCTTCTTTTCGCTGCATGGAAACCTACGCCTAAAAAAAGGAGCCAAAACAGGAGGGACCCAGAATGGAACGAAGACATAAAAGTCTAATCAACACCCTTTCAACAAAATGAAAACTCAACGGGGAAGAATGTAAGACTAGAACTTAGATTTTGAAAAATAGCACTCCTCGGGCTCTGACGCCTTGTGGTGGACAACTGAAAGTGGGGAAACTTTTGTTGGGGAAAGTTCATAACAAACGGGGTGGGAGGGTAAATTTTGTTTGAGACCATACCGGAAAGAGGGCTGAGGCCCAAAATCAGACGGGAGGGGAGTCCAGCCAAAAACGAAAGAGGGGAATGTGGTGCATCGGAATGCTTGCTGAAAATATGAACAAGGGACAAACCATCTGCTATGAATTATGGCGTCGATTTTTGGGAAGAAAAAAAAATTGGAAAAGGGAGAAGGTCACGGGGAGCAAGACGCGGCCAAACCAAGTCCCGACGGCTTTCGATATATTTTGTCCATAAGCGGTGTCAGAAAAGGGAAAAGTTGCTGAGTATTCTAACACGGGGGGGAGGAACAAGAAAAAGGGGATAAGGCAGCAGGGTAACGGGCGAAAACTTAATCGGGACACCCCTACGTATGCTGGGGCCGGGTAGGGAGCAAGAACCAGAACGCTTCCAAGTTGAAAAAAAGAAAAAGAAAAAGCCTGCTCAACCATTGGTAACAATCTGGCTCTTCCCGAGCTACACAGGTTGGCAAAAAGAAAAGCTTTAGGTAAGGGCGGTGGAGGGAGAAAGGAAGAAAAAAAAAAAATGTTGGGAGGTGGGCCCTCCCACCGGCGGGGTATGCCAAACGAGCTGTAGACCCTGGTTCGGCACCTCTCTCCACCAAGGAACACACTGCTGGACTTCAAGGGGAAACACAGAAAGAACGGGGCCGCGGAAAGGCGCCTGGAAGGTCGCGTCTTCCGTGAGTATACATTTGACGAGTTGGCCCTGGGGAACCGGGTTGAGGGTGGACTCGTGGGAGTTGAGGTTGGGTAATTAGGGGGAAACGTTGGGGGGGGGCGTAGTTTGCGGGGGTGGGGGGTGTTTGGGTCTTTGGGGTGAGGACCCTCTTTCCTCTTCGGTTGTCCCTTCCGCCACCCGGCATCTTTAAAGAACCGTGGAGGAGGAAGGGGGGGAGAAACCGGCCATAAGAGGCATTCCCACCCTTTTTTGGCCCCCTCTATACGCTTCCGTTGGCAGGTGGGGTCAACGAAAAACGAAAAGCAGAAAGAAAAGAGAAAAGGACCAGATAGAAAGGTGTAAGGTATTCACGGAGCTGCGCGAGTTGTCGCTGGTGGGGAGGAGGGCAAACCCACTTAGAACCGGGCAAGGGAAGAATTAATGAAAAGGAGCCCCCGTCTCGTGGGCTCGTCTTCTGGGTGGGACCCAACATCAGAAGTAACCAAAGGTCAGGATGACGAAAGAAATGTCGATTGCGGGAAGCCGCTCCTGGTTTCTGACGGCTGTGGGAAAAAAGAAAAGGGATGGGAGCAAAAGGACAAAAAGGGAAGATCTCCTGGGGGGTCAGGGGCGCTTTGTCCTAGCAATCGACTGCAATAAAAAAAAGGAGTAAAGAGCGAAAAAAACGGAAGAAAGACCAAAATTCTGGGTGATATGCACCCAGGGCCCCGAACGAACGGGTCAGCCCGAAGGAAGGATTGAATCCAATCCAATGCGTACTGTGAAACAACCTGGAAGGGGACCGAAGAAGGGGACCTTTACAAAAGGGGGGGAAAAGCAATGCGTTTGTCATGTTCGCGTGGTCACCAAGGGAAAAAAAGAAAAAGGTTGAGCTAGAAACCTTTTCCGCCGCTGGAACGCGGAAAAAAAAGAGAAGCTTACTTATACTTCAACTCTCCTTTTTCCAGGAACAGAAATCGACCTACCGGAGGACTGCGGCGTGCAGTGACCGAGGGGGGGGGGAAAAATGCAAGGAGGTGCACATCTAAATTTCCCTCCTTTTTTAGGGGAGGAGCGATGAGGGGCAAGGAGACCGACTCCCGGTTAAACTATCCACAACGGGCAAATCGGATGCCCAGGTGGAGGACCTGGGAGGAAAGAAGGAAGAGGGGGGAAAGGGGGTTGGTCCTATGCTTCGAAAATCTCGCCACAGGCGCCCGTGGCGCAAGGGTCCGGAAGGGGTTGAGAATGGGGATGCGTACGCTTTCCTGGTCCTTCTCGATCCGGATCGAAAGAAGGCCTGTGAAGTCGGTAAGGGGGGGGGGGGGTGGCAAAGAGTGGTGAAAATCGCATCGGATGGCGTGGCCCGTTAATGATCCCACCGTGGAGCAGGATGAGAATGGAAAAGGGGGGACAGGGGGAGAAGAACGGAGAAACACCTTAACGCTCAAAAAGGGTGAAACCCTCCTGGGCGGAAACGATTCTTGCGGGGGCACCAAAATAGGGGGAAAAGATCGGGACAAGAAAAGAAGACTGTCCTCTGCAAAACTTTCCTTAGGGCATAAAAGGACGACAGCGCGGGGGGGGACAATGAAGGCCGAGGTAAGAAGAGGGTGGAGGGGCTGAAAAGGAGGGGAACTCAGCCGCGATTCTAGGCTTTTTGAAGAGCGCGTTATACCGCTGGAGGAGCCCTGTAGCAACACAAAGAAAGGGAAGGATAAAAAAGGGGACCCAGAAGACTGGGGGGGGGGGATCGTGCTTTGTGCCTTGATCTGTCAAAAACCCTGAGGAGAAGAAGAGAGAGATCCCGATCCAAAAAAAAAAAGAAAACCAAAAACACAAGCTGAAAAATATTCTCTAACTCTTGTGCAAGACATGCAGACAAGTTGGAGGTCAAAAAAAAAAACGGAGAAGAAAAAAAAACTGGCATTAGCGCAGAGAACGACGCTCTCCCATCAAGAACGTTTACCGGTTCGGACAGACACGCGCACGAGGATCGCTTGATGAAAAGGAGAGAGGGAGGTTACAAATCGAAAGAAAAGTCCTGAGGTTGGACGAATTTTTTCCACAAAAAGAATCGTACCGAAGTTTACAACCCTGTGTCAGAGATGAAAAAGACTAGAGGAGGGGGAGGGCACAAAACCTATGCTGAGACACACACATTCAATTACTAAAAACGGAGCCTGAGAAAAAACTTTGTTGGGTTATTAAAAAAGAGGCAATTAACAGAAGAAATCTCCAGGGGAGAGTGCATCAAAGGCAAAAGAAATTGACATAATTAAAGCAATTCATTAACGATCCGACGAGAAAAAGGAAGCAGATTGACAGAAGACGAGTAAATGGACCAGCTGTCAGTGTTTCAATTGAAAAGCAAAAGAGAAGAAACAGGGAAGCCTTAAGAAAGGCAATTGCCACCATCCTTTAATGACGGGGAATGAGGGGACGACCCTAATCATGGTGTGTTCCGTGGCAAATGAGACGACAAAAACCGGAAAGGAACTCCCGGGGAGACCAAAAAGACAATGAGGAAACGTCCCAACCCTAACAGTGTACACTCCCGAGGAGGAGGTGAGGGGAAGTTGCGGGAGCGAACCCCGCTTGTCTTATGTCCAGGGCGGACTGGTGTCTCAGAGTGGAAAGGCCGGAAAAAGAGCTTCATGATCAACATCGGGGGCTCCCCCCAGGGGAAAGGTGAATACGAAAACCACTTAAAGCAGCCATAAAAGCTCTAGCAATTTTCAAAAGATATGGGGGAATGCCTGTCCCCTCAAACTTTTGTATGTCCATCCTTAAAGTGTGGTTCCGTGGCTAAGAAAGTGAGGTCTTCGTCACAGGAACGGAACGCGACTAATCACATTGAAAGTGTCGGTTGCAGCGAGGGACGTGTCTGACTGCGCCGTTTTGTGGGCAGGCGGGGGGGTAGGGCAACTCCAGAAACCAAAAACGGGTAGATCTCGGGACCTTCCGTCTCCGCTTGGGTGCCTACCAGCCAAGAGCCACGGAAAAACAATGAAAGGACTCTCAAGCTATAACTTCTCGATCTTAGGGCAGAAGGGGGGGAAAAAGTGGGGGGTGCAGTTGGCCGCTTTGGTACATAAAAGCCGGCTCGAAGTGCGGGGCGTGCTCCCTGGAGAGCAAAGAAGCAGTTTTACCGTTTTTTCACAAAAAAACCCCCCACCACTTCGACCACCTGAGGCGACGGAAGACCATGAGAAAAGTGCCTTTATCCCGGAGACGTTTATCTGGGGGGAGGAAGGGTGGAGATAACCGCGAAAAAGGAATCCGGAAAACAAAAAGGAAAAAAGGCTGTGCTGGCGATGCAAGGCTTATACGGGGAACTCTACACGGTCAAAGAGCCAGGAGAGCGGAATTACCCCAAGAATCTGGATGGGCCTCAAGGACCTCCCCTAATCAAAAAGCAAATCCAGTCACGGGGCAAAACGCAACAACAACCAACAAGGGGGGGGGGGGGGTTTCGCAAAAACAGGAAGATATTCTAACCTAAAGCACGTAAGCGTGAGATAAGTAACGTGGTTTGAAAGGGAAAAAGGGATGTGGGTGGCTTTTGTTAGACTACGCGGTGCCACAAGCCCACTGGTTGGGTAGGGGGAAGGCAGGAGTTGTTACACACTTCCCTATGCTGGCTTGGCTTCCAAACACAAGTAGGAACTCCAAGCGAACGAAAAAGGGTGGGAGGAAAGAGGACTGCTTCTTTCGAGCTTTCTCCATTCTAGGGAAAGTTGTTCGGGGCGGGGGGTTGGAAAAAGGGGGAGAAGTGACCATACAGATTTTCCCCTACCTGATCCGACGTTACGCGAACAGGTGGAAAAAGCGTTGGAATGATTGTTGCTGCGTCTCGCACCACCCCCAGGAGGGCTGCCCCTTAGGAGTCCTCCCCAGGGTACGACACGCTGCTCCCTCTCGGGAACAAATTGAGCTAAAAAGGAAAGAAGGGGGGGGGGTGACGGCGTGAGAAAAGCATAGCTCTCCCGGCGACCCCCCATGGTTTTAAAGAGCAGAAGTGGGTCAGGTGAAAAAGGGACAGATCTACGCTAACACCAGGGACTGTAAACTACTATCAAGGATTTTCGAGGCTTGACTCAATTTCACGTTTGAAGCAAGCCAGCATAGTGATGTATCTTCAACTGCTTTAACCCTCCCCTGCCCACTTTGCTGGGGTAAGGACCGCCAGATACAATCCCCACCTTAGAAAACCCAACTCACAAGGGTTCTGTGAAAAACCAAAAGGACGTCACTCAGGGAAGTACGAGGGAACATTTCTCCCTGGTCCGGTTTATATAAGTCTGGAACCTGTCAGTTGGGACGGGGGCTTGGCCCGGGGGGGTGCCTGGGAACCTTTGTAGGTTTAAAGTCTGGACGGGTGAGCAACTTTCAACAGATAGCGGGTCAATGACCCGCTCAGTCAAGGTCCCCAGGTTTCGTCTTTCTCCCCGGTCTCAAAAACCATGAAAATCGGAAAAATACCGCGGTCGGCCCAGGGAAGGACGGAGGAGAGTTTGCAGGACCGTTTGTGGGTCTGACAAAAACGCCCGTACGAAAATGGAAAATAAGGTGGACCAGGGGGCGAAACAAGGGGTGTCCCGTCGGATGGGAGATTAAGGTGGTCCTGGGTGTGGGGGGCGGAGTATGTCAAATCACAAAAAAAATTAGACAAGAGGATGTGAAAAGAGGAAGATTCAGGAACCGCCAAAAAAACGGCTTTCCGGAGGTGCGGGTGGCACCACATCAGGGAAAAAGGTCTGAAGCATAATGAGAGTCGGACTTAATCTTGACTTGTGCAAGTGAATCAAGAAGCGTGTAGCCGTCGGTGTGAACACTGGAAGGGGCTAAATCGGAACCCTTACTAATCGCTTAAAAAGTTGGTTAGGGCTTGTAGCACTTGTCCTTCCCTCGAAAACCCTATGCACTATCGGGGAGGACTCGCTAACCAAAGTGTGAAAATTCTGAGTCTCCGGAGCCGGTGAAAAACACCGTGGACGACGCCCCTGCAGGGATTATACCATCCCATCAAAGAATTGTACTAAAAAGGAAATTCCTCTCCTAATTTTCCCATTGGAGGCGGGGGCAGGGGCGAGTGGCACGAAGGGGGAGCACCATCGTATTGCTTTCTCCCTCACCGCCCTTTCTTAAAACGCTTCAAAAAAGAGGAACCAGATCAGCCGCGTGAAGGCAGCCGACTTGAAGCACGGGCTACTCAAAGAACACTACCGAACGGGGTCCTGTCGGGCGTGCGTTCGCTTACGGGGAAGAGAGTGACAAGGGGTAGAACCCTGGGTTTGGGGGGCATTGCGGGCGCTTTGGGCAAAAGAAAATCCTGGCGGGGCCGGAGGCACCGCTTAAACATTCCCGGAGGCACTTGAAAAAAATGAAAGCGGCAGCTGAAAACATGACGGGGAAAAAGAACGTATCACATGAGGTAAGTCAATCGAGAAAAACCTCCCTTTGGCAACTGGGGGGTCATGACCTGGATGGTTTGCTGCGGAAAGACTTTAACGGGGAGCGCGTCTCTCATCGGGCTGATTGCAGAAGCCGGGGTTGCTGAGGGGAACTTGCGAAGTCTGAGTAGGGGTAAGCCGGGGCGTCCAGAGGAAATTGTGGGTGTTGATAGAGCGGAGACTCGATGGGCACGAACATTTTTTACGTACAGGGACTTGCGGTGTAGGTTTCATAGGAGAAATCGAAGCGACGGTGGGGGATGGGGGAAAGGGACGATTGGACTTCTTTGCATTCATGAGTGGGACAGGGAGACAACTAGTGGGTAGACGTAACAAGGGCTGGTCTTCCTAAGGTTGCCTCAAAACCCGCTTAAAGGCTAGGCCGGTTTTTGGGGGAAATCTTTTTTTGGGGGCACGCAGGCCTCGAGGGAAAAAGGAAGAAATGCCTGAGATCCTTTGTTTCCCGTCGGGGAAAGTTGAGGGGTCGTCTGAGACTCCACACACAAAAAAGGGAGAGCAAAGAAATAATCAAAAGGACGTAGCCCCTGTCCTCATGGTGACTACCACGAAAGCAGAAGTGAGAAAAAAAGAGAGACAAAACAAAAAGGGAAGCAAGACGAGAATCGGAGTCAGCCCATCACACGTACAGGAACCAAACGCTTCCGAAATTCGTCAATCCCTCAAAGGGTGCAGTCAAAGGAAGTCGAGGTTAACCTAAGACAACCAAGCGCTGTCGGATTGGACACCTTGGTAACCCTCATAAGGGTAAGCCAGGAGGTTGTTGGCAAAAAGACTGGTAGGGGGGAGTAAAAAGCTCAAACTGTGCCGATTCTGTCCTAAAACACACACTTAATTTCTAACCATTCCGCTAAACGGTGGGCCGACAACACGACTAAAAACAAAGGGTCGCAATACCGATCAAACATCGCAAACAAAAACCAGAAGGACAGCAAGCATAGAAATCGAAAAAAAGGAAAGGAGACAACCTGGAAGGAGGGCCTCTTACAGAATCCACGGCATCAAGCGGAAACGGGCAAACGACGGGGGGCGCAGCAGAGACCTTAAAAGGCAAAGAAAAAAAAGTCCCCCGCTTAGAAAAGTTCATAACACCCGGGCAGCCATTAATGCTGCCGAACCTCCGGCAAGGTGTTGTTAGAATCGGTGCAAGAGGACCGCACAGGCAAAAAGGCACCCAACAAGAAGAGGGAAAGGGGCGGCGGACCCGCCCGGGGTGCAAAAAAAGCCCTCAGAAGTCCGCATAGAGTGCGGTGGGAACCCAGGGGTGAGTTTTTCTGGTCATTTGCTTTATGTTGTCGAAACGGCGTGAAAAAAAGGGGAGGAATCAAAAGGGCCTGAAGGAATTGATCAACGCAAGCTCGGGGCCAAGGGGGCTTGAGCAAGAGCGAGAAACGGCCACCATCGCTCAAGGCAACGGAGGCGGAAACATTCGACTGACTTGGTGAAATGGAAGTGGAGTTAAATAAGGCGGGGCCGGCCCCGGGTACAGTTCTCCGGAACACTGAGGTAACTCAGGAAAAAATATAACGAATTGCCAATTTGTGGGACGGGGATGGGACAAGTGTCATCTCCTTGGCCACAATTAAAGATTGGAGAGGACAAGACATCAGAACCGAAATCTGGTAGGAGGCTACGTCGATTAAAAGAAGCCTCCCACGCGGAGCAAAACGGAAAACGGAGCGAGAATATGACATGCCGAGATTCACAGCAAAAGCATTCCAGTGGTTCCTAGATGTTTGAACTCCCCTTACGAACGCGAACGGAGGCTGATGTCGCCTTGAAGAGACAATCAGCCCAGGTTTCCAGAACTCCCTACCCTTCAGGGACGCAAGGAGCAAGGGAAAAAGCTCTGGGGGCCAAGGAAAAGCTGGCTTTTATCTGGAGATGTGGCGGAGGACAAAAACGAAAACAAGAAGTACAAACAAGGGCGGAGGGGAAAAGAACGAATCATGGGCGTGAAGATAGGGGAGAGTTAAGAAGGAACGGGAGTAATCTCCTAGTTCGTGACTACGCCAGAGATGAAAGGTGAGACGCATCAGGAAGGCAAACCAACAAAAAAAGAAAGAAAACGTCACGCAACCCTGGACAACACCCTTAAGCAGACTGTAATGAGTAACGGGCAAAAACTAAAGCTTGAACGGATTTTTGGAACTGTCCCTGGGGGGGTGGCCCTTGTGGAAAAGTGTGACGCCACGGGGGGCAGGGGGGAATCGGGGTAAGTAGAACCAACTTCGCGGGAGTTTACAAATCAAAATTATCCCTCATCAAAAACGCGAAAGCTTGGATGGAGGGGAGCAAGAACGGGGATGTCTCAAGCGAGAGAAGAAGTCGAAAGAGGGGTGAGTTCGTGGGTGTCAATTAATCATATAGAAAGTGAAGAGGGTTCAACACCAGGATCCTCAGACAGCATTATGGGTTCCCTTAGAAGAGAACCGGGTTTTCTCGACGGAGAAAAACACCAAAACGGGGAGGAGAAGAGAGCCAGAAAAAAAAGGGTACTTTGAACGTCTTATCGCGCGGAAAATGAGCAAACGTCTGCTAGGAATTTGGTTGTACGCACAGGAATAAACCGTTCAAAGTTGGACACAATAGGCACGCATTCACAGCAGGGCTTCGATCCTCTCCTCTAAAGCACATTGTGCCACTGAAAGCAACTCGAGGAGCGGATCCTTAATTGAGGGGACAAAACCACGGGTGCTGGTGATTCCCAAAAGGCTTCGGACATGAAAACCCATTTTGGTGGGAAAAAGGGCGGGAAGCTCACAAAAGGGCAACCCACAACTGATCACCCACGTAAATGAAATCGTCACGCGGGTAAAAAAAGTGTGAAATGTTACTAAAAAAATTCATGTGCAGGATGCCTGTGTTTCGGTTTCGTGAAAGGTTCAGGCGTGACAGGTGGGGGGAATGGTTGGCATCTTGAGGCGAGTTCAAGAAAATTCTTATTGACATGGGGGATCTCAACAGGGAAAAAAAGTGCCGTTTGGGGAGAGGGCCCTTTCTCCCATACATAGCCAGGAAAAGAAAGTGATTTTGGAAAACGCTGTAATTTAAGGAAAAAAATTGACACAAACTTCCCAAAACATGAGGAACTCCGTGCGCTTGGCAAGAAAAGGGTTATCCTATAGTCGGAGGCGAAGGTGGAGGGGAGGTGAGGGTGGCACAAAGCAACGAGGAGAAGTGAGACCTTATCTGGAAGCGAGACAACCGACCCGCCTCGAGAACGCGGCGGTGCGTGGACCAAATCGACAGTAACGCTCTGAATAAAGTTAGACGAGGGAATTCGCTCTCAACTCAGTTGTTCCTCGGTGCTGGGTGTAAAGCGAAATCAGGCGGTTGCCAACGCAGAAAGTATAAGCGGGCGTTGTTTCGGGGGGGAAAAAAGGCCTTTTCCGATTCTCGGAAAGACAACAAGGATGCACGAAAAAAAAAAATACGTCTATAACCTCCAACGGGGGGCGTTGATGTCGAACCGGCGATGACGCAGGCCGGTCAAAACCAAAAAAGCATTGGGGCCATAAAGGAAAATTGTACTGGGTGACCCTGGCATGACCTCGGACGGACCCATTGGGACTTGGAGGGCGGGTCACTCACCCGGGGGGAGCCCATCGGGGGGGTTGATATTCAAAGCTGGATAAGCGCTATGCCCAAAAAAAAATCTGCAAACGCTTGAGCACTCAAACTGCCCGACTTGCTGAGACAAAATGTGAATAGGGGCCGGTCTGAACTTACAAAAAAGAGAAAAGGCCTTGACCCTATTTGACCGGGTATGTCTTGCCCGGTTAAACGTGTGGGCAAATTGAGGGATTATGTCCAACGACAATCCGAACTCATCTCCTCCGTAATAAGGAAGCAATACCTTTCCCAGGGGGATGACGGGGATGGTGCCTGCTGTAAAGGGAATCTCGCAGGAGATCTTCCTCTCAAGTGCCAGGTTGGGATCTGGACATGACGTGATGATTTGCTAGGTTGCCCGGTTTCTTCGGCTCGAGCTTTTGGGGGGGATCATACTTGGCAGTGGGTGGTTTGAAACTGAAAGGTTGCACGCGCATTGCGAGCGGAAGGTGGCTCGCGGTGAATCAAACCAAGGATACGTGGTTCTGGAATTCCTGGGTTTCGCGGATAGAAATAATCACAGAAGAGCCTAGAACTAAGGGTCGCGAACAAACATCAGGAATATTGGGGCGTTCCCCAAAGTTTCCTCTCTAAGAACAGCGACGTGGGGGGCCAGGGTGAAAGCGAGAGGTAAGACGGCAGGAAATGCGAGGGAGAGGCCTTTGAAAGGAAGCAAGGGGGGAGTTCTGACGCGCTAAAAGCAGCCGCGGCGTATTACAAAAAAGTGTTTGAACTAGGAAATTGGTTGGGGGGGAGAACTGCTACCCTGGTGGGCACCCGGAATGAAAAAACAGAACATTTTTGAAGGTGAGTTGTTTTTTGCTGGGGGGAAGGGGATCGCGCAAAAAAAACAACACGTGGCTTAAACAGAGAGGCCCGGGGACAACAAAAAAAACGACGAAACACAATCAAAAAGCTCCGGGGCGCTATGTTCCCCGAGCCAAGGAACAAAAAAAGAAGAAAAGAGAACAAAGCAAGGGAAGCGAAGGAGGGGCAAGCTCAGCCCCGTAAAAGGACTTACAAGTCCTCGTCCCCAGCGCACTAAGCGGCGGCCATGGTGAAGGAAGAAATCAAGAGGTGGTGGTCCCTCAAGAAACCCAGCGGATGTACGCTCTGCACTAGGTGGGGTAACAGAAACGCCCAGGAGGGGGGGGGGCCCTTGTGAAAAAGGAAAAAAGGCGCGGCTCAGGGAGGGAAAAAAAGGGGGGGCCGGAAAAACTTCCCAGGGGCCCGCCATAGAGGCCCGCTAACTTGGGAGAAGGAAAAACCCGGGGGCTAAACGCGGGCCCCTCAGAGCCGAAAAGGCGTGGTGTCAAACTCGCGGGAAAAAGACAGTAATGACCTCAAAGCCTTAAACCTGAAACCGCTCCAAAATCAGCGCAATCGCCTAGGGGAAGCCCCTCCTCAAGCATGACGAAACAGGCGAGCGTGGCATCTATTGAAAAAGGGCTGAAAAACGGACAGGTACTACTGCAAAAAGGGCAGCCCAATGACAGAAGTGAAGTGTAGTGGTCGATCGCCATCTTAAATTTGGTCTCCTTTGCAAAAGAAGAAGATACCTCCCAGGAAAAAAAAAAAAGGACGGCACATGCAATCAGACAAAATAGGACAAACCTTTAACTCGCACGCGCCGCCTAGGGGTCGGTGCTTTGGGAGGTGACTCACAAACCCACGGATGGGGTTGAGAGGGGAAAAAAAAGCCTGTCAAAACTGACCGGGAAACCTTTCGGTCCTTAAAGACAGGAAAAGAGCGGGGAGACAAAAAACCCCGGGTGCGGGAAAAACCGCAGCAAAGCACCCCAATGGGACCAGGTCGGCCTGAGGGGAAAGGGGGACGAGGAAAACAGACAAGCGTTGGGCCGACCTTACAGGGGGAAGGGCTCCTTTCGAGGCGTCCTGACTAAAGTTTGTGACGAGCAAAGAGGCACATAGTGGCCTCGTAGGCGACTCACAGGCTTCCAAGGGCGTGGATAAAGTCCTGTTTGGAACCGCGTTCTATCCTGCTCCAAAAACTCCTTTGTTGCTGCCGACTTGCTGGAACAAAAGGCGGCAGCAAAAACCACGCAAACGAAACGGAAGGGACTCGGACACCTCAAACGGACACAAAGCCGCGTAAGGACCCGGAGAAGCCAGAAGGACTGCGACTGCGGAGAAATGAAAGTGGGGACGGGGAGGGGTGAACACCGACGCGACGCGGCGGGCGTGTTGAGGACATGAAGGTGGGAAGAGCCGGAGTGGCTAAGGGACCCTCAAGTCAAGACACCTTCCACCGGAAAAAAAAACAGAAGGGGATAAAATGCTCTGGGGAAAAAGGCTCACTCTTGGTCAGGTTGAGGGAGAGCAGGGGGGGAGAGGGGGGGGGGGAAAACAACGAAAACGTCCGAAAAACGGAACGGGCTGGTCCGGGAAGATCCCGGGACGGCCTAAGATAAACGTTGAAAGGACCGGCCCAATTACCCCTACCCTAGGGGAAAAAACGATGCCCCTCGAAAAGAAGGACCAAAATCAAATACCAGGGGAAAGAAGGTCAAAAGGCCACAAAAACAGCCGAAGAGAACTAAAAAGAAAAAATTATAAATTTAAAGAAGGCAAACAGTGAAACACGGGGAGGATTGAACCTGACAGCATGGAGGTGGCCCTTTTGAAACGAGATTTAATCACCACGTGGGGGGGTCATCGTAAGGGTGGGGCAATCTCACAGCAAGGAAAAAAAAGTGGATACAAAATCAAAAGACGGAAGTAAATAAAGAAACTTTTCATTAGTGGGCCAAGCGGGGAAAATGTGCTAGTCGTGTCGACTCTTTCAAAATATTGAAAGTCCTTAGGTGTGTATTAAGTGTTCTTGAGGGGTTTTGTTTGTCAAAAACGGGGGAAGGCAGCTCAGGGCACTCCCGTATCAATTCTGCTCATGTATTGGGGGACCACAAAAAAAGATGAAAGTACGTGACCGTGGGGACGGGGGAAGTCTGACAACAAACAGGAGGAAGGAGCTCCTGCCTGGGGTGAAGGGCGACCAAAGCCATGCGAAAAAAGGGAGGAAGAAGGGAAGTTGAACGAAGGTTGAAGGAAAAGTTACCAAACGCAACTACCCATCAGAATCAACACTACCTTGTTTCAATCGAGCCCTAGGTAGCTGACAGAAGAACAGGGAAAGGTGAATGAAGCAAAAGAGGGTAGAAGGGGGGTGGGCTCCATTTTTTGACCAGGGGGAAGGTGAGGGAAAAAAATAAAGATGACCGACCCACCAGGGTGAGGGGGACTCAACAACACCCTCAAACTTGTTCCAGGGGTAAAAAGGATCTGCAATAGAGTGACGAGGAAGGGAGAAGGGGATGGAAAAGCCGGGGAGTGTGAGTCGCGGTTTCGGGGGGAAAAAAGGGTTAATGTCTTTTGGTCCTTCTGAAAAAACGTGTGATCCATTTGAAGAAGTAGAGGCCACGCCGACCGATCAACTTGACCTTAAACCGCATATTCATAGAAAGAAACAGCAAGAGTGTAGAACAAAGAGGGGAAAAGTCCGTGAACCCATGTTGTTCATCCAACCCCCTCATCAAGAAAAGAAGAAGACAGTGGACGGAAAGCAAGGGTAGACGGAGAGAAGGGGGAAAAGGGGGGGGGAAGGGTGTAATTGGTATATTACCAGACTGGATAAAAAGTCGAATCATCTTTGAGTGCGAACCTCTATGAAGTCGGAGGGTTTCTGGGGTGGAACAAAAATACAAGATGTCTTCCTAATGGAGAAAAAAAAAGGGGCGGTCTAGGACTGGGGGGGGACCGGGGGCAAAAAAAAAAAAGGGAGGTCTTCAGTAAGGGAGTGGTTCACCAGAGATTCGCACTCACCGGGTGGAAGGGTGAAAGAAAAAAGGGGTGGGGCTAAGAGACTTCCGAAAAAAAAGATTCCCGTACCCAAACTTGGGAAATTCCTTGAGGGGGGAAGCTGAGGACAGAAATCTACCACTACTTAGGTAATCCTCATGGAAGGGAGAATGTAACAGGTAGGGAAGAAGGACCTTCCCATTGTACCATGAGTTTCATCACAAAGGGGGTCAAAAAGAGGGTTGTCAAGTGAATACAGCACGGGCCGTGGTTTGTCGAAGTAAGTCCACGAGTGCGCCCACGAGCCCACTCGTTAATTCAAACTCCTCCCCTGCACCAAGGATTCAGACATCTACACTGAGGGGTCGTTCTGTACAAGTGAACGTGACCGAAAGGGGGGGCCAGGTGGAAAGTTTAGGAGGAAGTTTCCCGTCAAACTTTCTCGGGAAAGAAATCACGGAAGAGGGCAACAGGGGGAGGACCGAAGGAAAGGAAGAACGGGAGGGATGAGGTGGGCTACCTTACCCAGGGGGGGACTCGTCATCGGGTAGGAGCTGATGCGAAAGAAGGGACATGGAGGGGAGTCTGAAAAGTTATGTTGCCTGGAGAGTTTTACTCTCGGATCGGTCCATTACTAAGGCTAAAGTGGTTAAAATACTGGGAACCGTGGGTGTGTGTGGAAAGCTGAGTGGGAAAAGGCAGTGCCGAATGAGTGGATTGCCAAAAGGGGGTTCGGATAAGGGGGTAGTGTGAAAGGGGGGGGAAAAGCAGGGATAGCGAAACGTATAACTTCCCACGGGTAACAAAAAAGGGGCTTACGGGTTTTGGCCGTGGGGGGGAACCCAAATTTTTCATAGGGAAAAAGCCGCAGCGAAGGGGCTGAGGATTTCCTTGAGGACTTGAGACGGGTTCGAAAGGAGGGTGGAAAGGTAGGGGATGGAGGAAATCCTGTGAAGAACCGAGGAGGATAGGAGGAAAGGTTGGGGGTTATATTTTTAAGAAATGTACAGGGCACGGACATGAAGAGCCCTACTGAAAATTTGGGGGGGGGGAGGAGGAAAAGGGTGAGTGGTTTGGAGTCAATCAGAAGAAAAAAAAAAAAAAAGAGGAGGACCCCTCCAAAGGAAAAAAAAAGCATCATACTAAAAAAAAAAGTCATACGTAGGGGGATATGAGAAAGAAATTGCTAAAAAGGGGGGGGGGGTACAAGTGCACGTTCAACTCGATAAAAACTGCAACAATGAGGAGAGATTCTTCGAGGATGAGTCACAAAGAAAAGGGGAAAGGATTATTTAACAAAACCCAAAGGGAGAAGCGCCCCCTTCAGGCGAATGCAGTAGTAAATCGATAGGGGCCGGGAAACCCCAAAACAAAAAGGGTCGAGCGGGGGGAAAGTTGAAAACTTTGACGCGGAAAGGGGGGTTGCGACTGTTTAGAGGGGTGAAGCGCCAGGGGGGGAGGCAAGGCGTGTTGGCCTAACTCCCCCTTTAAAGAAAAGAAGGCGTCCCGTGGGAGCAAGGCAACGAGCAACACCCATAAAAGAAATGACGTGTAAAACAAAAAAAAGGACATTATTAAAAAATAAAGAAAGATTCATTATCAGCCTTAGACCGGGGAAGAGAAAAAAAAGTTCTCTTAAGAAGAAAAAAAGAAAATAACGGAAGGAAAAACACTGAAAGGTTCGAGCTGGTGTCAAATAAAGCCGAAAGGAGCTAATAGTGGAAAAAACAGGAACCGGCATTCAGTTCCCAAAATCTGGGTCTGAATTTCGGAGGGAAAGACGGGAACGGAAGGAGGTGCAACGGGAGGGGCCAATAAGGGAAAAGGCCCTGGGGGGGGGAACTGACACGCCCTGGAAAATAAATAAGGAAAGGATCGGAAAGGCACCGTTACGAAAAAACTAACTTTGGGGTAGAAAAGGTGCAGTTAAGGGTGCTATACCAGGAGGGGCAGGCGGAGGGCAGAATGCTGATCGAGAGGGGGGGGAAGCGTCATTTGGGAGGGGAGGGGCCCTAGAAAACGCCCTAGAGGGGGGACGCATGCTGACTATCGGAACTTTCACAAGCCAAAAGGGAAAAGGCGTCAAGTCTGACTTTCCAGGGTCAACCCAGGACACGACTACGGGGGATGGGCTTACCTCGGAAGGTTCGGAATGAAACTGGTCTTCCAGTTTAAGGTTACGGGGAAACATAGGGCGAGAAAAGAAAAAATGTACATGTCTTTATCGAAGTACACGTGGAACTCTTAATTTTGATGTCTGTCTGGTTCAAAATAGACAACCACTCGAAAAGAGTATTAAATGACGCTTGCCCCGGAAGTGGAAAACCAG
>Ga0179593_1336248_pt1 | contig 20154 bp, 20 predicted proteins | sample CZODoug2_1_08_16_FD_185931 | JGI IMG/M metagenome (GOLD analysis project Ga0179593, IMG submission 185931) | Vadose zone soil fungal communities from Angelo Coast Range Reserve, California, USA - CZODoug2_1_08_16fungal (PacBio error correction) | ecosystem: Environmental > Terrestrial > Soil >...
ACCTTGGGTAAACTCTCCTTCTACAATGTGTGTAAAAAAAAAAAAAAACAAAAAAAAAAATGATGTCGGCGTTGAGACGTTAAGCACGTGCAAGAGAAGCGGGGGCCTGCCTGGGCCCGGGAGCAGGCAATCAATAACTATTTTTACCTTTTTCGCCAAATCTGGGTCACAAATTCATGAACAACAAGGAAAAGTGTCGGCAAAAGTCATCGCGCTCCTAGGCGAAAGGGAGGGAGGGAAAAGAGAAGCGGTGGTTTTGGGTCCCCCCCCCCAAGTCCCCATAAGAGGGAGTCTTGAACAAATTAACACCGCCGGGGAAATGCCAAAACTACAAGAAAAACGAATGGGGGGAGAAAGGTTCTTATCGATCGGAGAACAAACAATAGGGAAGAGGGGGACTGGAACAGTTAGGAGAGGAGAAAGCTCAAAAAAGTAGGGTGGCAAGTTGGTATCAAGCGGAAAAAGTTCTGAACGCGGGGCCTATTCCGCCGATGAAACAATTGGGTTAGCTACCATAAGGGACTGGGAAGGGTAGAGAAGCCGCGCTCATAACTGACGAGAAGACCGTCAAGGAGGTCCATACATTAAGGGAAAATCATCCGGCGGGGAAGAGAAGGGAAGATAAAAAGTGTAAAGCATCAAAAAACAGTCAGATCAAAACAGCGACAATTTGCAGAGAGGGGACACGACGGTGTGCCGGTTCTTTGAGGGAAGTTGGTACAGCGCAATGGAACAGGGAAGGAGGGGGGATGTCATAGGCGAAGTCCAAGAGGTGAAATCCAATTCAGGGGGAGCAGGGAAAGACTTCTCGCGGGGGTGAGACAAAAAATATTTCGGAAAAAGGTTCCCTAATATCTTGGGCCCGTGGTAAACAATCCCGGAACACGAGGGGAAGTTTTAGTGGGGGGTGTGCGAGATGCCCGTTAAGGAAAAACATAAAGGTGGTCCCGGGGGGCCCTCAGAATCAGCGCCAAAAACCTCCACCCAGAAAAAATCGCTCTTTCAGAAACAAACGTAACAAATGGGGGGGAACTGGACTTCTTAAGCGAGGGAAGGAATGTTACCGTATCATATATGCATGCCAGAAAAAAGCGTTTGAAGAAAGAGGAAAAGCGGCATTGGGGGGGCGAGCAGGAGAAGTCTGAGGGAAAGAGGAGGAATAAACACCTTAACTCAACGTTCAGCTAAATAGGATCAAAAAAAATTTCACGAAAAATGAAAGAACTTCCAGTGGGGAAGGAACTAAGTGCCAAACCAATGAAAAAAATGTTGGTAACAAAAAAATCAACACAAAAAAAAAAAAAAGAAAAGACAAAAAAAAAAAAAAAAAAAACTAAGTTAAGAAAAATCCCGAAAAGAATAGTTTCACGTTAAGGGTCGGGTTTGCAACCATGACAAAAAAAACCTTTTGGGTCAACCGTTTGCCCCGAGAGATAAGGAGGGTAAAGGAAACGTTGTGGGATAACCGCACAAATCCCGCTGGCCACCACCACGTAAACCATCATAGGTATTGAAGGGGCTTTTGAAAAAAAGTGGATTCAAAGGAGAGAGAGGAAAGAAGAGGGGAAATTGTAAAGAACCGTCATAGCAGCCGGTGAAAAGGGGAAAGCCAAAGGAAACGAGCATCGGGCCCAAAAAAAAGAGGAAGAGCAGGTAGCAATGTTCCCGCACAACTTTGGTATCAAGGGACCCGTGCAGGATTGAAACCGTGTCGTAGGGGAACCGCTTGTTTTTGACCTAAGTCTAGCACTGGAAGGTTACATGTCAGGAAAAGGGGACGAAGAACGGCCACACGAAGCCAGCAATATCGTCGCTAGGCAGACGGAAAGAAAAGCTGGTCAAGCAAGAGAGGTAGGGGATTCCTAATCCATTCTTACCCATTCGGGGAAAAAAAAAACCAAGAGCAACGAAAAAGACAGGACGAAAGGGGGGCATTAACAGAGAGGAATTAATAAACTCCAGACAAAATGTAAAGGAAAAGGTGACAGGGGCCAGAAACGGAAGTTGGGAAAAAATTAAATTAAAGGCACATCATCAAGCCGAAAGGGAGCACAGGTTAGTGGTTTAGCGCAAGGAATCAGCGTCAATCGAATAATTAGTGATAAAGAGCGAAGCTCAAGGAGGGCTGGCTATGTTCAGTAACAACGTCTAAGGTTTTGGAAGACGAGTGGGGAAGGGAACGGAATGAGGGGGGAAGTGAGAGCAGGGTCAAATGCAGAGTCAGGAAAAAACTAAGGCTTTATTCACACATTGGTGGTAACGTTATAAAAAAAGATAAAGAAACAATAAGGCAACAAAAGTCCCTCTGACGTAAGGGGCCCAGCTAAGTGTTTCTGACTCAACGCGGATTGGAACGACAAGAGACGATGAGGAGACACCTTACTTAGCGAGAAGAAGATGGAAGCACGGGGAAAAAAACAGAAAACGTTGTGTGGGGAAAAAAAAAATTCAATCCGAATACGCACACTAAGACGGGTTTTTAATTTTCTACTGGAAAGCCAAAGGGCAAAACATAAACCGAATGGAAAGAAGGGGGAACACAAGGCCCGAACAGGCTTTTGTTAGGCACCGACTAGGGGAAGATGTCAAGTTGAGAACTCCTATTGGCCCGTGCCAAGGTAGAAGGAGACCGGCACGATGCGGGAGGAGGAAAGAAACGCCATTGACCAGAGAGGGTTCTTCGTACAGATGAATCGCGCTAAGTCCATCAGAAAAGCTGGGGCATAGGCGTCTGTTACATTTGGTAGGACCATCTCATCAGTTGGGGAAGGACTTAATGCTTATAAAAAGCAGGAAAGAGAGGGGTTCGGAACCGGGGGGAATCGTCAACGAGTATTAGATAGCGGCCCTCGTCTTTCAAACGGGGAAGATGGGACTAAAAAAGGGGACAACCGAGGGGCAGCGGCATAAGGGGATTTTCCAGAAATTCAGGGGCAAAGTCGATCATGGCCTGTCAGCGGAAACCTTCCAATCGGGAGAGAGCGGGGCCTGGGGGAATGGAAACTTGGAAAGGGGCATAGAGGGGAAAGGAGGTGAAAGAAAAGCACAATCTTGAGAGGATGTGTCCATACAAAAAAGGGCTGTAGGAAAAGGGGGGAGTGAGGAGGGGGAGCCCGTTGGGTGCAGTCTAAAATCTTCCCATCAAAAAGTGGGACGGGGTGTGGGAAGGAAAAAAGCTGGAAGGGTTTGGGGTTGAAAAAAAACGGTTGACGTTAAAAGGGAAGAGAGGGCGAGTGGAAGTCCAGTTTGGTGAGAAGAATCAAAGGGTCGGGGGGTGCGGGTCCAAAACCGCGGGGGGGGCAGAACAATAGCTGGACAGTCAGGAAAGAGGAATTGATATGGAGGGTGATACCAAACCAAATGGGGCACGAAGGCCGGGGAGCCGTTTCCGATTTTAGGAAGCAAGGCGAAATTTTTAAGCAAAAGCGAGAATGAATTCATCCTTCACGGGGGGGGGTCCTACAATCCGGTTACGTGGGAATTTAATCCAAGGCGCGGGAACTCCGCGGACTATCAAAGTCGCTGTAGTAAAAAGGGAGCGCGAGAAAAGAGAAAGGGAGTTAGGGACCCATGCCTAAGGTGGACGATTATGAGGAGGGTTGAGGTTAAATCAAACTATTCAGTGTGGGAGGAAAACAGGAGGAACATTGTCGGGAGGGGCTGGATAAATTTCATGGCGGTTGGAGGGGGACCGTGTTGAATGTGTGGCTGGCGGGGAGCAGAGTGGGTAAACAGAAAAAGGTGTCCAAGTCTGATGATCTCGGGAAGTGGCCCTCATTCATGGAAAGGCGGAGAGAAAGACTATTTAGGTCAGGGATGGCGAGTGTGGTGAAAGGGGCTGGGGGCGAAAATGTTACGAGGAGGAAAAGTAGTGAGTGAAGAAAGGGTAAACCTCTTGCAAGAAAAGAAACTGGGTTAAACGGCACTGCAGGGAAAAGGGGGGAGTTACAAAGGTTTTGCGTACCGGTCGGCTCCTATGGTTTGCGGGACACGATTGACCAGTCTGTGGTCTGGAACATTCCTGGGGGGAATGCTAGACTCTTTACGTCTTGAGTCAAGACTAGCAAAAGTTAAAGGATAAACGGGAGAAGAGCATTATAAGACCGGGGGAAAATGGTGTTTTATTGGTTGCGGTGGGAAGGAAAATCGTTGAGTGGGGGGAGGGTGGTACACGCAAAAGGGAATAAGAAGGCTCGAACGGCAAACGCCCTACCATTTTAATCGTCTCGAATTAGGGGGGGGGTGTTGCTGACAAGGCAAGAAATGGAACAGCTAATTCCTGTTTGGGTGTAGGTATGTGCTGTTGTGATCTTCAAAAGGGTTCCCTGTGCAAAGAGGCATTAACCCTGAAGGGGGGGGGAGGGTGTAGGGGGGGAGGGGTTGTCGCGGATATGAGATGAAGGGAAATTCAAGTGTGGGGGAAGTCTACTTCAATATAAGAACTCGCCAATTCAATCGTTATGAGGGAAGATTTCAACGCAGGGTGGTAAAAAGGTACGGAAGGAAAAAAATAAATCGACGTCTGCCTGACAGAGAGTGATTGTCAATGACTGGACGCAGCAGTGGGGGGGAAAGGGGCAGAACGGCCTAGGGTATGGTGGGGGGGGGGGAAGGGTTTGGGGGGACAGCACAGTTTGGGTGACATGCCGTGGTGAACGGAAGGGGGAAGCTCGAAATGAAGTTTCAAAAGACCCGAAGGGGATAGGGAGCGGGAAATGGACCGGGCCCAAAAGAGGATGCGAAAGGGGGAGAAAGGGGTGGAAGGAAACCGGCGACCTCCGGAAAGAGCTGGCCCGCGCACCCGGGTCAGGGCGGGCGTAGGCCGTGGACGGGGTTGCATAGGGGGATAAAGACCCATGGTGCAGGGGGGGGTGAAAAACTAAGGAAGGGGAACGACTCTTACCCGCAAATTGAAAAGCGTTTTTTGGATGCGCGAGACCTGGGGGAAAGGGAGGAATTAACTTTTGGAGGACCAGGGATTGGATCACGGGGGAAGGGGTGGGCAGGTTATGTTCTATGGCGGCTTATAGTGAGCGCGAATGATAAACAAAAGGGAAAGCGACTTATGAGGTAGAGAAACAACGGTGGACTCCTACAAGTTAGAAGAGGCATAAAAGGTGTCATTGGGGGGAAAACAAAGGCGGAAACCAGAAAGGAGGAAACTAGTCATAACGATCGGTTTCGATTCCGATTTAGAGCCCGTCTCCCCAGGAGTGAGGAAGGGTGGGAGGGTTTTTTGGGGGGGTGCATGGCAAGGGGGTTCACCTGGGTTTTCCGGAATTAGGGGGGTAACCGGGCTATTCTCCACGCAAAGTTTTCGGACGCGAGATTAGGCAGAAAAGGTCGAGGAGGGGTCGATACCTTTTATGAGAACCTTAAAACGAACACCAAGTCATGAATGTAGATAAAGAGTTCATGCCCTCCCTATGAAATGGCCTCTCCAAGCCTTTCTTGTAGAGGCAAGGGAGGGGGAAGTCTCTACAACAGGGGGAAGGGGAAGGAGGGGTAGAGGAGATAGACCTTGGGAATAAAAGAAAGGAAGACGGGGCGTAACCACCTCAGGAAGAGGACTTAGAGTAAGTCTTGAAGCATTGATGGGGGAAGGGTTCCGAGGGTTTTGATGAGAAAAGTCTCTGAACACGAGTCAGGAAATTGGTCGGGAAATCATCGAGGAGGGGGAATCATCGGGAGCGAGTGGCTCGTGTTGTTTCAAGACACCAAAGAGCGTCCAAGGGACCAGTAAAAACTGTCATGATCAAAAAAGAAGAAGTACAAAGAAAAGAACCCTGGGGCGAAGGGAGGTAAAAGACGAGAGGACAACAAAGAGTCTTATGATGCGTCGTCCTGATAGTGTTCCGCGGGGGAAGCAAGATGTAAAATTTCTGTATCCACAGCAAACCTTCTGGCGGGTCCATGGGTGGTTTGAGAGATCAATGTCGCTGGTCTAGAAAGGCGAAGAGAAGGGGACCTCTACCGCCTAAGGGGACATCCAAGGAAAAGTATCAATACGCTGGGGGAAGAAGAAGGGAAAAATCAACGTGACGGATCTGGGCGAGAAGAAAACGCGCGGACATTTGCGTGACGGAACGCGAGGGGACCGGGTGGTATTTGGGGCCCACGCCACGGGGAAAAAGGTCGCGAGGGACAGTCAGACAAGGGAATTAAACTATGCATCAAGCGGTTGGCGCGGAGAAAGAGGAAGGTTTCGCACAAAAAAAGGGGTAGAATTTGCGCAGGGGCAGGAAGATTGGGCCTGATAATTGCCCAATAGACCCCGCTAATTGAAGGGGGGGCGAGCTGCAGGCAGTCAACACACCTTATTGTTCCCAAAAGAATCTGTTGCTTGCAAACAATATCCTACCACACAAGGGCGACCACGTCACACTGTCTGTATGGAGGGTGGGAGAGAAATGCAATACTCTCTCGAATGAAGGAAGTGAAAAACTCGAATGGATAAGGTCTCGGGGGACTGCAAACTGGCTTTTCAGGGATACAAAAGGGAAGGGTTGGAAATAGGCCTTAGGGAGAATATTGACCGCCAGCCACGAGGGGGACCGCCATGCGGACAATATCCTATAAAAATTGGGGGAACAAGAACTTCTGGGACTATTGCCACCCCGAGTTTTTGTTAAAGCAAAAAATGCCCCAAGGAGGGCAAATTCCCTCCCAAAAAAAAAGGAGGGTACAAGTTAGTTTAGTCAGCAACCAACCATGTCAGAGGGCGATTCATGTAATTAAAAGAGAAGGGCCCGAAGGGGTGCGTGTAATACCATCCACAAAACATCAACGCTGGGAAGAAATCATAAAAAAACACCCTCATATGGAAAACGGTCTGTGGGAGCGTTCAGTCATGCCAAATGAGAGGAGTTGGCAGCCCTCTTAGGGGGCACGAAAGGTCAAGCAGTGAGGTTTGTCAGGACCCCGCCGAAAAGCCGGAAGGGGACATCAGGGTTTCAACGAACAACACCCATAGGCGCTATTAACAAAAACGGGCCCCTGGGGGGCAAAACTGATGGCCGAAGTGAAAAACGGTGTAGGAATGGAAACGGGGGGAGGGGGGTCCTTGATTAACCTCGGCCACGTAAGTCCCATGAAGGACAGTCCGAATTTAAAAAAGCCGGAGACTTCCGAGGAAAATCCGCCATCGAAATACATCGGGATCACAAATCAAGCTGGACATATTCACGCCCGGTTCGTGAGTCCGAAAGGACGTGGGACCGCCATTCGGGGTTGAGAAAACAAAAAAGGAAAAAAAACAGCCACAAGGACGAAACGGTCAGAAATAAAGGAGAAAGAAATTATAAATGCCGACAGTATCTTTACGCGAGGAAACTTTGGATTAAATGACAACGCAAATCAGCAGCGCCGGGAAGACATTGAAAAGTGAGTGCGCAACCGTAATAAATCGCGGAAGAGGAAGAATTGCAGCCATGAAAAGGACAGGCTGGAAGATCCGGCGGAATTTACATCAGGAAGATGTGAAGGCGACTAATAGGTATGAAGGGGAAATGAAGAGAGTTCGGAAATGAGTCTTGAGGGACCCTTGCACCTGCAAGAAATTACAAAACTCAAGGATGTTGCAACTTGTGGTGGGTAAGGTATCACCAGAAAAGTAAACAAAAAAATAAAAAATTCATCTGTCCGTTTCAAGTTGGAGGGGGTTGCAAACCAAACTTATAGTGGACTCACAAAGTTTTTAACAAACCTAACCAATCCTAACACGGGAGGGGAGAGGGGTAATTTTTAACAAAGGGAAACAAGGTGGGAAAAACAATTCCAGCTGGGAAATTCCAAGCAAAAAATCAGACTTTGGAAGGGGGGGGGTCTTGCACCATCAACACGGGGAAGAGCACATTGACATTCAGGACAACACCATCAGAAAACACAGTCGTTGGAGGACAACATACTCTAATATGCGGGGAGGGAGGTTCGTCCAATAGATTACTTGACAAAGGGTCACGCAAGATCTCTCTATTGGATCACTCGACGGGGGGTCAAAAAATTCGGATAGAGGCGAGGAAAAGAAGCCATCGCAAAAGGGTGTGAGGAGGGGGGGGCTTACAGGCTTGTTTCACTCTTCCACGATAAAAGGGGAAGACTACCGCGGAACCAGGGTAGCGGCGGTTGAGAACGATGGAGGAAAGAGGCGTCCTAAACACTAAAGAGAATATAATCGGTCACTTTATGGAGGGGGGGAAGAAAATTCAACCTTAGCCTCTGGCATGGCGGGGCGAGCGCTAGAATGCGAAGCAAGGGAACCACGTGGAAGTGGGGGAAACGATCTTCAAGGGGAGAACGGAGCGCCGAGCGCTTCAGGGGGGAAAAACGCGGTAGATTTATAATTGCAGCATCGGGGTAAATGTGTTCGGGTTATGGGAATGGGGGACTGAATGTCAAGGGGAGGAGTTTGGGGGACCACTGTTGGGAGGGGAGCGTCAAGAGAAAAGGAAATAAAATTCTTTTGCGGGAAACATTTCAGAGGGAAAGGGGTGGGGGTTGAACGGTTGAAAAAAAGGGGGTGCCAACCACGGAAAAAATTTCCGAGAGGGGGCAGGATGGGGGTTTAATGAAGGTTGTGGATCATATGACAGGGGGAGGGGCCCTAGCGAGGGTGGGAAAGCAGAACAACTTGACCAGAAGTAAATGATAGAGAAGTGTAAGAGGTTTTTTAGAGAACCAAACCAAAGGGTGGTTTCACACGAATTAAGGGGGAGCCGGTCAGAGTAGACGCACGGGGGAGAACACCCATCTCTACATTCCGTTTCTCCGAACAAAGTTAAATACTTTGTAATTGAATTCACGCAGGCTCGAAAAAGATGCCTAAAAATTATCGGGAGTAGGGAGAAAGGACGGAGTATGAGTGACTAGGCGCTGGAAATTTGCAAGAAGGCTCTCAAATATGGCGGGTGAAGTTAATCAAGTCGTGGTGGGGAAACCAGAAGCAATGTCTTGACTGGGGAGGAGGTTAGGGTATAATTCGTTGGTATGCGGGGGGAACTGTTCTGGCCTGGGGTGTTTTCGACCAGGGGGGGGGGATAATGGGGGAATTAAGGTCCCGGAAAGAAAAGAGGCTTGAATGTCAGCGAAGGTGAGATTCCCGAGCTTAATTCGATGGAGAGTTTTTCAGCTAATAGGAGTTTAGACTGAATGGGAGAAAGGGGACAGGAAGGGACTCTAAGAGATGAATAGGGGCAAAAAACCTGGGGGGAAAAAGAAACGTTTTCACAAAAATCGGCACGGCAGAGACAAGTGGCTGGGCCATGGGGAAGATCGCTCTAATGGTTTGGGCGGTAAACAAGTGACGCGGACGTTCGTTGCGGGAATTCCCGGGGCTATGAACGTTTTACAAAGAAGCTATGACAGTCTCAACTGCATGAACCGTGAAGGCAAAGAAGAGAGTGTAATACAGGGAGTGGGGGGGGGGGTTTTTTATGGGAAAATGTCGTGGTGGCGGCAAGCGGAAGTTGTGCGTGGATGTAAACGCAACTGGAGGTAATAATGACAGAATACATGAAGGGGGGTTGGTCGGTACAATGGGGCTGGTTGTGATGGGACCGAATAACGGAAGCGATTCCCTGGGTGTGTGGGGGGGGGAGGGGTTGGGAAAACCTGAGGCTTTGGGGGGAAAACAAAGTTGTTGCGAGTACGTCACTGAAGGGGGGGTGGGGGCTGGGGGTGGTGAGGATATTGTCTTCGCTGATGGCCGCAGTCCGGGTGGCGGGGGGACACTATCATCATCAGAATAGGAAAGATAGCCAAATTCTTGTATTATATTCAAAAGAAAATTTGGCCGTATTCCTGGAAAAATGGCGGCATAAGTTAGACTTGGCCCCTGCCCACAGAGGGAAGGGGTTGAAGTTCGCGCGTGTGTGTAAACTAGCCCAATTAAGAAGGTTTTGGCGCGGACTTCAAATATTTTTTGGTAACAATTCATGGGGGGGGGGGGGGGGAACGAGAGAGAATAAGTCAAAAATCCCTCCAAAGGAAATCCAAAAGATCTGGCGAGTGTCAAAGTTGTGTGCAGAAATAGGGGGGCGGACAAAGGGCGAGAGGCTGTGTTGGGCGCAGAGCAATCAATCACCTGCAGCATTACGTGGCTTAATATTACAGGGAGTCTAAGTCTCGAGGACATGGGGAGGGTTTAAAAAGAATAAAACGAGCGTGACCGAGCCTGGAAAATTGGGAGCATTGAGTTGTAAATGCGAGAAAAAAAGGTTAGCGGAGTAAATTGGAAAAGAGGAATTGGGGGGGGGGGGGAGGGGGTCAGCATGGTGGGAGGAGGGTTCAGGATGAGTCGAAAAAGTGGGAGTAGTCGGGGAGTCCCTCGACAGTAAAGGATTTCAGCGCCAAACAACCAGTATGCAGCCACCATTGAAGCTCAAATAGAGTTGTTCATATTGGAGGAAAAAACTTTCAATGGAGCACGGGGACTGCTCATAAAGAGGTGTTCACAAAGTCCGAGTACGGAATCCCGGAAACCCAGTCTGAAGCGTTGGATGGGGGGGGATTGCAAAAGATGGCAAATTGTCAAAGAGTAGACTATGATTTTTGATCAAAACAAACGGGAGATGTCCAAAGAGCGCGGGACCTAGTATGCGTTAGGAAGGAGTGGTCACTGTGACACCGATTAGAAAGGGGAGGGAAAAAGCCACAGCAGGGGAGTGGCTTTCCGGACAAGCGAGGCCGCTTTCCTATGGACAAGGGGTCACATCCACGTGCGTATTTGGAAAGTCGGCTAATTAGGTACTCCCTCTCCACAAAAAGGGAGAGTAAAAGAGGAATAACCTTTTAAATAAGACATTAATCAAAGAGGGGGGCGGAGGGGATCTGTGAGCTCGAGCTGCGCTTTGCCAGAGGGAGAGGAAGGAATCACTTATGTGGAACTGGGGGTCGCACGGGCTTGTGAGGGGCAAGGATCACGCCGATCGAACTCATCATCGCCGAAGAAAGTAGCTCGCTGGGGGCATAGCTAGGGGTGTGAAGACCCGAACTCCGAAGGAACCACGGACCCTGCTTCAAAAAAAAATCCAGTACATTCCCTGGAAGGGGCCTTATCGTATACAGAGGAATCGGCGCCGGGGTGAAAGACGTTCACGAGGTCGGTTCTACCGGGAAGGGGGGAACCTGTGGGCCGAAAAGATGAACAAGTTCTGACGATCGTGGAGGGTTTCAAGGAAAAAGGGACGAATTTCGCGGGGAAAGGGGAGATAAGGGGGACTCGGAATCTACTAAAGCAGAAGCTAACCTCCGTAATAAATCAATCCTGCTGGCTCCGCCTGGATTCATGGAAAATCGGGCACATTCCTCCGCGAATAAAACCATCGGCGGAGGAGCATGGGGTTTGACCGTGAATGCGTGAGCGTGTAATCCCAATCTGGTGTTTAAGTTTGCGAGCTGGTTTAGGGCAGGGGTCCAATAACCCCAATGCAACTCAGGGGGAGTCTATACTTCTATAGAATACAAAGGAAGCCATGCAAGGTGAACGGGAGACGCGTGTGTAAAGAAACCAAACCCTTCTCGGCGGTTGGAGCAACAGAGTGAGGAACATGCTATCCAACGACAAGATCTTTCAAACTGAGGGTTAAAGCCGCGAGACAGTGGATTGGGTTGAGAAATGGGGGAAGTCTGTCAGGGGCAACCCGGGAAAACAAAAAGCAAGGGGTTCCAAATTCTTGTTGACGGGGGGGCTCTACACCCAAAAAAAAGCAAAGAAGAAAACACTAAACCCAACATAGCTAGGGGGGGGAGACGGAACACTTGCACGAGGGCGAAAAATGCAATACGCCGCAGCTTCCGGGAAGGGGCCTGGAGGCGATTGGGCAAAATGGTTATGAACATTCAAACCTCAACTGCGTTGAATGGGTCGGTAAAGATGAGGAAAGGGGGAATCTCGCCTGATGCACATTGCCGGGGGAAACCACAAATATCGACTGCGGCATCATCGGAGAGATGGGACAACCAAGAACAAAACCAGCCACCTAAATATTAAAAGATGAAAGATGAGTCAAACAATCGTGACCACAAAGATTAAGGAACCACCGCAACATTGGCGCGGTAACTGTTTCTGGCAGAAAAACCACAGAATGTAGAGACGTAACACCCGGGGTATTTTATGGCCACTTAGTATTGAAATATTAGGGGATAACCAGCCAAACAACCATCCGCTTTCAGACACCAAACCGCAGCCAAAGTAAGAAAGGAACAAACTCGGGAAATCGACTATTTCCACGGGGAGAAATGGACCTGCCGCAAAGAGTGAAGGGACCGTCATCTACCTGTTCGTGCCCGCCACGAAAACGAAGAAGAAATAAGGGCAAAACAAAAAATAGGATCTATTAAGGTCGAAGGCCTACTGGGGGTGTCAACATGCCTGAGTGAACGTATTTTACCAGCGGTGGTTCCTTTAGTCACTCAGAAAGGGGGAAAGGGAAAAAAAAAGATTGCAGTCCTAATTTAAAAACAAAGAAAAGACAAGAATCTAAAGAATCGACGAAGATCAAGCTATGATGCATATTACTCCTGAGGAAGGAAGACATTCTTGCCCCTGGCTGTTTGAAACAACCAAGGTGCTGAGCCTCCCATCACAGACTAACCTTTAAAAAGAAGAAAGATAATTTAAAATTAAGCTCAGGGGAGGTTTGGGTGTTTCCACTTAATCGGGGGGGTGAAGGAAATGCAAAGGGGGCAAGGGGCAAACGGAAATTGAAGGCCCATTTAGTCATGACAAAGAAGAATAGCGTCATTTAACACCACCGGGGGACAAGCGATGAGCGCATCGGAATTAAACAGGATGGTAAACCACTTATTCAAGAGGGGGTGCGTAACGAAACGTGATGATTTTGAAGCAGATTGTCGGAAAAAGGAGCTAGGGGAAACAAGAGGCAAGGTTCGGAAAAAAAATTGGGGGTGTTCCCGTAATACCCCAAGACAGACCATCCTTCAAATGAAAGGAGGACCAGGAGGGGAAGCTATGTTGACATGAAAAAAAGGATGGGAACACCAGGCAGATGGAACTGACTAACAATCCGAAAGACGAGAGGAAGGTTATTTTGAGAAACGGAACCGTGTGAAAAAAAACCCTCCCGCTAATCCCCAAAAAAAGTTCATAAGGGTTTTGTTGGATGGGAAGATTTTAGGGAGGAACCTGCAGCAACAAAAGGTTCCGTCACATACACAGAAACACACAAGCACAGGGCGTTTGGAGGAACACCGAACTCATAAGATGCTGAATAGAAAAGGGCATAGGGAGTGGGGGCCAGTGACGTGGAGAAAAACGAAAAGCGCCCTAGCTGAATGCGAAGGCCCCTTGGACCTCAAGTCAGGCGGGCAACTAGGGGACCAGTCTCCACAACGTTTGCGGAGGAGGAAAGGGGGAACTGGGGAGGTCTCAAGATAAGTGGGGGGGTGAATACAAACTGGGAACACCCAAAACCCAACCGCAGGCGCAGGGTAGCGCGGTTCTACGGGGGGGCGCCGCTCTAGAAACGACATTGAAAAAAATATCTCTAGCGCAAAAAGTCAAATGGACGAGGAATTCATCCGAATCCGCTGGTCCGATGTCTATGTCTCGGGCAGAAAGAAAATTCGGACCTAAAGAAGAGTAGGTAAGGTGGACATCAGTTAATCTTGAGCAAACACGAGAGGCTCTAAGAAAGGGTTCATTTCCACCATGAAATTTATAACGTACTCACTCCGGGGGGAGTTATTGGGGGTTTCAGGAATGCGTAACCTGGGGGGACTGGGCTCAAGGAGAGAATGTAAAAAAAAAGGAAAAAACAATAAAAAGTTATTACCGTTTGGGCTTACGGTCAAGCATGTCACCGGTTCAAGGTTTGTCTAACCAATGAAACAAGTGACCATTCAGGGAGGATTGGGGTTTAAGTCAGTTGTGTTATCAGCTGGATTTGGGGGGCGTCCCAATACGCTTGGGGGGACGAACAATATTGACCAAGAGGCAGGGGTGAAGAAGCGTCATTTGGAGAAGGGGGAACCAAACAAAAAGGGGGAACTGAAAGAGGCCAGGTGGCAGGCCGTTCAATGGGAGACTTCACGCGCCTATTGGAAAAAAAAGTGTTTGAAATTCATCTCCAATCCTTTACGAAATATTGTCCAATCCGTCTCTTGGAAAAGGCGTCTGACGCTCAAGGGCCTTTAGTAAAATGAGTGGAACTATTACGATGATGGAGTTGTAGGAAAAATGCCTACCTTGGCAGGGGATGATGATTGTGGAGTAAACAACGGTTCGGGGAGAAACCAGATAGGGGAGGGCAATTCGGAGGGGGGGGTTATAGTGAAAAAAGGGGGATCTGGCGCCGTTGGTCTCCTTGTGGAGGGGGGGAGGGCAAAAACCCACCCCAAACCCCAACTCTCCCTTGGGGGGGAAAAAAGAATGGGGGCAAAAGAGTAGAGAAGAAAACGCAGAGGCGGGAAATATGTCCTAAAACGCTGAGGAGCAGGGTCTATGGCGTTAGTGTCAGGGGCTTGGTAGGAAGCGTGTGAAGCCTGAAGGCTCTACAGTTAGGACAGAGTGCAACACAGGCGAACTGGGTGGGAAAGGAATAACTCCGTTCATTGGTGAGGTGAAAATTTTGCGAACTTGGATAGGCTCACCAGTAGGGGGTGCTTACACGAAACAATGAAAGTCGTGACCTGTCAGGAAGAGAGGAAAGTCTTAAAAGAGGGGCTGGACACTCATTAGAGACACTGAGAACAAACAGAACTACTATGGGTTTTTAATGTGGGGGGGGGAGGAGGGGCGGCCAGGGGGGTGTTTGGCTGGATACACGGACAAACGGGCGACCTAATTATCATATCGGGCAACGGGGACCATAACATGTAACGTGATCATGAATGGCGTGGTCGAACATACCTTACGCGAGCTGGTTTGGGGGCGAAGGGTCACGGGTGGGGCACGCAGGTGTTGAACAACCACAAAAAAGTCCAGGGTTAGTGCCTCCACGAGAGGGGTGATGGGACGTCAAGTTGGTGGGACTCGGGAGTTCTCTGGATTCCTATGAAGATTTTCCGGTTGGTCGGAAAGGTCTGGTCAGACGGAGCTAGGAAGAGAGTATTCATGGAATCGAAGTCAGGAACAACTAGGTGGCCGGTATAGGGAATTAAGCAGAGAAAATTAAAAAACGACTTAAACCTGAATTCAAAGAGAGGGACGTATTGCAATTGAAAACTCAAATACGCAAAACGTTTGTCAGAGAAACGAAGCAGGGGGATGTGATTGGTGGAGAAGGGTGACTGGATTAAAAAGGGGGGACAAGGAAAAACTTTTTTTACGGGGCGAGACGATCAAAATGAAATAAGAACAACGTATAAGGGGGAGGTACCAAGAATCTTGCGGGCTAAATTGGGGCCACCTACTGTCAACCCCGATCATTGCTGTTGGCAAGACAAAAGAAAGAAGGGACAGGGAGAGGCGGCGGTTATTTTCGAAAACTACAGGAAATGGGGTCTCAGAGGAATTCAGCTAACAAGAACACATCAGGGTTAACTGGGAGAAGTCAACCGTTTTTATCAGAAGGGGGTGATTTATGATAACTGGGGGGGGGGATTACAGGAGGAGTCAAAGAGGAGTGGAGAGGGGTGCATTGATGCCCTGCTTATACTTTATGCCAGGCCCTCGTACGGGGATTATGCTCCAAACCATGATATTACAATAAGAATCAGGAATTGCCGAGGAGAAACAAAGATTGTTAGCCTTGAACCTGTGACAACCTAAGGATCCAAGTGTGCATGCAACCGAAGGGCCCGATAAGAACAAATTCGCCCCAGCGGGTTATTGATCTGGAATGGAGCATGCCGCGGGGTAAAGTTGGTTCAAGACGAATGGGGGTACAAAACCTGGCATCTAAACGAAGACGAAGAGGGGGCGAAGAGGGGAGTGCTTTCATTGACTAATAACGTTGTGCGGGGGACTTTTAGATAAAAGGGATAGGCCCGGGAAAACGTAAATTAGTTTGACCCAGCGTCCAAATCTAAGCGCGGCCGGTTACAAGAATTCACAGGACTCACTCCTAATTGACATTGAAAACTTGAAACATGCCATCAAAACGGGTGGAGAGATACCTTGGAAAAAAATTCCTCAAGGTTCGAACAAGAAGACGAACTGGTAGCGGTGCGTGTTCCCTCGGCAAAGCGAAAGGCAAAGGGGGCCTGTCCTAATAACTTCTGAGGTGGACCTTTGACCTGGCTCAACTGGGTTTGATCATAAAGTCAGCGAAACATAGAGGCTCCGCAGAGGGGCGCCTCTCGGGCAAAGAAAATTTAGCATCCGAGGGTTTTGGGACAGCCCCATCATGTCATCTATACGGAACCCGCAAAGGATCAAAAGTAACAGTACCAATCTCATAAGTTGGGCGGGGAGTGATCGGCAGAGAGCGCAGTTGAACAAACGTTGAAAGGTTGCGCAGAAAAATGACGGGGTTCAAAAAAAGGGGGTTCCCTGCAAGTATCATCAAGCCTACCGGTCATGTGTTCATATACAGGTTTGTGGTAAAATAAACCATAAAAATGTTCGGGGGGAAAAAGAATAAGGGCTCGACCTCTCCTCAGAAGCAGCAAGGAAAACCTTGAAATCCAATCCATGCTGGGAACCGGCCTGGAGGAGTCAAAAGTGCATCGGCCAATCCGCTCAAGTAACCGCGCGGATTCGTATAGCACGCGCGTTGTGCCGTACGGGGGGGACGTTGAAGGGGGGGGGACACGAAGCCTCACCAGGGGCTGTCATATACTTGGCTTGAAAATATTAAGCACGGACCCGACCCTCAAATGCCGTCTGTTTAGGAGGCAATGGGCAACCAGAAGGGAGGAACAATTGTCGAGAAAAGAAAAAGGGAAGCGTGGCAGATATGTTCCCCAGGATACAAGAGGATTTTGAAATGGGAATTGTGAGAGGACGCCGTGAAAAAAAAGATGGCGACCAAATTTTACCGCAAAGAGGAATAACAAACACTCAAACCATCAACATAAGGCTAGGGGAAACCGGCACAATGAGGAGCACCGAAAGGGAAGTAAAAAGAAAAACGCGGTTGAGTATTCGGCCAAATGGCTCATGAAACCGCCAAACTGCGTGGGTCGGATCGACGAAACGGATTGTCGAGAGTCAATATTCCTGATTCACTGTAGAACAGCCCACATAAGCTCCCTTCTGAGAAATAGGACACCATGCCTGCCACCTAAAGAAGGCCAGTCTTGAAGGAAGTTGCCCACAAGAAGGGGTTGCACCAACTTGCCCCCGGAGAAAATGACCCGCCTGCGTAAGAGCTTCACGTTGGTGAGGGGGAACAGAAAAAACATCCATTGCAGGAAAGGTCACACAACTGGTATTTTCACTTGCACAACATGAAAAGCCCTAACGTAGCCACAACCGACACAACAAAAGAAAAATTAAAAGAACCTCCACCCTCAGGTATTAAAGCGATGCTGTGGACGGGGGAAAATTTGATCAGTACCGTGATCGACTGCCGCCCCGAGGGGGAAGGATCGCCCCGTTACTGTGTCAACCCTCCACTAAACTCGTGCGCATGGGACCCGAAAAATAGACTTAAAAAGGTCCCGAGGAAGACATATGAAAAGGGGGTGGGAGGGGGGTAAAAGGGGACGGGTTTGCCTGAGAAGCCCGTAGTCCGGCAACACGAACCGTCAGTAAACCTTTGATGAAAAAAACTCGCCAAGAAAGAATCTCATAGAAAATCGACTTAGAAAGATTGAAAGACATCGAGTAGAACGGGGGCACGAGAAAGCGTGCCCCGGAGGTTTTGAAAACACCAACGAGCCTCCCATCACAACTCAACGGCATAATAAACTATGAAATAAACTCCCAGTCGAAGTGGGGACACGGATATGGTGCCAGCAAAAAAAAGGACTCGGGGGTGGTAGTAACTTGAAAACCCCAATAAGAACCGGCCAGGGGCAGCTTTAGTGCAGCGCCACCATCAAGAATCACTCCTAATCCTAAACCGCTTGAGCTAAAGCGTTCAATAGCCGGAAATGAATGAACAAACGGATTAATGGGGTAAAAAGGAAAAATCGTGCTGGGACAGAGCAAAGCGGGGGGCCTCTAAAAAAGTAAACCGGCACCTTTCGGTGAACCATGTTTGGTTGGGGGGTGAAAGGGGAGACCCAGAGAAAAAGAGACACCTTAAAAGCCACATGGGTTGTCAAACTATATGGACGACACAATCCGATGATTAAAAAAAATGAAGGTAAAAAAGAAACCGGACTAATGATGTTGAAGGGGTTTGAAAAAGGACCCCTTAAAAAGAAAAAAAAGTTCCCACAAACGTTCCAGATTTGGAAAAGGGGGGAAAAAGTTTAAAGTCGATACAAGGGTCCACTCCTCACATGGTAATTAAGGCACACAATATCCCGACACGGAGGTTGTAGGTACACCGTCTCAGAGAACTTGGAGGCCACTTTAATACAATTAATATAAAGACCGGATTAGAGGCTATGGGCTGAATGCGAATATGAAAGATGATTCCACGTGGGGACCGCGAAGGCCGGCGGGTCTCTAAAAACCAGAAATTACAGGCGCGTGCCTTTGTACGGCCACAAGACATAAAAAACTTGGTGAAGGAAAAAGTAAATGGAAAGGGCAGTTTAATAAACATAGAAAAGCAAGAGATGGCGGAGGATCAAGCGCCGACGATTACTCGTATTAAAGCGTCGTTCAAAAAGTGTAGGGGAGACGTGACGAAAGGGAAGAAGAGCCGCTCAAAGGGCTTTTTCGGAGCGCACTGAGGTAAAAGAAGCGGCAACAGTCCCGAGTTAAGGTTAGAAAGGAGTGCATTCCCATTCACTAGGCGGGGAGAAAAAGTCTAGTCTTGTTCATCCGGAGGAAAAGAACTATTGGAGGCATCTTAGATATTGTTGGGCGACACGCCTTTGTAGGGGGAGTGGGAAGGGAATGTCATGTGTTCTTTGCAACCGGTGTTGAGACAAACTCCCATCAAAGTTATGAATTTGGGAGGAAAAGGGGGTTTTTTCAAAACGGTCCAAGGGGGTGTCCAACATGAAAAGCCGTCCAGGCGGATTGGGGTTTACTTGTGGGGAATAAAGAAGACCGGGGCATCCTCGGTGGGGGGCTGAAATGCTGACAAAGTCCGAGAGGGAAAGGGGGAAGGATGGCTTGCGGGGGGGGACCGGGAAACAAAAGTGTCTTCACAGAATTTTGGAAAGGGCGGGGAAGATTTGCAAGTCAGGGGCATAGGGTCGAAGATCTCTTGAAATGTAACAGCTAAAGGGAGTGAAAGCAAATTCCTTGAGCGTTGTGATGTAAGAACGCATTAGAGTACTGCGCAGGCTCGATATCCGATACGATTAATTTCATAGGAAACTCAATAACGAATTTCTAATGAGGGATGATATTAATCAAAAAGGGAAATTTTAAGGAAACCAAAAGGCTGAAACTAACCTTGGGGGGGAGTTTAATAATTCAGACGGGAGATTACCGGTTCGGACCTTTTGCGGATCTCGAAATTGGTTTGGAAATAAGACAAGGGGAAGAGGGGGAGGAGAATCACAGGGAGGGAACTATGTCCCAAGTATATCTAGAGGACGGAGAATGTATTTGAACGGATGCTTGGGCCTGAGGAGGAGTTAATTTCGACCAAGATGTTTCAAATGACTGTGAGACGGGGGCGTAAACAACCAGTCAAAAGGGGAAAAAAAACACTAAAAATATAACATGGGGATACAAATTTGGTCTAACTTAGCTTCTGACATATGGTTTTTGGGCATCCAGGGTCGGCTTTGGCGGGAAACCTCAGGTATCTTACCAAATTAGGCAATTATCACGGTGATAAAAGTGACGATCCACATAGCGCTTTTAATACCGATGGATTTTTTGTTTGTGGATGGCTGGGTTGCCATCAGTGTTGGGGGGGGAGGAAAAAAAGGGCGGACTAATTCAGTCACTGTGAAAGTTGATAGGGGGAGAGGGGGAATGGGGTTGAGCACATAACGAGAGGAAGTACATGTGGGGGTGCGTTTGGGAGGTTTGGGGGGGGGGGGGCAAGCGGGAAAACACTGGCTGTGGCACCCCGACGGGGGCTTGACGGTGCGGGTTGGGGGATAGGGAGGTGACGAGCAGGGAAGGCGAGCTTTCTGGCATGGAAGTACGCTCAGGACCAAGAAAGATGG
>Ga0179593_1348570_pt1 | contig 20154 bp, 23 predicted proteins | sample CZODoug2_1_08_16_FD_185931 | JGI IMG/M metagenome (GOLD analysis project Ga0179593, IMG submission 185931) | Vadose zone soil fungal communities from Angelo Coast Range Reserve, California, USA - CZODoug2_1_08_16fungal (PacBio error correction) | ecosystem: Environmental > Terrestrial > Soil >...
TAGTCGTCCTTATATCCTTATGGGCCTCTGGAACCAGACAAAAGACCTTAGTTGGGGATGTAGGTTCCAAAGACACGTCTGCGGGTGATTCGTCGCCAGGGGTTAGGGGGTCATCTCGAGACAAATCGGACCGGACGTCGTACTACGATGGTCCTTGACCTTGTATCGAGACATGGTTCCAAGTAAGCCAGGGAAGGAAAGGGACCCGTGGCGATCCGCTAGGGACGGAATGAGGTAAAAGCTTCTTCAACCGGCCTGACATGAGGGGCGTCCTGGCCTATCCTGGAGGAAGAGAGCAGCCGAGAACTTTTCGCGGGGCGTAAAGACCTAATTGGGGGTGAATTGGATAACGAAGGCGTTTAACGACCGGGAAAGTGCCCTATAGGGGCAAAACGCTGAACCTCAAGGCCGCGAACCCTACTCAGAAAGGCCGCCGATACGACTACGCTACTGCTGGCACGGACATCCTGCGAAAAGATAAAGGAAATCCATATTGACGCGTGCGACCTTACGAAAGTAAGTCGAGACGACAAAAATAGGCTACGCATCAAAAATCAAAAGGGCCGGTCTCGATCAAGGCCACAAATCTCCAATATCATTTAAGCAACGATTCCAGAAAAAAAAAAGCGAATGGCTGCTCCTGCACCGGACGCTAATATCGATCACAACCCGCCGGGAAAAAAACAAAATACCAGGAAAAGCCAGACGCTATAGGTCAAAAAACTGAAAGTTTAGGTTCGTAAGAAAAAGAGGGGGGGGAAGGCAACCTCCGATAAGGGGCGCGGGGGGAAAAAAAAACCAAGGAGTCCAGGTAAAAATCGGACGTGCCTAGCGTCTAAATCCGCGGCCGCCGCAAACAAATCACTAGGTAAAGGGGGGGGGAGGGGGTTCGGTAATGTGTCGAATGGTTACTGTATTATTTCCAACCAAAACCGCGGCAAACAGCATGACACCCAAAACTAAGAGTCCCAGCAGCGGCGAATTACACAGGGGGACTTGTCAAAGCAAGTCCAAAGGAGACCAAGATGGGAAACGCTGCACATTGGCTGCTCCAGCTGAAGAGTGGCAAAACACAAGGATTTCAAGGCGAAGGGTGGCCACCAAGTTACGTCAGAAAAAAACAATGTCCGAAGCCCGGGCACACTCTAGCCAAAGGCCTGGGGAGCAGATCCAGTCGCGTCCTTCAAAAATGTCAGACAAAAAACTCAAAAAATCCGAAAGGAAGCCCTATAATAATCGGCACAAAAAGTACAAGCAAATAGGGAAAGAACCGTCAAAGCTAGGCAAAATTATATACTCTGACAATAATAAGAGAAAAAGCGGTTAAAAGAAAAAGAAAGACTGGAGCGAACTCCGTATGAGCAAAGGACGTCCCTATGAAGGAACAACCTCGATGCTGACACTGGTACGAAACATAAGGTAAAAACCCAAAAGCATAAAGGAAAAAAGAACACCGCTGTTTGGGGTCGGTTCATGACAAGCCAACCCGGAGCCCCACAAGTAATGCATCACAACAATTCTTATGGGCAGGGAAAGAGCGGTCGGTAACCTGGGGGGGACCTCCTCTTTTTCTGAAAAAGGGAGGGAGCTAAACCGACCTAAGACCTCGTGGGTACAAGGCGGGGGGAGGGGAGAAAATTTAAAATCTGAAGAAGGGGAGCTGCAGGCATATTTTCAGGCGACAAAGCCTTTGGTGCGAGGTATGACATGTTTGTATTACGAGGACTGGGGAAGAAAAAAAACGAGAGGAAAAAAAATTCCACAAAAACCAGCCCGGACCGAGGCAAACAGATCGTACTGAGCAGTACTCCTCCGCAGGACTAAAGAGGTTGGCGATCAAACTTGGTGGCCGAAAGGAGGAAGGGGGGGTCCAAAGCTCTATGTAAAACGTGCGAAAACATTCCCAACCGTGAACCATAAGAAGACAAACCCTGCCGCTCTCGACGCCCTCCACTTAAAGGCGACAGCTCGAGCGGGTTGAAAGATAGAGAACCGGGAGAGGGGGGTGGGACAGCGCAAGTCTTTGCAGGGCAGGGGATAGAGGAACGCTGCGGGCATAAAGAGTTTTCCTCCCTCTCGGGGGGGAAAGCGGCGTAAAAACATTTTGGAAGAAGCAAAAAGAGGGGCCGAGCGTCCTAAATGAATGACGGAGCCAATGCTCGCCTCCGGGTCTTGTGCAGTGGGTCGAAGCACGGCGACTTGGCCGAGGGCGATTCCTGCATCCGAAAAACAAACCAGGAGGCTATTCAAGGCAAAACCCCAAGACCTAGGGCAAAGACGGGGGAAGAGGGGTCCGGCCGAGGTCCAATCGGGAGAAAAGCAGACATTCCGGTTAACAGCGTTCAAGCCTCCTGTGGCCTTCTGTCTGCGGATTGAGACATTCATGATGACAGACACTCGACTTTGAAGCGGTCCTGGAGGCTATCTGTGTCATCCTTAAACAAACAAAGACACCTTGAGGGGAGAGGATGGTGGATGACTGCGCTTCCCGCGATGAACCATAACCGTCTGGGATATCCCAAATACGACACTCTGTCGCAAAAGGAAAGAGAGGAACATGGTAAGCTTTGACGCCGCGCCAAATTGAGGGCAACAAGCATCGGGGATGTCTGACATAATTTGCTAGGCAGGGAAAACAAATCGGGGGTTGGAAAATCTAGCCAGAAAGGCAAGTAATAAAATCAATCGGCAGCGGTTGAAAGGGTCCCGGTAGTTCACCTGTGGCGTGGGCGCGAGCCTGTGAGACCACGCCACAAATCCGCTTGTCCCAGAGAGAATGAGCCAACAAACGGAGGAGGGAAAAAGATCAAAAGGAAAGGAAAGAATGTGTGCTACCAACCAGGGGGACCAGACGTGAACAGTTGGACAAATCGAGATCAAAGATGTGACGGGAAGGTTAGCCCGATGTGGAACTGGGAAAAAAAAGGAGAGGAAAATGTATGTCGGGGAAAAATCGGATGTGTGCGGGGAGACATTGGGGGGGGCCCGAGAATTGGGCTGTCGAGGACAAGGAAAATTGTTCAAACTGGGGGGGGGTAAGAAGGAGTCGTGCGGAAAGCGGTTGGCCAATCGACCAGAACGGGAAAAAGGGGGATCAGGATCGCGAGCAGGCGACATCCGCTGTGGTCGTAAAGGAAAGGATCGAGTCAACGGAAGAACTCAAGGGAAGACGAGAAAACTCCATGGAAAGTGTCAAACAGGTCGAACCGTGAGTAAAGGAAACAGGAGACAGGAGGCTGGCGAGCGCGCAGCCACGCATGCCAAAGTAAACGACACTTGAGGGGGGGAGGATAATAGTAGCATAACCTGTGGTGGCAGGGCTTTCTTGCCAAGAAAAAAACCTCGGGCGGACGGGGAGGTACCAGAAAAGGGACAAAAAGGAACTCGAAGAAGCTATCTACGGTGCGAGGACGAGACGAGGGCCTTGCCTAGATTAACCTAAATCAGTTTTAGAACGGAAGGAAAACAAGAGCACGGTCGATCGCCACAGAAAAAAGGTTGTCGCGTCGAAATAGGCAGACCGTTGGTCCAGGTCACGTGGGGAAAAAGGCTCCCTACTGGGAGGGCGGCTTGGAGCGCGGAGAGCCGTCTTTGATAAGGAGAGGTAAGAGTCGGTACCCGGCGGTTACCGTTGAAAAACATTAGGACCCAAGGAAGAAGAAAAAAGGGGGAGCGGAAAAAGGGAAAGGGAGAAGCAAGTGGTTTGTTGGTGGGGTGGGGGGTAGGGGGGGGTTGGGGTTTTGGTGGGGGTGGGGGGGGGGTGGTTGGTGGGGGTGGGGTTTTTGTGGTGGGCGCCTTTCGGGAAGGAACGGGAGAGGGTCAGACCGGAACGACCCTAGGGCACAATTTGAATTGGACCTAAGGAACGCATAAAAGGGGAAGGACTATATAAACCACCAAACGAGTTGGGAAGACGCACCAGGCTTGAGAGTTCCAAGGAAAAAAACAAGATTTTCCGTTCTACCCAAACTTCAAAAAAAAGTGTGAGAAACTAGTTGAGATTTACAAACTACCCCTTCTCATCTAACGGAAAGGAGGCGAGGGCCGCCAATCCGAACATTAGTGGAAGGGAGAACAAAAAATTCTTGCCTTTAACGTAGGGAGGAGGGGAGGGAGACCCGAAAAAGCGGGGGGATGTGCGTGTATTTGACGATGACTTTTGTGGGTCTCACTAGAACAGGGGATACTTGTTCGAAAAGAGAAAGAAAGACGGGAAAAAGTCCTACGGCTGGGACGAGACCGAGAGGGACAAAGAAGTGGGTCTCGTCGGGGGGAATTGGTGTAAAAAGTTCAGTGTCAAGATGAGGAGTGAGATGGCTCTTGAAGTCTTCATGTATAGGGAAAACAGAGCGTGGTGGAAAAGCCCCGGGTCTAGACGTCGCTTGCGAGGTGAGGGTGAGATGTTAGGGGAAGGAGAAGGTCAACTGGGATATGAGGGGGGGAGACTGGGGGGTAGTGCACTGGCACTCTTGTTCTCAAACCCGGCCTTCGGGAGTGGAGGGTCGGTGGAATATCTTCATTGGTCATAGGAGGGACATGAAAGAATTGGGACGTTTCTAAATTAGGAAAAGGAGCGGGGTCAACTGACGGGTGTGAGGGGGAAAAGGGGGACAGAGTCTTTGGGGAACTGGAAAGGAGTGCCGGAGTCGGCGCCGACCAATGGGGGTGAGTAGCATTTGTGATAGCTGGGGGAAGGGGCAAGGATGCTGAAATGAAGAAAGAAGTGAGATGATACGAGTCCGATATAAACTGCGCTGCAAGGTGGACGGGAGCCGCACGATAGCCCGGAGGTCCAACAAGGAAAGAGCCAGTGGGGGGGGGGGAAAAGGCGCCCGTGAGGAAGGTTGGTTTACATTCAAAAGAGATAAAAGGGAGAGGAAAATAAAAATCAGTGGATCGTTGGAGCGTACGGAAGCGCTATGCGAGGGGAGGTCGGGGTGCATCTGGGTTATGGTGCGGACATAGGGGAAGGGAAGGTTCCGGATGGGGCGGATCTATTGGTCAAGGAAGGGCAAGGGACTCTTTCGATCATGCGAGGTGGCTTGGAGAGGGACCGCGTATGAAGCTTTCCGGGAGGAATCCCGACCTGACACGTCGAAAACTCACATATGGGTGGGGAGCGTGACGGGGGAAAGAGGATGGCCGGAGCGGTCCGATCGGGGGAGAAGAGGAAAGGGATAGGGAGAAATGCGGTGGGTCGTCGGCGTCGTGCCTAACATAAAGAAAAAAATCACGTGAAACAAGCGAGCCCCCGAAAGTAGGGGAAGATCGAGAAATCACAGAAAAAAGTCAGAGATCTCTACAATTAGGGGCCAGGGACGAAACGAAAGAACATTACCGTCTGTTGGAGAAAAAAAGGCGAGGAGACCTCAGGAAGCGGATTCAGAAAGGACGGGAAAAAAGAAGGGCTTAGTGGAAATTAAAGCATCTGCAGGGTCGCGAACATCTAGAGCCAGGGGAGTCCGGTATAGTTGGGGGGGAAAGAGGAAAAAAAAGGGTACCAACAACACCTTCAACTAAACCCAATTCTGTAACTAAAGACAAAAACTAAGTCTGTAAAAACGTCAGACATCGGACGACTCTTTATGTAAACTAATGAAAGAGATGAGGAAGAAAGAAGATGAGTATGAGGAAAAGAAAGAAAAAGGGAGGGGGGGCCTCACCCGGCTCCGAATTGAAAATGTTTTGGATGGTCTTCCAGAAAGAACAAGGAAGGGGACTGCGGAAAGGTACTGTTTAGGTTTTACACAAAGGCTTCACTTCAAGGACTGGGAGGAGACATTAAATAGAGAGAGATGCTCATTGGGTTAATTGAAGGAATCACAAAAGGCAACCCGGTAAGGGGGATGCCACAGGGAAGCGCGCCCCTCAAGGGGAGGTACTCGAAAGAACGAAATGGAAGGAGTGAAAAGGGGTAGTCAAGGGGGAAAAGGCATTCCGTAAAAACTGAAATCTAACGCGATTTATGAGCGAGAGTCCAAGAAGGTGTAGGGAAGATGGGGGAAAAATAACGCGAACGCTCCGGGGGGGGGGGGTGGTGTTATGTGTTTAGTGCCCCAGAGTTGAAAAAAATCCAAAAAGAGCCCGCTATGAAGAGAATTCTATGACGAAGACGCTACGCGCAACCTTCATTCAAGAAGAAATCCAAAAATACTTTCCGAGGGGGAGGACGACGAAATGAAATTTATCGACGGTAACTATAGAAACAGATAGGCAACAGCGCAATATAAGAAAAAGAAAAGATTCCGGTTCGGAAGGACCATACGAATACACGAAGGAAGAACGACGGACCTAATCCCAAGCGAAAACCCGCACACCACAGACCGAAAAAGAAGGAAAAGAAAGCGAAACGAATAAAAAAAACATCTGGAAACCATATTTAATTGAAAAAAAAATGCCAAAAAGACAGAAGAAGCTGACAAGAGATCGCCGGTTAAAAAAAACAAAAAAGAACGTGGGAATAAGGGGCCTTAGCGCTCATCTTCTTCTAAGGGGTGGGAAAAAACCTTCAACTAAACCCAGGATAAGTGTGAGGGGGGAAAGAATTGTGACATGGAGAGGGGGGGGTCAGGGAGTTAGAACCGCCCGACCGCGGAAAGAAATTCTAACAAGCCCGGGGATGGGGGGGGACGGCCAAGCAGAAAACCGAGACGGCTTCAAGAAATTATTTCGAGAAAGAGAAAAAGAAAAACCACTAAACTTGAATCCACCTAAGAAAGCGAAATACACGTGAAAAAAACAATGGGCGGGAGGACAGGTTCCGGACGGGGAAGTCTAGAAAAAAAAAATGAGACAGAACTCCAAAAAAGCAAAAAAAAGGAAAGAAATCAATGTAACAAACCAGACATCCCTCAAGTCCCATTAATAAATAGCCAACATATCTAAACGCGGGAGAGAACAAGAAAGGAAAAAAGAGAGACCTGCAAAAACTCATCTCGTAATGGGAACATAAAACGTAAAAATAAGAAAAAGAAGGAAGAAAAGTTAAAAGGGAAAAGTTCGGAACGCTTGCTACGGAGAAAAAGAGGAGGAGTCAGAACGGAAGGGAGGGGAATCATCGGGGGACAATAAACTAACCTTTCCAAAGAAACCAAAGGAAGCGGAATTACAAATCCCCGATTAGGCTCTAGGCCAAAAGCCTAAGAGAACGGATTAAGTTGAGAGTGAGGGAACGAGTATCCAACCGGGGTAAACGCCGAGAATGAAAGGTGGGGATAAATCCGAACACCGAAGCGCACTAATTAGGTTCCCCACCACCCCTTTGGTCGAACGGGTCAAAGAGAAGAGATGGCGCTGCGTTCTAGCAGTAAAAACCGCCTTTGTGGAAAAAACTCTAAAATGGGGGGGAACAGGAAAGAAATTGGAAAAGGATGGGACGCCGGGCAGCGTTATCACTAGAAGTGAGTGAATGAGGCAAACAGAGAGGAAAGCAGACAGTCGCCTCCCAGGAGTCTAAATGGGTTGGAAGGAGTGACAAACCCTGGGAACCGTAGGCCACGAATTGAAGTATAAATGCGAAAAAGGGGGGAGAAGACTAAAAGGGGAAAAAGAGTATCAAAGAAACCGAAGGAAAAAAAAAAAAAGACCGGCGAGAATCTCCGACCTCCAAAAGAAAAGGGGGCCTAAACACACTGAAAGAAAGGTAGCAAGGAGGCTACGATCCCCTATCCAAATGTTAGCAGTGTGGATAAGAGGAACCGAGGCGACATCTTCTTTTCAACCTCAACTAGAGTAGGGGGGGAAGATAGCAAAAGAGGGATATGGGGAAGAGCAAAAGGTTCAATCCTCTAACATCGGGGGATGGTGGGGAAGGGGTAGGTGTTGTCAAGAAACCCCGCAACGACTGGAGGCCCGATGAAGACTCAAAAGGAAAAACTCAAACACAGGTCAGGGACTATCGTATCCTAGGAAAGAAGGGGGCAAAGAATAAGTTGGCCCGGCGCGAAGAGCCCTCGGCTCTCCGGGGGGAGGGGGAAAAGGTCAAGACCCGTGTAGGGGGATTATGGGGGGGGGGGGCAACCGTCTTCTGGGAGGGTTCAAACATGGGAGTTGCAGACGAGAGAGGACTTTGAGCGAGGGGGATAAACTTTTTGAGATACCGCTCCGATACACACCGGGGGGAAGGGGTGGTAAAGCTCGAGAAGGGGAGTCAAAAGACGTGACCGGGTTGAGTGGGGGGGGGGGGCGCAGGTGAAAAACGGCAGGGAGGCAAAGGGGGAAGCTGCAACACCGGGGAAACGAAGGGCAATTTGGCCCGAGACATGGGACGCAACATCGGGAATTCTGAGTGTGGAATAGCCATGGGGCCACTCAGCAAATCGCCAATCGGGAACAAGAAAAAAGGAAAAAACAGGCAAGTAGGAGAAGGAGAGGCTTGAAAACTAAGCAATTGCAATGGAAAGGGAGGAGTGGAGAGGGTCCAAAAAATACCGGTTCAGTGAGGAAGAGTCGGAAGAGGAGAAAAACAACACCACCGGCTTGAGGGAAAAGAGAGAGAATATCGGGAAAAAAGGGAAGACTTGACGGGGGGGCGGAATGAGAAGCGCACATAGGAAACCAAGTTTGTCCCAGAACGTTAACCGGGTCCAAAGTAGGGGCAAAGGGGCAAATAAGGGCGAGTTGTCTTGGGAGTACAAATCGATCGGCGAAAGGGGGGGGACAAAGAGAGGTTCAGAACCTTTATACAAAAGGCAAGAAGGTGAAAAAATGTCAACAACCGAGGAAGTGGAGGGAAAGCGCGTAAGAACTCATAGGGGAAAACCTGAAGGAAGAGGGATTCGGGAGGAAGAGAAACGAAACCATCCGCTCCAAGTGTCGTCTGTTTGAGGGAGCCAAAAGGAAGAAAGAAAGCAGAAAACAGGCAAAAAGAAAAGAAAAATAAGTTGCTAAAAAAAAACAAAAAAAAAAAAAAAAAAGGTTCTACTCTAAACGGACCGAGGGGAGGGGGAGAAAGAGCGTCGGCACTCTTCCTGTCACGTATTGGGAAAAACAGACGAACGGGGGTTCTAGAGGCGAGGAAGCCTGGTGGGGTGTCTGCTTTAAACGGAGGAGATAACAGAGAGCGGGCCAGTCTTGCGTGTTAAGGAACCCGGGCAAAAACCGAGGAGCATAATAAAATAGTTGCTCGGGCACGATACCTCAATTCCGAAGAGGGAAATACTAATAATGAAGAAAGAAAGTCCCCGAAATCGGGGTCATACCATGGGGCGACGGGAAAAAGCAGGCCGGACCTAAATCGGCAGAAGGGGAGGTGAGGCCTAACCGGCTAGAAAGAAGTGGGAAAGCGAGGTCTCGCCGGAGGGGGTTGGGACTGGGAGGCGCGCTGGCGGTTGCGAAAAACCGGGAAAATGAGCAAAAACGAGTAGACAAGGCCGAAGGGGCGTCCAATTGGGGTTGGGGGGGGTTGGGTGTTTGTGGGGGGGGGGGGGTTGGTGGGGGGGGGGGGGGGGGGGGGGTTGGAAGGAAGGTGAAAAATCCCATGTCGACTTCCTTTTTCCTGGAAGCGATGGGCTCGTAAAGATCGCATTAAAATCTTGCACAAACTGGGGGGGGAAGTAAAAAAGAAGTTGGTCAGCTGCCCCCGGAGCACAAGCGGAATCCGCAAAACCAAATCTTGGTCTCAACTCTGGTAGAGGGACGTGTTAAAGAGCCCCAGCGCCTAGGAAGTCATTGTACTTGAAAAGAACACCGAAAGGGGGAACCAGTGTTGGGGGGTAGGGAGGATTTACCGAAAAAAAGGGACTCAGGGAGGAGGGCGAAAAAACAAAAAAGGGGGGCGGGAAAAGGAGGAGCCGGAACGCATCCGTGCAAAAAACATTCCAGGAGGGGGGTGGGGGCAGGGGGGGTGAGTGCAAAAAAAAAAAATCTGTACTTGTTATGGGACGAGGGGGAAAAGGTGAGGTTCCCAGGGGACGACAAAAAACGGTTCTAAGGGAGGACCACGAAGAAATAATGAAAAAACTGGCTGAAGAGTCCCGATGGTATTGTGAGGAGGAAGGGGAAAAAAAAGAAGGCTGAAGGAGGATTTTGGGAAATATGGGTTTAAGTTGAATGCGGCAGAAAGAAAAAAAAAATAAAAAGGGACTAGTTGGTGTGACCAGGTGAGGAGTGAGAAAAAGGGGACCGTGAGGGCGCTCTGAATCAGAGAGGAGGACGATTTGAGAGGAAGGGTTTGTAAAATAGGAAAGGGCACGAGAAGGCGATTCTACAAAGTGTCGGAGGTCGTTAGGGGGGGAATGGGGGGAGAATGCAGCCCAGGTCCTTGGCCACGGCCAAGAAAAGAAAGGGGGAAGGTGGGCCAAAAGAGAGAGAAGACAAAAAGATCGTAAAGGAGGTGGGGGACTTGAGAAGAAAAAGTTCGGGACAGGGTTGAATCCCCATCATTTTCTGAAAAAGGGAAAGGAGCCGAGTTTGGTAAGGGGGGCGGTTTTGAGAAAGAGGAGAGAAAACAAGAATGGGGTGGGGGGTGTGTGGTTTGTGTGGGGGGGGGGGGGTGTGGGGGGGAGGGTGGGGGGGGGTCCTTCGAGAGGGGAAAGAACAACAACTCCAGAGGCTTAAAAGACAAAAGGAAAAAACAATCCGCAGAGTCAGCAATTTTGGGGAAACCCTCGATTGGGGGGGGGGGGGTCGAAAAAATCACATAGGGGATTGATTGGGGATTAAGGGAAGGCCGCTGGCTGGGGATAGGGAAGAAAAAAAATCGTTATCGGTTGGACGTTAAATAGCAAGGGAATGGGAGCGGGGCAATGGGGAGGGGTCCGTAGGCTGGGTCTCGGGATTTAAGGTTCCCGGAGTAGAACGGGGCAGCGACACATCTCTTCTGTTCGGAAAGGGACGAAAATGGGAGCTGTCAAATGAGGCAAGGCTAGGGAATAAGAAAAGGGTTTGGAGGCGCCGGGAAGAGTCGGTCGACGTAGAAGGGGGCGGGGTAAACGAAACATATTTTGTAGGGGCCTTCTCGAAAGGAGGGATGGGCCGGAGGGAGAGGGAAAAAAGAGGCGCAAGGCGACGGATAGGATAAGGGACTGTGTTTCCGACGATCAGGGGGAAGGTGGGAAAAGAAGGGGGGCAGGAAGCCCGGTAGTGAAACGAAGAACGGTCCCAAGTAGCCCGACAAATGATTTTAAGAAAATCTCATGTGAAAACGCAAAAGAAAGAGATCGTGGCCAGTCGACAGGCAAGATGTCAATCTGTTGGGGGTAAACTAAAAAAAGGGGGAGGCGAGGGCAGGGGAAAAGCGAACGACGCCGGTGACCTAGCAGGCAAAACGCAATGAGGAGAATAAAAAGGGAAAGGAGCGAAGACCATCAGTACAGAACTTTATATGATTAATGAAAAAAAAAAAAAAGGAATACAAACCCGAGGGGGGGATGGAGGACTATCCAGCCAAAACTAAGGTCTGGAAAACCCGGGGAACGGAGAACGAGGGGGGGGGAAAAAATATGATCTCACAAAAACGTAGAATAGGTAGGGAAAGGAGGGGCTGTTAAAACGGAGACAGGACGGGAAACTGGGGGGGGGGGAATTAACTTTTGTTTCATCAGGGGGGGGGGTGGTAATGGTTGGGAGTCTCGATCCCATCTGGAAAAGTAGAAAAAAAGGGGGTATGTACCTATACACGTATAGATGAGGTGATGGAACAAGGAATAAACGGACTCATAGAGGGCCTGGCGGCCGCAGGGAAGTACCTGAGTAGAAGAGCTTTGATAACTGAGGCAGAAATAGGGAAGGGAAGCCCCCTAGAAGGAATTAAAGCCAAAAGAAAAAAAAATAACCTTTAGAATAGTCCTAGGGGGGGAGGGGACTGGGGGGGGGGGGGTAACAGGGAGAAGCGTGGAACGATCGTGGTAAAGGGACGAAAAAGCCGGGGCACAAAAGGAGGCCCAGCCGACGAACACCAAATATCCCGTAAAGAAGTGAATCCAGAGAAGAAGGTGAAGGACGAAGGGCCATCCCGCCCAAAAATGGGGAAGCTAACAGAAAGTAGGAAAGCCTAAGAAAACTCTCATAGAGTCAATATCGGAGGGGAAAAAACACATAAATTAAAATCATTAAAAAACGTCCCGGAAACAGAAGGGACGAAAGTAAACCGGCTGGGGTTCCGCATCCTCACCACCGACGAAAAGGAATGGACTAACAAGATTAACAGAAAAAAAACCAATAGGGAGCAGAAAGGACTACGAAATCCCAACTAAAATCAAATATCTCGGGTTAGACATACAATAGAAAGGGCCTAAAAAAGGAGCGCACCCAAGGAGGAGCTTAGCAAGAGGGGAAAAAATTGGAGACTACAATCCTGCAGGTAGCAGACAAACAACTTCCAAAAGAACTAGTTATAAGGGTCCGTCCATAAGTGCCGTAGGAAGGGTAGGGAACGCAGAAAAAACATCTCTGAAAGAGAAAAACTAAGTAGAAATGGGTGGCACTGATCAACCAAAAGCTAGGGGGGGGAGAAACAAGGGGATCACGAGGGCATTCTCAAAGAAACAAGGGGAGGGGGAGAGCCCTTTGACGCATGGAGAAGCAGAAAGGGCAAAAGTGAGACAAGAAGCAATGGAGAAATGACATGGGAAGGACATTATACCTCCTAAAGAAACGAAGAGGAGAGAGAAAACGTGGGGAATGGGGAAATAGAACCCTGAACCTTAGAAAGGAAAACTCAATCCGAAAATGATTTAACGGTAATGAACATAAATCCACTCGGTCAAAAAGAGAATGAAGCCAAAAGCATAGAAAACGAAACAGCGAAAAAAAATCCTCTGACATAACCAATAAGAAATATAATACAAGAAAAAGTGCAGGGGGAAAAAAAAAAGGAAAAATCAACCCATACCTTCTAGAGGGCTACAAAAAAAGAAGAGAAAGAATGAGATGAGGGGGGGGGCGAGAAACAGAAGAACAAGGGACATTTTAACAAGATCTAAATACAAAAGAAAAAACTGTGGGAACTTGCAGCATACCCGAATACAAAAAAAGAGAACGGAACTGGGATGAAACAACTGTCAGAGGATTCAAGGGGGGACGAGGACCACCTGGGGGTGGTCGACTTAAGCTGGGCTGATGCGGAGAAAGAAAACGAGCTCAAATGACTGGGTGAATGAGAGGGGATTAACAGGAAGGCACAATGTCTTCTGGAGTGGGAACGGTCAGAAGATCTATTGGTGTACCGACAAAAATACAGGAAGGGAGGGGTAAGCGCCGCAGCGCAAAGGCCCAGAAATAACAAAGGTGGAAGAGTTGAATAACTAGAGGGATAGAAGCGGAGAAGAAAAAAAGTACAAATGGTGCAGGGGGACGAGTCCCAAGGGGAAACTTCCGGACAGGGAAGGGTGCTGTTAGAATGCGAACGCAATTCCTCAACCAAGGGGAAGAATAGCGTAACCGGGAACCTTCAAAGAACAAAAGGCCCGCGAGCCAGGAGAAAACCAGAAAATAGCGCAGACTAAAAAAAACCACGGAAACGGCACGGGGTATGGAAAGTTCTTCGGCGGAATAAGGGGAGAAAGCACAATTTGGTGATCAGGGAGATAGACTCCGCAGGTCACCGGCAAGGGAGAAAATCAGCCAGGGAAGACCATTCATGCGAAACCGGTAGGGGGAAAAGAACCACTTTGGAAATACCGAATTGCTCGAAAGTCTCTGGGGGGGAGGGGTTAAGGGTTGACCGAAAGACCAAAATCGACTTGGAAGAGAAAGTGCGGAAGAAATCAAAGAGACAGGCAAAAACACAACCGGCGATAAGTAAAAAATCTACGACCGAAAGCCGGAGGGGGGGGTAAAATCCGTTGGCAGGGCAGGGAAAAGAGCTCCGACCCAGCAGGGGAAGAGGGGGGGGGAACGCGAAAAAAACAGGGGGGATGTCGGGGTGGTCCGAATCTTTTAGGGGAAAATTTCAATGAGTGCCTAGGAGGAAACTTTGAGAGAGAGACTTTGGAGAAAAGAACCAAGAAGAAAAAGGTAGGTAATGATGGGTCAGATCTGGGGCGAAGAATTCCAAAGCATCAAAGGGGACGAGACAAAAAAAAGGGCTTGAGGGGAAAAGAGTAGTTCTCACCCTTGGCGGGAAGGGGGGAAAAGAAAATGTGCGCACATCATCGGTCAACTGTCGACCGGATTCTGGGGAAGGGCTTGAACAGAAAAAAAAGACGTCATCGGCCAACTTTCCAGGGACAAAAGATGCAAAGAAGAGTACTATACGCATAGTTGAGGGTCTATCAGGTGAAACGGGGGGAAGGAAATGGGCGCGGAGGAAAACAAAACCGGAGGAAAGAAGGGGGGTGGTCTTCATCGGGGAGTTAATCTCGACAGAAAAAAAACGAAGGAGAAGGGAGGACATTCGATAAAGACGAAGAATTGTGGGGAAAGACCCTCACCGAACAGGGGGGCCAATTCGATACCAAGAACTATCAAAGGATATTACTTGAAGGGGAATATGGTGGGACCTTGGCAAGATTGCGAGGAAGAGGGCATCATAGTGGGAAAGTTGAAAAATGGGGGGAACGATATGGTGTGAGCAAAATTGGAAGAGAAATTAGGGACCGGACTTGGGTAAAACTTTACGGGAGTTCAAAAGAGGGGGCTGGCGGTACTGCAAAAAAGAAGCTCTACAGAACCGGCTTTTAAAAAGACGGCGGGGAAGGAGGAGGGTAGAAAAAACCTGACAAAATATTTTGTGCGGATTTGTAAAAGGAGAGCAGTCGAGAGAACGACATCGTCGGAAAAGAAGGAAAAAAGGGCTAAGGGCACCTAAAAAACCACAGTGGAACGCTTAAAAAAAAGAACCGAGGCGCGAGAGCGGGAGGCACGCCGGGAAAGAAAAGGCAATAAAAAACCTGACGGTTTTGTAGGAACTTAAAAATGAAACTGTGGCGGTCTTCGGAGGCTTCGGCAAGAAAAAGCGCTCTCCGTCAGGGGGAATGACCAAATAAAAAGGCAAAAAAAAAACGATTCGAGATGAGGAGGCCGACGGGGGAGCTAGAAATCAATCTGGCAGAGATTCATACGGGGCAAGGGGAGCAAGGGAAAAAAGGGGAAAATCGACGGATAAACTGCGAAAAAGGGGGGTCGAAGGAAATAGGGAACTTAAAAAGTCTATAAAAAAGGACGCGGAAAGTGGGTGGGTAGCGGACGGACGCTTTAGTCCGACTTTTATGGGGGGAGGAGTCGAGAGGTCAGCCGGGGGTTGTTGTTGCAATGGGGACAGATGGATGTCCCGGGGGGCGGTTGACAAATCTCATAGAAGAAAGAAACACCCTAAGCAGGGAAAAAGGGGTAGGCAGGAGGGGAAGCTCCCAGTAAGAAAATTTGGAGGGGAACTTCAGAGAGGGTAAACCGATGGTTGCCCCAAATAAACCTCTTCTTGGGGAGGGAGAAGTCGGCACCGGCGATCAAATTCGAGTCAAAGGAGGACCCCCAACCCCGATAGAAAAAAAAAGAGGGGGGGAGATGACGTAAAGGGCCCGCAAGACCAGCGATTACAGGGGGAAAGTTCTACTACAAAGGAAAAATAACGAAGATCAGAAGGGGTTACTGGAGGGCAAGCCCGAAAAGTAACACCACGGTGCGAAAACCCAGGTGGGGGACACGCTAGCCTGGGGAGCAAAAGGTATTCCTGCTTCAAAGCTGGGATTTTCCTGATGATCTGGCAAAAAAAAAAGATGGAGTGCTTGTATGGCGATTCCTGTGTGGAAAATAGAAACGGGGGGACTTAGGGGAGGTCAGTAACCCGAGGATACAAAATCTGGGGATGATAAGATATCCACGCATGGGTGGATAAAAAAAAAAAGGAGGGGGGGAGGGGGGAAAAGGAAGGAAGTCGATGTGAAAAAGAGGGTCGATGAATAAGTCTCATTAAGAAGGATTTGGAACGGGGAAGAAGGGTGAGGCGCTGGGGGAGGGGGGGGGGGGGGGGGGGTGGGGGGGGGGGTGGGGGGGGGGGGGTTGGGTGGGGGGGGGGGGGGGGGGGGGGGTGGGGATAGAACGGGAGGGTTGGAGGAACCACTGGGGGGGCCTCTCAGATCCTTACTGTGGAGAAAGTAGGGGGGGAAATATCCTCCAGCCCGGGAAGAAGAAGCACTTTTGATTCGGCGGGAGGGGGGGAGTAAGGTGGCTGGAAAGAAGGACACTTTAAGGCCCAAACTTAGGGAGGTCAACCTAAAAGGAGGCCCAAGACTGGGAATCATTGCGAAATTCTAAGGTTCCCTGGATTAGGGGGAATGGGGGGGGGAAAAAGTTGAAACCTCCGCCGAGCCTTTCTAGGGAGGGTCCTGGGGATGTTAGTAAGGCTTGAGAAGGGAGCCGATGGGCATTTCAAAGCAAGACCAGAGGAGACACAGGGGGACAAAAAACACTTATCCCGGATGGGCATGTTGAAAAGAAACGAAGAAAAGAGGGGGACATCATTTTTGGTAACGATTGAGCAAGGAGGAGGGGGCTGTATCTGATTCCCTGGAAAAAATCTAGAGGCTCTATCGGTGGGGTCGTTCGAATGGGGACGTCTGGGAGGAGGGCTTTTCGGGGCGTTAGGTAGGGGGACGGGCTGATGAGGAAAAGTTAAGATGAAGCAGGGCAATCCATGCGCGTCCCCGTCTGATTGGGTACAAAAGGGGGAGAGGTCCATCATGGCGATGTTCTGAAGAGTGATCAAGAGTGTATTAATGCACGAAGAGGATCGGACGACGAGGAAGGTTCTAGGGGACAAAGAGGGAGAAGGGGGGTTGGGGTGGATGCCTAGGTCATCTAGGGGGGGAGGAATAGCAGAATAGACCTACTTCGAAAGGAGGAAAGTTCGACTTCAGGGTGGGGGGGAAGAGGAGGTCATAGTGCAATGAAAACGCTCTGGAAAACGGTTTATCAACTAAAGAAAAACTTGTTTCGGAGAAAGACATAGAAAAAGAGAGAAGGGAGACTCAAAAAAGAATTGCAGGACGGAACCGAAAAGAAGAAGGGATGGGAAGAAGTCAGAGGATAACGGAAGGAAGGTCTCAAGGGGGAATTTTCGCAAAACTACTGACGGGACGAGAAAGGGAGTCAGGGAGGTCCGTAACTTGGGCCTAGACCAGAGGGAAGGAAAGGGAGGTCCCTTTTGGGTCGAGAATGAAAACCAACTAAAAACATTCAACTTCCGACAGAAAAGAGAAAGTGGGTAGAAATGAAACAAAAGAGGTCCTTTGACCCGCCAGCCGGGTGAACAGGAAAAGAAGACTGAGTAAGACGTTTCAGAACAACAAAGACAATAACGATGAAAAGGAGAAAAGGGGAGGTGCCCTTACCAAAACGTCGTTCTTTTGGACAATTATACTAAAGGAGTGGGGGGTGTGAAAGGAAAGAAAAAGGGAGTCTAAGGGGATCGAAGAATGTAGGGGGAGGTCAAAGTCGGAAAAAAAAAAAAATATCGGATTCGGACAAGAAAATCCGAGAGGAAGACATGCACGGGTCAGTATTAAATGGGAAATCAGGGAGGGAAAAGGGAACCACATAAAAGAGTGGAGGAAGCCGCTGGGGCGCCCGGTCGGTAAAGCTTCCAAAAAAAAGGGTGGTTCGGTCGTAAGGGGGAACTGACCTCATCAATCAACGAAGAAAAAAAATTGAGAGGGCTCTTAGAGTTCAACCATGGGGAGGCGGCCTTGGGGAAAGAGGAAAGGGACGAGAAGGGGGGTATCATGACGATGGCAAACACTCAAAGGAACGGAGAAGAAAAAAAAAGAGAGCATCTTCAAAGAAGAGCCGACAGATCGGACTAATGACCAAGCCGACACAAGAGAATACACGCCAATACAAAGATGACCAAAAAGGCGATCGGGGTCCAAAAAAAAAGGGACGGGAAAGAAAAAGAGGATAGATCATCAAGGGGGTATCAAAGATCGCCATGAAATGGATTTGAAAAAAATGGCAAGCTGAAGCTGAGACCATCCGTCGATAGTGAACTTGGAGAAATAACAATTACATGTCAAGACAGGAAAGGACCAAAGGCGAATGACGCAGGCATCTAGCAAAGATAATCAAAAAGCAACGCAAAAACGAGAAAGATTTTTCAAATAAAAAACCATCGATAGGACCTAGATAAAAAAAAAGAAAAAGAAAAAGGGAGAGTCCCCCCTAACGTACAAAAAATTCTTAAGGCTTGAAAGGAAGAAAAGAGTCGCTCCAACGTCAAAAAATACTGGGGTAGAGTGGCGGTCCATAAAAGAGCTGTGGGGATCGGTTGAGGGAAAAGGAAAAAAGAGGGCATCGATAAAACCAGCAATTAAAAGTTGAAACTAAGAATCAAAAAAAAATTTCTGTAAAAAAAAGGTTAAAAAATTTCCCGAGGGGAAAAAGGTCCAAACAGGGGGGAAAAAAGGATAATCAGGAAAATGCTGCTAAGAATAACGCGTTAAAAAGAGGAAATTGGGAAAACAAAACGTGGGACAGCATCGGATGGAAATCCTGCATGAAAAAGGAAGCACAACATCAATAGAATCGAAAAAACTAAGGCATCCGGAAAGAAGCCCACAGACCAATGTCTGCAAGAGCAAAGACCCGAAAAGAACCTTGAAAAGAAAAGATCGAGTCATCAGCTAGACCCATAAGGAGAAAGGGCCAAACAGACCTGGGAAAAAACGCAAGTCCTCTATAATGAAAACATTCAAGACAAAAGAAGGGGGAAAAAAGGGGGGAAGACAGAAGGGCGGAGACTGCGGCGGGGCAGCAAATCCTTCCGGATAGGCATCGAGTAGGGAAAAGTTGATTAAAAACCTACGGACCAATTGGAACACCAAGAAGAGAAAAGATAAAATCCCCCCTTGGTTTCTTCAGGAAAGAACCGCGCACAAAAAAAGAAGTAAATGCAAAAGGGGGAAAAGATGAAAATACTGTAACGCGGCTACGAAAAACTGGGGGGGAAAGCCGAACGGGGGGCGTCACGGTCACGGAGTGGGGCTAAGACAAAGGAAAGCGACATCGGGTTCCAAGGCTAAGGGGAAAAGGGGTCCGCGAAAGAAAATAGGAAAAAGGGAAGATTGGGAAGGAAGAGAAAAAACAATCATCTCTGGCAAAAAAAGAGAGGGGGGGGGGAAATGAACTGGTAGTGATGGAAGCGGGGCATGCGTAAAAAATGAACCACCAATGCAAAAAGTCGGTTACCGGCAAAAACATATCATGCAAAATCAAATGGAACACAAAGGGAAGGAGAAAGGGGGCGCGTGACTGGCGGAAAAAAAAACAAAGGAACTCACCTGACCTTTGTCCAGTTCTTACAAAAAGGGTGCGCATAAACACTTTAAATAAAGAACACCGTCTCGCGCAAAAAAGATCAAGCGCTCCGAAACGCCACAGAGCACAGAAGGGCAAAAAAAATGCAGCTAAAGGGGTATCGAACAGAAGAAAATCAGGATGGAAGCAAAAAAGATGTATCCGGCCGTTGACGCAATTGGGGAATCACGACGAGGTCTTAAGAGGGCGGTCAAAAGAACCAAAGGTCATTTGTAAGGAGAGACAGAATTAAACACGTCCTGATAAATCAGGGAGCGGAGGGGGGGGAAAAAGGGTCAACTGTAACAAGACCGCCAAATTCGCTTGCCGGAGGATATGTGAAAAGGGGGAAGAAACAAAGAAAACCACGGAAGGCTGAGAGTGAAGGAAGCCGCAAAGGAAAGCCGAAGTGTCAATAAGTTGGCCGGGGCCACCAGAACTCTCTCTCGCAGGGCCCTGGGACGTCAGAAACATTCAAGGCAACAGTGGTCGGGAGTCTTGTTGCCCCTCGTCTTTTCGGAAGGGGAGGGGGAAGGCTTTCCTTCAACTAATGAGCGCAGAAATTTCCTCGAGTTAAGAAATAGACAAAACAACTAACCAACCTAAGGGAGGATTGGTCTCGATAGCCTCTAGTAAAGGGAAAGGTAGGGCGCAGGTTTTCTCAGGGACAGAAACGTTCACGAGCTAGAAAATTTGGAAAATCTTTAAAAAATCCCATGAAAAAAAAAAAGAGCTGGCAGATTCCTATTGGGGGCAATGACAAGGAAACAAGACGTAAAAGACAAAAGAAGGAAAAAAAAGGCCAAAGAACAGGCAAGGATAGAGAAAGACTTATTTGATAAGAAGGTAACAAACAGGGTGCGTGCGCTAGAGGGGCTCAAAAATAAGACTCACTCAGTAAAGGGTACAATTGGGTAGATGTGG
>Ga0179593_1494943_pt1 | contig 20154 bp, 33 predicted proteins | sample CZODoug2_1_08_16_FD_185931 | JGI IMG/M metagenome (GOLD analysis project Ga0179593, IMG submission 185931) | Vadose zone soil fungal communities from Angelo Coast Range Reserve, California, USA - CZODoug2_1_08_16fungal (PacBio error correction) | ecosystem: Environmental > Terrestrial > Soil >...
GCTCGGAAACGGGGTCACAAGATGCGGACCGCACACATTCCTTATTTAGGGTGGAAGAAGCCCACCACAATGTAAAAGAAAAAAAAAAAAAAATTAAGAATGTAGACAGTCCTTCTCATATTCACCCCCCCCCCCCATTTACTGAATTTGCTCCCAACAAAAAAACAAAAAAAAAAAAAAAACAAACCTCTTCTCTCGGGAGCAGAAAATATCGTGTCCTATATGCAAAATCGAGGAGTATAAAGAAGGGCGTTGAAAATCAGGGAAAGACTTTCTTTTCAGGAATTCATAAAAAGGACTTGAATAAAAATCATCAAATGCTTCACGGGTAGCTTTTCCGGACTACAGAGGGGGTGGCGTAAAAGTGCTTTTTGCACAAATCATATAATTGCTCTCTGAACCATTGAAGAATAAGACTCGGTGGGAAGTTGAGAGGCAAGAGAAAAACAGTGGCTTATTAAAACAAACTGGCTTCTTTGCTGTGGCTTTCGTCTTTTTGTCACGAAAACACAGCAGTTCCATGGGGGCAGAGGAACTATTAGGAAGTCTGGCTGAGCATAATCTAAGCATTTTCCTACTATTAGAAGGAGAGTGTGCATGCAAGGGTTCTCTGCTCATGGCTAGTCTCTGTGGGTATTCGGGCGGGACAGGTCTGCAGTTGTCGCTTAGTAGACTGGCCTGATTGGCAAAGGAGCTAGGTGGGAGAAGGGGGACTGCTAAGCTACTGGCGGGGGTCAGTTCGGAAATGAAAAGAAGAAAGAACGAACGAGTTGGCGAATTACGTGCGGCATGAGTAACTACCCGACACAGAAATTGGAATCATGTGGAAGGTGTTTAAAAAGAAGTCACTGTGCTCCTGGTAGACGGGGAAAGAAAGTATTCGGAGTAGGCTCCTCTTTCTCTCGTTTTTAAATTATTGTTTCTCAGGTGCGGTGTTCAAAAAACCTGAGGGCAGACCGGGGCGGAAGAATCGGTGGCGTCAGGGGGGGCCATTGTGTTCGGGAAGGGAGGGAGAACATGAGTTGGGCAGACCTTGTTTTCGGGTTGGAGGACAGAAGGTATTAAGCGTGCTCAGAAGGCTTCACTTTCAGGATTTAGACAGGTGCATGTGAGGACGGTCAGGGAGGGCGGGGCTGAGGCGGGATGTAGCCGCTTAGCATTTAGCATGCGTGTCAAAGACGAAAGGTTTTGCGAATCCCGAGGACTCTTCAAATCGAAAAGAGAGGAGGGTCGGTACTTTAGTGTTCATAATGGTAGTGTGTGGGGTGCTCGAGAAAGTTTCAAAACCCTCTCAGGCCACATCTTCGACTCGATGGGGTAATAAGATATAAAAGATGAAGGAAAAGGGAAGGTGAGTTACTTTCCTTGCTAAAAAACTTAGTCGTGAGTCCTAATTCACACTCTAATGTTTTAATCTGCGTAATATGGCGCTTATCTCTTGACTAGAAGCCTAAAGGAAGAAAATACACATGATAGAGTCGAACGCTTAGTTCGACACTCTTAAGTACGAAGTTCGAATACCGTGGGAACCTTGGACGCGTTAGGGGGGAATAGTTCCGTAAGTTAAGGAGGGGGGGAGAGGGGAACTTTCTCTCAAAAAAACACAAATGCTCAGAAAAAAAACAAGAGGAAAAAGATTGAGGGTATGGGCCACCACTCTCCCTAGTAGCTGAGGGCATTCCACAAAGGAAGTCCACGATCATGTCAGAATGGGAAAAAGTCAGGCTCTAGGAAATTGAAAAAGGAAAAGGATTACATAGCTGTGTCAGCGGGGGGGGCGTGGGGGCGACGAAAAAGCGATGACTCGGGAATCGTCACGTTGTGACGTGCTCCCGTAGGGAGGGAAGAGGGGAACTGCAAGGTACGAATCAGGAAGGCCAATTGCTTGTTGTGGCGCTGTGCTCGGATCGGATTCGCATGTTCCTTTTCCCTGTTCTGGAGAGGAGTTCAAAGTACAAACGCAGAAGCATTCACGGATGGTCGCAAAAAAAAAAAAAAAAAAAAAAAAAAAAAAAAAAAAAAAAAAAAAAAAAAAAAAAAAACAACGCTTTTCTTCAACAGAAACTCTGGGGGGGGGGGGGGGGGGGGGCGTCTCAAGTTTCCTTATTTTGCCTCTATCCCAGAAGTTGGAGGAGGGGAAGTTCAAAAAGGGATAATTGGGAATTTGACCTAACTTGGACTACACAGAAACTCTTTCTCTTCACTGAGAAATCCTGGGCGGGAAATACGGAGAAACAGAATATTTGGCTGATATTGACCATGCTGCGAGGGGGGGGATTAAAAGGAGGAGAAACATAGATGGTGTGGCCAATCCAAGATCTTTCCTTGTTTCGAAATCACCTTTCGGTAACATTGGGGGGGAGAAGTAAGGAAGTACTAGTACAGCGCCGCGGCATCGCACCGAACCGGAGTGGTGTGTGCGTGGGTACTTCCGTTATGTTCCTATAGTAAAATGTTGGAAAAGAAGAATCGAGAACCTAGCCGGGGGTGCTGAATTGTTATGACACTTCTGTCCGGGGCCCTTCTCTATGTCGGTTGGGAAATAAGAGAGTCCGCCGAGGGAAAATGGAAAGTGGGGTCGCAGAAAAAGGAAGATCAAAATGGCCAGTGTGGTGGGCCGTTTGGCGAGAGAAAGGGGGATCCGCCTGGGCATCGATTTTCTGGGGGCCTGACCAGTCCCCACAACAAAAAAACACCCAACGCGGGTGATGACCGATTGGCTGGACCCGATGGGAGAAAAGGGCAAAGTCGGCGGAAAGAAGTTGGCGTAAGAGGCCTGTGCTGAGGGCTAACAGGGAAGTAAAACTAAAAGGGGGCAAGAAGTGCAGGGGGGGTGCTGCAGAAGTAAAGTAGTGGAGGAGAACCGATCTGGAGAAAGATTCCTCACTAACCAGGCTGGCGCATAAGATTACAATAGGGTGGGGGGAGCGAGGTCCGAACCTCCGAGGGAGAAAGGACAGGCTGTGCAGTCGCGACGAGCAGTGCATAATGTGCTCATTGGCGTTCATGGTGACAAAGGAAGGAAGCGCAGGCTCAATGCGAGGAAGTGGGAGGCATGGCGTGTGTGTCGGCGTTGGTGCGAAGAGAAGATGTGAAACAAAAGGTAGGCCCGGGAAGGGGTCCAGGGCGTGGAACAATCTAGGAAGGGGAATGCAAGGGGGTGGCGAGAGTGCTGGGACGCCAGGCGCCAAAATTTGCATGATGTGTAAAAAGTAAGGGTCGGTGGGTTTACTGAGGGAAGGGGGCAGAGAGGGAGTTGCAGCAGACAAAAAAAAAAACTTGGTGCGATCGTAGACCAATTGGGCTCGTCACCAAGGAAGTCTGGCCCTGACACTGCCGTGGTAGCTAGCGGCGGGATACGGGTGTTCTTACTGGGCGGCATTATGATGAGGACGAAGGATGGGACTTAAGGGTGGAGATGCTTCCGCGCTTCGGACATCGATTGGTTACAGCTGGCGAGGTGTGGTGGCCTCCGGTCACTTCCGACAGGGGCAGGGGAACTTCCTGGAGTAACCGCCCACGCTCACTATAAAGGGGGCCGCGGAAGCTGTGTGATTATCATAAAAAAAAAAGAGGCAGGGCGGGGGGCTGTGCTGCGGTCGTCCGTCAGGGTACGGGGGCAGGTACGGCGTGCATAATTGAGATACCTGGGGACAAGGAAGGAGCGGAAGTGGAGTGGCGAGGACGCGGGGCCGGCTCGGTTAGGTGAGAGAAAGACTGGAAAGAGGACATCCCGCGATCGGGCCAGGAGGTAGTGTGGGAGCTGGGCAAATGTGCAAAGGGAGCTACCGGATGCACACAAGGTGCAACCGAGTCGAATATAAGCACAGCACTTGCCAAAGATGGGATCCGTGCAGAATGGAAAGATTAAGGCGCGGCACTTGCTGGTGAAAATCAGGCACGGCGCCGCAATACTGGACCAAATGGGTTGGGTGGGGGGGAAGGGGGGGGTCAGGAACAGTGGCATAACGTGCGGGAGTTAATCTCCTTCGAGGGAGCCCCTGCTGGGGGCGAGTATGGGGGAAAAAGTGCTTAAAGGGACGGATCTCTGTACAAAGACGGCAAGGAATGGGCGCATATCTTGTTTGAGAGTGGCACGGGGGAAGGCAATAACAGGGGACTTTGAGCGCATACATGTCTGAAAGCCTTTAGGGAATGCTGGCAGGCGACGCGACAGGATCGCGTTTCCTTGCAGGCCAAAGGATGGTTGGGAAAATGGGCACAGTCCGATATACGACGCTGCCAGGCGGCTCAGGCATCGGGCAAGGCAGCGTAAAGATGGGGGGGTGCTGGGGGAGAGGGGCTACGGTCAAAGGCTCCTTTTGGCTCGAGACTTACTTCTCGAAAAGAAAAAGAAGGCTTTTGAAAAGTGGGGAAAGGGGTGGTGGGATGGGTTCACGGGGAACAAGAACAATCCGAATAAAAGAAATAAAGTAGAGAAGGGAAAAAAGAAAGAGAAATCTTGATCCGCCGTATGGGAATCATTGCAGTGCTGGCGGTGATTAGCTCATGCTATTAAAATTCGTTTTTTCAAGGGCGTATCAGTTCAATCCACGCGAGGGATGTAACGAGAACTAGGAGCTGACGTAGGAAGGAGAAATCAAGTTGTGGCAGGTCTGGCGGTATGGGATGAATTCAAAAAAGGGCCGAAGAAGTCAACACCTCTTACAGACCAGGCGAAAGGTAGCGTGATCCGGGAAGACAGGGGGGGGAGGCTCATAAAAGGCAAACTTGTCCAGAAATTTGTTCAAGTGCGCGTAGACTGTTCAAGACGTGAAGACTATGGGTTTCTGTTCGACGTTTCCAGAGAAAAAGGTAAGGAGTCGGAGCGAGGGTACGGTTGGTGGTGCAAAGGGGCATTGTCGACGGATTTGTCGCAATCGAAATAGACTGCCAAACAAAAAGCAGCGGGAGAGTTCTACTAAGTCTACTGGGGAGGGACCCAATTCAGCGATGGCACTTGGTGCATACAATGAGCGAGAAGGGAAACGGGGCCAGGGGGTCATTTGGGGCAGGGGTGCTTTGGGGGGGGGGGTCTAAAGGAAAAAAAAAATCTGAGTTAGGGCGGAAATCGAGAAGTTACGGGGAAGGGGGATTGCGACGGTGGGGGGTGGACGGCAGATCTCTTTTGAGACGATGTGCGTACCGGGCTTGTTGCTGGAGTGGGGGAAAAGTCGAGCGTCACGAAAAGTCCGCAAATGGCAACTCAGCATGGGGGTCAGGTAATACTCAAAGGATAGAAGGGTCTATGTGCACCAAAGTGGAATGGTAAAGGAAGGAAAAAGATTTCTACCCTTTCTCGTCCTGTGGAGAAGGAATCTGACTCATTGGCGGAGGATCATACATGCGTGCTGCTGTTTAGCGGCTGGCTGTGGAAGGCTTAAAAAGAAAAAAAAACATAATCCGCGCTCAAAATATAGTCGGGAGAGGGGAGGCTCGGTATTCAAGAAAGAATATTTCACTTCTCTATGCTCTAACGTCTCGTTCTTTAACGAATGCTGGAAGGAAGATCGAGCGCAAATGTACGTGGACCTATCCTGTTTTTTCCTGCTGAGTTAAAGATACTCATTGAGAAAGTATGGTTCCGGCTGGATGTCTGCGAGGTCTAAGAGAGACATTAGTCCGACGCTTTTGACTGGGGTCATGGAAGATGGTTTTATCGGAAAAAAATCCTAAAACGGCGGGCAATGGGCTGTCTCTTCAACGAGCGCGCATACTATCGTAAAACGGCTCAAAGAGTGAGGGAAAATGCAAACATGAAGGGGGGTTATAAAACAGGTCATTAGGTTTTCACCTTCTTTGCGTAAGGGGCCGGGGGGGGGGGGGGCAACCAACAGGAGAGACGAAAGAGGGCTGCTCGGGCTGGGCGGGTAGACGGGAATCGAGCTTCGTTATACTGTTCGAATCGCAGGGGTTCGATGGGAGTGGATAGACGGCCATCTTTCAATTTGGTGCAAACAATGGTGGTCATAACACAGGGGGGTGGCCGCGAATCTAATTCATCGGCCATTGCGCGCAGAAGGGATGCTAGAGGCTTGGGGAGTCGGTATTCGGGATGTAACTGCGCGGTCGTCCAGAGGAAACCAAGACCACTCGTCAAGGGGCTGGCACAAGCTGGTAAGGTGAGCAAACGGGCCTGTTGTCTATTATGGCGTGCGATGCGTAGGGCCTTTGCTAATGCGAGGCGGGGGAAACGAATAAAGACTGGGTATGTCCTCTCTCAAAAAAAAAGAGTATGTAGGGGAATTGTTAGAGCCCAGGCGGTAAAAGGGGGAGTCTTTGAAAAGAAGCAGGGAGTCGAATAGTGGGAAAGGCAACGCGACTGTGCCGGTGTCACGCGTCCAGGCATTGGGATAACCTGCCCTTGGTCAGGGTCTCGGTACGACTCTGTCTCGATGCAACACGCCTCGGGACGGAGGAGAGTTCAAGCCCAGAGCGAGAAGTGTGACATTAGAACAGATTTGGGATAATACAGACCACCTTGCATCCCAACGCCACACCAAAAAAAAGGGTGCTGCGTCTCGATCAGGAGAGAAGGCCAAGAGCCGTTAAGCGGCTGTCGTGCTTAGCTTTAAAAAAAAAAAAAAAAAAAAAAAAAAAAAAAAAAAAAAAAAAAAAAAAAAAGGGAGCGATCGGTTGAGGGAATGGCACTATATTGCCGCAGCATGAGACTGCTGGGAGGTTTGGCGTAGCGTGTCTACAGTGAGAAAAAGGAATATGGGTGGCAGAGAATGAACTGAACGGATGAATGGTGAGGAAGGTGGTACGGGTAGGTCTTCATCAGGGCATAGTGTCAAAAATATGGGGGGCATGAGGATTTTCTTTTGCCGGGGCGGCGATTCTGGTTTGGGGAGGAAAGAGGATATCTTCAACGCAGACACAAACCCACACACCCACCAAAAAAAAACAAAAAAAACACTGAGGTGCGTCAAGTGTGTTGACGTCCGTCGGGAAATCATGGCCATGCGCTCCAGAAGCACAAAAAAAAAAACAAAGAAAAAAACACCACCCACACACCACCAACAAAAGAACACCCCGAGAAGAAAAAAAAAAAACCAAAAAAAAAAAAAAAAAAAAAAACCACCCCAAAAAGACCAACACAAAAACCAGCAAAAAAAAAAGCGGGTCTGGGTCTATCATATCTGCGATGGGGGAGGCTTTGTCACGACGTTTGAAAAAAAAAAAAAAAAAACCGGGATACAAACTCACGTGCTGGCGGCTTCGCGGGCGTCACTTTGGGTGTGCAGGGGACGGTGCAGTTCCACAGTCTCAAGTAATGACTGGTGAGGGAAAAAAATTTCGCAGAAGAAGGAATACTATTCCGTGCTGCGTCATCGGGCACAAACAAAACCACAAGACGCCGCGACCTCTAAGCTGTGAAAGGGAAAAAAGCCGGGAGCACCACAATGAGAGCCAGGGAGCGAGGGCTATTCTCACGAGACGGCAGTAGGTGTGACAAAGAAAGGTCATCTAGGGTAAAAAGGGGACAGAAAAAGAAGATATTTCAAGGAACGGGGGGGGGGGGGGTGGTAGTCTTTGGTGTCTCGATCGTCTCACTCGACTCGCACTAGAACTTTCAGATCCAAAACGGAAAGGAAAATGGCTGCAATTACATATGAAGGGTTCAGAAAAAAAGGATCGCCGGTGGTCGTAAAGAATATATGGTTATGGTATCAGTAAGCTCCGGCTGTCAATTAAAGGGTCGATAGACTGCGTGTAACACAAAAAGAAAAAAGGGAAAAAAAAAAAAAGAAAAAAAAAAAAAAGAACCACGAAAACTTGACTCTTTTCGAGAAGATACAGAAACTTGGGGGAAAGTAGTACGATTCTTTGCAACCTCGGTCAGTGCGCAGAATGGGGGGGGGGGGCGGAGGGCCAGCATTTCACTTCCAGAGCACTTACTGTATAGCAAAATATGGAAATTTGACTTCAAATTTGAGAAAAGAAAAGAAATTAGCTCAAAAATTGGGTCAATTCAATAAGGCTGAGGACTCAACGATACTTAAAGGTAACGAGGGCTACGCAATTATTGAGGGAAAAAAAAGAAAAATGATGAAGAAGGAGACAATTCTGAAAAAAATAGCACTCAGGATGAAACGTCTTGTAGCGACGTGAAGCAGCTGCACAGTTAAAAAAGGTTTCAAGAACCTTCGGCCCGGTTTCGGTATGAAGTGAAAAGCATTCAGCAAAAAGGCGTGCATGGGAGAGATGGGACGTATTATGACGGGGTAAACTCAATAAAGGGGTATGGGGGTCGGTTCGTATGGCGGACTGGGCGTTCATTTACTCATAGGATGAACTAAAAAAACTAAAGGAAGGGATTTGGCCGCGTCTGCGCGGCGGTTCACTAAGCCAAGAAACAGATTATATGATCAATAAAACAAAAACAAAGATATTGTGGAAGAGGGGGGCCCGTGAATGGAAAGAAGCATGACAAAGATTAGCAGTAGTCGGCGCGTGTCGGCATAAAAAAAAAAAAAGAAAAAAAAAAAAAAAAAAAGAAAAAAGAAAAAAAAAAAAAAAAAAAAAAAAAAAAATAGAAAAAAAAAAAAAAAAGGAAAACAAAACAGAAAAAAAACAAGAAAGAAGAAGAATTACTCTCATTAGGCGGAGAATCCCGGAATAGTCAACCATCACAAACAAAAGCACACCGGCAGGCGCTTGACTCGAGGAGCAAAAATGGCGCCTTTCCGGCATAGCAAAAAAAAGCATCGAAGGCGATCAGCCAAAATTAAAAAGACTATCGGCGGAAAAAGGTGTTCATAACGACACACACACCATCCACGTACCGCTGCTAGTATCAAAAAGGAGGCTGCAAAAGGTTGAAACGAAGCATTCCACTACTCCCTGGTCTTTTTTGGGGGGCAAGGGGGGATTACGCTTGGTGTGGGGGCGGGAGGTCGGAAATCGCAGCCTAATGGAAAAGTGTTAGAAGGCGTGACTCAGTCATCGAGCTAATCAGAGTAAAGGAAGGACTCAAAAAAGTTTTTTAAGGAAAGTGCTTCGGCACCGTCCGGGCGGAGGCTAAAGCGAGAGCGGGCTATAGCTTAAATCGCACAGAGGAAAATCTGGCCATCAATAACTATCTACTAGCAGGGGGAGGCGAAAAAGTCTGATTGTGGCAAACTTTGAATGTGACTGGGGAAAAGTCTAATGGTGAAGGGGGGTGGGGGAATAGTTATAGTGAGTCATGAGTTGAGACTGCGTATAGTGGCTACACTCTTACTCAGTGGGGGGAACTTTTTGGGGGGGGGGGACGGGGGTCGATAGTAAAAGGGCGAGAGAGATAATGCATGGTTAATCTCGCATTCATCAAGGAACACTGAAATGGACGGTGATTCCGCAAAAACAAAGATTGATTCCGGGCCTGAGTATTAAACAAATGGAAAAATTCGAGGGGTGGGAAAGAAGGGGCAGGCAGGTCAGAAACGTAGCTGTGACTTTGCTGAAGGGTACGATTTTTGGTAGTTGGACAGCAAATCCACCCAACACAGCAAAAAGAAAAAACCAAAAAAAAAAAAAGGGGGCGGGTCGCAGAGAAAGGTACGAGACGGTTTTGGCGGGAGCACTCAAAGGAGAATTTCGGGAGTTTAAAATATGTCCTTAGAGGGCATGGACAGGGCGGGCTGTGAAACAGCCATGGATCCCTCCCTCAATACAACTCAGGGAGCATTTCTCTTAATCCGAAGGGAAAATCGTGGAGCTTGGTAGGGCTAGGACCTTCAGAGATGATAGGGTCAGAACGTCGTGAGGCCAAAATTTCGTTACGCAATCGAACTAGATCCTGAGCCTCAGGGGAAAAACAGAGTTGGAACGGGAACAGATCAGTGCTCGTGCGTTTCCCGGTGGAAAGAAGAGTACTGAGGAATTAACATTTTGGTTAACTTAGAGGGACGATTAGAAGAAGGAGTAGCATTTTCATGGGGAAGTCATGACTAGGCAGTCTTACACGAATCCAGCGAGGGGAGCCACAGTGAGGGATGAGTACAATCGAAGGCGGCACCGCGTCTGCAGTAATAAATTAGAGAGGGGGTAAGAAAAATTTAGAAACGTGCGGAAAAAAGGGCTCTTAGCTCAATGTAGGCACAAGCTATGCGAAAAGACGGACGCGCTAGGGTGCAAAAAAAACCGTCGGGGCACCGGAAAGAGGTGCGTTGGGTTGCAACTGTCTGGTTGCCGCGTGTGCTCTGAGGGGGAAAAAAAAAAACACACACGCAAAAAAAACACCAAACAAAAACCCAAGTAGGAAAAAACACACAAAAACAAAAGAACACCAAAAAAAAAAAAAAAAAAAAACCGACAAAAAAAAAAAAAACAACAAAAAACACCCCACAAAACACAACCACCACACACGACCAACACAAACCCACAGAAAAAGAGGCTTGGGGATCACTGCGCGGAAAAAGAATCAGCCCCGGGAACAAAGCCTGTGGAGGCCTGCGGTCAAATGCGGGCTAAGCTCCGCGTTGTAAAGACACGGTTGAGGCCGAGCATTACGAAGCGTACGTGAAAAGAGCCTACAGTGTCGTGGGGGCGCGTCTGTGGGAAAAAAGTCGTACGGAGGGTGACTTCGGCGAGGTGCGTCACGACGGAGGAGGGACGAACTCTGTCAAAGAAGGGAGGAGGGCGGCTGAGGCTTGTGGGTGCTTGGGGGGCAGCGAAGGGCCCCAGCGTAGTGCAGGGAAAAAAAAAAGGACGACGACAATAGGGGTTAGGGGCGTGGGATAGTGGGTGTGGAAGTGCGGTCACGTCATGTGAAAAAAGGCACGAAAAGGGCTCGGCGCAGCGCGGGCAGCAGGGAAAGCCGTCGAGCACGCGAGGGACAGGGGGTGGGTGGGGGGGGGGCGGCGGGGGGGGGGGGGAGTGGGGGGGGCGGGGGGGGGGGGGGGGGGGGGGGGGGGAAATCTGTTGCAGAATTCATTCCTCGAGGAACCTGAATGATTATACGTATAGATGAAAAAAAAAAAAAAAAAGAAAAGGGGGGAGGGGGGTAAGAGCACGGTCGAGACCGTCAGAGGCATAGATCAGGTGGCTCGGGGGCGTCCAAAATTCTGAAATGCTGAAAGTGTTTCCAGAAAAGTGAAAAAAAGAAAGAAAATGAAAGGAAACAACATAAATAACAGCGATGCCCTCAGACGACCTGAACTGTTTAAACAAAAACGTCTTCATACAAAAACGGTGTTGAAGCGCGCATCAATTTGGGGGGTGGGGAGAGGAAGAAAACTTACTCGCACCTGGATGCGTCCATTCAAGAATCGGGCCTTGGGGGAATGGCACAGAAAAGGGGGGGGGGGAAAAAAGGCTTTACTAAGAAGACACTACAAAAAGGGGGATTTAAATAAAAAAAAAGCCGCGGACGGGTAAGGGAAGATGAGAACAGATTCTAAAATGTTAAAAGACTTGTGACCAGTTGGACAATGCAAAAAATCTGTCTATGACAAGTCCCGAAGAGTGTTTGAAGGGGTAGTCCGTAGGTGAGGCAGTCCATTGTTGGGAGAGGGGATTGAGGGGTTCCCGCTTCTCTCGTTGGGGAACACTCACCTAGAGCAAAAGAAGGGAATCAAAAGAAGGAAATGACTGTGGATGGGAGCTGCCGGCGATGCGGTCTGGAGAGATCGTCAGACTGCGTCTGTACCCGCTCATCCTTCAAATGAAAAATACTGGTTAAGGCCGCACAGGGGCTGAAAGCGAAAAATTTGTGGGGGGGGGGGGTGGGCCAAGGGCACCCGAAGGTCAAAGAACTATCAAGGGACCAGGGGGTGAGGGCGGGAAAAGAAAGAGCGTGCAGGAGGGCTTTAGTGGGGTTGGTTGGGCCAGAGAAGCGGGGGGCTATATGGGGAAGAAGATTAAGCAAAAAGGTTCGAAGGGGGCAGTCTGTCATTTTTTTGGACTCGGTAATATCTGTGAAGAAAAAGAAATCTATGACAGGCAAAAGAGGGTTTGAGCAAGTCAGAGTCGAAGCCGGACAAAAAAAAAAGGGGCTCGTTTCGCTTGATTTAATCTGCCTAACCGTGAAAAATATCAAGAGGGGACTCAAGCAAAGCCGGAAGGAAGCGGGCCCACTCGTGGTGGTGTACCTGGGGGGGAATACTTGAGGGGCGTAATGAAGGTAGCCTCCCGGCTCGGTTTGTGCCTTGCAAAAAAGCGTTTCCCTAGAAAACGTGCGGTGGCGGATTAAACTGCTTGATAACTGTTCGGGGGGAAAGCGGCTCTGCGGTCAAGCGTTGGTAATATCACGCTCCAGGGGGGATTTACTTCATGCGCGGTTTCGTGGACGAAAGCTTTCAGGTAGAAAGGCAAAACACTTAAAAAGTGGAGGCTACGCCAGGGCGGGCATATTCAGGCAGGCATGCATGCGATTTGCCAAGCGAAGTTCTTTAACGCCGCTAGGAAAAATTCAGTGGGGGGAGCCGGCCTAAAGGACCAAGGCAGCAGGGAAGGCTTATTCTTGCCTAAAACGAGGGGGAGGAAAAAAGGGTGTCAACATTAAGAGGGCAAGCTAGGCAATTAAAGGGGGGGGTTCGTGGTGAGGGATTGCGTCTTGGGAGAAGACAAAAGAGCACGAGTGCGGGGAACCGGGGAAAACACAAATACAGGCAGAACGCGGTAAGGTGGATCAGTGGGGGGGTGTGGTTGAAATATGTTCGAGCAAAGGAAAAAACAACAAAAAAAAAAAAACTCTAGGTAGTGATCAGACTTGGAGATACTCGGATGGGTTACAGAACGATCGCCTAAATCAATTCTCTAGATAAGACGAGGTGTTAGGATCTTGGTGGGTGGGCAGGGAAAAGAAAGTTAGAAAAGTAATTTAACGACAAACACGAAAAGGCTAGATATTGTAATTACGTCGACACACAAAAACGGAAGTGGCGCCAAGGCCATGCCGCTTCAAAAAAAAATTTAGCTAGGTCTTCTTTGGTAAAAGAAAAGAAGGTTACGCGAGGGAAGCTTGGGAATGGGAGCGACAGACCTAGGTGAACGGCTAGAGGGGCGAGCGTTCTTTTAAAAATAAAGGAAAGGGCTCCGTGTGGGGCTAAACACATCATCGGGCCTGAGATGCAGGGTGGGGGACATGGCTGTTTGTCCCTTTCTAGTACGGGGGAGTGGGCAAACAAACGTAGTAAGGGGTGGAGGAGGGGCCTGGGGCGTTCGCACGGAAGGGTATAACGCAAAAGAGGACTGGGTATGTAGTTAACCGGATTCTTTCCAATACCATAATAAAAAATTATCAGGAAAAGGCTTGGGGAGGGGGAAAGAGTGTCCGTCTGTCATTGAAAAGATAGAGGTGCTGGTGTTGTTTCAGGGCAGGGAGAGCAATTGAAGGCGGGGGCAGGGGTGGTGACGAGCTTCAAAATAGACTCGGAAACGGGGGGGAACAGCACAAAGGCGACCTGAAGGCCGAAGCGGGGCGCGTCTATTACACAAGGCAAAGCGGAAAGAGACTGTCGGTGTGGGTGGGGGGGGGGCAGGACTGGAAAGTATGGACGTAGATTTGACGTCATTCGGGTCAATGGAAGGGGGGGGGGGTGAACATTAGAGAGGGGTGTGGGCGTGGGGGGGGGTGCGTGGGGGCAATACTACTACATTAATCGATAGGGGGTTGTTACGGAGAATAATACAAGAGTTCGCACCGAACGGGGGATTTGAGGTACGCAAACCGGGGGGGGGCAAGAGCGCAGGGCGGCATAGAACGGTCATGGGGCACTTGGAGGAGGCCGGGTCTACCTGTTTTGCCACTAGGACAATTTCATGCTTCCAGTAGACAGGAAAAGGGCACGGCACGATTCTTCTCTACTGTCACTAAAAAACGCGGCAAAAATCTTTCTACGGGAACTGTGGCACTTGGCTGTTTTTGTCTGAGGGGAGAAGGGCATGGAGGAACGGGCTCGGTGTAAAAAAAATCGGAAGGGGGGGGGGGGGTGGACTCACGTCACGGGTCTAGAAAATGGCTGTGATGTAGGTGAAAACGGTCAGGGGGGCTGGGGGGCAAAAAAAAAGGTGTTGGGGGAAGTAGATTAAAGACCAACGATGGGGAACACAAAGGTTTGAGGAAATGAACTATCGGGGCCGGTGGGGAACATAAGGATTCGTTTGTAGGGAAATTCAATATCAGAAACCGGTTTCTTCAGTGGACAGGGCATAATCGTTGTCAGGAAAAGCCCTCGAGAAGGTGCTCTACCCGCCAAATCTGAAGAGGACATTGGGTAACAGCCAGGATTTGGTCTGGGGTCTGACCAAAATGACGAAACAACTACGGGAAGTGTGGGGGCTAGAGATGATGTGTTGAAGGACCGGTTTAGGACCTTTGCGACGGCGTCTAGGGGTCTGGAAGCCTTCTTGGAGGGGGCACAGAAGAGAAAGAGGCAGATCGCGGGATAAAAGAGGGCGAGGGGGGAACGATTGTATAGGAATCAAGGACAAAAGGAGGGTTTTGGGAGAGTCTAAGCAAAAAAGAGAGTTGGGGGGAAATTCACGGTCCTCGTTGTGTTAATGCTCAAACGTCTGTTGTATATGGTGCGGTATGCATAGGGGGTGAGCTGATAAAAGGAAGGGGGGGGGACAGAGGGGCTTAGTAAAGGAACTAAGGGCCTCGAAAGGAAGAGCTCTCAGAGCTTGGGAATTGCCCATGAAAAAGTGTCTTAAGATAGAGCTGGGTTAAAGAAACGGGGCAGTTCTGGACGCGAATTAGATGACTCAGTGGGGGTGTCGTTTGTCACGGGGTAAAAAAAGGGTAAAGAGTGCTTTCTGCAGTTGTTTTTGAGGGGCACTATTGTGGTGGGAGAAGGGGCGTGGGGGTTGGGATTCACTGTCGTAAAGCTCGGGGGGGGCCCGAGGGGTAAGCAGTGGGCAAAGCTTCGGCTTACCGGGGGGAGAAAAACGCGGGGTGGCAAAAAGACACTACGCGCTTCGATGCTGGAGTATTTCTGATGTACGTTAAAACGTTGCTGCACATTTAGAGGGTAGACAGGGACTTAAAAGAGGTTCGTCGGGGACGGAGGAGATTAGGGGCCCCAGGGAATTGGTTTCAGTGGGGGGTAGGTCCGTTTGAAGTTCAAACCTTAAGCGTGGGAGAGGGGCGGGGGGGGGGGGGGGGGGGGGGGGGGGGGGTCTAGGCTGGGGGGCGAAGGGGGGGGGAAGTGGCTCTCTTTCAAAAGATCAAGCACTCGTGGGGGTTCCTGATTACCATGAGGGATAGGCTGGAGATGGTGTAATGGAGGTAAGCCAAGTCGCAGGGCACTGGGGGGGGCGAAGAAAGCTCAAAAAAAAAAAACACTAGGGCCAAAAATCGCTTTTTTTTATTAAAGATCGTGAGCAGGAATAATTATTGTCGCTAGCGACCGGAAAATTAGCGTTAGCTGTGTGCAAGCAAGGTGCGCATCCTTAGGTATAGGAAAATTGCGATGCTGGGGTCTGGTAGAGGGAAAAAAGCGGGAACAAGCGAAGGCGAGTATGTAAACTTTATTTAAGAGGGTTCTTGCGCAAAAAAGGAGAGGGAGAAAGGGGACAACTGGGGGGTTACAAAGGAAGCGGCATGAAAGGAGTAGGTAGAGGTCGTATGTAGTCTTGGTTTACTAAGAATTGAAAGGGGGTTGCCTGGGGGGGGGGGGCATATCAACATGTCAAGAACATCGGTATGGAAGAGGAAAAAACTTGCTAGCTTAGTTCCTCTGAGGGATGAAAAATGGGTGAAACGCACCAACCTACAAAAAGAGACTACAGAGGAGAATGCTTATACTGAAAGAATATCAAGGGAGATCAAGGGTCAGCGTAAATTTGGAAGGTCTATAACCAAATGCAGCCTGTATGAGAGCGGACAAAGGCTGAGATGTGGATTGATTTTCCTCAATCTAGGGGCGGGTCATTAAGCTGAATTCGGCAAAGCGCTTCAACAAGAGGCCTAAATAGGGTAGAGGAACACGTCTTGACGGAGGACTGGGAGCTGGGTTGGAAACTAAGCAAAAAATATGGGTTAGAAAATTGCTCAAAGGCGAATGCTCTGAAGCGGGGTAGAGGGGTTGGTAGAAGATGGGGAAACTCTTGCAAAAGCTTAAACGAGGGTTCCATTTGGGTAATCGAGAACAAAACTGTTGACCAAAGAGAGGGAGGATGGCTGCCGGTTTTCAACTATAGGCTTCAAAGCGAGGGAAAGAAAAGTGTTGAAAAGAAGGGGGCAGAGGGATGGGGTTCGATAAACACTTCTTCTGTCGTGCAAAATACTAAAAAGCGCGAGAGTTTTGAGGGATGGACAAGAGGGGTGCTTAAGGGCTTCAACTCCTAAATGTGGGGGTCGACAACAATATAGGTTGGCCTGCTTTAGGGGGAGCAGACCCGAAAAAAAGAAAAAACACAGAAAAAAAGAAAAAAGGGAAAACCCACCAACAAAATTAAATCCTTGCATTGGGCCAGTTAGTTCAAAAAATGACAACTCAGTTCCCTTGGGAGTATCCACCCCATAAACACAAAAAAAAAAAAACACAACCAAAAACCCCAACAAAAAAAAAACCCACCCCTGCGGGCACTTTCAACCACCAAAAGGGGGCTTCTTTTGGGAGTTGTAAAAATAAGGACGGCGGAAGCGTCTGCTAGCAAGGGAAAAGAAGAAAAGATGTGGCACTGCCCTCAAAAGTGCTATTTCGAGCCTACCTTCCTAGGTGGCCTTAGCACCATCATGTTCCAAAGGGGGGGTGGGAGATGTTGGGGCGGGGGGAGGTGGTCGTGGTGGGGCCCACGGGTGTCACCTGATAGAAATGCATATTTATTTGGTTGTTGTTGGGGATTTTTTAGTTCTCAAATGGTGAACTCTGATTTTAGTCGACAGGGGGTCCGAAACGTTCAGGGATTCTCGACATAGGTCAGGCATACTTGTAGACATAGAAAAAGTTACCACTGGACCGGGGGGGGGGGACTCGGCCGGCATGAACTCATGATAGGCGGCAATGGAAAGAGTCTTTAGTCTTCCTTTCCGCAATTGGCAGAACTGCAACTTTCTCCCATCGCCGAGGAAGAAGCTAGCGCTAAGGGAAAAAAAAAAAACGCCCCTGTCATCCATGAGGAAGCGAACTTAGTATAACTTGTCGCTTCTGGCGGGGGGAAGGCAAATGGCGCGCAGCAAAGGGGAAAGAACTCTTTTTGCAAAGGGGGGGGGCGAAAAAGATCGTGGGCCTTGAAAAACTCTCGGAGGAAAAAGGGAAACAGAAAGTTGGACGGGTTAGAAAAAGAGGATGGGTATCAGGAAGCGCGGGGAGGAGAGATAAGGACGCGAGGCAATGTAACGTGTGAGATACTTTGGGCCAAAAGTAGAGGAAAACATTGTTTTTGTGGGGTGGGTGGGGGGGTTTCTGTACGGACTTCAGCTGCTGACGGGGGGGGGGTCCAAAAGATTTCAAAAGATTAAAAGAAAAAAAAAAAAAAAAAAAAAAAAAAAAAAAAAAAAAAAAAAAAAAAAAAAAAAAAAAAAAAAAAAAAAAAAAAAAAAGAAAAAAAAAAAGAAAAAAAAAAAAAAGAAAGAAAAAAAAAAAAAAAAAAAAAAAAAAAAAAAAAAAAAACAAAAAAAAAAAAAAGAAAAAAAAAAAAAAAAAAAAAAACAAAAAAAGAAAAAGAAAAAAAAACAAAAAAAAAGAAAAAAAAAAAAAAAAAGAAAAAAACACACAAAACGAAACCACCACACCACAACACCACACCCGAGCTTCTGGGAGAACGGCAGATCTTTGCCTGTGAACTCCGTTGGGTCAACCGAATTATTCTCATTTTCCTTGCAACGGGACAGTACCAGTAATCGCTCAACGCTGTTTATCCTCCCTAATGCGAGCGAGGAGGATAGAAAAAATTGGCAGGGAAGGAAGGGAGTACTTTCAGCTGGGTGTTGGTCGCGATGACTATCGACTTCTTAAACCCCCCAAAAAAAACAAAAACCCACCAACAACAAAAGACAGATGTTGCAAACGGAAACCCATAGGTAGCGCCTCGTGGTGAAGCAGCCGGGGGAAGCCAAAAAATTCACTCAATAGGAAATTTTTTGGACAAGACTAAATGGAAGGAGTAGTTCGGAGTGTTACGATTCTAAAAAAAAAAAAAAGGCGTAGGGTGAGGTTGGGGACACAAAGCGACTGTGCGGGAAGGGATGGGATGAGTTCAGAAAGGAAAAAAGAAGGTTAGTCATTACTTCCTTTTACCTGAGGAAGCAAAACCAAACCCCCACACACAACCCAAAAAAAAAAAAAAACAAAAACACCATCAAGATTTAAGCAATAAGAAAAGAAGGAAAAGTGGTATTAATCGGAAGGGTAGACAGCGGGTCAGAACTAACCTTGAACAGACTACTGTGGGGCGAGTGGGCTATCTCAGAGGACATCTCTATACGTAAAGTAAGACAAAATTACTCGTGCGTGTCCTTTGCATGAAGGGGGGTTTTCAGAAGTTCCACCTTAGAAAAACGAGGGTAAGTTTACTCTTTCATGTGGCGCCGGTTTCCGCCGGGCCGGGAGTAGGTTCAGACAGAAGGCGGATAAAGGGGGGTGGCGGGGGAGGGGGTAGTGGAAAAATCTTGAGGTTTCATTCCTTCAGAGTTTGAGGAATCGTAAGGTTAGCGTAGCGAAACGACGTTGTGCGCGAAAAAAAAAGTTTGGGTTCACGCATACGCTAATACTACTAGAACTGAGCTAGAATAAAAAAAAAAAGGCGGGACTAGGGCAAACTCAGGCTCAGGTGTCCATCAGAGTCGCGTAATGTCGAGGACAAAGATGCATCAGGGAAGGAAAAAAAAGTGCAGTGCACCCTCACTACTGAAAAAAACACCCAACCCCCAAAAAAACGGGGAAAAGACTCGATATTTATAGAGGGGAAAAAAACGCTTTGTGGAAAAGTAGCAAGAACAGGGGGTGAAAAAGGAGATAGTATACCTTTAGAAGTTCAAGATGAATAGAGTTCAAGAGAGATATGGGGGGGGGGGGGGGGGGTACCATCGGAGAAATTGTTTCGCGGTAAAGGTCGCGGGCGACGTGGTTGCACATGAAAGTTGTCTACCTAAAAAAAAAGTGTTCCGGGAAGAATGTATCATATGTAAAAAAAAGAGCTGGCACGGAGCTGCGATGGGAGGCAAAACCCATGGAGGGAAAAACAGATTCAAACTTGTCTCGGGGGGGTGATAACAGGGTGCTTTAAGGAGAAAGGCGAAGAATTGCCAGCCGGTATGCACATGCAGATATTTGATTCTCTAATCTCAGGCACTAAAAACAGAATGCGGTTAAAAAGGCAGCGAATCATCGGAGCAGGCGGGCTATGACGCTGGGAGAAGGAAACAAACAAAAAAAAAAGTAGACAAGGATGGAGGGAGGACGTGGAGTCATTGTTTCAAAGGTCTGGACGATTCAGGAATGCTCACTGTCCTAGGCGATAAGAGGGCGGGGCACTTAGTCCTACCTATCGAACGGTAAAAAACTTGGAAGATGGACGGCGCAGAGAGAAGGGAAAAAAATGCGTATGCAAATTAAATTAAAAAAAAAGACTATATTCAAGAAGAATGTCGATCAGGCGAGGGGGGAAGCCGTAGTAAAGTTGAGGAGGGGACTAAAGGGCGAATCCGGGAAAAATTGGTCATTCAAGGGAGTTGCAGTAAAGCTATGGCATCCTAAACGCATGCGAAAAAAAAAAAGCAGCATACATTTCAGGATTGTCCAGTAGATGGGGGGGGGGTTAGAAACGAAAAAAAATGAATCTGCTAAAAGGAAAGTAAGAGCGCGCGTTCATTTAGCAAAAAGATAGTTCGGATCGAGCAAAGGTAGCGGTAACATAGTCGGAATGGGAAAAAGAACTGGTCACCTTTCGCTGGTGAACACTTTCCATTAGGAACTTCGAAAGAATAATCAAAGGGACCGCATCACAATGCCGATGATGTCGTGGGGAATAAGACCAATCGAAAGGGGGGGGTTGTATCTTGGGGGGAAATGGTTGTCACTTGCTGGGGGTCTTCCAGTTAAAGGAAAAAGGGGGGGGAATAAAAAAACTACGGAAAACAAATGGGAAAAAAAAATGAAATTAACGACAGGAGAGGGGAAGTTTGTCTTGGAGAAACCTTAACAGTGCTCAACCTGGGTTGCATTGAAATTGGGAATGAGAGCACATTCTAAGCTAAAAAGGCGAAACGACGTCTCGGTG
>Ga0179593_1365274_pt1 | contig 20153 bp, 17 predicted proteins | sample CZODoug2_1_08_16_FD_185931 | JGI IMG/M metagenome (GOLD analysis project Ga0179593, IMG submission 185931) | Vadose zone soil fungal communities from Angelo Coast Range Reserve, California, USA - CZODoug2_1_08_16fungal (PacBio error correction) | ecosystem: Environmental > Terrestrial > Soil >...
GAATAAGCCGCCCTGCTTGAGAGCTTGACGTTCTCAAAAGAGAAAGGATCTGCACCCGGAGAAGGAAAATATCTTCCATTCGAGCGATCAAAGCCCCAAAAACGGAAACAGCGTCGATTGTTCCTCGCTTTCCAAAGAAGAAAGACATCCAAAAAAAGTGGAGGACCGCATACAGCATGAGGACAAATGGATCCAACGAGCCGTCAAAAAGAAAGCAGCGCAACACTCGATCTGGGGGAGGGCCCCGACTAGGGACGCAGGAACCCGACGAAACCGCGGGAAGTCACTCGAATCCGGCGACTGAAGACTATTCCCCATCCAAACTGGCAACAGGACGGATGTCGATGTGGGAAAAAGAACTACCTCGCTGATGAAAAGGAAAATGCGGGAGACCCGAGCGATCCTAGATACCGCGCCGGAGGCCCGCTTCTGAACGGGCGAACGAAATCGAGCGATGTTCAAAAAGACGTTAAGGGGACGCGCGATGGAATCGACAACTCTTCTGCGAGGGGGCGGGGCGGGGACGTGGGGGGAACTGCGGCAGCAGACTGCCCCACAGCCAAACCAACCAACAACGAGGGGAGTCTTCCTACGCGTCGGCAGCGAGGAAAAAAAAGAAACTGTAAACCACGTAGCTAGGAGACGGCGTCACAACACGAAGTAATTACGAAGATGACTAAGTGGGTGGGAGATCACCCTCTCCATATGCTACAAGCAAACGACTAGGGGGGGGGATGACCTGAGTTCGTGAACAAGGGACAGAAGGAGTTAGAACAATCGATGGGGCGGGAGGGGAAAGGATAGATAAGGGTGAGGCTTTTTCGCAGACTAAAAAAGACGGATCGAGGAAGGATTCTCGTCCACGCCCCGAGACAAGGAAATAAAACGGTACAACTGGTCTGAGCCTACAGGTCTGGGAAGGTCTCGCCGGGACCTGACAGAGGGGGCCCAAAGAAAACAAAAAAGGTCTGAATCAACAACATTCGGTTTTCAGGAGCGGCGGGGGACAGTATGAAGCAGTCCCAGAGGAGGTCGCACTAGTGGCCAAGAAGACGCGCAAAGGGGGCTGCGATAGGTGTCCCGAAACACGCTTCCGTGAGCATAAATTCGGGTCGTTGGGGTAACGAGGATAGGGAGCTAAGGAAAGATTATCAACAAAATGATCCCTTTTTACGCAATCTCCGGATAAACGCAAAGGAGACTAGAAAAACGCTCAGGACAAAAAAACTGGTATGGGGGGGCTTGGTTTCCATAAGAAGCGAAAAAAAAGGGAAAGGATTCCGAAGAGGGGGGGGGTTGGGGGGCGGTCGTGGGGGGGCCAGTAAGCCCGATATGTGGGGGAGATCGAAACGACCAGAGAAGGGGATCCTATGAAAAGGAAAAACCGAGAAAAAGTTTCTAAGAGGGGAGGAAGGCTTGCACAGCTAGAAGAAAGACAGAACGGCCGTTGAGCTTCAGGCCTCATAACGGACTGGTCGCACCGTACGTCCTCCCCTGGGACAAAGAAAAACTCAAAAAAATCAGGATTATCCGCAGCAGGGACGTAAAACGACAGCTACTGAGAAGGAACGCAACTCCGGATGTCAAGCAAAAAAATGTAAGCAGCAAACCTCTTGCTGGAGGGAAAAAAGTACGATCTGTCGGGGAGGAGGGCGGAGCGGGCCGAACCAAAAAATGCTGCAAGGCTCAAGCTGGCCTTGCAAGGACATGAAAGTAGGGGGGACCGGGGAAGGACAAAGTAGGCAAGAGCGAGAGATAATGCAGCACGAACAACGGATCTATGAGGGTTATCAACCTGCTAGAGATGCGCGAGAAAAGGAGAGATCCGACCGAGATCGCCACTCAAAGGAGCCAGCAGGACTTGAGGGGGGTCCGATTACGGAAAAACTGAAAAAACAGTTCCCCACTCGAGAGGGCGGTCAGGAAAGTGGAGCAGGGGAGAGAAAGGGCAACGGAGTGGTCTACCATGGCCGGGAGGTGGAAAGGGCCCGTCGTGGCGGCGAGAAGTGACGAGAGGGGGAATTAGGCGACGGCATATACCCCTCCACGAAGATGGTCCTTCGCGCGAAAAAAGCGCGTGGGCCTGCCGCTGCAGCAGAAGGGTAAAAACAGCCTGAACCCCAACAACCCAAACGGAAAGATTAAGGGAGGAAAACGCCGCTTGACTAACGCTTAAAGATCGGCTGACTTTGCAGGCTTCAAAGAACTGACGTATACAATTCACCAGAAGCGGGTCAAAGAGAGACAGGGGGGGAAGACGGTCCATGCACTCGAAGGGAGCAAGCGTTTTCATTAATAGCTGCGAAAAAAAACAATCCATAGCGGATCTACGAAGAAGGCAAAATGCGGAGAAGATAAGATGGGTATACTTGAAAAATTAGGAGGAGGCATGGATGCGGTCTCATCGTTGTCGAGGGGAATCACCAAGTAAATATGAGATGCGGGGTCATTACTCTCTTTTGAAGCAAAAAGGGGAAAGACGTCCCGGTCTCGACAAGACAAAGGCTTGATAAAGATAGACCAGTCCCTAAGATCGGTTAAACAGCGTCCTATACAAGAGGGGGGGCAAACCATATGTACTTCGCTCAAAGCCGAGAACATTACGGAGCAGGGAGTGACCTCGCCCAAAGGGGAGGAGACAGAAGAACACTCAGAGGCTTAATGCTACGTACCGGTTTTTGGGGGAGGTCGATGGGAGAAACGCAAGGGGTACAGATCGCTGAGAGCAAAAAAACGCGCTTGAGAGAAATTCTGGACGGGGATTCGTCGCGATCGGGAAAGATTTTTGGAAGGACTGAAGAGATCAGAAGGGGGCTGTATCCTCCGGATGGAAGGCCGCCTGCCCGCTAATAACGGCACTGTAGCATATAATTGGAAAACGCATGAAACCCCAACTCCCCAGCAGGGTCCAGCAAAAGACGCTCTAGAATCTCAGGGAAAACGGCAGGGCCCCAAGGTCCCACAAGCCCTAACTGCTCTCCTTCTCGTAAGGCTACTAGAGGAAGGGGACGAGGTGGTCAAGACAGCTTATAAACGGGACGAAGGAAGAGCAATTTATACCAGATTCCGGGATTACGACGAATACAATAACGGAATCAGAAACTCTACCAAGCAGGACGCGGGAAGGAAAGAGATTTGTAGCAGTAGCAAAAAAAGCCAAAAAAAAGGGTCAGAAAGCAAAGCTATTGAGACCACGGAAGGCACGCGGGGGGGTTCTTCAAGAGGATTGGAAGGGAACCCCTCCAGATGGGGCCGGAGAGACAAAACAATTTCATTTTGGCAGCTATGTTTAAACACCAGCTAACTTAACGCAAAGTTGGGGGAAAAGCCGGTACACTCCGCCTTAGGAGCTTAGGAGGAGAGGGTAAAAAGCAACGGTCCGAAAAAAAACCCGACTCAGGGGGCACACTGACCACTCGCCCCGGAGTAGAACGCGATAAAACCTTCGTGGCACAAGTCGTACTCGCCTGGCGGAAAGGATTACTAAACAGGGGAAAAGGTCCCTCTCTAGTCATCAATTCGAGAAGAAAAAAAAGGGGTCGATAGACCGCAAACAATCTCTCGATTAAAAACGAGGGGGAGAAATTAGCAACTCACGTTCCTTTTTAAAGCACCGAGGGGAAAAGGTCCGAACATAAAGCTTTACGAAACGCCAAACAAGAGGGATAGTATGCCGTGGTCGTTGGCGGTAGGGTACTGAGCCTAAAAAGGAAAAACGGAAGACCCGCCAGAAGCTAAGCGTGCTCGAGAGAGGGATATCATTCCAAAAAGGAGGAAAAAAAGAGCTAGGGAGGTCGGGAGCCATAAAATAAGCTCAGTTAACTTAAAGCACTCTTGGTAGAAAGAGAATAATTCAAAATGCGCAATTCATCACGATGGAGGATAAACAGAGATCCGCAGGGGAGGTCGAAGGGGGGGATGTTTAGCGAGGATGAGGGAGCCAAGAACCGACATGGATCGAGGGTTGACTGAGGAAGAATACTGAGGCAACCGACAGGACCAGCTACTCAGATGGAGGAAACTAGATGATAATATAGGCCTATTTAAGGAGAACCGTAGTTATCTTTTCTAAAAGCGCGTCTGAGAAAAGCATTCTTAGAAACCAGGGCTGACTAGGGGTACTGTGACAATAAGAGTAAGAGGAAGAAAAAGTCATCTCTGACCTTCCTAATGTTCTAATGGAGGAAAAAAGATGCGCCGTCCATTATGAGGTGGTATAAATCTTCAGAAAAGGAGGAAGAGAGAGACAAAACAGTTAGAAGGAGAATAGGGCATTAGCAGAAAAGGGAGACTCCCCTCTAACATAGAGATGGATTGCGACACGAGATCCGCGCCCTGGCTCCAGCCACAGAAAATGTCGATAGACGGATACTCTATAGGCAAATTAAGTAAAAGGAAGGAGGGACCCTAAGAACTCAGATCCATGAAAGGTCGAAAGCATTCACGGGAGGGAAATGAGGAGAAAGAGCTAGCTCTCGCGGACAAAGCATCGTCTTGGGGCGCTGAAAGAGAAGCTTGGTGTCAGTACTTCCGGGAGCTGCGACGAGCCTCTCACCATCGAACCAAAAAAAAGTATTGGCGCGCGATAAGCACTAGAACAACATAAACTTCTACAGACCCAGGACCATGGAGGCTATGGGGAAAATCAACCGGAAGGGGAAAGCAGAAGTGAGGCGACGATGCGGGACTAGCCGCGGAGTCTCTACAAGAGAACGGCTGTCCCTGAGGATCGGGAGGACGACTTAACAAGCAAGGGGGGAACTCGACTACTTTGAACACTACGGGCTTATAAAGCTCACCTGAAACGCGGGGGGGAGGCGGCGGAAAAGAGGAGCCAGAGCATCCACAGAGGCAACCCAAAAGGACTCCTGGGGGAAGGGAAAGCCTTTAAAAAGGGGCGAAAGGACTAATCGGTGCGTCAGCATGAGTTGACCTGCGACCCTCGCGCTCCGACGAGGGGGAGAAAAAGGTGGAAAAGTTATCGTGAAAACAGAACAGAGGGGAACAGCAAGAAAGAAGATGTGCGAAAGGGAAGGGGGGCAGGGAGTACGGGGCCTAACCGCTGCTTTCAATCCCAATATTGGCAGGAAAGTGGGGGTCGAAAGCTGGCGGGAAAGGTCATCAATTCTTACCTTGTGTAAGTTCTAATTCTCGAGAGTCCTAAGCCGCCGAAAGTGAAAGAGGCGAGCCTGCTCTTTCAGGAAAAAATATGTTCGGGAGGCACATAACTCGAGGCACAGATCAAAGAGACCTTCATAATTACTTTCTAAGTAAATCTGAAGTGTCCATAAAAGGAAGGGATCCACTCTGAAAGGGAATAGCAAATCTCGCTCGATTCTCGAAGGAACACATTGGTTGAAGAACGAGGGACTGTTATGAACTTAGGGTAGGATCACTAGAGAAAGGTCGGTATAGGGAATAAGGAAGGGAAAGAAGAAGTGAGTTCGAAGAAAAAGGTTACGCAGGGAAAAACAGCTGGAGGACAACTATGCAGCGATATAGGAAAAAGGGCAACCGGACTAAAGGTGGGGGGGGGGGGGGGAAAAGTTCGGGGGGACCCCTTAAAGAGCGGCACGCTTGAGCCGGAACTACAAGGAGGCGGGGGGTTGAAATGTAAAGGGCACCAAATAATATCAATGGTGGGACAAGAGGACAAGCTAGCCTCAAGCGCAGAGAGGGGAGAGACAGACCCTAGACATTCGGTGTAGGAGATACTGTAGGAAAAGAATCATCTAGCCTCAAGAAAAAAGTTCCTGTGAGGACTTATGCCACACTCTAAGGAGGAAAAAAGTAAGACCCTCAACCGGTACTTAACCTCTCAAGGAGGAGGGGGGAGAGTTTCTGGCGCTAGGAAGAGGTGTTAGTGAAGTGAAAGAACAACGACCTCCACGGGTCTAAAGGATGAGGCGCAGGAAAAGAGGGAGGAACGGGGACTAGAAAAAAGTGTGGGGGATGACTTAAGGAAGAAATTCGGGATTGAAGAGGGGAGAGGAGACACGAGAGGACGAGGAGGTCTCAGGGAGAGCACAAATCGGCGGCAAAAAAGCCTCGTCCCAGGAGGGTCAAGCTTGAGCCGGAAAGAGAGAAAAGTAGATGGAAGAGAAGGGGGGCTACTGAGAAACAATCATCTCATAAAGACTCAGAATCATAAACGAAGGATTCGTGCTCGAGGCCCTAGTCAAGTCGGGGGGGACTGCAGAGGACGCTACTGCCCGTATGTTGGTATTCGGGTGAGCGAAGAAAGCCTTCAAGTCGTGCTGATGCAAAGAACGTGAAAACCAGTTCAGTCTTCTAGCAGGGGTTTTCAGGGGCTGAAATCTTGAAGGACTCAAGAAGGACAAGGAAGAGTGCGTGCTCCGCAGAAAGAGGGGAGTGCACTCACGGCGTCGAGAGACGACATAAACAAAAAAAAGAGGTAGTGCTGAAAAGAGGGGCGGGAGGGAAAACCGAAAGAGGATAGCTCGTGTATGCGGGAAAGAACAGAACAGGTGGGGATCTTCGGCCTCCGCATCACTGCAAAAAAAAGACTTAATAGACTAACAAATGGCCCGATGGGATAAATCCAAACAACGAAACGCTGTGGGGCGAATCCGGAGAAAAAGACACCAAAGAATCAAGGAAGGCGGCGGAAAAAACAATAGGCAGGTGGAAACTTAGAGGGCGAATACTTAGGGAGGAAAGGCGAAGTACGTTCCACTTTGGGGAGGACAAAGGCAGAACGCCATGAGAAAAACTCGGCTACGCATCCCTTCAAACGCTCAAGCGGGCCGAAGAATAACCATGCCAAGACGTCCGGGAGATAACGTCCCTAACCCTATAAAAATTTCTCCCATCCAGAATCATCTCATGGACGACGCCGGATCAAAAGAACGTCCTACAGGCGGTATAAAAGGAAAAATTAGGGGGATCAAACAGCAAAGCAACTGGCAAAAGAGAAAGCAGGATCCTGGTGGAACGTCTGGTTGTCGATAAGGGACCCAGTTAAGCTTTCAATGCACGGCGCTCTAAATAGCCTACGCTACTGGACGCAATGATACGTGCCGGTGGATACTGAAAAGTTGGAATGCTTGCAACTCCAATGCGACCGTAAAGGTTGCGAAAAGGGGGCCGAAAACCGCCCTGATCAAGCTTTTGGTATAATCGCGGAGAGGAAAAGTCTCGGCCGATAAGAGAGTCCCGCTTCGACAAAGACTATCGAGAACCCGGGGACGGGGCAATGAGAAAAAAACTTCATGCTCGAAGTCCTCGGCCGCGAGGAAGGAATATCCTAAAACAGTACAAGAAATAGGGGGGGGAAACCCGACATGTGACACCCACCAGCGGAGAAGTAACCGCTCCTCTATCGCGGTCACTAATTGGGGGGGAAAAGAAGGCAAAAAAACCAGAAAAAAAAAGGTCGAAGACACGGGGAGAAGGGGGCTACTAGACAAAGGAATTACAGCAGCTTATCCAGGACTAAGAAGTCCAGAGAGATTGAATCGTCCCCCTGCTAGTAAAGAACGGAAAAACCGGGGAGCGTCTGAAAGAGAAAGCATACAAGCATTGTACGGGGGGGAGGCTTTAAGGTTACTGCAAAAGAGAGAAAAGCCAAAATGTGCGCGGCGGAAGCACCGAAGATAATTTAGAAAAAAGAGGAGTTGGTGATTAAGGCTGGAGCAGACGCGCCTGAAGTAAACGATGTGTAGGTATCAGCTCGAGGGGTTAAGAGCATTTGTTCGGTCGTGGCGGTACAGAAAAATCCAGGACGAAACGTATGCGCATCAAGTGAAACTAAATCATGCACGAGGTCGTTAACGAAGTCGTATACTCACGACAGATAGGCAAAGAAAAAAAAAAAACAGTCATCATGGCCCAAAGAAAAACCTCCCCGATTAAGCCAACTCGAGAGAGTCCCCCGACTAGGGTCAAAAGCCAGGTTTATACAGCCAGGATGTGAGAAAGAACACAGGTTAAACCATCCCTCTCGAAAAAGAGAGATGATATCATCTGGCTCGAGACGCTAAAGAAAAAAAAAAGATCTCCAAGCAAAAAACTTGCCGAGCCGGGGGACGATTACAAGGAGGGACTTGGAAAGGACAAAAAAAGGAGTCCCAGTGCAAGACCTATAGCCGTTCACGAGGGGGGACCAAACGGAACAAGCGAGCGCATCTATGCCGGAGGGGGCTCGGCAGTTTGAAACTCTTCTGCAGAGGGGAAAACGTCATGAGAAAAAGGTCCAAGCGCCAAGACCATCCGAAGAATAAAAGAGTATTGAAGCAGAGACAAAAAAAGGAAGGACACAATCGAGGAAAAGGAATGTTCGCAGCCGGAAGGGGCGAGGTCCTGATAGGGGAAGAGGAGATCCAACATTGAGCTGAAAAACGCCGGGAAAAGAACGACGGAGGTTCAAACTCGCTCACGCCTGGTTAGAACGGGCAACGTATAAGGGGGTGGGGGATCGTAGCAAGAGAGCGTAGCGCATCTCCTCGCCTTCAGGGGTCGGCGTTAGACGAGGAGAGCAAGTAAGAGGATCAAAAACGATTGTATGTGAAGCCAAGCGCTGCTCTGGCAGCAGCAGAGCATCGGACTTGTGGGAGGGTGGCTCAAACGCATAAAAAAGAACACAAAAGTTCATGCTGAGAAAGGGAGCGGCTCTGAGACTCGCCCGCATGCGTGGGAGGAGGGACCCGCGGGGGTGTAGCTCCTCTCAGCAGGGATTGGTTTGCCATAGAGTCTCGCCTGGCAAAAGACCGTCCCGAAAATCAGTAACGGGGCCTCAAACTTGGCGTTGTAGATCCCGATCATTGGTTCCCTCAATGCTCGTTGATAGAAAGCAGGCGAATCCTTCCCCCCGAAAAAAACCGTATGCTGGACCATGAGAGAGAGACCCACCTTTTACTTTCTCACAAGAGCGGCAAAGTGTATAGAGTCCTTCGGCGAAAATCAAAAAAGATGCCTGTCTCCAGATCCAGGGACATGTTGAATTGGTCGGCCATTAAGGATTGGCACCAACAAGGGAAACCAACTCGCGGAGTCAAAGAAAAGTCGCGGTGAGAAACAGATTCACAGAAAAGGGAGGGCTAAAAGAATCGCGGGGGCGCATAACGTCAAGCTCGAAAACTCTAAAAAGGGATATCGAACGGAAGCAACATGTGCGAACTGGCCTCCCCAGAGGGGGGGGTTAACCCGACAACAGGCGTCGAGGAAAAAAACGCTAAAGAAAACAAAGGACCCCACTGCGTAGGATCAGAAGATCAAACGTATCCAAGAATATGGAACCACAAACGCTCAGAAAGGGAACGCAGGTGCGTGCTAGTTCCTCTGGCCGACATCACAGGGTGGAAACTTATAGAGCCAGGGTCCCAAAAAAGGAAGAACGAAAAAAGTAGAAACCATTTCTGGCAAGGGCGGAGCTAAACAACGACTTCAATCGATTGAAATAGGAAAAGAGGGGGGGGCGAAAAGGTCGACAGATGAGAATCAAGCTCAGGCGCGCTCCCTTAAAGGGGAAAGTTTCTAAACGGGAGAAGCATCACCTGCAACGAACAGAACACCTCAACTAAGAGTGGCAAGGATACGAAGGGATCAAGTCCCTAGGGAGAGAAGGGGGAAAAACGACGCGTGAGGGGGCCAATGACTGAGCGATTTCAAAAATTAAAATCGGAAGAGGAGACTAACTAATAAAAAGGGAGGCGTTTTTCTGGGGAGATCGGACGCCGCAAGACCCACATAGCCGACGAAATGGCTCCGGGGAAATGGGTAAAAGTCCGTTGTAACCTAAAAAAATTGAGGGGATAAAAAATGAGGGGAACGAAGGCAGTGTACCGCAGATGTTTGGTGAAGGAGTGCGTCTTGATGGGAAATGCTGAAAAAAAACGGGAGCTCGGCTGCCTAGCTACTCTCCGGGGGGGGGGCGAAACAATCATCAGGCCTTTTCGGAGGGTCAACCTGAGAAAGGCTGTCCTAACATAGTTCAATGGTCAGACAAACAAAGAAAGGGACGGGAAACTTCTAATCGGGATGGAAGAGAACCATATGGTAGGGAGCGGCGTGGGCCAAGACTATCAAGACGGTTTGAGAATCATCTAGATAATGGAAGGAAATAAAAGCGAAATGTGTTATTGGAGAGAATGGCCAAAAGTCACAGAACTAAGTTAAATGCTGAGGCAAAACGCAGTGCGACGTCCTGATTAAGCAGGAATGAGCCGCCGATTCAAAGAAAAAAAGAAACAGAAGAATGTTAGCCGTAATCGGAACACAGCTGGAGAAGAAGGGAGCCGGCACCTCGTTCCTCGACGACGGTGGGGGGTATTTGGAAGAGCCCACCTAGGTCAGGAGCCGATATAATCGCCGGCTTAAAAGAATAAAAAAGGGGTGGGGCCTGAGGGGGGGCCCCCTATTCCAAAAAGGGTTAGATCAGGCTGAGACGGGGAAAAAAAAGTGGGGAGAGGAGAAGAAATCGGGGTAGGAACTTAAAACGTTGTACCGGCGCAGACGAGGGGGGACGGGACGAGATCAGCTCCTCGGAAACCCCACGAGCCTTTTGGGCAGAAGGGGAAAGAACGAGATATTCCCATGGGTCGGATAACTCCAAACCCCGCAAAGGAACGCGCGCCAACTCGAGGATGATGGCGGGGGTTAAGAGGCGTATGGGGATGATCCGGAAAAAAAAATAAAGCAAAATACATAGATTCTCCGGCGTTGAAAGGGAGAGCCTAACACGAGTGCGCAAAGATGGTTGAAGGTTAAGGAGGAAATTCATGCGAGTAGGGGGACTAAATGAAAGCCGCTGAAGTCTGTAGGGGACTAAGGCATTCGGCAATACATAGAAAGAGAGGTAATAAAAAAACTCTCGGGCCTCTCTGGGTCAACAATCTCGATCAAGCAATAGGGTGATAAATCCCCCTCCCAGAAGAAAGCCATCAGAAAAAAAGAACAAAAGAACGGATAATCGACGCTAAGGGAGCAGAGCAGAAAGTTTTGCAATTCGGAAGCCTCGGCCCGACTTTCGGTGAAGGACGGAAAAATGACTGAAAACCTAGGCGTGCAGACCATTTCCAGCATGGCATGCCGGGGGCCGCAGAGATTTAAGGTGCAGGCTTCTGATCGTAAAAGTAAGAAAGCCGCGAAGAGAGGGCATGATCGGGGCGAAAAAAGCATCGGAGCAATGCTTCTCGGCGGGCAGAGCAGAAGCAAAATCTCTCTAAAAAAAGGGAGGGAAAGGAGAAGAATTCTGTGAGATCTCCGTCGCTGGCTCTGGGGAAATTTCAGGCATTAGTGCGAAGGGCAAGGGAAGGATCCGCATCCATCAATTCAACGCGTACGGCCTGCCGGGCCTTCTACCCGGGCATGGTCTAAAAACATCACGCCGGAGGTTGTCAGGATCTCCATGATCAACCTTAACCAAACAAGAAGGGGCCGAGGGCTAGGAACAAACCCGGAGGGAGAAAGCTCGAAGCTAACCTTGTTATTTGAGGATGCTTCGGAGGAGGAGATCCGGGGGGTAAGAGGGACAGGACCAACAACTTCATCTCGCGGAGTAATTGCCGTGCGCGAGGTACAAAAAAAATGGACATGACCGGGAAATCTGCCGGCAAAACCTAGTCATTAGACGCGAACAAAGAAAGGACCTCGAGAAAAATAGAGGCGTATAAACTCCTCCAGCTTGCGCCTTCAAAAAGCCATCGAGAGCGAAAAGGGGAATGTTAAGGGTCGCCGCTCAAAGAAAAAAGAATGACGGAGTGGCACTGATTAGGGACTGCGGGGGAAAAGAATCTTCGAGGATAAAAGTTGCTAACGACAAAAGTAGTCTTGTTCAGAGGCGTGAACGTTTAGAAGAGGGAGGTCGACGGGGTGCATGAAGCGAGTGGAAAAGATCTAAAAAGGATAAGGGGGGGGGAAGGAGTCAGATGGGGGTCGTAAGGAAGTAAAATGCAGGACTCCGTCTCTAAACAGTCCTTTTCGAGGAGACAAGCACAGTAAGAGCAGTATCCTCTTATCCTCCGCAGGAGGAGCTAGCTTCACGGACCATATGCTTCCGGGATCACAATAAATGGGGGGGGTTAAAAAAGGGGAAACCCAACCCCCCAACTGTGTACTAAATGACACGGGGGAAGCTACTCATAAAATCTTAATCCGAGAAATGGTGCCGACAAGAACAAACAACGTGGAAAAACCGAAAGAAGGGGGTCGCTCCCTATCCCATCTTCGGAGGGGGAGAAGGGCCCTAGGCGAACATGCGCTAGACAGGCTCTGGATCTCCAGCGTCGGGACGTCTGTGCCAAGAAAAATACCAATACTAAAAAAGGAGAAAGGCCACTCATTTTTGCTCCCGGGAGACGGGAGGGGAAAGGCACACGAGAGAAAAGTCAAAACCATGGGGGATTCTGGGCGAGCCCGAAAGGGAGGAGAGATGGCATACACGAATTCTCTTTGGGATTCGTACTGGCAGGAAAGGGGGGAATTAGCAGACGCCATGAATTATATGTTTAAAAATCGAAGACCGGGAGAAAGTGTTCCTTAATTGGCGGAACGCGGGCTAACGAACGCCCAGGTGTGAAGCGACAGGTACAAAAACTCGGGACCTTCACGACTTGAGAAGTTCGCTCGGCGGTTTCCCAGCCAATTCGCAACACAAAAGGCGACATGGACACTAAAAACCTACCATAAGCAAACCCTGAACCATCGCGAAGACGGGCTACAAAAAAAAAAGCTTCCACACCATACGATGGCCCGATGATCAGGAAGGGGGGAAAAAGGACTGTAAAAAAAATTGTCCACCCACCTCTCTAGGAGTGTTCGCCATCTTGGCGGATGGTATACTCAAGAAAAAAACGCTCTCGGAAAAAAGCAGAGCGGCCGAGGGGAAAGACGCTTACATTCAGAAAAATCACCTAGGGGCAAAGGATCGCAAAAATACTCGAAGGAAGGCTGAACAGGCAGCAAGAGGCAGATCGGGCCGCGGGGGGTCTCGAAGGGGTCTTACTGGCGGACGAAAGTAAGAGGAAGGGGGAAAAAGCAGACCCACCTTCGCGAAACCTGAGAAAACACGTCCGTCTAAGACTCCTCGCTTCAGAATTATGGAGATCCCGATGAAAGCAAGGACTGAAAAAGGGAGGGGATGCCTCTCGAAGGGGGGAATCGGGAATCGTCAAACTGCTCGAATAGGGCCCTTTTGACCAACACCGTATTCGTAAAAACACAGAACTCCGAGAAGGGGCGTCTTGTTGGAAGGGAAACGAGTGCAGGTCCCCAGAGAGAAAGGTAAGAGGAGGGTGGCGTTACTAGGGGCGGAATCTATCATAAACGTCGGGGAGAAGCCTATGAGCGGGCATCTCAAAAGAGAGGAGCTGGCCGACACGAGAGATCTGCAACTAGAGCATTGAGGCGAACAAAGGATAAGAGAGTTCGACCTGGATCTTGATTCTGTACGGAAAACATTCTTGGCACGACCTCGAGCCAAGTGAGGGTTCACGAAAGGGTTGTGTGCCAGATCGATACGGACTTAAGGAGCGACAGGACTCGCGAGGAGTCTCCGTTGAAGAGAATCCCAGCACTGGAGATCTGGTGCTCAGCACCGCGAGAGGGGGCGCAACTCACGGGGGGAAAGCACCTACATACCTCACAAAAGGAAGGAAAAGAGAGAGAGCACGTCCGGATTCTCGACCCTATCTAATAAAGACTCTGGAGCAGACTCAGGCCCATTAAAAAAAACAGATGAAGACAGGAGAAGCTCGTAAATGTCTAGCATTCGCTATCTGGAAAAATGGACGGTTGAAACATTCGGCTTCTTAAGGGGGGGCCAAAAGGAACATCCGAACGACAAGGTCGCAGCCTCAATTGTGCGCATTTACTTCACAGCGAACCTATCAAGACCAAGAGGTAGGAGCATGAGAATATCGGTCTTGCAACGGAATAGTGGGGGTGGCCCAGGAATGAGTGAAAATATAGGATCAGCAAAAATAGGGAAGACCCTGAAGGTGAGACAAGAAAGGAGAAACAAACGCCAAATCACAAACAAATAAAAACCGGGGAGAGCACGACCAGGCTGGTGAGAGGGTTTAATCAAAAAGAGGGTGGATGTTAACGGGCCATGGGAAGATCGTTATATCGCGCGCACGCTTCCTAGAACGGGAGCTTCTCCTCGAAAAGACAAAAAGGAAGACGACTCCGACAAAAGACTTGTAAGGGAGAGGTCGAACATCTCTCGCGGAAAAGGCATGCATGTCAGGCGCTGGCCCCTCGTGATTGGTCGAGGGGGAGGCTCTGCCCAAGTACCTCAACCACTCGAAACCGTCGTCGCCGTCTTGATGCCGTGTCAAAAAAGAGTCCTAGAATCTGGGGACCACTGGGAACACCTTTCAAAGGGAGGAAGGGCACTACTGAGTGCGACACCCTTATAAGAGGACAGAGGAGGATTGGATGGAGAGTCTAAACAAATGCGCCCATAGCCAACTGAAATAATGATAAAAGGGTAGTGAGTAATCAAGGGGGGAATCTCCTGAGAAAGAAAGATGTGAAGGGGGAGAAGGTCGGGTAAGGGTCTCAGTGGTTCCTGGTTCTTTCCGGAGGGGGGGAAATAGGAACCGTCGGAAATGAAAGAGGGGACGACTCCCCGAGTCTCAGGCCATAGTCCTTCGGAGGGAAGAAAAATGAGCTGAAGGCGTTTTCCTCTGCGGCTCCGCCCAGAATATTCCCATCTACGAAGAGGGACAAGAGCACCAAGGATGTCATAAATCGGGATCCATGAAGAAGAAAAAAGCTTCCCTCGCGTGGATAAGAAATAGAGAATCTATCTAGCGAAAAAATCAAACCAAAAAGTGGGGGGGGGGGACAAGGGGTCTCTCTTTCCAATCCCCCCAGAAAAATCTTGAGAATCCACTGCAGTTATGCGGGGGCTATTGTCAAGGGCCGGTAGTGAAATCTAAAAGGGGAACAGGAAGGAGGAGAAGGACAAACTCGGCGGTCGAAAAGGAAAAGTTCTGCAAGAAAACCGCAGCTAGGGCCCTATTGAATCATACCCTGCTCCCGGGGAGCTAAATACCTTTGGGGTATGGGGTGAGGACGGGGGAAAAGAAAAGATGGATCTAAATAGAAGGAAGAAAGAGGGAGGGGGGGGGGGTGTTGGAATGTGTGCACCTCCCTAGAAAAAAAACTGGGGGGGGAAGATCAGGCAACTAGAAGCAGGCGGCAGCATTAAATATAGGAAGGGAGAAAAAAGGTACCAGAAAGAGGAAGGTTTCTAAGAGGGGAGGAAGCCGCGGAAAACCTGGGAATGTACCGCGGACCAGTGACGGTTGGAACGATATGTCCTTGGAAAGGATCAAGAAGCGTCCTGGGAAAGACGCGGGGCCCAAACAAAATAACTTCCGTCATCCTATCGGGTGAGCAGAGAAGCGAGATGGGATGGAGAGTCACTGCAGCACTTCAAAATACAGGAGCCGGATTGGGCGGGAGGGGAATCCCCACGCGGTGCAGGGACACGAGTTGTAGAGAGGAGGGACTGAGAGCCTGCGGCGTAATCGGTAAAAAATAGGAGAAAGAGAAGTCTCGAGGAACGTGGAGCATCATCGAAAAGGCGGGCAGCTCAGGGGGGAAGGTCCGATCCACGCGCTCCATATCAGCCCAGAAGAAAGAGAGATTTTCAAGAGGGGGAGTCTCCACTGCAAAAAAGAGAGACAAAGCAGAGAAATAAGCCATTCGAAAGCCAGGACCGCACGGCGTTCTTTGCCGAAGCGGTCGACTCGTAAAAGTAGTCTGTACAGGACTGTTAGGGGAAAAAAAGGAGAGGGGGTGGGCCTGATAAAGATTTAAAAAAAAAAGGCGGCCGTCGGCGTCCAATTCAGAGCTTGGGCAAGGAAGAAAACGTCCCCGAAGATCGACATAGAAAAGGAAGGAAAACGATAGGGGGGCAAGAGAGCATGCTCGGATCAAAATCTCAAACAAACAACAACAACGGATTCGCCAAGATAGAGAGGTTAGTGGAGTATCTCCTTCCGCGACGATGTGACGAAGGTGTTCGGCAGGGAGGGACTCTACCATATCGGAAGGATCCAGTCCCTGCCGATCTCGACCGGCAACCGTACTCTGAAAAAGAGCGACTAAAAATGGGCCAAATGCTGGACTATGCATGGCAAGCAGCTCGGAAGTGACTAGAGAATGCGAAATCATGACAAATACGTCCGAGGGGAAGAGAAAGGAGAAAAGCCTCGGGATAGGACAGCGGGCCGAGATACTTAAAAATGAAAATAGAAGGAGGGGTAAAAAAGAGTGGTTCGCAAAATGTACAAAAAAAAAGGTTATACTCGTTCTGCAGCCGTGGCCGGCCTAATAAAGGGGAAGGACCCTTCCAAGACGAGTCAGGTTACTTAAAAAAAAGAAAAAAACCCGACAGGAAAGAAAGGAAGATATACAGGTCCACCCGTTCAAAAGAAATTGCCAAAAGTCGAGACCAGTCGGCATCCCCGCTTGGGACTGCTAGAGAAAGTATAACGGTTGGGAAGGCGGGGATCGATAGAGGAAAAGCCCAGAAAGGAGTAAAAAAAAAAAAATACGGCGGGCGGAGCTAACCGTGAAAGGGTCGGGTCCATATCTGGGGAAAAAAAAAGGAAGGATTCATGACTTGTCATAGAAAAACCTTAAAAAAACGGTGGGGTCTTCTGCTCCGAGGGGGAGATAATCAAGGGGGGGCTCAGCGTGAACCGGGACGTAACAAACCGAATGTAAGAGTGACGACTTCAGCTTTTCTACTCTAGGTCCTCTAGGAGTAACTGCGGCGCTATTTAAGGAAAACAAAAAGAGGAGGTGGGGAGAATTGGGGGGCAAAGACATGTTCCCCAAAAAAGAAAAGACTCGCAGGATAGAAGTGACGCGAATGATATAAACGCGAGAATTAACAATGAAAAAAAAGAACCCAATCGTAGGCGGCCCAGGATATTCGATCCTCGATCTAGTCAAAGAAGGAGGGGCTGTCATAAAGATCAAAAAAAGTTAAACAGGGGAGACAGAGCGTCACGGGATAAATCACTGCAAGTTCATACACAGAAAAGGACGGAGGGAAAAGGGTCACGAAAGGGGGGAGACACCCTGGAGAATGATAAAACGGGAAAGTAGCAAAGAGCGACCCAACCTCAAAAAAAAGAGACTATCGTTATTATTGCGATAACAGGGAGGGCCTGTGGGAGATTGAGAGTTCCGGCCTCCAGTATTAAACAGGCGCGCGCGCTCCGGTCGAAAATGTGGCCGTACGGAGTTCATGAAAAGGGGGAGAGGACCATTAACAGCCATAAGCATTAAAAGAATTTGAAGAAGGAGAATGCCCTGAAAGGGTCTTAGGAGGAACGAGATACAGGAAGAAGTGATTAACCCAACTGAACAGCATTCCCCACCCCAGAACCCGACACACACGCTTCACAAAAAAAAAATAGGAAGACCCGAAATTCGTACCACAGAGAGGGCTATACCTCCAGGGGCAAAGAGGGACGAACCTGTCCACTTTAACGCTCAAGTCGGCGTTGTCTCAAATGCGCTTTTTCTGAGACCAGCCAAAAAGAAAAAAAGAAATCTAGGGAGGAAGAGTGACGAAGGGATCAGAATCCAAACTTAAACAACTTAGTAAAAGTGCCTCGCCAAGATAGTCAAAACGCGAAACACAAAGGGATCTCAAGGGCCGGCGGGGCTATGGAATGGAGAGGGCGGCAAGGCATCTTCAAAAAGTCAAGCTGTCCAGAAGGGGCGCCCACCCGAAAGGAGTGAGAGAGATTGGCGGGGACTTCGGAAAAAAGGTCTCTTTAGCTTAAGGGGAAACCGAATAAAAGCCGCGACAGAATCGCTTGCGCACAAGCAGTGGGACTTGGGGAGGGAGAGGGGTCCACAAGAATCTGCAGGCGGGACAATCGAAGGGTCGGGCACCACCTTAAAGCGTTTAAGGTAGAAGGTGTGATGAAGGAGGAAAGAAAGATGGCCTTAAAAAAGAAAAAGCTCAGGTGGGACGAGAGTTTGGAAGGAAGCTGAGAGTTATCCAAGACGTCGGGGTAATGAACAAGAATGGCGAGGGCCATCGAACCACCTCTTCGCAGCCTCAGAATCTCAGGGTGCGGTCGTAAATTTGACAGACCTAAAACCCCAGATAGGTTCAAGCCATTTCTTAGCAAAAAGAGGGGTGGGAGGGACCTCGCTGGGACGAGACCGGCGTTATGTCCAAAATTAGAAAGGGGGAAGGAAGGTAGAGAGTGAATAGTTAGAAAACATGAAAAAGAATTCTCAAGTGGGTACAGCTAGAACAGTATCAGGGGGAAGTAGTGTCGAACTCCAGACAAATGTGCCATAGGCTAGCGAGAAACCGGCTATCATTAAAGAGCTCAGAAAAAAAACTATAAAAAGAGAGATTCAAAGCAAGGATAGGGAGACTCGAAAAAGAAGCTCACGCTAGCGCTTTAAACACAATCCTTCCGCCTGGTCTCCCTCTCTGACCAAAGGGGAAGGAATATCTTGAGAGATCTGTAAAAGACGGAAAGAGATAGGGCCAAAAGGTACCAGAACGTCTCTTCTGCAAGAGGGGAGTCCTAATGGCCTAAGAAGGGAAGGAAAATGACCAGTTCGAGGAAGAATAGAAAATGTGTTTCATCACTTCCAGGGACAGCTATCCGGCGCTCTCGTCTTGGGTAAATCGGGCGCGGAGATGGAAAGCGCCATCATTGGGAAGAAGATAAAGTAAAATAGCGAAAGAAAAAAGAAACGAAACCGTGCGCGATTAAGCCCGAGATCACGCTCAAGGGAAAAGAAAATTCAAAATCACAAACAGGACGTGAACAAAAAAAAAGGAGGGGAGGGAGATGTTGACCCCGCAAAAACGGGTAACTCAGGGCGCATCGAGCATTGGAATCCGCGCGCGCTGTCTAAAAAGGGCTCACCGGGCGTCGCCGGCTTTGAAAGCGCAAGGGAAGGATCGGTGAAAGGGAGAAGAATTTGAGAGAACTTCGCCATCAAGCAGCGCAAAAGCTTCGTTATCTTGCAGGAAGGCACCAGTGACTTTTGAGGGGACTAGGGGACTAAGCATCCAACCTCCGAAACACCGACGATAAGAGAGAGAAGGGCGCTGAACGTCGACCGCGGCTCAGCCGAAAAAAGGGACTACGAGGGGGGACGGACCAAAGGACGGGACTACTAGCTGAGAAAGGAGCCCCCTGCCATGGGGAAGGAGTGATAGGGGGTTGGCTGTAACAGGAAAAAGGGAGAACACATTCCGACTAATGATTTGTCGAAAAGGTGCCAAATTCCCCAGTCTCATCGGGCACACCATGGGGAAACGAAAGGCGTGTAGGGGGGGGGGAAGAGAGCTGTTTTAAATGAGGGGGGAAGTTGTTCGTGGGGAAGGATGGACCGGGGGGACATCTAATAAAGGAAGACCCGACGAGAAGAGAGCAATTCCACAAGTCCATTAAGGGCTGCACGTACGTTCCTTTCGACTTCGTGAAAAAGGAAATACTTCCAAATGCTCGACGAGAAAAACAAGAAAAAGTTATCTTAAAGAACTTGTCAACCCATTCCATGGAATAATCAAAAGATAAAAGAGTGAGAGCCATCATCTAAATGATGAGAAAGACGCGCCCCTGTTGAAGGGATCGTGGCCCACCGAACTATCTCCTTGATAATCCACTGAGGTATGCGGTACCTGGGCACGGAAGGGTGAGGGTCGTGACTAATTAAAAAAGTCCAAGTCCAACTAAGGCCCGTTTGAGAATCGCGGGATAAGGACGCTAAGAAGATAGAGGGGGGACGCCAACTGAGACACTTAGGTAGTTGGTTTAGAATCCAGAACTCGCGCGATCTAGAGGACACTGCTTAAACATCCCGAAAGCGGGGGGGGGGAATTTTGGCCCAAGTTGATCCAGGAAATACGGGGAAGATCATCCCAATCACACGGGAATATAATGAGATGAAGAAAACAGGGAAACCTAGGCTTAAGTCGGTGTTAGGGAAATTTGCGGAGAGGAGGAAAACGAGAAACCGACGCAATGCCCTGTTCACTGTAATAGTCGCAGGAGCTTTGGACGCCTTGTCTATCCACCTCTACCAGATCCGCAAATAAAGGTCCTACATTCAGTCCGTACCTCTACGGACGAGGCTGTGTACGAGGATGGCGCACATCTTTGTATTTAGGGGAGTGTCCTTGG
>Ga0179593_1383849_pt1 | contig 20152 bp, 21 predicted proteins | sample CZODoug2_1_08_16_FD_185931 | JGI IMG/M metagenome (GOLD analysis project Ga0179593, IMG submission 185931) | Vadose zone soil fungal communities from Angelo Coast Range Reserve, California, USA - CZODoug2_1_08_16fungal (PacBio error correction) | ecosystem: Environmental > Terrestrial > Soil >...
TCAACCGTTACACCTAGTGTCATTTGTAATCTCTCAGAGTAAGTAACTGTTATTTAAGATCACGCCTAAGAGATGTGTAGGAGCATGTGCCGTTTTAATCAAAGGAGGTAGGAATGAATCTCCGGCATCAAGTCTATACTTAGGCAGAACAAGCCTTATAAATGACGTTGCTGGAGCTCACCGCTCGGGAACTGAAAAGAAAACGGAGGCTATTTTTGAATCCTTCGGTGGGATTACATAGTGGAATGGGGCCATGGAATCATAGAGAAGTCTTAATCTCAGTAGGATAAGTTTTTTCCTCGCGTAGTTGTTGGAAAACCTTAGAGTTAGCGGGCGTCCTTACGTTGGAGTCTTTAGCCCTGAAAAGTATTACTGTATACAAAAACGATGGCTAAAGATTACGAATAGGGGGGTAGGACGGTCGGTACCTTCATGAATGTAATATGGCACTGGGGGCTAAACAAACAATGAGAAATGGGACTGTATTTGTGGGCAGGGATCAATGTTGAAACAGTGTAAAAAATAAGACCTCTGGCATACGATGAGCATCAGCAGGGTCAAAAGCATCTGGGTAAGACAAGTACACGATTGTACAATAATCGGGCTCAAGGGAGTACACGATAAGCACGGAAAATGGAGGGATTAAAACGCAAAGGGGATTACCAAATTATAAAAGCGAGCAAATGCAAGAATTGGACACGATCGTGTAAATGTTCAAATCGTACGCTCATCGCACTCGGTGAAAACCAAAAGTACAAGCCCGTACTCAGATAACGGCGAACTTAGAGGAAGATCGTGAAAGCAAATAACGTCAAACCTGGGAAAATAAGTCGAAAAATAGTAGGGGCAAATGCGAAAAGCAGGCGCGCTGAAACAAGGCTGGGGGACGTGGTTAAGTACCAAAAACGCCGAAGGGATCTAAATCCAGGTGCGAACTGAAAAAGGGTCAAAGAATATGCGCCGCATTACCCGGGAAGAAGTGAAAGGACAGGGAAAGCTGCTTGAGAGCATACAGGGCCGGAACGGAATATATGGGTCATGGCGTCTCGCGGATCAATTGTCGATACGCAGGGGGCAGAGGGGGGGATCCAAAGAAGGTTAATCACTATCAGTGGGGGCACAAAGGAAGAGTTTATGAAAGACACAAAGGAAGACCCTGGCCAGGAGTGCGCCTTATGCAGGATACGGTAACGGAGATTAGGGACGCTCATCAGGAAGGGATGTTTGAAGAAAACACGGTGTAGTATGACCACATAATTGGAAGGTGGCGCGTCCAGAGACAGGGGGGTACAAAAAAACTGTGTCGAGATGGACATTGGGGGGAGTGTGTCTGGAAAGAAAAGGATCCGCCGTTGGCCGGCGTCTATGGTCAATAAAACGTCCTCATCAGAAGGGGCAGGGGAATGTCTAAGGGAAAATAGAGTCCCGCTGACGGAACCTAACGACGGATATGGTGGCCAGGGCGAATCACTACGCCGCCGGATCCTGGAATAGGATGAAGTGAATACTTAAATATATCCACCTTCAAATTTAAAGCGATCAGATTCAACAACTTCGAGATGCAAGCGAGGGGGCGTACAGAAGCCATCAATCTGGCAAAACACCATATGTCACATATCGCTTCGAAAATGCGGAGAGGGAGAAAGAGTAACAGCAAAAAAGGAATGATACGTCTTAGCCCTCTCCCACGGAAGTGAACGTGAAGCGGCCTGCACAGCCTCCAATGGAATAGACTAATGTGGGGACGTTAGAATCTCTGAGTTTGTCACGGGGTGGGGCGAAGAGGTAATCGCGGAGAAAGGATATATGAGGACGTCTGAGATGAAAGTGTACTGCTTGCAACAAAGGGGCTCCGACAGTGTGTTGGATACGAGCGCTCCATTTTTTTGTAGAGGGTCTGCGCACGTGAAGGTGTAATCACTCCATGTCATCTGAATTCACAACCAGCAATCATGGACGGTTGAGAGAAAAACTATGACAAAAATAGAAGCCCGACATATGATCTACACGGGGAAAAAGTTGGGGGAAGAAACTCTTTTTCACTACCGGGCTCCGAAGTGGATAGTTAACTTTGGCAACTCCCCAGGGAGTAGCTCGAACCATAAGGGTCGGCAGGATAACGCTATAATAAAGAAATCACGTTGAAGCAGGAGACTATACGTAATAGTATTCGTACAGGAGAGAGGGGAAGGGCTACTCTATGAGTGAGTGATACGGAAGTGGAAGGATCCTCTGGGGGGGGGCATGGTGAGGTAAGTCCAGACAACAATAGACGAGTTAATACTCTAATGCGAAAAACTGGATGCTCTAAGTGGGATGTAAACTTTGCGCATGGATGCAGGGACGGGTACATTGGGTACCACGGGTAATACTATTTTGGGTATATCCAAAGTCCTGTAAGTTAGGTGACGGCGTGCGGAAGTGCGAGTGAGCGGATCCCGCGGCGAATGCACATAGGGCATACCTGGGAGTCGCCCTGAGTCTTACCTAGGGTCTGGGGTTGGGCTGTCCTGGCTGAAAAATCGTTTGGGGGGGGCCGGTTATATTTGTTGATTTCGATAAAATGGGGGGGGTGGTGATCGTGGTGGGGGGGGGGGGGGGGCTCGTTGCGTTGTTTGGTGTCGGCAATTTGGGTTCGGGGGGGGGGGTTGTGGGGTGGGCGGCATTTTGGGGTTTCGTCGGTGTGTGCGTGGGAAGTTTAAAAGTGTGTGGGGTTGGCCGTTACTCCCTTGGGATTGCTGTTGTGCATGTGAAGCACCGTCTCGATCCTACGACTAATTCATAGGTACATCGTTGCGTGAAAAGATAAGGACGGAAGATGTGGTTACACGTTCATAGTAAAAAAGGAGGGGGCGGGTGTCGGGGGAAAATACATAAATACGGGGTTGGAAGGGGGGCCGCGGGTATGGGGTACTTGTACAGGGTCGCACAGAGTATAGTAAGGGGGTGAAAAAGGGCAATATAATGGTGCGGGGCCAGAATAACACTCATCAAAGGGAGAGAATGGGGCAAAGATTACAGGGGGATAGAGATACGGAAGGGGGGAGAATCAGGAGCGAAACGGACAAGGACTGGATTTTTATCATAAAAAGAACAAGTTCACTGATGCTGGGGGAGAAGCTAGACAGAGGTAGGCCTGGCATCCAGTACTTAATAGGAGCGGAGAGGTAACCTTTTGGAAAATCGGACCTCTCACACACAACAATTCAATTATTAAATAGGAGTTGCAATCATGGGGCTGAGCGCAGTCGAAGTAGGGAGGGACCAGGAATTACTATCATGGTGGACCACGTATAGGGGTAGGAGCAGGTGTAGTGGGGGGCGGGGTCACTTATTCTGGAAGTCAGGCCTTGATATGCAAGAAGAGACGGTGGCTTGAATGGGATGGGAACGATAAAATAGTAATATGGGGGGTGCGGAAATGAAGAAGGGGTCAGGGACGCGGGAGTACCCCGTCGTAATGCGAGGGTACGGGGCGGAGAGATCGTACTAAAGGTTTAGAAGGGCGGGGATTTGAAAGAAATTAGGAGATCAGTTTAGGTAACATCGGAATGAGTTACGGCCTACCACAAATTTTGGTTCATGCTCATTTTGGGGAAGCAGTGGGTCAGTTGACCCGAGCCGGAAGGAGGGGTTAACACTTTAGATCATGATATTTGGCAACGACTGGTCCTGGAGGCCCATTGTAAAATGTGCTCCCTAGTACGGAGCAACACTATGGGAAGATGACTCCAAGACGCTGCGCTCATTTTTACTGTCTGCGCTAAGCTGGTTTTTGAGGCTGGAATGAGAGGTTACAACGAGGGGATCAGAAAAAAGTCTGGAAAAATAAAAATCCTCGAACACTGTACACAAAACATTGCTTTGGTAACATACCTACTCAAAATCTGGAACAGGGGTCCTGAACGGGGGGGCTGGGAAAGCTGTCCAGTTACAGGTTGCAAGTTAATATTTTGAGCTCAAAAGAAAAAACAATGTCAATTATAATCGACCCTTGACAGTTTCGGGGGGTCAAACATTAAAAGTCAAAGGAGGGAAGATTTCATGACATGATCGGCTTGTATCTAGAGAGGTGCAGGACAATACTGTGACCAGTGTTTCAGAAAAATGGTGTCAGGTAAAGACTTTAGGGGGTCCTGCTTTAACGAATTAGGGGCAAATAGTGGGAGGACATCGGTACAAAAGGAAGGCCAAGCGCACATAATGCGGGTAAACGTTTGAAGTCAGCCGGTCATTAAATTTCATCTGACAACGCGACAAGTAGCTAGTTTTGTGGAGGAAAAGGACTTTATAGAGAATAAATCTAAGACAGCCTCCCTTAGATAAAACTCTGCGGAGCGTTTACAAAACGATCCTGAAAGGGTAGTCAAAATGTTTGACTGAGGATAACTAATTAAGCGGCTGTGGGTGTACAAGTGACACATAGAGCGGTTTTCGGACGCCTCTTCGGCTCTTATGTGACGGGATCGAAAGAGATAACAGGAGGTAAGGTAAAGGCTCTCAGGAGCGAGAAATATATGAATTGTCCCATCCCCGACATGCGGAGAGAGAGATCACGAAGGGATGGAGGACTTACAAGAGGATACCGTAGGAATGAACCTTTTTGAAGCATACAATTGGGGGTGAATTTTGGGTGCGGGTGACATGCTCTCAACCCCGGGATGGGGTGTATTGAGGGGGGCCGGAATAGGAGTTTGAAACTGCCGATCAGGGGGCAATGTGAGAGGTGAGGGCGGGCAGTGATGAGTTAGATCCGAAGAGGCAGAATGAGGAAAAGTACGACAGGAGGGTGTAGTTGACTTAGGGAACGTGTTCGAAAGGAGTATACCAGTACAAATAGGGGTTATCTGGCATCAGTCAAACAATATCTGCAAAGAGTACGGTGACATGTAGTGGGTGCGGGCACGATTTCTGTGACGCCGGAATACCCGCTGATAAGGACAAGATGAAAAACAGAAGTCCTGGGATTCGTAAGGAAAAAAGATGGTGGAACTCCCTGTGGGAAGTCGGAAAGGAAGAAGGAAACACGCACTCAGGGTCTAAAAAAGTAGGCGTCTTTGATGGGGTTGACGGGAGTACTCCGTAAATAGGTACAATATAAATGACCCCGGGACCTTGGAAGAAACGTCTTGCAGACAAACCTCTTGCGCAAACGCCGAGGCTTAAAATCGGGGTGGGGTTAGGACGACAAAAATGAGGTCGATGGAAAGTAGGATGTTAATAGCAAAGGTACTCCCTCCTCCGGTCGGGCATGTTCCGCTTGGGGGTAAATCGTCAGTGTATCTGCGACAGATAGGACGCGTTTGTGACACACATCGGGGGATATAGATCAAAACAAGGCGGACGGTGCGTTCTCCTGGGGGGGAGGTTTCCGGAAACACCCACCGGTACGAGATCTGCTGGCATGTCCCGAAGTTATAAAGGGTTCGTATCTGACTGTGGTGCGTCAACTGAGCGAAGATGCTAGACGCGACAGTTGAAGCGGGGGCATAGTAGTCACGCGGTTATGTGCAGCGATGCTGACTGCCGAGGAGGATGGGACAGGCTTGGGGAATGTCAATCTCCAGAATGAGGCGTGGCTGTCACTGATGGCGAAGGGGTCGGACGGCGCACCGTACTTGGGGTCTCTGGGGGCTTTAGTCCTGCTGCTAATACAAACTTTCGAAAGGGTGGGTCCAGCTGAACGTAAGAATGGAACTTTCTAAGCACACCTGGCTCTTTACTGAAAAGTGGAGGGAAAGACGGGCGTCTTAATCATTAGTAGGAGAAACAGCTTATTAGTGTTAGGGGGGGGGTTCCGACCAGCAAATCCATACACATTCGGGGTTCGATGGGAGCGCTAGCGTTGCGGAGCTCCGAGCCATTCTTAGTGGAGACATCTTCTGGGCGGAAAATTATATGGAGGTGGGGTCTTGACAGTGCGGTAAGGCTCAGTGAGAAGGTTTATCATCAAACCGAACAGCGAAAAAACCTTCTGCGTGAACGGTACGGGGTTTAGCTTTACCTGATAGATCTGTCCACATTTAATGAAACCACGATGCTGGCTGTGTTGGGGGCCAGGAGGGGGGACAGTCTTGGAGGTCTCTTCCTCCGACGTGGTCGGTCGATCGGGTAGCCTTGACTAACTCACGATTGGTCAGAACAGAAATGCTAACCGACTCCCATGCTTCTCAAAAGGGGTCGCAGTTGTAAACGCAATTCAACTATTAGATTAAAAAGGTGCGCTCTTGATTCAATTAGTGGGGAAGCTTCTTCTACACCTTCGGCTGGTCTATCGAGAAAACGTACCAACTATGGAGTTTAAAATGATAGATCAATTGGCCTTTAAGCCGATTACGCATGGGTCACTTGCGCTGAAGGATACGAACTCTAAGACGTGCAGGGGTAAAAATACGGAACCAATAGTAAAAAGAAGTTTCGTGGGAATTATCTTTGGATTGAGAGTGCTTGGGCGTTGCATGTCGCAAGGGGAGGTTAAGAAGACCGAGACTAGGGGGCTTATAGAACGCCATAAATCTTCTCAAAGGGATGTGAGCATATCTAGGATAGTCTGTTCGAGAGGTGATAGGCACCAGAGCGAAGCGGGGAGAACATGATTATTAAACAGGGGTTTACAGTCACGGGCGGTATTATCCTAGGCTCCTGCTAATCGGAGGAGGTCCAGTTCTGACATGCATACTCAAGCTACAGGACAGACCATTGCCCAGATGCAGGTCATCATTGTGTGCAGTCGAAGACCTGTACCTGAGGTAGGACAAGAATAACCTTCCGGGAGGGGGGTCGGGGTCGTACTGAAGGCGCAAAAGCGTCCTAACTCTATGGTGATAGACGAAGGGAGATGGTTCGACCCCACGTTTACCTAACCGCTGAAGAAATGGTACGACTGTTATTTTCATCTTGCCGAACAAAGAGGCAGTCGAAAACAGCGCTAGAAAAGCTCATTGGGACGACTGGAGTAAAGTGAGTGAATTTAATGCACGTAGAGGGTTTATTGTGAGGCAAGTGGTGGAAGGTGGTGGAAAACCAAAGAAAGGAAGAGTCTCCTCCCACCTTATGATAATCATGGAGGTCAGAGCCACAAACCAAGGGAAAAACAAACACAACAAAGAAGAAATATGAGACACGGACGTAAACGTCGCCGCGCACTATCAATCATGTAAAACGGATAGAGTTAATAAGGAAGGAGAAAGTAAAAGGAAGGTTGGAAATTCGCACAAAAGCTTCAGGAAAAAAATGCGAAAGCTTAAAAGAGGGGAGGGGGAGTGGAAAGGGAACGGAGAGTGGTAGACCCAAGAGAAGCTGCCAGGCAATCAGTACTTTTAATAAGGGAGAGAATCCGCAAAAGCAGACTGGTTATAAGAAAAGATCAAGGGGCACGTACGGGTAAAGGATTCCATGTGTAGGTTACAAGCAACGCTCACCCAGGGAAGGCCGCGCTACCAACCCTGGACAAGGGGACAATCAAGAGTAAAATGAACATAGCAGAAGTATACAAATGATTAGAAATAAAAGCATCTAAGTCCTAATGGGGGGTAGAGTGAAAAGGGGTAAATCTACAGGAGGCGCGGCATGGGGAGGAAGGTAAGCCAAAAAGGGCTCAAACTATTGAAAAAGGGACCCTTTGAAATGGTCGGTAAAAATAAAAAACACGGGTCGTAGCTAAACTCTGTCGGCGGGGAAGTTAACAGTACTCGTTGCAAACACGATCAATGCTCGGGGTACTCCGAGAGCCGTCTTTACGGGCAGTACATTGTGGGAATAGGTACTTTCTCACCAAGAATATGCCAGCCCCAGCGTGGGACACGCCATGAGGCCGGCCTTTAGGAGGGGCCTCCGAAGTTCCATGTTTGACCGTCGCGAGGGCGGTCAGGAAACAAGTACATAACAACGAAAAAAAACGGAGGAAGGGGGCCTACGGCATGAGCAGATCAGAATATAAAAAGTAAAAGTAACGAGACAAGAACGGAATCTCAGTTCGGCCAGGAATATAGAAAGCGACCAAGATGGTTGGGGGTCACAACAAAGAGCTGTAAAAAACGTCGGAAGAAGTAGTGGAAATGCGTGCGCGTTACTTAGACTAAGTGGGAGATCGGAGCATCAGAATTGCGTCAAATATATCCCTAATAATAAGGGAGTACTCTCGCAAAGGACGAAAATGGAGTCCGATAGGGATGGGAAGTTACAGAAAACGAATGAAATAGAGAATAAGGACGCTGTCTTAGCCTACGATGGATCCGAAAGGGTACGTGGAACAGTTAGGAAAACGAGAAGATAGGGGACTTCTTTATATGAATGGCACTTGCTGACCGTAACTTAAAGATTTAATCGATGGGCGAGGGGGGAATCAGCTATCTTCAGATGAAAGCGTGTTGGGGTAAATGTGTGCCAATCGGTGATTTGGTCCGCTGGTAAAAGAAAGCTCACGGTGGAAAGGGCGTCATGAGGGGGAAACAATGAACAAAAGAAAAAAAAGCCTCGGTGCGTGCGGCTTGGTACCCTGAATCAGGAAAACCTTGTTTGTGAAGAAAACGGAATGGGCTGAGACGGCGGTAGGGACTGCGCTTACCAAGTAGTACCTGGAGACTCCCAAAACTGGGATCTGGTGCAGGTCCGTCCGACCGGCTGAAAATACTCAGAAGAGACTTTCCAAGGATTCTGTCGAAGGAAATCAATTAAGAGAAACATATCGAAGCGGGGGTTCTCTCATTAGATCATCTGGAGCGGGTTAATCGATGAGGACAGAAATTCAAATGAAATCCCGTAAGCGCGTAAGAGTGGAATCATAGAGTAAGAGACAAAGGGGGACCATGGGGGTAAACAACCTCACTTATTGGGGGGGGCATTCTTAAAAGAATTCCGTCCTTTAACCGGAAAAAAAAAATTTGAACTCCAGCGTGGAAACATGAGTCGTGTATCCAGCTTAGACCTTTCTTTTCTTCGGGCGAGTGAAAATCTTCAAAGAAAAAGGGTAAGTGAGAACAAGGTGAAATAAAGGGTGGAAGAAAAGTAGGGCTCCATTGCCCTTCCTTCAATAACAATAGTTTCTGCACAGAAGTTTAGGCGGTTTACAATACCAACTTAGTTATAAGAAGGACAAAGAAACGAAGGAACTACTAGAATTAGGTTAACAGTGAGATGAACAATTTAGAAGAAACTGAAACAAGAATCGAAAAAGGGAAGAGTGGACGGCGCATCGTCTTTCGTCTCGTATGCCGGCAATCTACTCCTGCGTATAGGAAGGGAGCATACAGGGCATACCTCGACAACTTGAGCGTAATGTCTACTTTCTCAGATCGGAAGAGAAGGTCTAGCCGGCCATTTAGTCCTTCTATTCGCCAGTGCTATCAACGGGCTCTATATACCAACAAAGTTCGCGGGGGGGTAAGAGGAAAGGTGTAAGGTTCCGAGTCTACCATCTCCGAGAAGCGCCATCATGTCGTGAAATTGCCATGCTGGGCCTGTCGTGCTGCGCCCTTTAAAATTTATACAACGTTTAGAGAGAATGGGCTTGGGCGGGGTTTGAATAGTAGGAGGGCCTGAATTAAGTTGAGAAATAGATGAGTAGAAAAAGTAATCGAGAAGTGGGAAAAGCAAGTGGGGAGAGTGCGTATCGGAAAGCAATGGAATGTGTGGCGCGTGCCTTTTTGGACGAATTTATATGGCCAGATGGTCACAGGCGTCCCTTAATGTTTTGGGTATGGGGATTCGTTTTGGGTTTGGGTCGGGGGAACCCCGCAAAAGATAATAACTTGACGGTATAAATCAGGTGCTTGCTCGTTAATAAAACACATAAAAAGACAGTCGGGTGAAAAGGGAGATAAAAGGGGTGCTCGGTCGTAGGGAGTTACACTCTTACAGAACGAGGGGATGACGGGCTCAAGGGAAAAACAATTAAGGAAGAAGAGGGGGTCCAAGGAAGGTAGGAAAAGAAATCTTACGCGAATCCTGAAAGTTAAACCGTACATGAAGAGGGGTACAAACGTTTTCATCTGATGGGGTGACTGCCATTACTTCGGGGTGGCCATACGGAGAGGGCGATTTCACGCGGTAGAGACTATGCAGGGGAAAGCAGGAACGCAGGTAGGCTTATCAAACGGGGGGCGGGGGCGTTCGTTGGGGGTTTTTAAGAGAATTTTATCGCAATGTCATCCCTCGCTCGCAAGCAAAGGGTGAATAGAAGAATGTGCTGGCTGTGCGCATGCTTTGCAGAACCAGTTGAACATCACATAGACAGAGTCCTGGGGATTAGAGAAGGGGGAGTTATGCTAGGAGGGGGTACAGGTTGGGTCGCAGGCATAGGAGTCTTGTCCCGAGGCTGGCCGGAAGGGGAGTCTCTTTCATATGGGATTCACGAGAAAATCTTCTTATCATATAAGAGGGTGGAGGAAGTATTTGTCCGTTCAGCAACCGTAGGCTCACAGAGTGCCAGTAAAAGACCGTGCGTTTCAATCGAAGCCGTGCAAGTTTTGGGGGGTAAGAGTATCCCGCTCGTTGGTAGGATAACGACAGATTTTGAGCGTGGCAGAGATGACGGCGTAAACGGAAGGGAACCATTGGGATCACCTCTTAGTCCCCCAATGCTTCCGTCAGGCATGGAAAGAAAGTCGGAACTGAGACATGGAAATTGGGGGCTCGATCACAGTCACAAACTATTATTAGAGTGGGTAAATCAACAAATGGATCAGGTAAATGGTCAACCCCGGTCATCGTAATGGCAAAACTCTAGATAACAGTGAAGACCACACGGCTATGCTCGGGAGTCAGACCAAGGCCCTGTGTAGAAGATAGGCATTAAAGGAACTGTGGTCCGTGTGCCCTCTAATCGTTAACCATATTAATGCGGAACTCCAACTGACAGGTGGGATGTAGCGAATCGAAGTCTTGACATACAAACCGACGTAGAGCAGGAAGGGGCTAGATTTCGGTTGAGGGGGGCATGTGCGAGTGAATGGAGCCAACCTTGGAGCGCGAGTCACAGGTGACCAGTAAAGGCAGGGGAGTGATACGGCACAGGGTCTGATCGATGCAGCGGAAATACTTAGTTGGCCGCATTACCTTAATTGGGGGGAGAAAATCGCAATGGGGGAGGTATTGTACAAGTGGTAACAAGACATGCTGAAATCCGCTGGTTGGTCACTTTCATAGTTCACAGGGGAAAACAGGCACACTTCTAAAATATAGGGGGGGCAAAGGTAATTTAAGAGATGGCGGCGAGATCTAGGTGCACGACTCCCAAGAAAGGTCGGGGGCTACGCATGTAGGGGAAATAAGGACAGATTCTTTAAGGGGACAGCGAAAAAACAGGGGGGAGGGAAATTCCACGTCGGTGGGAATTATTACAATGGGAAAAGATGGTCCGACAACACCTCTCGGATTACGAAAAGCTTAATCTATGTGGTGCGCGGGCTACAGTCAACGTGTCTCCGGGTGGGGGGCCTGTGACAACGGTCGTATGGAGAAGGGGTGCGGGGTTGAGGAAAAATGACATATTGTGCTACTCAAGCTAAGAACAGGAGGCTGGCCAAAAAAAGGGGTCTGGCGTTGTACCTTAAGGTCTATGGGATCTCCCAGCTACTGAGATGAATTTCGGGTTGTATTATAGGACATGTGAAATTTGGAAACGCGCAAAGGTGCAACGGGCAAGTCGAATGGGGGGTCTGACACAGGGTAGTACTCTGCGAAGCTGGGGACGAAGATCGCAGCCTAATGTGGAAATATGTGGGAAAACGAGTTACTCAAGGGGATAGAGAACTCACGCGGAGGATGTATTTCTCGGGGGTTTACCACTTGTAAATAATCCAGGAGATCTGGTGAACTCTTTAAGCGGGGACAGACTTCTGAGATGGGATCACTAACATGTTCACGCGAATTGGGGGGTTCCTTCGCATCATCTGGGCGAGGAAGAAGGTAGTCAACCACTGGGAGGTACGTGGGGATGGAAGGAATGTGGATGGTAGCTATGATAAGATCTGTTGTAGCTGTTCCGGTCCGAAGGTCTGGGTAGCTATTGTAATGGCAAAAATGGCCAGAGGATGGGATTCATATCAACAGGCACTGGGCGGAAATGTCTCCAAACAGGCCGAGGGGTTTTAGGATGGTCTGATGGGCGGCTGGAGAGGAGTTATAAGCATGGCGGTCCAGAGGGGAAATTCTGTGGGCGAACGCCATTAGTTCCTAAACCGGTCAGAATTCCGATAGGAGGAGTTTTCGAATTTTTGATAGCGATTGTTGGAAGTGGCTGGGTCCAGCAGTAGGGAACTGGAAGGCGATGCGAGGAAGTTGAAGTGGAAGGAATTGTCTTTTGAAGCCTTCAAAATGAAAGATTCGAGGGGGAACTGGACGGAGGGTCCGTGGGAGAGAAGTCTATTACACAGCAAGCGTTAGCAAAAGGGGACGCCCATGCTATGCGTTTACTAGTTGGTTCCCAGCATACTTCGGAGGAATTAGGTACTTATCGGTCGGAAAAGAGCGTAAGGAGAAGGGATGAGCCTCTGTCTTCAGATTTCACAATAATAAAAGTCAGGACAGAGAAACAAGCCGGTGAGGGGAAAATAGTGAGGCGAAGTGGTACACCAATGAAAGTGGCATCCGCAAGGCCGCGATGATGTGCCTATGGTCTGGGATGCCTGGAGGGTGAAGAACTGGGGGGCTTACGAAGGGACAATGGGGAGCTTATTTGAATTGTGAAGCTCAAGGTGGCGTGTCGATAATGCTCCTCACCAGACGCCAGTGTGGGAAAAATGCTCAAAGGTAAATAAATGGGCTTTAGTTGTAGAACGCAAAGAGGCACTCCCCTCCGATGGCTTCGAGGGGTTGTGAAATTATTTATCACCAAAGTGGAGATTGAAAGATCGTCGCGGTCAAGTTCATCTGGGGTGACTTTGGGCCTTTGAACGTCGTCTTAAAGATAACCACATCACAATTGATAAAGATAATCAAGAGAAAAACAAAAACGGGGGGTGAAGTGAGAGTTAGTGAAGGCGTGCAAGGGGGGGCGTACAAATGCCGACAAAAATGGTGTGAGACAGAGGGGTGCCTGGATGGAATAGCACCGCGGGCCACGAGTGGGGTAGGGGGACTGCTACACGTGAGCCTGAACTGCAACGAACGGGTAAACAGGGAATGGTCACTGTAGGAAAGACTGGGTGGGAGATAAAGGGTAGTAAAATCGAGGTGTTGGGGACAATGGGATCGGCTTCTTGGACACAACTACTTACTGTTGTAGAGGTTCTAAGGTACGGAATCGGGAACAGTGCTTACATCTAAACGCTGGGGAAGACTGATTAAAGGCTGGGCGCATACCAGAAGGAAGCAGAGGCTGGAGATTTGAAGCCACACGTCGGAGTAGGGAATACCCTTGTGAGTAAAGCGTGTAGGATGGGGCGATAGAAAGAATCTAACCTTGGTCATCTTAATGATCGAAGGCCTTGTACAGTGTTAGCGGGAACAGGAAGACCTAATAAGTGTCTAGCTGGGGAGCCCCGTCACTAGATAGGGGGCTGTAAGGGCGAATTATGATTACCAGTACCGGTAAGTTGACTATCGCAATTTAACAGGGGGCCAGGATTTAGTGGTCATGATGGAAGCTATAATTGTCAGAAAATCAAGACGACAGTGGCCGGGGAACAGCATAGTGGGGGGGGATTACTATGCAATAATCATCTGTACATTAACTTGCGGTGTCAGACTAATTAATTAAACACTATGAGACAGGGGGGGGACATGAGAAGTGTAGATGCCTGGGAAGCCTGGACTCGGGAGAATTACATTATGAAACAAATACATAGACAATCGAGGGACGGGTCCGATTGAGGAAATTTGAATGGTGATTGAGCTCACAGCAGACGTCATTCGTAACGGTAGAGTGACGTGTCGTCAATGAGAGAAAATCTTCCTTTGCAACGGGCGTCGGTCGTGGACGAAAAACAGGACATGGGGGGAAAGCTATGAATGCATGTATGGTACACAACGTAAGGTTTCGAGGCGGGCAACTTAGAATGGGGCATATTCCCTCTATGGGAAGGATAAGAAAGTGTTGCACAACATGCCTGTTAGAATACCCATTCGACTCGGTCCAAAGACAGAAGCTAAAAGTCAGGGCAGCAGAGCCATAATTTTCGGTACCAGAAATCCCAAGGAAGGTCAAAACTTATACTAATAGTTTATAAAGAGGCTAGGCACATAACGGAAAGAACCAGGGTGCAAAAGGAATTATTGGGGCAAGTTTACCTCGATCCTCATCCCGGAATTAAGCACGCTAGAGGATGAGTACACGGTCCTCGGCATCTTCTAAACGCGTCGCGGGGGGTCTAGAAATAGGGTTATCGTGAGCTGAACTGGTCGTAAGATATAAGGAGTTACAGATAAACCTCTAACCCTCGGGAGGTGCACTAAGAGGCATCTATTCTTACAGCGAAGCGGGGTCACGTAAAACTGCGGAGGGGTGGACCTCCAGGCAGGAGGCCTACTTTAGCAAATACCTAAGGGACAAAAATGGAGGTGGAGCGCACGCTCATAACAGCTGTTGGTGAAGGGTAGTCATGTGGACTCAACCGGGAGGTGATATATCATGGCATAGCGCCCGGTTGGCAAGTGATGGGGGTATGCGGCACATGGCCTGCATGTAGTGTGTTCTGACTATTGGCGGGCATCACACAGCAGTATTTTGCAAGGAGGGCGGAATGTCGTAACTGACAAGAGGACTAGATATACCGTGGTTAAAGTTACCTGGAAGAGTCAAATAGAATAGTGTAACGTAAAGCAAGTATGCAAGGGACCTCGTATGGTAAGGGACGATAACCACGGAAACATTCGCCGGATAGCAGAGAAGATACAGGTGGCAGAATCACAGTGGTACGGGCGCTCACACTTGGGAGACACGTACCGTTCAATTCGGGATCTCCTCACAAAGGATATATCACGTCGAATCGAATTTTGGCACTACGGGCGGTCAGATCAGGTACGGCAGTCTGCTGCGCGACATACTTTAGGAATTCGGGTATCGGTATTATTGTACGGCAAGAAGAAGGAGGCGAGCCGGTCATGAGCGTAGGTCTGAAGGGAAAAGTGTTCCGTCGCTTCTATTAGTAGGAATTGGGTAGCCTGAATAATGACAATCAGGCCTTCAGATCTCCCTTAGAGGGGAAGCGACCTGGAAGAGAGGGCTGTTTCTACAAACGCTGGAGAGGCGTACAAGGGGGCGATCAAAAGTAGCAAGTGCATATAGAAAACTACGTTCTGGACCAGAAATTGGGGGGAAAAATGCGCCGTTTAAGCCGGAAATTATTCCCCTGCAGGTTCAATATTGCTCTAATCAGACTGAGAAAGTGCACTTGGACAAGAAGTGGTTGCAACGAGGGCCAGACTATATACGACATCACCCGTCTTGTCACCTGATAAGGGCAGCAGGTCAAGGGAGTTACAGGTCTTCTCGTGCACCTATTGAAAGTACGTAACGAAGGAGGGATCGTAAAAAGAGATCCCTTTTCGGGCGCCGATCAGTGAGAGGAATGACACCTTTAATAATTTCTAGTAACAAGGATGGTGAAGTATACGCAGTCAAGGGAACGGGAACTCGGAACAGAGGAAAGATCGAAGGAGCTAATACTACCAGTCGGCCCGGATCATGAAAGCGGCATATATGCGGGCGAACTGGGGTGGCCTAGCCAGGAGGAGGAGGCATATTCAGTTACTATTGATCGACTAAGGCAGGGTTAACCTATGCCAGATACGTTGCATAGATGTCCAAGGAGAGACATGGGGAAGTGGTGGGGCGCAGTATCATGCCGCTCGCGGACTCCGGAATTAAAGGCGAGAGGCGAAGCTATCAGAACTAAGAGGGCCCTTCATACGGCTTGGGTCACTCAGGCCGAGGGGGGGAGGTGGAACAGAAAAAAAGAAATATGGATCCGAAGGTCTAACAAAAATACTCCCTCTAGGGATGGAGAGCGACACCAGGGCAACGCTAAAATAGCCCTCCACGAATCCTCAAAGGAGAGGGGTGCGCAGAGCATCCGGTACCTGAGTCAGAAATGGTAATGCGGAAGGGAGCATGCTAGAAGGCTTAATCATCAAAAAGAGATCAGGGTTACAACATACAAAAAGGTACCGAGTGGCATACCGCGGACGAGGGACATGCTAGAAAAGAACGCGACGTCAAATTAACGACTGGGAGAAGAGTGCAAGTACATATCTCTCTCAGAAAAAAACTTGTAGGGGATAGGGGGGGGGAGAGAGATATATAATTTGAAAAGATGGGGCAGAAAAAGCCGCGAAGGCTTATATGCACAGGGACTGTAAGGATTGGCCCTTGGCGAGATAAAGTAGGGCTCGACATTGTCTTTGGGGGAAAGGGAATAGTCGGGGAGAAAGAAGAGAGAAACGCTTAGCAGTCTTCAATTGTGAAGAGAGAATAGATAAAAGACAGGGTGTGCTGAGCAGGAATCCTTTTTGGGGGGGGGAGGGCTGGGGGGGTGGGGGGGTTGTGGAAAAGGGAAATGGTTATCAGATATGCAACCCTTGTGCGCGGAAAGAAAACCTCTAGGTTGCGTCTGGTGGGTGGTTTTAAACTATGCAGAAAAGGAGAGGGGAAATGGTTTAAGTTGAAAAGCTCTTAAGTACGAACAAGCATCAAAGACGGTTGAAATACGGTTAGTAATGTCTCTTAGTTGCATAGGGATCGAACTCTTGAGAAAAGACCACCGGGCGCCTTCCAAGGCAGAGGGCAACCTGAGCTACAGTGGAAAGAAACAGTTACGGCGTGAAGTGGGCTTAAGGGCAACAAGGAGGTAGGCTGGACATACACATCGACCGTGGACCTGGCAACTCGTAGCATACTGTAATAGAAGCACAGTTAGATCCGTTGAACAAGCGAGATAGACATTCGGCCGGGACCCTTAGGTCGGATAGGCCAGCGGGTCGGAGAGCGAGTTGTTCCCGAGGGACATTTCCGACACGCTACACAAATAGCAGGGTGAGCGAAGAACTCTACTTTCTCTGACATTTATTTGCATGTGGACTCCTATTATTCATTGGACGAAAAGAGATGTACGTAAAAAAGCTCAATAAGTTAGGGGGATAATGGGCGCTGGGGCGGTGCCCGTGCCGTCACATTGGAAAAGTAGGCATGGGGTGATCCTGACGAGACTTGAGAGGTATCAGTGAGCTGGGTCTTCTATGAGCAGTTTAATAGTGGGTAAAACCGTCGCTGCTGAGGGGGGCCAGTAAGATCTTGGAAATATGCCGCGAGACTTTTAAAAGTGACAACAAGGACGTTTCGTGACGCGGTGTAACGAACGAATCAGTCAGGGGGGTGCATTCTAGTCGCGAGTAGCTCCAAACCAATCTGGAGCTAATAGATAGCGTCTCTTGTCCCCAGAGTCGTTGCCTGCCCGGCAGTGCGGGCAGTAGGGGAAGGTATCGTGAGGTCATGACAGATGAGGGCGGCGCGCTGGGGGGTGAAAGGTACAAGTGGTTCTAAATCCAAAGATAAGAGAAAAGACCATATTTTCAGCTCATGAAATATGGGTCGGAAGGAGATCATCATATACATACGAGGAATGTGTTGGAAAAAGGGTAAGGCACCTATCGTTAGGGAAGAAATGCAAATAGGGGGGTCCTTTGTACGAATCAACATCGATATTGTATTTACCTTAAAGACTTTCTGTTAAAAATAAGGGAGTGAGGGGACGGTGTGGCAGAGACTTGTTAAATATATCGGTTTAGGACTAGTGGTGATAAGCCAGCTACTTGGGGGGGGGGGGGTCAGGGGGGGGGGGGTGGGGGGGGGTTCTGGGGGGGGGTAGGGGGGGGGGGGCGGGGGGTGGGGGGGGGGCGGGGGGGGGGGCGGGGGTCGGGTTGGGGGGTGGGGTGGGGGGAGGGGTCGGGGGGGGGGGGGGGGTGAAAGAGTCGGGCTGAAAAATCTTCAACTGTTGCTATCTCTCATTGAATGCAAGCTCTGTTATTCTTGGTTCTCTGTTGGGATATATCGTCTTGGGACACGGGGGAGTTATAAAATGCGTGAGTGAGTTATGTCGATCAGTTGCTGGGATCTTAGTAAAGTACAGGATATCAAGTGGGGGGGGGGGGGGGATGATGGAGGAAAAGTGTGACTGGGGGCCGGATATCTCGACTTCGTATGGGAATGGCTACTTACGCTTGTTCACGGCAAAAATGCAGATACTGAGCTAGACTCCAGTTTTCACAGTACTCTTTCGGTGTAGCGACTCATTATACGGCACGGGCCTTTCCAATCTCGGAGGTGAAGTTAACAGTGGAGTGTGGAACCAGCAGGTACAATTGGCAGCGACACGTAAATGGAATTAACACCAAACAAAACGGGGGGGGATTTAGTACGGGGTATAGTAAAATGCAAAAAAGGCGTCGGCCCTGGTTAGAGTATGTTGGGAGACTTACTAAGTATGGACGGAAAATCTTAGGGCTTGGTGGTCTTACGGAAAAACAGTTAGTTGGGCAGGGGGGTGACGGCAGGTCGACCGACTTGCAGGGGGGGCTCACTCCAAGTGGCAGTTCTGAGTCAGACGACATTCGTGATGGGGGGGAATGTGAGATAGGGAGGACGTGGGTTCTTATAATTAAGTGGCCGACGAAGGGGGGTCATTAGGTTTACTGGTTATTAGTGTAAATGTGTCAGGTCACGTGGAGCGGGGGGGGCCGGCAAGGATAAATGGGAACCTTCGCAGATGCCCCAGCGAGTCTGTTATTATCCGGAGTAGGGTCCTGAGAGAAAAGGTTCGATTTTCTTCGGTAAAGACCAACTGGGAGAGACGCTACTTGGGTACAATATTTATTGGGGGTGACTATAATGCTATTTGAATGTCTTCTAAATGGAGGGGCGGATTATAATTCATGAAGTGGCTTCTGTTAAGACAGGTGATAAACTAATAGACAGACGCTTCTAAGCGGGGAAGGTGGGGGGGGGCATCTATTAAGAATGGAGTAGTGCTAATAGCCACGTGGGGGACACCAGAGGTAGCTTTCGTGAATATTGGAAGTTCTTTCATACAGAAGGTCTACAGTGATAGAAGTCGGACATATTGACTGAGTTGCCGGAAAAATTCGCCTTGACATTAGTGTGTCGAATCAACAAACAGAGAAAATTGTATAGAGGTGAAGGGGTGGCAGTTCTTCATTGGAAGATTTACTAAGGATGCATCGCGAATAAAGCTTCGGAGAAACGGGAACTTGTCTCTCTTGTGAAAAGGGTGGGAAAAAATGGGAACTGGGGGGGAAAGGGGACTAGTACCACGACATTTGACCGTAGAATGGGTAGATATGATGTGGGGGAGGTAATTGAATTTAGTATTTTAAAAGAAGCAGGTTGATCGGTCAGGTAACAGAGCGCTAATAGGGGTAAGTGCACTTTTCATTGTGAAAAAGGTATTCGCAATGGGCAAACCTGAGAGACGTAACGGTGGGAATTTCACAACAAAGCAGAACTCCTCGCAATCTAGCAAACAATAGGAAGGACATAGCGACGGTAACATCGTAAGGGTCTCTGGGAGGGGAGACGATTGGGGTATCAAAATGGCAAAAGTGTAGGAGCTGACTGGATGCTTCCGGTGAGCAGGCCGGGATACTGGCGTGGCCATTAGCACAAGTCACAATGAACGTACAGAAGAGGATAAAAGAAAAAGTGGGGGTCACGTCGGGCGTATTATCATATGTATACTGTCTGGTTCACGGAAGCGTGTGCGATTATATTTGACTCTTTAGTATGAGCGGAAAAGGAGAATAAAGACTCAGATGCCCACTTATTTAGTGTGAGGTTCGACAAGAGATCGGACGGTCTGTGAGCTTATGGTTTGAGATGGGACAGTTTTGTTGACGGAGGAAACTTGGGAGCTAATGACCGTCTCGGGGGGTCACAGTATCCAGATGGGTGAAACATGCGGCTGCGAACTCACCGTGTAGTATTGAAACAGTCCTATGTCGTGTGGGGAATAATGTCTCCAGACTTGCAGACTGGACTAGATTACTCTGTTGGGATAAAAAATAACTCTACGGGGAAAAGCCCAACACTCGTCAGTAGTACAGTGAAGTGAAATGTCATGCAGAAAGGATAGATCGTTGGTCTTGTGTCTGATGGCGGCATAGGGGGCCGTTACCTGCAAAGCGGTTAAAAGAATGAGCA
>Ga0179593_1584510_pt1 | contig 20152 bp, 25 predicted proteins | sample CZODoug2_1_08_16_FD_185931 | JGI IMG/M metagenome (GOLD analysis project Ga0179593, IMG submission 185931) | Vadose zone soil fungal communities from Angelo Coast Range Reserve, California, USA - CZODoug2_1_08_16fungal (PacBio error correction) | ecosystem: Environmental > Terrestrial > Soil >...
AGAAGAGGAGGGACTCTATCGTGCATGCCCCGACCAAATCGACCTGGCGAAACACAACGAGCGTGTGTGAAGTGGGAAGAAGTTCCTTCCCAACCTTCATATGTGAAGGGGGGGGGAGGGGCCATCAAAAGGGGGGCCCTCGAGCCAAATGGTGTTGCAAATAGTGAGGAGGGAATACGAGCCAGGAAAAGCGAGGTGGGAGCTTTGAGGGGTTCAAATAGAAAAGAAAGGCCTCCTTGTGAAAGGGTTCCAATGGTGACAAAAAAGGCCATTCTCGGAAGTCCCTGGGTAAGAACGGTTGGGGTTGTTTTTCTTGAGAGAAACCACAAGAAACAAACAAAGGGTTTCCCAACGTTTTCGGCAGGAACAAGGGGGGGGCCAAAGCCTACCTATATTGAGGAGAAAGGAGGGGGAGTTTGCGGGTCAAAAAGAGGGGGGGCATTTCCAGGCAAAGCCAATTGAGGTTGGTGAGGGCCTTGGATTTGCGTGTCCCCGACCCCGTGGCTTCGCCCATGAAAGAGGGGGGGGACCCTCGCTTATCCTTTGTCGATTCGTAAGGGGATTTTTTTGAATCAAAGAAGGAAGTCCGCAAAGTCCCAACAACACGGAGTGATGGGTTGAGAGGGTTCTAGGAAGGGACAAAACGTTTGCTTCGGCTTCGCTGGAAGGGGAGGGGGGAAAAGCCGCCCCCGAAGGTCAAAGGAGGCTGAGGTTTACCTGTGTGGAGCATACTGGGGTACGTACAACCGCCGGAAAGTTTCACAAACTGCGCGGGTAAATTTAGAAAGGGGGAGAAAAGGCTCTTGTGAAGGGGAAGGCGTGGTCCAGTACAAAAGAAAGGTCAAGCCCAGGCCTTTGAAGGGAAGGAAAGACGCTCTTGCAAACGGTGGAAAAAAAGGGGTTTTTCTGACGAAGGCAGGTCAGGAATGGGAGACGAAACGGTCGATGACGGTTTGGGAAGAAGTTCAGGACCAGGGGGGGGGGGCGCCACTCAATATATATTCCGTAGGGCTTAGCTCCATTCAGAGGGAGAGCAAGCTCCACCCTGTTATTGAGTCTTTGAATGCGGGCAGGGGGGGGAAGAACAAGAGTCGAATTGTGAAGAAGCCCGAAGCCTTTGTTAGTTTAGGAAGAAGGGGGGGAAAAGGGAAGGATCGGAGCGTGGCGGAAAAGGAGAGAAAATCTTAAGCGAAGAAAAAAAGGGGTGGAATCGGCCAGGGATTTTCGACTTGCGTCAAGGTGTGTCAGGTTGACTGTTTGCGGAGCACGCGGTCGAAGTGGTAACTCATAGGAAGCCTGGTACAACCGCTAATCAGATTCAAGGTTTTTTGGTGGGGAGGTAGGGGGGGGGGGGTTCAACCGATTCTCTAGAAACAGAGCATCTGGCTACAGTCCTTGAATAAATTTGGGTGAGACTCGCGACTTCAAAAAGCTCGGTCGAAGGGGAACACCGCTTCTCTATTTTTTCAGAGCCAATCTTTGGAAAAGGGGGGGAGTTTCTGAACGCGATGGGGGGGGCCGATCCAAATATTTATCTTGAAAATGCTTGTAGACGCTCAAAAGCCAATGCTTAACGGAGAAGGGAGCTTTTTTGGGCGGACCACCTGCGAGCGGGAGGGCTTTCGCACTGGGAAAAGATCTTCCGCGGAAAAAAGGAAGGGGAATGCAAGTTAAGTGTCGGGGGAGGGGTGAATGAAAGGTGACGGCGCTTCTTTCTGGTGGAAACTTGCCGGACACGGACAGAGGGAGGGGGAAAACTTGATGAGAGCCATCCAAAGGAATCACTTAACAACAATGACTGGGAAGACACTTTCGAAGGTCCGGCAAAAAAAAAATGGTCGACCTTGGAAAGAATCGTCCGAGAAGGAAGGGGGGGGGTTGATTGGATGGTAATGGGAAGTGAGAGCCCCTCGGTCAAGTTCTTAAGGTCTTGGATTTTGGCAGAAGTGTGAGACTCGCCTATAGAGGAATCCCAAGGAAAGAAGTTGTGGCAATTTCATTTGTATTAAAAAGGGCGTGATGCACTGCAAAGAGCTGGGGGAGGGGCTTGGAAGGCAATATCGTTAATAAACGGAATTCATTCGGGGGCAAAAGGGGGGGGTTGCGACGCAACCGCCTTGTTGGTGGACTTAATCGGGAAGAAGGCTCAACAACAACAAAAAAGGAGGAGGAAAGAGAGATTGGGGATGTCCTCCAGGGGATCCGCTGCGCAACTGACCCAATACGGGCAAAAAAAAAGGAAAAATCCTGTCAGAGAGGAAGCTCTTGACTTAAAATCAAAAGTCACAAAATGTCGTCATGAGGCTTGAAGCCCAGACCAGAGACCATAGCCATTTAAAAGAGTGGGGGGGGACCGGACCTATAAAAGGAGCATCGGAAATGCCCAAATGGTAAAGTAAAATTTCTCGAACTTAAGAAAGGGAAGCCACAGGAGGTATATCTTCTCTTTTAGGGGCCAAGTCGAAAAGGGACATCAAGACCGTCGAAGTGTCTCTCCAGTCAAGGGAAAATGGACTCAAGGACATTCAAAGGGAGGGGGGATAATCAATCTTCTTCAAACTCGAAGGGGAAGGGGGTTTTGCTAAGAGATATTCCAAGAAATTCGAAATATGGTGTGAACTATTCAAATTTCAATTCACCAGGAAGGACACTACCTTATGCAAAAGCTACTAAAAGGAAAGAGACCCCTTTTTCGGAAAAGAAACGCGCAAATCATGAAAAGACAATAGTAGGGCGAAGCAGTACTAAAGGCTGCAAAGACTTCTACAATCAGTAAAGGGGGTTGTTTACGGAGGAAGGGGAGAGGCAATCTGCGTTCAGAAAAGGTTTACAAGAAAAAAAAAAATTGCGTAGCATATATAAAGCTGCCTGTTACCTCTCTGCTCGGCGAATTCGGAAAAGGGGAAGACAAAACCAAAGCCTCGCTGAGAGAGGAGTCGATGGAGGGAAGGGGGGAAAAGTCCCTCGTTAATTACAAGCCCAGAAGTAAAATCTATTATCTTAGTAATTTAAGAACACTGATGAGGCTAACACTTCCTCCTTACAACCTACTAATGAAAAAGAAAATAAAAATAATTTACTCCAGTAAAGACACCATCAAAAGGTTGGGAGGAGAAGAGTTTTATTATATAACTATTCCAGGAAGGAAAAACAAAAAACCTAATGAAAAAAGCTAACAGGGTCTGGCGGAAGGATTCCTTATCGTCCACAATTCGCCCGGAAAAACTTCCCTAAGACGGAGACCTTTAAAAAGGGGGAGCCGTGTCGCCGAGCAATAGAAGACTACGAAATCTATTTGTCGTGGGCCGGGAAAAACTGCAAGCCAGAGAAAGAGTCTCTGAGGTAAAAAAAAGCGAACGTCGGAAAGGAAAAAAACGACAAGAAGACACGAATAAACACTGTTTCAACCGGGCGTCGAAGGGGGGGGGTTTAGAAAAGCGGAAGTGCCTGAGGGGGGAACTAGCTTTCATTACATGAAGAGGGGAAACGAAAAGTTACTCAAGAAGAGGGGGGAGTGAACACGTACGCTGATCGGCGGGGGACCAGACCTTATGCTCACCAGGGTAAAAAAAAAAAAAAAAAAAAAAAGAAAAAAAAACCTTCTCGTAGAAGTGGAGGGGGAAGAAAAATCTCAAGGACAAAAAAAAAAGAATTTCAGGGCTGCAAGCCGAGCGATCACAATACACATGGGAAAGAATCCGGTGGTTTTTGGGACTTTTCATAGAGAGTGGAAAAGAAAGAACCTCCTCACACGCAAAAAAAGAAAAAGTAGAACTCAACTTCGTATTGCTAATGAAAAAGAGTGACAAGCAACCGCATTCCAAGCCTTATACAGACAAAACGGGAGTTAACTGGGGCCCAACTTACCTGAGTTTAACGAATGAGAACGGTAGTCACGGAAGAAAAGTCGGCTTGTGTCAAAAAAAATGGGAAAAAACGGCGAACACGCTCTGATACCCTGGGAACAGGGGTTGATTTTGTTGCGCTCAGGACAACAAAACCCCACAACCACCACAACCACACGTTGGAAGAAGGAGGAAAAAGGCAAGCGCCCGCGCCAGGAAACACACGCTACAATGTCAATGAAAGAACCCGAAACCCCTGGGACCAACCCAGGCACCTAACGCTACTTTCCCAACAGGAAAAACTAAGGTCCCTAAAGGGGGGTGTGCCCCGCAGGTGCGCAGGACCTCCCCATCTTCCCGCTCTTCACTAACACACTAGACAACGCCTCCAGCCGCTCTCCGCGCCCCCAACCGCATGGGAAAAAAAAAAGGGGCCATCCAAAAGATGAAGGGGGGAAGGGTAGACCACTGACTACACCCGTCGTTGTGGGAGGTGGGAGGGCCGGGGGGGGGGCGGCATTCACAGGGAAAAGGGGACCAAACTAACTCGGACTCGACCGGCTTCGCAATTGTTCTCTACCAACGAATGTATGCAAGGAGAAACACCAACACCACCACCCCAGGCAGAGCACGTGCACCGAACAGAGGAAACAAAACAAAAAAATCCCCCAAAATCCGAAGGGGGGAGGGAAAGAAAGAGGGTAATGCCCCGACCCCCAGTCGATTCAGGGGTGGGAAAAAAAAGAAGGGGGGTAGGAGATGGAAGAAAAATATGTGGAGTTAAGGAGGTCATGACCGTGTCGAAAATCTTGGGCCAGACCAACACGCCTCTCCTCGCACCCACAATCGTGCTCTGGGTAAGAAGGAAAACAACGATCACATCCAAGGAGACGGAGGAAACTCGACATGCCCATCCATCCTGTTACCCATGGGCCACAACCCCCCCCCCCCAGCGCAAGCGCGGGCCCACAACATAGAAACCGAAAAGATCGATCCTAACCCGTATAATAAATATACAACCACAACACCACCCCCCAAAATAAGCACCCTACAAACGCAACCACCCCCAACCAACCAACGGCGTTCCCCCGAGCGGAAAAAAGGGGTTGCAAAAAGAAGAACATAGGGAGGGTGGTGGGGAAGATACCGACTTTGTCCGTTAGTGTGGGCTCATAGAGGATCGGGGGGGGGGCAGAAAAAAAATTATAGCCGTGTGCGCAGCCCTCTCCGCGGGCGAATGCGGTTTGCTTGACAAAGCAAGTGTCTTCGCCAAGGGGAACTCTCCGTGAGAGGGGGAGGTTATGCTTGCTGAGACGCATGGACAGGGAGGAGAAGAAGGGAAAAAGGAAAAAACTGAGTTATGGAGATGTAGATTGTGTGCTTCGTCATCGGCGGGAAGGAACAGTTTTGTTTGACACAAGGGGGGGGGGCTGTAATTGTGGAGAGTGGGAAGCCATCCCCGAAGGTCACAGAAGTAAAAGAAATATGTACCTGGGAAAGGAGGAATCACGCCCGAGCTAGGTCACGTTTTCTTTATCAAATTAGCGGTATTAATTTCTCGCGTGAATTCGGAGCAAAATGTAATGGGGAAAAAGAAAGGGTACATCCCTGCCTGATATGGGGGAATGGGGAAAAGGCTTGTGAGAGCTCGCGAAAAGTGGAGAAAGTTATTTGGGGAGAGAAAGAAAGGCCATTCCAGGCAGGGGGGGATTCAGGAAGAGGGGAACAGTTTGGATTAAACTACAGAGAGAAAAAAGGTCTAGGGCGGGAAGGTCTCACATAAGCAAAAACAACACATATAATATTGCCCTCGAAAAAACAGTCGCTCATTCGAGGGGAAAAAAAAAAAACCGTCGCCAAATGAAACGGAAACAATCAGTTCGAAATTCTTTAGAACGCAGGTGGGGAATAACAAAAAGGAGAAGGGGGACCGATCCACAACGGACGAAAAAAAAAACGAACAAAAAAAAAAAGTCCTTTGAGTGTGTAGGGAAGCTTGGGATGGTAGTCACGTATAAACGCGGGGGGCTAAATCCCATATCACATAAAAATACCTCTCTACATTCAAACAGAGTTCTGCAAAATACGAAAAACAAAACCCGCCCCTGTCCAGGGAGGAGGATTTAGAAAGGTCTTGTTTAAGGGTGGGTGAACGGTGGGAGGTGTTTCTTTCTGGGGTGACGGGGAGGGGTAACTCCAGAAGGAAGAGGAGGATCATAATATCCTTTGTCGACGATGAATAGTATTCCTTTTTGTGGGGAAAAAAAGGCCCCCGCCCCCCTCTCCCCCCCCCAACAAACAAAAAACAAACCCCTCACCCCCAATCATACAACACATAGAGCAAGCGGGACGCCCCCCACACTCCCCTCCATATTGCGCGTCCGGCGGGGGGGTGTCGGCAGAAGCGAGGGAAAATGGTCGGCGATGCGGGGTGTGATATATTCCTGTGGGTGGGAAAAATCGTCGGTTTTCTAGGAATGTCGCTCGTGGGGGAACCGTGTTTTCTAACGTCGCTTTTGAAAGGGGGAGGGATTAAACGGGAGAAAAACCACCAATCTACCGAAAATCTTCCTGCTTGTAAGGCGCACAAAAGCGCAATTTGCAGAACCCTGCTTTCACCACAACACAAAAAACTTGTTAAAAATAGTCAAAGGAAGTCCCAGCTTACAGGAAGGGTTCTGGCTGTCCCCGCAACAAAAACCCCCCTTTCCCCCGTCACTAAAGAAGACACAATAAACTGAAAGGGAGGAAGGCAGATAAAAAAAAAAAAAAAAAAGAAAATCGTTGAATCGCTGGGTGAACCTCCCCCCCCATTGGAAGACAAAAAAACCCCAAAAAACTACATCGGGAGGGGAACAAACTTTAAAAGATACTATGACAAACCGTAGAAAGAGTTTGCAGACAGAAGAGGAAAGGGAAGCCATCCAAAAAATATCAAAGCAGGGGGAGTCACAGGGAAAAAAGTCCATTGACCTGGGACGCGCCGAGGAGAAACTAATGAGTGAGCAAAACATTTGCCACTAAACGCTCGGCGTCATGTGGGGCCCGCCCCCCTCGCGCTCATCTCTCACCCACACCCCTTCAAGGGGAAATTGGGGGGGGGGAAAAATTTCAAGGGGACGTGACCGCCTTTTTGAGAATGGACCGGCATGCTGTGTGAGGGATAGCTTTGACGCAGCGAACAAAAACGAAATAGCTCTCTGAGAACAAAATGGAGGGGGATCCATTGGGACCTTAGGAGGGAAAACTCCTCCTTAGGTGCGTTAGGCTTCGGGAAGTCAACGTTCAAAAAACGAGGGGGAAAAAAAGAGGCAAGATGGGCAAACATATCCTATTGTGAAGGCAGGGACCGACCTGAGAAAAGTATCGACAGAGGAGAGATCACCAACCACACGTATGATGAAAGGAGGGGGGCGATGTGAAGGGGAATAAAGAGCCTGGCATACTCTTCTGAAAAAAAAAAAAGACCTTGTTTGGGGGGGGAAAGCGCCTCCTGTAAGACGGGAAAGAGGGGAACTCATTTACTTCCCGCAAAGCAGGTACGCTGGCAGATAAGCGAAACACAAATGATAAATAACACATAGCCATTTGAAAAAAAACAACAGGTAGCTAGTAAGCGTAGTTCAAATATCGCTCCAGCTAGAAACCAAAAGGAACAAAACCATACACGCAGAAATTAAGAAGAGCGCGCGAACTCGAACGAAACGCAGGGCCAACATCCACAAAAATGGAAAACCACCTCCCAAAAGGCTGGGGGAAGGAAAATATCGGCGGTAAACCCCCCCCGCCCACACCCCCCGCGCCCCCAAAGTCCCTCAACCGTGGAGCCAAGGAAGTGTGGTACGGGGGGGTATCTCAAATATGTATACCATTCAATGTCCCGTTAAAGACAGGGAGGTAAATAGGGCACTTTGATGGAGAAGACAAGCTATCTTTCAAGGGGGGATGACGTTGTGAGACCGCAATGTGGCCAAGAAAAATTCTTCCGATGGTAAGGGCAACGGGAGGAATCCACGACCAGGGATCTGCAAAAAACCCACCCCAGCTTCCCCGACTACGACAATAAAAAAAGAAAAAGGGCTTCAGGAAGGAGGGGACATTAAAAAACGGAAGCAAGAAAGGGACAAATCGTCAACTCGAGTGCAAAAAAAAGGCGGAACTACAAGCAGGAAGCGAAAGTATGGCTGGTACTGTCTTCACAAAAACCACAACCACCATTCATAGCAAGGGGAAAACTAGAGGGGGAAAAGGAAACGGCATAACATAGAGGAAAAAGTAACAAGCCGCGCACGGAAAGCCCTCCGCTAACATACAACCAAAGAAGAGGGGGCAAGACTTTATGAGGATGTTACTAAGAATGAAATTAGGAGCCCAAGAAAACGCCTTATTACGTCGTAAAAGAAAGAATGGAGAACCGCGGAGGAAAAACTTACCACTGCAGCCGTGAAAAGAAATACACATAACTCAACGCAACAAGGAAAAGAGGACAAAAAGAAAGGGAGCCATGGAAGATAACAAAGGCACATCGTTCATCAGATTCACCAACCGTCCACGAGTTGGGATGCAGGGAGAAGGAAAAGGAGGAAGCTCCTAATCATAAAAAAGAAGAAAAAAAGGGGGAAGTCGTGCAGGAAGGAGCTACCTTACAAAAAGTCTACTCTTTGGAAAAAAACAGGAAAAAAGAATTCGCCTTGTTTCCTTTAAAAAGTTGTGCGCCTTGAGGGGGAGGAAACTCCGAATGGAGAAAGAGTTACGCAGGAATACGGCCCGCAAGGGCTTGGGCGGCATGTCGAAAACCCGAAATGGGTTCCTAAGAGGGGGAAAACTCATCGAAAAGTAAAGGGAAGGAAAAAAGGATAAAAGCCTGAGTCATCGGAAGAAAGGGGGGGGGGGGGGGGGGGGGGGGGGGGGGTTTGGGGGGGGGGGGGGGGGAGGGGGGGGGGTGATTGGGGGGGAAAGGGGGGGGGGACTGGGGGGCGGGGGGTTGGGGGGGGGGGGGGGGGAAAAGGAGCGGCCCCAGTGAACGGGGTGGGGGGGGGGGGGGGGGGGGGGGGGGGGGGGGGGGGGGGGGGGGGGGGGGTATTGAGCGGGGCGGCGACGTGAGGGGGGGGGGGGGGGTGGGGGGGGGGGGTTATGTTGCAACCAAAAAGCCGTCCTTGGCGTTTAAAAGGGGGAACCGCATGAAGAGGAGTGGGGACTAAAAGAGTAACATTCAATTCGCCGGAGCGCAGAAAAAGATGAAAAGAAAAGCCGGGGAGGGGAAAAAAGGATTATCGGAGGTTGGAAACTAATCTCACAAGAAAGAGGTCCGGGAAGAAGGGTTCGACTAGGGCTTAGTCAAAACAGCAGGAGCTAACATCAGAATCCTGAAAGCAAAAAAAGGTACACCGCGCCAGCCGAGGACGATCTCTATAAACTAAAGGTGGGGGGGGGGAAAATCTGTTCAGAGAGATTTTGGGAGAAAAGAAAAAAAAACTACTCTCCAAAGAGGGAGGAAAACATAACGTAAGGGGGGAGGAAAGAAGGCGTATTGACAAGCAAACCGAGAAGCACCTCCAAAAAAACAAAAAGAGGAAAAGGCCTGCCCAACGTACCGGGAACGCAAAAAAGACAATTCTGTTATTCAATAAAGGAGGGGAGAGGGGGCCCCCCACAAAATGGGTGGGAAAGAAGGACCCGGGGTTATACAAGGGGGAGGCTTTGTTTTAGGGGCGGTGGGATCAATAAAACAAAAAAAAGGGGAACAAAGGACTTACGAGATGGCCATTCCCGAAGAAGGAATTCAAGGAGGAGGAAAAGTCCAGATGTTTCCTGGAGGGGGAGAGGAGTTCTCACTCTCCTCCTCTTCATCCACTCTTGGGGGTGCGAGTGCGTTGCCAAAGGGAACGCAACCTCCACATCTGAAGGTGTGGGAAGAGGGGGGGGGATAAAACTACTACACCCGCTCGTGTTTTATGACGAAGGGAGAAAGAAAGGGGGGGTCGGGAAGGAAAGGAGCGATCTTCGAGTATTTGAAGGGGGAGATATTTTCAAATCTCTTAAGCGTTAAAAAAAAAAAAAAAAAAAAAGATAGTATATTTCCAATTCGTAAACAAAGGAAAAAGGAATTTCGCGCTTACTCACATGAAAAAAGAAAAAAAGCCGAGTAGAAGGGAGGCTCTCTAGTTGAAATTCGGGGCGCCGCGCCCTCACGCAAACCCACAACAAAGATGTGAGGGTGTGCCGGGAGACGGTCAAATCTTGGGCCCCGAAAGCCTACATTTTTTAAAGGGGGAGTGGGAAGGGAGAATACGGAAAGGAAAAACGAGACTTGGGGGGTTGGAAAGAGAACATTTGCATGCCTCTTGTTCAGGAAGGGAAGCGTTCAGTGGTATTCCTAAAGTGGTGGGGGGGAGAAACCCCAGCCCCTACCACCCAAATCACGGGGTGACCCGGGAGGGGTTCTCCGAACCCTGGGGGGGAGACCTACACTAGGAAAAAGGAAGAGAGTACTACCGTACTTGTCAAGTGCAAGAGGTACGTTGGGCAGGGAAAGAAGGCTCTTTGGGGAGGAAGTGCGAAATGCGGGAGGGGGGAAACCCGAAAGGGGAGAACTATGGAAGGGAAGGGAGTTGCCCCTCTCCGTTATCCTGGGGTTCGGAGGGAGGAAGGAGGGGAGGGAGGAGACAGAATTCGTACAAAGGTAAAAAAACCAACCGTGCGTATTAATTTAATGACACCATTGAAAGACAGCGACCCCCCTGCGGATCGCTGTGGAAAGAAGAGTTTTTAGGAGGGGCGATTACTCTGTACTAAGTTGCCTCCCAGCCAGAAAAAGCAAAAAAAAAAAACGTTGTAACCGGGTGAGCTACAATATCAACCGAAAAAGAGAGGAACGGTGTCGAGAGAAAACAAGGAAATGAAAATTTGAGGAGAAAGACTCCGGCGCATGTCAGTAGTTCCAGGACATCAGGGAAGCTGCCGCCGGCCTTGGGATCCAAAGACGGCTTCGGGAAAAAAAAACAAGTTTGGGGGAGCACGCCACTCGCGGGGAGAAACTGATGCGGGCTTCCTTCGCAAAAAAAAAAGAGTGGATTAACAAAATTAGGGGATTGAAGTGGGGACGGCACATGACTCCGGAGGGACCCGTCGGAAACCATCCAGTAAAGGGGGTGACTCAACTGCGCCACGAAAACCTGCGGAATGTAACGAAAAAGGCCGTACTTCGGAGTAGTGAATACAAATATTGGAGGGGGGAGAGAAAGAGAATCCAAAGGCGCTCCAGTGTGGGAGAAAAAAAGGAATGCTGTTTAATTATGGAAGCGAGCTTGGCTTCAGAAAGATAATTCAAACTCGTGAAGCAAATCAGCAAAAAACGATTGCAAAGAGGGAGAGAGGCCAGGGAGGGGAGACATCGAATGGCGGAAAGCACCTCCCTCTCTTTGCGGTTTAGACTTGAGGAAGAGAGGGTTTTCAAGTCGGCCGGGGTAAGCTCATGACAAGATCTCTCTCCCCCCATAAGGGGGAAGGAAAAGCTAAAGCAGAAGGAAGGTTTGGGCTTGGGAAGGAAAGGCGAATTGAAGTCACTTTAGGAAGAAAGAGGAGCAAACAAGGTAGTGCGCAAGGGGGTTATGTCCTGGCAATAGCGACAGACCAGACGGGCGCAGCAGGTACCCAGAAGAGTTTACTAAGAGGGGGGAGAGAGGGTACCTTCGGTTCTTTTCGTGAAAAAGGGTTGGCCGAGAAAAAAATATTTACTTGCAGGGAAAAGTAGAACGCTCATCGTTGGGGAAGAGGAAAGGCTTCGAAGGGGAAAAGAATGGTGGGTCGAAGGGAATCGCCGTCATTGCCTTTGGGGAAGGTCCGCACGGGGCTTGATCGTCGAGGGAAAATTGCTAGATGAGAAGAATGTTGAAGAAACGTGAGTAAAAAAAAAGGGGGACCGCAATTCACCATCGCCCCCCAAAAGGGCGGAGGACACTCTACGACGAATCTCGAAAGTAAGAGGAATAATTATATCCCAGAGGAATCAAGCGGAAAAAGAATTTAACGTTCAGGAGGAGGGGAATCTACACTTTCTGACGTTCCACGAAGGGGACAAGTTCGAAAAGGAAAACCACGCAGATAAATTAACCTCAAAGGGGGGGGGGGGGGGGATTTGGAAGGGGTGAAACATCAGTGAGAGAAAGCGGAAATTTCGTCTACCTTTGGGACATTGAGAGATAAGCGAAGAGAAAGTCGAAAAATTCGCAGGAACCTCCACCGGGCTTCCTTTTGTCAAAAGTATGCGGTCATGAGAAAAAGGATTGTCAGACCTAGGGAAAAGGTGCTTTCGGCCTTTGGGACCCGGGGAAGAAAAAACAAGAGGCTAGAATTGTTTCAAAAACAACTACTGGGAAGGGTTGGAAAGAAGACAGCCGGGCAACCCGAGAAGAGACAAAAAAAAGAGGGTAAAAAAAGGATTTCTATTAAAGGAAAGAATAAGTACTCAGCGAAATTGATCCCCATAGAAACCAGAAAGGGGGATCACTGGGGCCGCGGAGGAACACATACATACATCTGAAAGAAAAGAGACGCCAAAGGGCGGTAAGGGGGGGGGGGTTGATAAATACAAAACATAGCCAGTGGGTAAAAAACAACTTAGCCAGAAAAGGGGAGGTTCAGCAGGAAGGACGAGTCAAAGAAGCGACCTCCACCATACTCAAGAAGGAGGCGACCAGCCAATTGAAGGACTATACAAACGCAGGGACCGCCAATCCAACCACATAAGGAAAAGGCGCTCGGGTGGGGAAATTTCCGGTGGGAGAAGACCGTCGAAAGTTTCTCGAAAAGGTAAGGGGAAGAAAGATTTTCAGGAAAAGGGATGGGAAAAAAAGCATCCGCAAATATACGAAAAAAACCCCCACACGTAAAAATATAGAAATAAAAGAGCTACCTCCTCAAACCCAGCCCTACACCACGCGCTCCCGATGGTTCATGCAAAAATTCACAAGTATCTGCCGAAACAGAAAAACACCCACACACCCCAGCCCTACAACATCACAGCTGCAAGAAAAAAAGCGCTGCAAAGGAAGGGAAAGCAAAGCGTCAACGAGGAGTTAATAAAGGCAGAGGAGCCAGAGCCTAAAGAGATTTTTGGTAAAAGGGAGGAGAGTCAGCGTCTCTAGAAAAACAAAAAAAATTTTCAAAGGGAGGGGGGAACATAGAGAAAAGGAGGGGGTACAAAGCTGCTCCCGCGGCGAAAAAGTGAGCAAGGAAAAAAAAGCAAGAAAAAACACAAAAAACTAGATGTTATAGGAGAAGGGGGACCGTGCTTGACAGTACAAGAAGAAGCGGAGGCGTCGTAAAAAGGGCGGGAGGAATAGACTTGAAAAAGGAACTTTACAACCTACCTTGAAGAAAGAGAAAAAAAAAAGACGGGACGCAAGGAGAAAACCGATTTCCACCATCAAGCATCGTTTTAGAGCGTCACCGCGTTGACTTATAGAAGAAAAGCAACAGCTCGGCTAAGATGAAGAGTAATAAACGAAGGACGGCGTTCTGAAGTGGATTCCAAGCCACAATTCGAGAGCACCTATGCCCGAGTGAAGACTATCGCAAGGAAACCCAACCACACGCCCCCCCCCCATTAGGAGAAGGGAACCGGGGTGGCCAGAAACAGAAATTTACAGGCGAAACAAACCCCCCTCCCGCGCGACCCCAGACAGGAATATAAAAGGGTCATGTAGAAAAACGGAAATTGTGCTATCTCGCTGAAAAAAAGATCGGAAAAGAGGGAAAGGGAAGCCATACTGAGAAAAAATGAAATTCAATAAAGAAAAAACAAAACTCGGCGGAGAAGAGCTGGTGTAGTTTCCGTAAAAGGGAGGAAAAGGCAGGGCCGATTAAGGGGAATCGATGACTGACCGAAGTCGCAGCGCGAATTTAATCAGCAAAATACATGGAACACAGTGAAGATGAAGAAAAAAAAGTGTAAATACAAAAAATGGCTCAACCATTAAAAGGAAGGGACCTTAGGGGAAGAGCTGAGTAAGAGGCGAAAGCAAAAGTTTTTCACAAAGATGGAAAAACGAAACGCAGCAACAAAAGGTTTTTTTGGGAAGGGGAAAGGATAAGAGAGATTTTCGCAACAAACAGAAGGCATCAAGGAGCTCTCAGGAGAGCTATTGGAAAACATCATCCGTGAGGAGGACTACACAGGGCTGGAGGAACCGAACGCACCAAGGACTGGGGCGTGGCCTGTACCTGCCCACGGGGAAGAAAAGCAATTCCGTAGAGAGGAAAAATCACATATTCCTTGGGGAAAAAAGTTCAGTCGAAAACGCTCGGAACCTTTTGTTGAGGGGCGGAAGGGTGCAGCTGGGGGGAAAAAAAAAACCCATTCAGGAAATACAAGGACTTAAGGAAATGAAAAACGCTAATTTAAAAAAGGAAACTGCAAAGGAATGAGGTAGGTGACAAACTCAGAAACCTAGAGGAGGATTTGGCTTGAGATTCTCAACTCTCCGGAAGGGGAAAAAAAAGGGAGGGCCTTCGGGGGAAAGGTCAGCCAGGGGCAACATCCAAAGATGGAAAAGAGTCTTTTCACCACTAAAAAAAAGGGCAAAGGGGGTATCATGAAAAAAGATACGGAAATTCAAAAAAAAAGGAAAAGCGCGAAATCTTCCTATTATTTTGAAAAGGGGAAAAAGAGGCAATATCTCTCAGCACAAGACAGCTAAGATATTGCAAAGTAGTAAAAAGGGGACTCAGGAAGATTTTCGCGCTGACGAGAGGGGAGAAACCGACAAAAAAATGCTATCAAAAAACACGACGGGGGAGGAAGAACAGACGCTTCCCAACACTTCCATATTTCGTCAAAGTTAGTGAAGACGTTCCGAAAGAAGGAAATGTTGTTGCAAATAGTGGGGGGGGAGAGGAGAGTGAGAATCTCAAGCCCAACGGAAAACAAAAAAAGGGGGGGAGGGGGGCAATCAGAATCATACAAGGCATTACTCATTGTTCCTTGGAAAGTAGCGTGAAGGGCCCAATTCCAGGAAAAAGGGTTTTCGAGCCCCAAAGACAATACAAACAAAATCAAACCGTAAAAAAAAAGGGGAAAAAGGAACCTGGGGGGGAAAAAAGACGAGTAAGGATAGTGAAAGAAGACTTTTCCTGTTGGCGTTCCCGAGAGGGGAGGACAGGCAGACATCATATAGCGGTTGCGCGGACTCATATACTCTTGTCAATAAAGTGGATTCGCCAATGAAGGGGGGGGGTGACCACATACAAGGTAATCCTTGGTCGAAGTGAAAGTGGCGGATGATTCGGATGTTTGGAAAAGAAGAAAGTTCCCAAACCACCCTGGGGGGGGGGGTTTGGGTTGGCTTTGGGCGGAGGGGAGTCTCGCTTGACTAACGCTGGGCCTTGGAGAAAGGTACTTTGCGAGTTGCTCAACCGGGAAACGGAAGGACTACGGGGAATACTGTCATTCTGACCAACCGGGAGATCATCTTCACGGTTTACGGAAGGGGAGATCTTAAATTGCCGAGGAGGCCATGTCCAAAGAGAGGGGGAACTCCTTCCTTCGCTCCGGCCTGAAGGAAGGCTTTCGACTAAAAGACGGAAAAGCCGCGGTGTAAAGGTTATGAAAGCGTGAGGCTTGGGGGACGGTGCTGTGCTTCCGGAAAAAATTTTCGCGAATGGGAATCAGCGACGATTAGAAAAAAGTAGGGGGCTTCCCGAGGAAAAACGCAAAGAGGGAAGGTATACGGGTCGCTAAAGGAGGGGGCTCAACGGCGCCACGAATGGGAGGTAAAAGGACCTTCTTTCGGGCAGGTGGGAGAGGAGGGGGGGGACGACTCAGGAAGCACGGAACCGTTCAGGGGGGGAAGGGAAAAGAGTGGAAGATCTTGGCTTCCTACAAGGGAGGACGAATTCAGAACGCGGAAAGGAAAAAGGCTTGGGGGGCCATTTTCGGAAGGGGGTCCCTTCTGTTTCTTTGAAAAAGGGAGGGACTTAATGGGGGTGCTGCAGGGGGGGGTAAGCTCATAACCATCGGTCGTCCCAAGGGGGGGGGACGACGCTAAGATTTTGGGAGTCCTGAACGCGTGCCTTGAAGTCATTCTAGAGGGGGAGCATCGGGAAGACAGTCAGGGAGTCGTTCAATACGAATGGAGGAGCGTAACCCAGGAAGGAAAATAAAGGGAGAAGCCTCGAGAAATTGGGGCCTAGGATTTTCTGAACGCCGCTTGAAAGGGGGAAAGAAGGGACAAAAAGAACTCTTGTAAGAAGAGAAGAGGGGGCCGCCTTTCCGAAGGGAGGGGCCGAAGGGTTGTCGCTAGTAGAGGGCCTTTCGCGCCTCTGGCTTGAAGGGGAGGGACGGGAGGAGGGAAGGGAAACGTCTGTGGGCTTGTTCGTTGAGAGGAGTGGAAACGCGCGGGGGAGGAAAATGCGGACTTACGGGAAAAAAGGGCAAGCGAAGCTTGATTAGAGCCATAAATTGCCTGAAATCAAAAAAAGGAGTACCAGGTAACGAAATTTAGGGGGAGAGAAAGGGGACGACGTCGTCGCCAAAACGGAAACTTTGCCACGAACAAGAGATAGGACGAAAGGGGGGGGGAAGTGGAAGGACTTCGTTTCTTCGAGCCCTGTTCAGAGGGGAAAACTTTGGAAAGCTTCTGTTGGGAGTTTATCCATCGACAGAAGGAAGGGTAACAAAAAATAGTCATGTTGGGGGAATATGTGTATTCTCCATTGGAAGGGAGGGAAAGAAGACCTTACCGAAAGGAGTTGCGGAAGTCAAAAGGGGGAGAAAGACACGCTGCAGAAGCTGATGTGTGGGGATTGAAGTTGCGACGCGGAACCCTGAGTACTTGAGAGAGGCCTCTCTCAAAAAAAAGGAAAAAGATGGGAGTGTCGCTTATTCAGAGGGATAAGGTCGCAAAAATCCCGTTGGCCACAAGGACTCTTTCATCGGGAGAGGGACTTCCCGCAAAGACGACGAGAAATGAAGGTCGTGGAGAATGGATAATACCCAAGCCATTTGCACGAAGGGAGGGGGGGGGGTCGCGGAGACGACTGGCTAAAACTCCCGACAAAGAAAGAACTTCCCAAAGTAAAAAAAAAAGAAGGTCTCGAACTGGGATTCCAAATCCAGCAAAAACATTACGTTGAGTTCCCTATATCAAGGGAAAGTCGAAAGAGGGGGTACCTTCTAAAGTGTAGAACCCAGTCAATTTACCGAAAAAGGGGGTAATGCTGGGGGGAGTTCCAGTGAGGGGGGGGGGAGCCTCAAGCTTTCTTCAACTCGAAGGTTGCTAGATAAAAATAAAGAATGCGGGGGGTTAGAAATTCACCAGCGAGGAAAACAATTTAAGACCCTCAACAAGAACTACGATCCCGAACTAAAGAGGAGACAGAAAGAGCAAGGAAAGAAAAGCTTCAACTCTAAAGCAGGTTGAAGCGCAAACGTATGATCTTCTAAAAAGGATATTTGTGGGAAGGCTGGAAGTTTCGCGTCAACGGAGAACAGAAGGGGGGGACCAACGGAGAGAAATCGTCCTGGGTAGCAGGAAGAAAAGTCGCTATTGCTCCATAAGCCCAAGGAAAGGAGGAATGCAGAGAGGGAAGGGGCAAAGGGCCTCGGGGAAAAACCTTAATCTTATTATAGAAAGGAGGGGTCTACAGAGGGGATTACCACGGCCGAAGTGAAAAAAAGAAAATGAAGAACGCACTCAAACCGTCAAGGGGGGGGAGGGCCGTCTGAAATACGTGACTTCCAACATAAAGTTTGGCATTTCTCTCTTCAAAGAAAAAAAAGGGAAATAAGCCGTGAGGAGAAGAGGGAGCCCTAATTCCACGCTTCTAAAAAAAAAAATACGGGCGGGAAATTTTGCATTAGGAGAAAACATTCTCCTCTTTGGGAAACCTAAGTCTCCTTTTTAAGGGAAAAGTGGCGCCGTGGGAGTCACGAGAAGGGAAAAAAGACAACTCGAGGTAAGGAGGGGACGTTGCTTCATTTCTGAGAGTGGGGGGAACTATCGTACAGAGGACTCATGAACGTCGGAAGGAAGGAGACTCGAAAAAAGCATCTCAGCAAAGAGTTTCAACGCGGAGAGCGTCTTGGAAGTTTTAAAAAGGGGGAAAGGGGGGAATGCAGGAGACGTATCGTGCATGACTAAAGGAGCAGGAAGTCGAGAAATGGTTATAAGGACCGGGATGGAATCGCGGGGGGGAACGTATGCTCACCAGGTACAAAGGAGAAGGACCTTAAGACACTCCGCAAAGGACAGCGAAGCCGGGAAGTTGTTCACAATGGAGGAGGGGGAAATCTCAATAAATCACGGGTTGGGTGAACTTGGAGGATGTTCATATATATTTTTCAAAAAAAACCCAAGCAGAAAGCAGAAGACTCGGGAAAACATCAGGGTAAAACCATCTCCGGGCGCATCCCGGGCGTGAACACCGCCATCACAAGGAAGCGTGCGGGGGAGGCACACCGAAAGGGGGGAAAACTAGGACAATTCGGTAGTCACAAAAGAAGAAATAGGGCAGGGAGGGTGCAAAAAAAAAAAAAAAAAAACGCTTCGGAACCTTTGTTTTTACTGGGGGGGGTGTATGTTCGGAAAAACAACGTTAGAAAATCCAGGACAATTAATAAGTAACGCGGGAGAAGGAACTTAGTCATCAAAGTGAGAGGAAGAAGAGCTTTTCTTTGGGGGGCGGAGATGCGCAAGAACGCCGATCATCAAAGAGGGAAAAAAAATTTCTTCTTCGGTCCCACGTTAAGGGCAAAGGGAAGAACACATCTGAAAAAAGACCACTGACCACACCGCTCGTTGTTTGAAAACGGAGATCTCCTGGGGGTCGGGGCATAAAAGGGGGAGGTCTTCTTATGATTGGAAAAGGGAGAAGTGCCATCGCAAAGAAAAAAAACGGAGGGATGAACTAGAGAGATAGTGCAAAGGGGAAGAAGTAAGTAAGATTGCGCGCTGCGCAAGGAAACCCCCCTGCGATACGCAAGTTGCGATCAAAGAAAGGTTGAGTTCAGTGGGTTAGAAAAAAGGGAAACGGAAAAGGTGGATTTGGCAGGGGCTGAAACTTGGAAGGGAAATCTTTTGCCTCTAATTCCAGAAAAAGAGTGGAGAATAGCGGAGAGGGAAGTAAAAAGCGGAGGAGCTGGGGGGGGGACAATAAGATTCCTTTGTGTGCAGAGAAAAGGGGGGCATTGACTTAGCGTTCCGGACATTCCTACTGGGAAGGTGGAGAAAGAAAGGTGTTTTCGATCCCCACCAGAAAAAAATGAAAAAGGGAAAACAAGGGGGAAAAAACGTAACCCATTTTTTTTTTGACCGGGACGTAGTGAGGAATATATGAGGTGGCGTTTCCGCAAAGGGACGGTTGCGGTCCAGAAAAAAAAAAAAGATTTGGTGAGGGCTGGTTGCGAAAAAAGTGTACGCCCGAGTCGCCACATTTCCAGGATGAGGGGTGGGGGAAAAAACATCTCCGGGAGAGGTGCTGAGGGAGGAAGGGGGGGAAATATCTCAGAAAAAGTAAAAAGTCCACCACCCGTGAGTTATTGGGGGGGGGGGACTTGTGCTGACGTCTCGGATAAGGGAAACCACCAGGGTTTAGGAAGTCGCTTTACTGTGGGAGAAAAAAGAAAGAAGTCACCTTCATCAAAGGGGGCGGGCATATGGAGGGAGGAAGCCTATCATCTTCACGGTTTGGGGCAGAAAAAGGGGAGCTCCGGCGCATGTCATGAGACCAAGGACATCCGGCTTCCTGCAGAAAAAAAAGGGTAAAAACGAAAAGAAAAGACGGCTTCGCCGCGCGGGAAAAGGGGGTTAGGAGAGGAAAGGCTTTTCGAAGGAGGGGAAAAGTCCGACTTTAAAAGGGGACTCAAAAGGACGAGAACACAAGTCTGGCTGCCGGGGAGGGAGGAAAACGCAAAGAGAGATGGGGCTCCATTCGAGTGACCGCAACAAGGAAGCGCCACCTGTGATTAAATTAACGGGGAAGGGGGAGGAAGCGGGCATGTGGGAAAAAATTATGGTGGAAGGAAAGAAAGCCACTTCTCACTCCTGGGAGTTTAGGGAAGAGGGGGGTAGCAGGAATCGACTTGGCTTCCTCAAAAGGCAAGGGAACCGGGAAAAGGAGAAAAACTGTCAAACGATGCTTGATGGGGGGGGGAGAGGGGGGAAAGGAGTTAAAAGTTTTGCAGGTGACGGGGACGGACGGGCCTTAATGTAGTGAAAAGCTTGTCCGTAAAAACTCCCAGCGGTCGCCAAAACTTAATAAGGGAGTTTTGGTCTTGTCCTTAAGAGGCATTATCTAGAAAAGAGGGG
>Ga0179593_1518609_pt1 | contig 20151 bp, 22 predicted proteins | sample CZODoug2_1_08_16_FD_185931 | JGI IMG/M metagenome (GOLD analysis project Ga0179593, IMG submission 185931) | Vadose zone soil fungal communities from Angelo Coast Range Reserve, California, USA - CZODoug2_1_08_16fungal (PacBio error correction) | ecosystem: Environmental > Terrestrial > Soil >...
CCCAAGAAAGGGGGCGGGTGAAACCTATGCTTAAAAAGGGAAGATATATCGAAATCCGCCGTTGCCTGCAAGCGTGCACCACTCAAAGTAACAGATTTAATCGCTGAGGGGGGAAAAGGGGGAGCTCTACGAGGCAGCCTTGGTGGAGGGGAAAAGAGGGATTTGGTCACCAGAATTACCGAGGCTCCCAGCCACGCCGCCGATTGGGGGGGCCGCAACGCCTGGGGAGGAGCACCTATCGCATGTTGCGGAGTGGGGAAAAAAAAGGGAAAGGTCCGGCTAGATTAAGCAGCCGTTCTCTTGTGCAAGGGGGGGGGAAGCTGACTTGGGTGGGTCAGGGGCGCCTAGGGAATGCCAGAACCCATTGTTGCAGTGGCCAATGCGGGGGGGGACGGGGTTTAGGGGAGACCTACGGAAATACCGAGCAATCGCGTAGGGCGATCGATTTTCCGCACTAGGGGAAAAACAGGGCGAGGGGAACAAGGACGCAGGTGAGAGAGATAAAGGGTGCACAGAAGGCTCAGAATGCCGCGATCACTCAGGCAGCCACCATTGAGAATTGGTTTAAGGTGTCGAGAAGGGGGGGGAAATCGGATTTTCCTAGTTGTCAGAAAGAGGGCTCAAGAGGAACGGGGGGAGCCCCTCACCTGGGTATACCGTGAGCTGATCACATGTGGGCGCCGGGAGATTGGATCAAAGAAGAGGTTTGGGGGGGGTTGCTGAAATGAAAACCTCCTCCAAGGAAGGGGAAGAGGTATTCAGCCGACATCGATGCGGGTCAAGCGTGGTATCTGGTGGGATTTGCCTGCATGAAGCGAAGGGGCACTCAAGTTGGGGGGGGGGGGGGGGAAAGGGGTTTTGGAACACGTGTCGTGTTTGTCATCAATCAGATTCTTGTAAGTGAAAAAAAAGAATAATCCATTCAGAGACATCTCAAACTCAGAGAAACTAGTAACGGTTATTGCCGGAAAAAGAGGAACACGCAAGCGTGGAAGACTGGTGATTGACAGAGGGGTTTTCTTCCACGCGCGGGGGGTCAGTGGAGGTTTACATAAGGTGATTGGGAAAGGAACATCACTGGGGTTCCTACACCTGTTATTGATGGATACGACACGCATATCTAATTGGAAAGTAGGGTAAGTCAGGGCATTAAAAATGCAGACTGGAACAGAACTTGGGGGGTGAGTAAGCAGGTCTCCGGCCATCTATTTGAAGCTGTCTGATGTATGGGGTCCGAAAATAAGTTCTTAAAAAAGGGAAAAAAAATAAGCTCAGGGGGAAAGGGGGGGGACCGCTGTGGTCCGATTTAAAGAGCGGTGTTTGAAAATGGGGGACGAAAAAGAGGTGGGACCATCGATCTGATTCGCCGGGACATGCCGAACAGTGAAAAGAGGGGGTTCTCAGTTGGAAGGGGAGGACTCCTAGACAAACACAATTGGTTCAAGAAAGCCTTGCCAGCGGATAATCTACGACACACGACCTCTCGAAGCCACTGGGGCTTCAGAAAGGAAAATAAGGGGGGGAGGGAGTGGATAAAGTTCCCCCGCGATGTTCGATCACCGATGTGGGGGTGTAGAGGAACTCAGGTTGAGAGCGGTAGATGAAAGACGCATTAGCTAGAAGGGGGTGGGACGCTGGGAAAATAAGTAAATACCAAAGGGGGGGGGGGGGTATGAACAGCTACTCACAACGGAGGAGGAGCAATGAGAGATTGGAATTTACAAAATATTTTTTCTTCGGGATAGAACGAGGGAGGGAAAGAGGTAAAATTGGGCAATCAATCTTGGAATATGGGGCAAACCGTTCCGAGAAAAAAAACGGTGATCGGCAAACCTGGTTACGTGGATAAAAAAACGACGCCGGGGGCGGCGGCTGGGGAAGGGAAAAGGGGATCGCTATGTCGTTTGGCAAAAGTCGAGGGGAAGGTGAAGGCCTTCAGAGGAGGGTGTCCTACGAAAGATTGGACCCTTCGAACTCTCGGGTAACTTGTTCGGGAGTACGATCACATCAGCGGCGGGAGAGAAAACTCCAGAAAAAGCTGAACACACGATCAGTCCCTGGCCGTACAACCTCTTCCCCTTTGAAAAAAGAAGGAGCGGAGCTAAAGAATACGACATTTAGGAGGATACGGCGCGCCTTCTACCGACCAACGGGCGCAAGAAGGGAGGGGGAAAGCGCTCTAGGGGGCTTAGAAGAGTAGGGGGAAAGGGTCTTCTCTTCATATTTCAAGAATGCGACTATAGTCGGGTTGAGAGGGAGGGAGGGAAAAACCAAGGAAAATTGAGATGAGAAAAAGAAAAAAAGGATTGTAAAAAAGATCAAGGGTGGGAAAAAAGAGGTCTTGCTTCTCTTCGGCACGTTACTTGATCTTTCTCAGCGACATGCCGGCCGAGTCTTGTACGGGTAGAAAAAAGGGAGGGGATGATGGGTCGTACAAATGGGCTTCAGGTTTAAGAACGTGCCACGTCTTCTCGCTGCGAGAATCAGTCAATCAAAAAGAAGGGCTTTGACCCGACAGAGGGGAAGGGGAGAAAACATGAAGCACATTCTTACCCTTATGGGGGGAGGGGGGGATGGGGGTGTCAGAAAAAGGTCGATCTCAATCTCAAGGCGCCCATCGATGCCGAACATAAACGTTATCTCTTTGAAAAAAACGAAGGAACACGATCAATAGACGAAAACGAGAGGGGGAGGGTAGCGCAAAAAAAAACTAAATTTGACAAAAGAGAGGGGGGGGGCACAATCGCAACGGCATCACTTCTTCCATGGTGCGATAGAGAATCGCGGCATGAGGTATTTCCGAAATGAGGGAGAGAGGGGGGGGAGAGGATACATCAAGGTTGGGGAGAGGGGGTAATGGTTTTTGGGGGAATCCTGCGGTGCCCCATTCGAGGAATACCACTGAAGTCTGGCGGCGGGAGTTAAGGGGGGGAGAAAAAAGAAAAGGTCCACAGCACACCCGACAGGTTCCTCAAAGGGGGGGGACGGAGAAAATACCTACGGACGGCTACCTCACGTCGGGGAACACACAAAGAGGGGAAAAAAAAGGGACAGAAAGCGCAGGTAAATCGATCAAAGGTCTAGAAAAAGGTGATTGGGACCAAATTGCGGATTTAAAACGACCGCAGGGGGGGAGTCGGGGTCCGTGAGGGGATTTAATCCTCCTGGCATAGGAAGGGGAACCACTCCTGATTGTCCGCCACCAACGGCGGCTGACGAAGATTGGGGACACTTTCAGCTCAATCTGAGATGGGGGAGAAACTGTAGGGGTCAAAGCAAAGAGTTGAGGGCAACTCAGAAAGGGGGGGAATATTCAGAGAGATGTCATAGCAAAAATGCAAGACAATGGGGAAGATCTCGCAAAAACGGGGGGGGGGGGGGGGGGAAGGAGGGGAGAAGTACAAAAGCCAGGGGGGAGGGAAAAAGTTTGAGGTAGGAAAGCAGACGAGATATTCGAGGTCATCGCCGTTGCCTGGCAATCGGCAAAAAAAAGGTCATATGAAGCCAGGACTGAAAAAAGGGGGGAGTGTCAAGAGGGCAGCTGGGAAACTGTTGGTGCTTTTCTCACAATCAGGAAGGTGGGAAACAATTCTCCAACGCGAAGAACTCAGCAGGAGGGGGGGATCAAACCTTGTAAGATCCACGCAATGTTTCTATTCACCGATTTTATAGATAGCATGGAGGAGAGGGAAGCAAGCAGCAGGGGTCAGGCTTTAAAGGGGCCTGGAGGGGGGGGGGAAAAGGGGGGCAAAAATTAGGGAGGAAGGAGGTGCCGCCCCCATTGTGTTGGTCAGTTGTCCACTGGGGGGAGGGGGGGGAAGGGGGAAAGAATTTGGGTCATGTAAAAACGGGGAAAGACCGAAAAAAAAAGGGGAAAAGATGGGGCTTTCGATCCATGGGCTGCCAACGTGATGCAAAATGACCAAAGAATACGCCCTTGCGGAATCTGAAAACGAACTGAAAAGAAAAATTATTCGATGCCTGCCACATAGAAGTGGGGGCAGTTGCGAAAAGTGGTAAGAGAAGATGGGGGGGGGGGTGGGGGGGGGGGGGGTTGGTGGGTGGGGGGGGGTACCTTGCTTTGGCCGATTGAGCACCGTCTCTCGATGCCGTCATGGCGGGGGGAAGCGACCAGGGAGGCCTCAACGTGGTAAAAGAGGGGGTTGCGGGCCGTTTGTAATAAGCGTCTGACAAGAAGGGGAAAGAAATCATCTCCAAAGGTCCTGAAAAAAAATTCGAAGAAAGGGGAACGAATCGATGCGGGTCGCCATTGGTAAAGTCTGGTGAGTGGCTGCATGACTAACGCGCAGAAAGGGGGTGGACGTTTGAAACGCAATTGGGGTGAGAAAGACAGAGCCGCATTGTATTGACTCCGAAGTAACAGTCGACGGCTACTCAGGGGGGGCGCCCGAAAGCCAAGAGAAAGGAGGTTGTCCGGGTACATAAAGGGACCTCAAACTTCGAAAAGGATACTTCTGGGTTCTTAAGGCTTCCTCGAATGAAGGGGGAAAGGGGGGTTAAGTGGGAGGGGCTTAAAGAAGAGAGGGGGGAAGACACCGTTTGAAAATATGATCACGAACGCGCCGTACCTCGACCCGACATCGCAGGAGGGGGGGAAGAAACAACGGAGGGGGACAAAAATTTGAAGGAAAGAAAATGCGCGCCTGTTCCTAGAGCAGCCATGGGGGAAGGAGGTAATTGTCGGGGGGTCATTGTCGAAAAAAAGAACGCAATTGGGGGGTCCAAAAGGTGGAAAGAGGGTGGGGGGGGAAGGAAAAGGGACAGATCGTGGGGCAGCTTTTTTTAGAAAATAGGGCACTCCAGCTAAGGGGGGAGGATGTGTAACATTTGAAAAAATAGCCACGCAGGTTACAACTCGTAGGATTTTAGAAGGGTGACGTCGCACTAGTATCAAAAACCCGCTGACGGCATTCCCGCGAGACATCCGACCAACGACATAGAGGAGCTACACCTCAGAGAAGCCGCCAGCTTCCATTGGAGTAGTGAAGAAGGAAGAGATTGGTCATACAAAGGGTTTGGGGGGAGAGGGGAAAATTGGGATATTCCGCCGAGCGGTATGGCCGAACAACTACTCAACACCAAATAGGGGGGGGGGAAAGATACAGAAAAACAAGAGGAAAGATGTGGTGCAGGGAAAAACAATGGGGGTAAGAGAGAAGCACCTTAGCGACAATACGGCGATCTACGGCTGAGGACTAAGAGCGCCAACAGGTCCTCTACAAAGAGGGGGGAGCAACACGCGGAGGAGTACAGGGAGGAATGGGGGGAGGAAAACGTGCATGTATTTCCCGAGCGCTATGTCGTTCACATGATCTCTTAAATGCAGTCAGCGGAGGGTTGGGGGGGAGAAAAAAAGAGATTGCGGTATAAAGGAGAGAGTTTTAACATTCCTGCTGTTGAAAAAGGGGGGGAGACCGGAGACTCTATTGCGCACATCCACATGCTGCCCAACAAGAGCGGTCCCTTCGCGGGGACAAAAATGGGAAAAAAGTAGAGGCTGAGTAAGTCAGTATCTCAAAGACAAACACGTATACCGGGAGAGGGGGAAAGGGGAGACAAGACCAGCGCGGTTCCGCTCACATTCATCTCTCGATGTCGGCGCTTACGTAAGGCAGGTCGTAAGATGGGGGAGGATCGGACTATATTGGGAGGGTTGGCTTGAGGAAAACTGGCCCCCAAAAAGGGAAAAAGGGAGTGCGAAAGCACAAGATGTCACTCACAAGCCGTATACAGCCATAAAGACGTCGTTGGCCTTTCAAAAGAAAGGGAAAGGGAGGGGGAAAGGTCCTCCGGACAATCTCGGAAGCGAGGAAAGAGAAGGAGGGGGGATCGTATTACAAACACCGCGAAACTTGCCACCAGTGCAAACAACTGTGGCGCTCGTCGCTGCAGAAAAGCCGGACAGCCAATCAAAATAAATACCAGGGGGAGGGAAAAAGACATAATTTCGCTACAGGAGAGATCAACACTTCCGTGGGAGGGAGGGAAAGGGGGGTGAGACGTCTGCATCGACAATCTACTAGCCCATCGATGCCGATCAGCTCACGGGGATCCGCCGGGTCCGACGCGGCTACACGAGAAATCAAGGCATCAGGCGACTCTTGCTGGGAAAATTCCTCAAAAGGGTGACAAGCTGACTATGGGAATTCGAAAAGGGGCTCCATTCATGGTGGGCGGAGGAGAGCGCGGCAGGGCTTTCCCTGACTGGGGAGAAGAATCGAAATCAAGATCGGGGGATTTAAGGGGAGAGACCATGGGTTTTGGAATCCACCGGGGAACTGCACCAACGAAGAAAGAAGGGAACGGGGGCCGTCCAGTAGGAGGGGGCACCGCAATTACAAGCACACACGTGAAATACTCCACTGGGGAAATCTATAATGACGGGGGGGAAAAACTGAGGGGGGAAAAACACCACACAAGAAACGAAAAGGGGGAAGGATCTACAGCCGCCTACCTGCCTATCTATAACCTCGGTGATCGACAACCATCGATGGTTATCACGACAATGAGAGGCGGGAGGGCGGGGAGCAGGGGGAGGATGAACTATCAAAAGGGGAAATTCCTGATTTGGGGGGAAAAAGGCCAACAACGGCGGCTGAATACGATTGCAATGGCACCTGGACACATAACGGCTTCAATCGGGACTCGCAACGGGGAGTGGAGGGAAAAGAGGGAGGAACTGATAGCCGCCTGCTGATGTCGTCATCAATTCCCAGGAAAAGAAGAAGGGGAGGTAAATTCTCTCTCAACGGAGGAGGAAAGATAGAGATCTGATCCAACATTGGGTCTTGCAGTAGGGGGACTTTCTCAGGCGAAAAATATAGCGGAAAAAAAAGGAGAAAGGGTTGGCCCTCAATCTGAAGAAGACAGGGTCCGACCTTCAAAAGGGGGGAAAAGAGGCTTCTAGAAGGCCGTTGGGCAGTGCGCACAATAAAGGGAGTGGTAATAAGAAAGAAATCAAAAAGAAAAGCGCCAGGCCTAACATAATCAAAGAAGGAAGGACCGCCCCGCCTGGTCGTGATCCAGATCGAAGGTACCGAGGGTTAATAAAGAAGGGGCATTACAAAACAATAAATGGTAAAATTTGAGAGGGGAGGGGGGGCAGCTGACTGTTGTTCACCGGGGAACTGATTAGAGGTTTGTTGAGCCCCATTTTTGCAGGGAATTTGAACTTGAGGGGTCTGGCAGTCAATGGATCTCCTACGGGCTCCTCATCTTGCGTATTCTAGGCTTTGTCGTTCGAAACGGGGAAGGAAAAGGAAAAAAAAAAGTTTTTCCACACCCTAAAAAGATTGACGATCTAAGAAGGAAGGATGCAGTCGATTTCGATGCCGCACCATGAGAAGTTTTTAGCCGTCTACGACAGCGTGAAAGATTCAAAGGGCGGGAAGGTGGGACACTAGAGTGAGAACCGGCCTCAAGGGGTTGCAAGGCGACAGGAGGGGGGGCGCCGCCGGGCGAGCAGTTATCATTGAAGAGAGGGGCCAATTGATATTTAAAAAAAGAATAGAATCTTGTCGAAAAAGCAGGAAGGAAAGAAATAAGCACCTCAGGAGTTCGAATCAGGAGAAATCATATGAGGGGAAAGGGTTTCTGTGATTGGCCTAAAAATCGAAGCGCGCAAGTAACATGGGCACGGAATGGGGAAAAAAGGGGAGAAAGCGTGGTGGTCCTCAATCAGATAACTTTGTATGGTAATAGCCGGGAAAGAAGGATCTCCTGTCCGGTGCCAAAGATTCAGTAAACGGATTTCCTACATCAGGCCTAAAATACTGGATAAGGAAGAGGGAGTGGTCTGGGGGAAGTTTTGGCTTCCTCGCTATTTTCATGTGGGGGGACGCGATAGAGGGCCTTCAAAGGAAAGGAAGAGGGAAGGGGGTATTCAATTTAAAGTAGAAGGAAGAGAATAGCCGTCGCAGCGATGGGACGGCACGAGAAAAAAAAAAGGAAGGGGTAAAGATCAGTGGGAGGGAGACGGTCTCATAGGGGGGGAATCCCCTGGTCGTGGTATTGGAATCGAATTTGATTACACAGCCAGGGGGTAGGGGGAAACTTTTTAATGCACTTTACCTCTGTTTTGGGGGGGAACTTTCTCCAGCTGTTGCGCCATCAAGCCTGAGGCAGGTGACATCGGCAGAAAGGTGAAAGGGGGCAGGTGTCCTTAAACATAAATTTAAACTAAAACGTTCCCTCGGGGAAGAGGGGGGGAAGGGGACTAATGCGCGAAAAATTAGCATACAATGCCGAAAAAATTCCTCCGGCGTAGTGATAAAAAAGGGAAGGAGGAGGGAAAAAAAAGAAACGATGGGTGTAGATTACGAAGGGAATTCGGCGCCGGGGGGGGAGGGAAGGGGGAAAAAGTCGCGGGTTGCCGCAGACGTGCTATGCTATGAAATAATTGGTTTGAAGGCCACAGATAGAGAAAAAACAACGGGGAGATTGACTATGAGAGATTGTCATTTAAGAAAAAATTGGGGAGGAGAGGGGGGAAATAGAACGCTTAGCGGCAATTTCGCATACGGCGGGCGGAGTACAGCGAAGCACAAGAATCTACAACACAGAGGCGTGGGAGGGAAGGAAACTTGATCCTAAAAAAGGTGAGGGAAATTTTCCGGAAGCTTGGATGAGGAGAAAAGGAGTGTCTTCGCTGATAGCGGCCCGGAAGAGGCGGTTGGGTCCTACGGAGGGGGACCAGGAACATTCAAATCTAAGGTGTTAACCGGGGAGGAGGTGGAAAAAGGGGGGGAGTCAAAACGGACCGCTACAAAAAAAAACTTTCTAAAGCACGTGTCCTGTGCAAGGAAAAAAGAGCCCGGGAAACCATGCGCTGCAGGTCTGCAGAAGAAGAAGAGAAGAAAATAACAAGAGGTCCAATCGGAGGGAGGAGAGAAAAGGGGAAAAAGAATCGCGGTGAGCCAGCATTGCAGGCCAGCGCATGTCGAGGAGAGTACGCGCCGAGAGCATAGGGGAAAAAAGAAGTTTCGCTAAAAAAGGTTTTCATGCAATAGATCTTGAATTGTCGAGGCAGAGAAAAACCGTGTCAGACACCTTATCCTTGATCAAAGCGGCGGGGCAGGGAAGGGGGAGAAACACGTGAGATAAAGGGGGTAATCGGCGAAGGAAGAGAGGGCAATTCCCCGGGTCAAAGCGCTCTGATTGATAAAAAACCCTCGGAGTGTGGCAAAAAAAGGGAAAAAATTTCGCTCTTCTCGCGTGCGATGCAAGACCCAGAAGAAAAGGGAGGGGGGAAACCATCTCGCTCCAGGCATCTACATGCTGCACTAAGTGATGATTGTATTCAGTGAAGAAAGCGTGGAGATAGAAAGGAAGAAGCACATCGATCCTTAAAAAATGGTATCTTCCGTGACGGCCCGTCCTAAAATCGTAGGAAGAGGAGAAACGTGCCATATCTGGCCAATGCCAATTGAATCTTCGATGTCAACCATAGAAGTCTACAAATTAGCACGTGAGAAAGATAGGCGGAATGTCTGGATAGGCCTGGCTTCATATATAAAGAGCGCGTATTAGGGGATGGCAGTACAATGGGGGGGGGGGGGGAAAAGAGGAAGGTGACTTGGGCAACCGAAAAAAGGTGCATACCCGATTTTAGTCTGTAAAGTTAAACGTGGCTTCACCGCAAAAGGAAAGAAACACTCAGTGGCAATCAATCAAAAGGGGGGGAGGATCTAGGTCTTACCTCAAAGTACTGGAAAAAAAAAGTCAAGCGCAAAGAGGGCAACGCGAAAAGGGGAACCGGCTGAAGCTTCAACGAATCATTACTAGAGAGAAAAGAGTAAAATCACGCAGGGCTAGGAGGGATAAAACTAAAAAGTCTGGGAGTTGGGAGGAAGCGTATTCGTAGTCGGGGCACTCTGGTGACCAACTTGGTGCGCACCCAAACCGGCCGGCTATGAAGAAGAAAGTGGAAAAGGGGGCAAAATGGAAGAGGAGTCTTCCGTAGCCAAGTTTGGAGGGAAGGATTGGGCAAAGGCTATGCCTCCTGGCGATATATCTCTGAGCGGAGCAAAGCACAATGGACATCATGGCGGGACTCAAAGAGACAGAGAAAAAACAACACGGTCCTTCCCAGACGACTCCTCTTGACAGGGGGAGAGGAGATTAAGCTAAACGATATATATCCAGGATCGCCGTTGCCTGCAAGCGTGCAGCCCAAGTTGCCTAACCTAATTTGACGGAAGGAGGAACATTTGAAAATTATTCGTAATTGGGAGGGGTTCTCAAATCAGTATGGTGGTCACCATTATCTGCCACTCCGAAGCACAACGAGAAGCTAAGGGGGGGCCAAGTTGTAGGGGAGGGATCGTGTCGGTCACCATGTGTTAAGATGGCGGTTTCTTCTTTGGATATTCCTCCGTTAAACTGGGGGGAAGGGGGGCTGGGCTGAAGGGGTGGAAAAAAAAATATGGGGGGGCGCCGCATTACTAGATGAGCCCAAAAGTGGTTGCTTGAAAGACTTGACCACTTCTTGGTATGGAGAATTTGGTCCGGGGGGAATACCCGCAGCCAGAATCGTCGGATTCGTCGAATGTTGGTCGCAACGTGCGATGAAAAAAAAAAAGGGTTGACGGCAAAAAAAAACCCGTAAATACCGCGAGTCTTCTCGTCGCAAAGAAAAACCAAGAATGCCGCGATTCGAGATTAAGGGGGCCATTTAAGGAAAGGGGAGGAAGGGGTGCGAAGGGGTGACAGCTAGAGGGAAAATCAAAAGGGTTGGAATCTAGGGGAAAAAACAAGCCGTCTCTGACGTCGATGATCGTTATGGCCGCGAAAGGCACAACGGCGATAAACCGTTACTGGGAGGAAAAGAGATTTTAGAAGGGGGAAAGGAGAAAGAGAACAGAAAAAGCAGTACCGATCAAATTCAGTGGAGAGGGGGAAAAGCAACCTCGTGGGGGATGCGGGTCAGCCATTGGGGAGGTTGATTTCGAGGATCGCAGCGCCGAAAAACGGGGGGGGAAAAAAAAGGGGGGGAAAGTATTGCACCCGTTTCCAAATTTTAGGGGAATCAATCAGAGCAGCAGTTGTATTTCAGGAAGTAGAAAAGGTAAGAGATATCTCGCCGTCATTCGAAAAATCCTGAGGTGAGTGGCCAAGGAAAAGCAAGACGATGTTGCGAAGGAACGGTGCGTGACAATCGGTGGGCATTCCTCGAATCGAATGGGAAAAAAGGGGGGGAAAAGATCGTTGCAGAAACCAATCCTAAGGGAAAATGTGAGGGAATATGAAAAATCGACCGCGCCGTGACAGAATGCGACATATGCAGCTCGTTCAAACTGAGAGGAGAAAGGCTAGGGGGTCGGTGAAAAAAATGGGGCGCATTCTCATCGATGCGCCCTTTGTCGTGGGGGGGGCACATTTCAGAAAAGAAAGAAGCAAAAACGGTGTCAGGGGGTCAATTGGACGGGTGGGGGTTTTCTGCAAATAAAGAGATGGGGCCTCGAAAAGTTGAATCAAAAACAAGAAAATCTAAGCTGAAAAGGGGAGACGTGGCACCGAACAGGGTAAACGTAGAGTTCGAAGGTTCACGCGCAAAACTTCATCCCCAAACGAGGGCTGAAAAGGAAGGGAAAAATCGCAATGAAAACAGGCTCTCTCAAACAGGAGAGAAGCAGGCAAGCCATGGGGGGGGGAGGGTCTGGGAAACGTAAGAGATGTTGACCGGAAAGATGTTTTGTTAGCGTTGGCGTCGGAAGTAAAAAGGAAGGAGGAAGGGGAAAGTCGCCGATTCCGAAAATGATAAGCTTCCTAAAAATAAAAAGGTGGGGGTTTTGGAAAAAAAAGGACAAAGAAAGACTCAAACAACGGAGTAGGAGGAAAAGAGCGAGAGGTACAACACCAACTATTTGGGGGCTATGACACGCTTAAGCGTCAGGGGAATTGCACTACGTCAACGGAAAAGAAGAAAAAAAAGCGTTAAGAGACACCTAATGGCTTCTCAAAAGGAAAGCAAGGATTCATGGGAGGGAATGTACCGAACGGGAGCGCCTTCGTGGTCATTCGCTGGAAAATGACGGACGAGGCAGGGTGGGGCGCTAAGGGGCTAAAAGGAAACAAAAGAAACACTAATTGGTTCACCGCGGAGAAACTTCTGCCCAGCTCAATGGATCAAGGAACTGGAGAATGCATAAACGGCGTCCCTTGCAGGACACAGCGGGAACTTGTGAAACAAGCTTGGTCAAAGCAAGAGAATCACGGAAAGGGAAGAGAACAGGTTTGAGCATCTATTAAAGCCGAGACAAAGTGTATACAATCGACCGCGCTTGCAGCCATAGATGATGTAGGGAGGAATTCGGGGGCGCTTTCGTTAGGATCATATTTGAAAGGAAAAGGGAGACTAGATGCATTGAAAAAAAGAGACTCATCTAAAGGGTCCGAGGTAAGAACACCGATTCACGCACCATTCCGATCCTTAAGACATACCAGCTTTCTGGACAGGAGCCAGGGAGGAAATAAAAGGGACGAGATGAGCTTCTCCTGCCAGGAACGGGACTTCAAGGAAGGAATACAAGCGATGTGATTTATACAACAAGCGGCTACAATGACAAACCAGGACAACACAACTGTTTAGAAAGTGCCGCTGCTGAAATCACAATCACCAGAATACCAATGGGGAACATCATCTCTTGGTCAGATCTACAAGGCGGACATGGTTTTGAGTGGATGGTCATTATGGGTGAAGATCGGCGGATTCTCATCTCAACCGCCCATCGATTGACCGGCTCACTTTTATACAACTTCAGTAGATAAACGAAGAGAGGGGGGACGGCAACGGTAAACGGTTCTCAATAGGCTTGAATAATGAAGGGGGGGGCAAACCATGCACGGCTAAACTTCTTAATTTGGGGCATCGACTCAAGGAGGATAGGGAAGGAAAGGGAGGAGAGAAGCACAGACTAAAATCATCTTAAGGGGGCAAGAAAAGAAATTGGTTTTGGGGTAGAATGAAGGGTTGCGCAGCAAGTGCCTCAGCGAGCTAATACAGCCGACTGGACTGTATTTCCGTACGTAAAAAGGAAAAAAAATTGAGGCAAAAAAACAAAAGGGGCAAGCAAACAAAGGGCGATATCTAGCCAAAAAAAATGAACCTTCGGTTAAAAAAAAGGACGGCAAACTTCACTAAACGGGGATGGAGGGAAGATAAGAGAAGACATTCCGGAGATATAACAAAAAACTCAAGGGGAGCGACAACCATTGCCGATACAAGGGGAGAAATCTGGAGGGGAATGCCGGGTTTATGCGACGCCTCCTGAGCTTCCTGGTGACAAAAACTCAGGTTTTGGAGAACAAGGGAAAAAAAAAAAAAGGAGAGAGGAACGAGAAGGTGCAAAATGGCAAAAATGTCAAGAATCTGTTAAAATCTGTAGGAAAAAGGTGTAGGATTCACGACTTGCAACGATAAATTGTAGAGGAGATTCTTGAAAAAAGGCACCAAAGGCAAAAAAGAGGATATTCTCGCCCCAAAGTTAAAAGGGGAAGAAGTAGATGATCGAATTGTCCTTGCAGTGGGTGGGCCGAGGACTTCATCAAAGGGAATAAATTAAGGCATAGGAACGCTTATCTTTCACATCACGGTTTTCCGACAGATGGGGGCGAGCTGAATGCCATTGCAATCGTCAGCCAAAAGCAGTTTTTGAGTGGAGGAAGAGAGTGGTGCACACATGATACTTCCACCGGAGGATAGAACACAAGGCCAGAAGAAGACAGCAACACCCCACCACAACACACAAAAAAACCAAACACAAAGTTCTTGAGGCTCAGATCGGTCAAATGGAAGATCACCGATTGGGGGTAAAGAGAGGAATGGGGAAACGTACTGGACTTCAAAAAAGCCGTTTCCGGCGGGGTTTACGTCCTACCCCTTGTGTGTGAGACTGGGGATGGCAATGATGAATAGATTTCAAGGGGACAACAAGGGTGGGAAGTAGGGGTCCTGGGGGGGGAAAGCAAAAATTTGTTTGACTCCGAGAAAAAGAGCCGGACATAAGTCTTTATCGATCGCAGGTTGCAGTGCTGCACTTTCAGGCTTAAAAAAAAAACCAGGGGGAAAACTTGTTTAACAAAAACCCACCCCGTAAAATCCATTATTTCTAAGAGAGCGCAAGAAGAATGAAAAACCATGCCGGTCGGAAGAGAACCCTAAAAAAGGGTGGAATTTGCGAGGGGAGAGGGGGGAGATTGTCACCGGGGAGTTAATTGCCGATATTTAGCAACGACCTTCTCTCTTGGGGGGGACAGTACGAATGCTCGTGGGGGACGCGAGAAATGGAGTAACTGTGATCAGCTGGGATTCTCCGTGAGTAGGTCAGGTTCCATTCAAAATAAGGGGCAATCCATCGCAAGGAATGGCATGTAGATTGCCTGTCTCGAACATCTATTCTTTGAGTCAAGGATTCTTTGGAGTGGGGAATGAAGGGGGAGGAGAATATTTGGAAACTTTTTGGAATCTGGGTGGGAAAATCAATCAGAAGAAATGTATTGACTTAGGATACAAGGTAAGCTGGGAAGCTCCTTCATTCTCCGGGGTGCAAAAAGAATAATAAGTGACCGAATCACTCTAACTCTGGTGAGGAAAAAGGGGAAATTCCTAGAATGAGAAAGGGCAGGGGGTACTGCGAGAAGAAGGAAACCTCCAATTTAGGACAGGGCTTGAAATTTAATAAAACAGGGTCCGGACTCGGCACCACATCGCACACTGGAAGGAAGGAGGGCGAAAGGATTTCGGGGAACTACCGGTCTCAAAATAGGATTTTCGTAGGTTTCTATAAGCATTGCCGCCAGCACAGCAGAGGGCAGTTCAAAATTGACCGAGGTGGTAATGAGTGGGACACTTCGTTTAAAGTTGAGAAGTGCTGTGGAGAATCGGACAGAAAAAGTTTCAGGATAGAGAAAGGGTAAAAAAAGGGAAGGTTCCGGATTTTCTCGTAAATCTTCTGAGAAAAACAAGGGGAAGAGAATCAATTGCCCGATCAGAATTTGACCACGACTAGGATATCCTTCTTCATAGGGCAAGCTAAGGACCGAAGTGATTCATCAACGGAAGAGTGGGTTCCGAAGAAAGGGTTGGTGGGGAGAGTTGAGGCGGGTTAAGACGTAGTCGCCCGGTTGCAGCTAAAAGCAGTGAGCGGAAAAGACTACAATAGTGGGGGGAAATTCCACATCTCTTCTCAAAAAAAAACAACAACGAAGAGAGGGGGGAGGTACAAAACCACTATTTGGTAGCTTCGAAGCCGCTTAGCAAGGCATAGAGACTCCTCGATTAGGAGATACAAGAGACTAAAAAGTGAAACACATAGGGTCGTTCAAAGCGACGGGATCAAGAAAATACGGACTGGGGAAGGGGGCATGTATGAAGTAAAGGGAGAGAGCTAGATTCTTCTCTTATCGAGGTTCATGCCATGCTAAGAAAGATTGAGAAAGGAAATTGACTACTACTGTTTTAACCCGTATGTCACAAACGGCTGGAAAAGGAAAATTCTGGAGACAAATAAGGGAGAGAGGAAAAAAGAGTAAGTGCCGACACAGCGCAACCCATGGCGGGCAATGCAGAGAAAAAAAGAAATAAGCAAGGGACTTCACTCGGGGAAAAGGGAGAGCAATTGGAAGACAAAAGCATGAGGGAGACAGGGAGGAAGATTGGGGGAGGCAGAGAGATCTTATTGTTCAATTTGGAAATGTTTCGGAAAAGATGGCGGTCAATGCAATAGATAGCGTAAAACCATGAAAAATGTCTATGCATCTGAAAGGGGAATTGAAAGAAACCAAGAACGTAGACAGTTGAAATACCCTTGCGAAGAAGTTCAATCAAGTCGGACGCATAAGAGAGATGAGCCCTATTGGACTACTGCAGTTCCAAACTGCGATCGATTGATAAACCGCTTATAAACGTGACATAAAGGGAAAAAAAAGGGGGATGCGCGGGATTCATCGGAACAGAAAAAAGAAAGGGCCGATCTAGGGGAGAAAGGATCTTGCTGGAAAAGGGTCCTTTGTGTGATGGCAATGATGTGAAAATGAGGACTAACTCTAACGGCGCCACTAAATGCCGGAAGAGAAATTTATCGATTTCCTAAAGAAAATACCCTGATAAACTGAAAAAAAAGCCTAAAGGGAAGGGGAAAGGACAATGTCGCAAATGCCGCCAAAGTTGACTTCGATGTCACCATGATCATCGGCACCTTCAGTTCATTGTTTGGCGGAACGGAATAGAGGAGAAAAAAAGGGGTATTTAATTCTGATCGTCAAAAAAAGACGCATTTAAGGGGGGCATAGACAGGGGGTTGGAATCCTGCAACACGAGAAACTTGCACTTCGCGAAGACGTCAAGGGGAAAGGAGGAGGGAGGTTTTCATGTCGTGTCTAGCAAAATGGAAAGGGCAATCCAACATGGGGGTAATATAATGACGGGAACTCAAAACCTTCTTGACCCCAAGTAAAAAGCGGCAAAAACAGGGGAAGAGGAAAATTGAAATCTCAAGCCGAAGACACCTGGAGAGGGTGATCGACAAATTGGGGACGCTCTTTATCACGCATTGCGGCGGCGTCAGAGGCTGGGCTATGTGAAGAAGAAGGTGAGAGGCTGTGTAAAAACTAGGGGAGTGTGCGCAAACGCCACCACGGCTGAACGACGATTGCAAAAATTGGGAAAGTTCAGATAGAACGCTTCATCTTTAGGGGCAAAGGGATGGGGTCTCTGACAGTCCACGGCGTACTGACGCATGAGATATAGACTCGTCCCGCTTCAGCATCGCCCACTGGCAATAAAATTTGGCTGGAGGGACTATATAGACATACAAAAAAAACAAAGGGGGAAAGCGAGAATCATGATTCCCGGTCTTTCAATGAACTAAAATCTATATAAGCGAAGCGCCGTGTGCTGCAAGCCATAATCAGTGCGAACAGAGTAAGAAGGGCTATGACATTGCAAATCATAGGAGGAAAAGAGACGCCTTTGCTGGCCAATCTTTTTTCACAAAGATGCCAACCTTCTTGAAGAAAAGACACGCCGCCGCCGAGACACTAAACGCAATGTAGGTAAACCCTGAAGCATGTTGTGACGATCAAAAAGGAGGTGTGATAGGAGGGGAAGGGGGGATTCGGAGTCTTCACGCCGGGCGCGTTTGCCTTTTTGCCGCTGGGCTGTGGTGTTAACGACGGATGTATCCTTCATTTTCACTCGGTCCGCCCCCATTGTGGGAAAAATGGGAAATGAGGTGCGGGACTTCAGTTTGTTGCGAAAAATGCCACGCATAAAAAAGTAGGCCGATATCGATAAAAAACAAACAAAATTGGGGGGGGAAGGGGAAACCCTTTCATGGAGGAAAAACGGGGGTGCCAACACAAGGGGAAGAAATTTCCTCGATCGCACAGAAAAATAAAAAGCTCTAGGCTCTATGCCATCCAAAAGAATGGAATACGTTTTAGGAAATTGAGAATGGGGGGAAATAGGGATTGGTCAGTGAGAATGGGAGAGAAAGCCTTCTCTCATGATCGTCAGATGATCGTGTAGGGCGAGGATTCCCTTCGTCTCAAAAGGGAATCATGAAGAGAGCGATGGGGAAAAATGGGGAAAAGCGCCGATTCACCAGACATGGGTCAAGAAAGGCAAAAGGGGGGAAAGTGGATTCCTGGCGGGGAGGAGCATCGATGCGGTTCATCAGTGTGAGTATTTCTTAAGGGGCAAAGATCTCAGCTAGGGAAGAGGGGAAAAGGGGGGGGAACGTTTCCAATCAGTGGGGTGGGGAATAATCCGAGGGTGACAGGAAGTGACAGGGATGAGAAGACTCCATAAAAGGTGCCTATGTAAAAGAAAGAAGGGAAAGGGTGGGAAACGGCCATACTCTGGCACATAAGCTGGGGCATGAAATCAGGTGTTCTTCCTAGAAATCGATTTTCTTGGTTTTATCTCTATCTGGTAATTGAAAAGCCAATCAGATAGAAACTTGGGGCGTATATCAAGAGCAAGTATGAATTCTTAAAGAAGAAATCAGGAGAGTGGGGGACCCAGGAGCTCACCGCTGACTGGGAGGGAAGAAGAAAGCCGTCTTAAGTCAGGCAAACGACTGTTCTTAGTTATTTCCGAGGGAAGGGATGACCACAGTTTTCAAGTGGGACTGGGTGGTTCCTTAAGGGGGGGCCGAAGTGTTTGGTCAACAGTTCGACAGACAATCGGTCATGAGAAGAGGGGAAAAAAGGTCAGCCGGGACATCGTTTAAAAAAAGGGCTAAGGTGACGTCGTGCCAATATTCTGGATCAAACCGCCATTGACAGGTCCACGAGAAATAAGAGACATGGAAAGAGAAGAGACGCCCCATACATGGTCAGAACCAGTCGCTGGTACTTGATCAAATAGCAATTTGAAGGGGAAATAGGTGTGGGGGAGAGGAAGAAGGGGAGCTCGTATATTCCGCCAAGTCACTGTATGGGGCCGCCGGCTATCGGAACTACGAAAAATCTTTTTTGTGTGGGAAAGAAAAATCTCTCAAAAACCACAGGGACAAAGATGTGCAAAACAAAACTTTTGGTAGAAGGAAGCACGCTTAGAGGAGAATTCAGTGTCCTCATGGGGGGGCTAGGGAATACAGCGAAGCCCGAGGAAGAAGAAAACACGTTGATCGGGCACTCGGCGGAGTGTGATAAAAGAAACGCACAATGGCGGCCTGGGCGGGGCAAGGTCTTACCAATTCTCGAGAAGTGTCGGGGTAAGTACGAGGACGAGGGACCTTCAATGGGGATACAAGAATGGTAGACGGAACCTGAACTGTCTCGGTGAAAAGGGTAAAAAGGGGAAACAGTGAACGTCAGGGCGAACTTACAGGCTTCCAACAGTTTGCAGACAACAGCGGAAACCCACTTGACCTGAGCTGCTGTATTCAAATTCTATCTACAATCACGCTACCAGGGAGCAGAGGAGAACCGGCAGAACGTGTTACCGACCAGCTGTTGCTAAAAGAAAAAAGGAGCAAAAACTGCGAGGGAGGCGCTCTTGACGTCGAGGGGACGCTAATATGTTTAAAAGGTGAAAAATAGGGGGGAGGGTGGACGGAAATAGATGATGATTACACCCAATAAAAGTTCTATCTAGGAAATGATTTCAACGAAACAAGACGTATCCAAAGTCATCCATCTCTTTCGGTGGTAGGAAATCACTTACTCGGGGGACATATTCCTCCGGCTAGGAGAAGAGGGGACTTCGAAAAGTAATACTTAGAATAAAACTGACGGAATGATTGAGTGACAAAACAAAAGAAAGGGTGTCAGGACCAGTCACACTCGCGGCGCTCTGCTGATATGCAGGAAATAAAAGAATACCAATGGCTGGGGGCCCTGGGTAGTTCTCTCAGTCATATAGTCGGGAAAGGGAAGTGAGAAAGGATGAAGGATGTGAAGAAAAGAGGCGGCGCCCAAAAGGGGAAAGCAACGGTTATCGGCACGGTGCCGGAGGCTACACTATAGAGAGGGGGGGACAACGCCGAACGGGCTCAATATCGGAAATAGCAGGGGACAATCTTTATTTCAATTAAAAGGGAAGGGATAAAAAGAGTTCAAAAGGGGGGGGGAGGCATAGAGAAATTGATATTTGAAGTAAGTTGTCGCATCAGTCGAGGATTGGTGGGAGTACAATGGTTTGGGAGACACTCATAACTTAACATTCGATGAAACGACGATTCTGGGACTGAGGGGGTTAGTGCAAGCTAAAAAGAACAAAGGTGGGAAAACAGGAACAAAGTGGTCAAAACAATGTTTTGGGGATGGCTGCAGAGAAATCGGGAAAAAAAGTCAGCAGGGGAACTCAAAGCGAACCGGCGGCTAAGATACATCGCATCATTCTAGGAGAGAAACAAGAGGTGAGACAAAATGCAGATCTTATCGAAATAGTCGGGTCGGCTGGATCAAGGGGGGGAGGGGGGGGATCGGAAGCCTAGGGTGCTCTTTTTTTAAAATTATTTGGAATAACCAAAGGGGGGCGGCTATGGGAAGGAAAGACATGGCAATGGAAAAGGAAGTCGAAACGTCTTCAATCGGAGGGGGCGGCAAAAAGTGAGGGAAGCAGAAAAAAATCAGGGGACGTCTTACTTCTCGGGAGAAAAGGAGAAAAGACAAGACGGGCGG